>ERZ827516.15-NODE-15-length-195280-cov-13.097943_pt1 | contig 195280 bp, 199 predicted proteins | sample MGYA00519703_ERZ827516 | MGnify/ENA primary metagenome ERZ827516 (study PRJEB31778, sample SAMEA3449337) | human gut metagenome | biome: human gut; feature: human-associated habitat; material: faeces | place: United Kingdom | collected 2010/2012 ...
CCGACCCTCTGCTTGTAAGGCAGATGCTCTGAACCAGCTGAGCTAAACGCCCTTTAAACTTATTTTTTCGTTCGCTTTATCTCTCTAAAGCGCTGCAAAGATACGGCTTTTTTTATTACCACCAAACTTTTTGACGAAAAAATGTGGATGAATATGAATTTTGTTTGGATGTGGCTACGTAAGTGTCTGATGGTCCTAAAAACGGGGCATTTAGTTAAAAATAACGATTGCTTACCTTATTATTCAATGGAAAAGACTTAACTTTGCGACTCTATATTAATAATGTATATGGTATTATCGACACTGACTGCTATTTCGCCCGTGGATGGGCGATACAGGAATAAGGCTGAGAATCTGGCGGCTTATTTTTCAGAATACGCACTTATCAAGTATAGGGTGCGAGTTGAGATCGAGTATTTTATTACTCTATCTGAGTTTCTTCCGCAATTAAGCGAGTTAAATGCGGCGGAAGTAAAAAAGGGGCTCCGGAAAATTTATCAGGAGTTTACGGAGGAGGACGCTTTACGAGTGAAGGAGATCGAGAGCGTGACAAACCACGATGTGAAAGCGGTGGAGTACTTTATTAAGGAAAAAACAAATCATTTCCTTGCGGAGAAATACCACGAGTTTATTCATTTTGGATTGACTTCTCAGGATATTAATAACACATCTGTGCCTTTATCGATCAAGGACGCTTTGCAAGAGGTGTATTATCCGGGTTTGGAAGAGGTGATCGGCGCCTTGAAAAAATACGCCGAGGAATGGATGGATATTCCGATGTTGGCTAAGACACATGGGCAACCGGCATCTCCGACTCGTTTGGGTAAGGAGGTGATGGTCTTTGTTTACCGTTTGGAGCAACAGTTGGCATTGTTAAAGGCCGTTCCTATCTCCGCTAAATTCGGTGGGGCTACAGGAAACTTCAATGCGCATCATGTAGCGTATCCGGAATATGATTGGAGGGCATTCGGTAACAAGTTCGTTAGTGAGGTGTTAGGCTTGAAGCGTGAGGAGTGGACTACCCAGATCTCTAATTATGATAATCTGGCAGCGATCTTCGATGGCTTGAAGCGTATCAATACGATCTTGATCGACTTGAATCGTGACTTCTGGCAATATATCTCCATGGAGTATTTCAAGCAAAAGATCAAGGCGGGTGAGATCGGTTCGTCTGCTATGCCACATAAGGTGAACCCGATTGATTTCGAGAACGCTGAGGGTAATCTAGGGATCGCTAACGCTATTTTAGAGCATTTGGCTACGAAATTGCCGGTATCTCGTTTACAAAGAGACTTGACGGATTCTACCGTGTTGAGAAACGTAGGCGTGCCTTTGGCACATATAGAAATTGCCTTCAAGAGCTTAACAAAAGGCTTGGGTAAATTGTTATTGAACGAGAACGCCCTAAGTAGGGATTTGAATAATTGCTGGGCTGTGGTAGCCGAGGGTATCCAGACGGTCTTACGCCGTGAGGGTTATCCGAAGCCTTACGAGGCATTAAAAGCTTTGACACGTACGAACCAGACTGTTACGGAGCAATCTATCAAGGAGTTTATCGAAACCTTGAATGTTAGCGACCGGATTAAAGATGAATTAAGGGCTATAACGCCTCATAATTATACAGGAATTTAGTGATAATACAGGTAGCCGTGAGGCTACCAAGTTTTTAACCATTGTTTAATTTATAACAAATGAGTACAGAAGAAAGAGATGAATCTCAACCGCGTCCAAAAAAAGTGATACCAAGTATCAGACGGGAAAACACAGACCAAGAAGGTGAAAGAAGACCTTACAATCAGGGTTATAATAAACCTGAGGGTAGCTATGAACGTAGACCGTATCGGTCTTATGGAGAAAATAACCGTCCTTCATACGGGGATCGTCCGAGCCGTCCGCGTTCTTACGATAATAACCGTGAAGGCGGGTATGGCAACAACCGTGAGGGGGGCTATGGTAATAGTCGTCCATCTTATGGCAACAATCGCGATGGTGGGTATGGAAATAATCGCCCGTCTTATGGCAACAACCGTGAAGGTGGCTACAACAGCGGCCGCTCGTCTTATGGAAATAACCGCCCGTCATATGGGAATGGAGGAGGGCAATACAATCGTCCGTCTCGTCCTAATTATGATGGACCGGCAAAGGCTTATTCCGCTAGTCCTTCCGGAGAGGGAATGTCTGCGGATGGTATGAAGAAAAGAAGACCTAGAGTAGGTGATACCCGGGTTGATTACAATGATTCACGTTCAAGCGGCGGGGACGGTTACGCACCCAGACGTTCGTATGGTAACGATAACTCTTATGGCGGTAATCGTCAAGGGGGTGGTGGATATGGAAATAATCGCCGTCCTTCTTACAATAATAATCGCCGTTCCGGTGGAGGAGGTGGTTTCCAAAGACAGCAGGGTTACAACATGCGTCCGAAACAGATCAAGTATAAGGAAGTCTTGGCGGATCCGAACGAACCGATTCGTTTGAACAAATTCTTATCTAACGCTGGTGTTTGCTCTCGTCGTGAGGCGGATGAGTTTATCCAGAAAGGGGCTGTTAAGGTTAATGATGTCGTGGTAACGGAATTGGGTACTAAGATTACTCGTCAAGATGTTGTTACATTTAACGAGAAGCCGGTTCAGATCGAGAGCAAGGTGTATATCGTATTGAACAAGCCGAAGAATTGCGTAACGACTTCTGATGATCCTCAAGAACGCTTGACAGTAATGGATTTGGTGAAGAACGCTTGCCAAGAACGTATTTATCCGGTAGGCCGCTTGGACCGCAATACGACAGGTGTCTTGTTATTGACGAACGATGGTGATTTAGCTTCTAAATTGACTCACCCATCTTTCAAGAAGAAGAAGATCTACCATGTGTGGTTGGATAAGAACGTGGCTATCGAGGATATGGAGAAAATCGCCAACGGCCTTGAGCTTGAGGATGGGGAGATCCATGCGGACGCTATCAGCTATGCTAGCGAGGACGATAAGAGCCAAGTGGGTATCGAGATCCATTCCGGCCGTAACCGTATCGTGCGCCGTATTTTCGAATCGTTGGGATATCATGTGACGAAATTGGATCGTGTTTATTTCGCCGGTTTGACTAAGAAGAACTTAGGCCGCGGTAAATGGCGTTACTTAAATGAAAGGGAAGTGAACGCTCTTAGGATGGGAGCTTTCGAATAAAAAAAAAGATACAGATGGAAACAATTAAACGAACAAAAATTGTAGACGTGCTGAAAAGCGAAGCTTTCGGTACTACCGTGAACGTGAAAGGATGGGTTCGCACCCGCCGTGGTAGCAAACAGGTGAATTTTATCGCCTTGAATGACGGTTCTACAATTAATAATGTTCAGATCGTTGTGGATGTAGATAAATTGGGTGATGAGTTCTTGAAACCGATTACCACGGGAGCTAGTATCAGCGTAAACGGTATCTTGACACAATCCCAAGGCAAGGGGCAAAGCGTGGAGATACAGGCTACCGAGATTGAGATCTTCGGTACGGCTGATCCAGCTACTTATCCGTTGCAGAAAAAGGGACACTCCATGGAGTTTTTACGTGAGATCGCTCACTTGCGTCCTCGTACGAATACATTTGGCGCGGTATTCCGTATTCGTCACAATATGGCTTACGCTATCCATAAGTTTTTCCATGATAGAGGCTTTTTCTATTTCCATACGCCGATCATCACGGCTTCCGACTGTGAGGGTGCCGGACAGATGTTCCAAGTTACTACCAAAAATTTGTACGACTTGAAAAAGGATGAGAATGGCTCTATCATTTATGAGGACGATTTCTTCGGCAAGCAGGCTAGCTTGACGGTTTCCGGACAGTTGGAGGGTGAGTTGGCAGCTACAGCCTTGGGACAGATTTATACGTTTGGCCCTACGTTCCGCGCTGAGAACTCAAATACGCCTCGTCATTTGGCGGAATTCTGGATGATTGAGCCGGAAGTCGCTTTTAATGATATCGCGGACAATATGGAGTTGGCCGAGGAGTTCATTAAATATTGCGTACAATGGGCGTTGGATAACTGTATGGAGGATATCAAGTTCTTGAACGATATGTTCGATAAGGAATTGATCGCTCGTCTGGAAGGGGTCTTGAAAGACTCATTCGTTCGCTTGCCGTACACTGAAGGAATCAAGATATTGGAAGAGGCTGTCGCTAAAGGACATAAATTTGAGTTCCCTGTTTATTGGGGTGTAGACTTGGCTTCTGAGCATGAACGTTTCTTGGTGGAGGATCACTTCAAACGTCCGGTAATTTTAACGGATTACCCGAAAGAGATCAAGGCTTTCTATATGAAGCAAAACGAGGATGGAAAGACGGTGCGTGCCATGGACGTATTGTTCCCGAAGATCGGAGAGATCATCGGCGGTTCCGAGCGTGAGGCCGACTATGATAAGCTAATGACTCGTATTGATGAGTTGGGCATCCCGATGAAGGATATGTGGTGGTACTTAGATACTCGCCGTTTTGGTACGGTGCCTCACTCTGGTTTCGGTTTGGGCTTTGAGCGTCTTTTGCTGTTCGTTACAGGCATGGCAAATATACGTGACGTGATACCTTTCCCGCGTACACCGAATAATGCTGAGTTCTAATAGCGCTTAGTGATCATGATAAAAAGGGCCCGTAACCGGTTTCAACCGAATTACGGACCCTTTTCTTATATTAGCTTCCTTTATTAATCGTCGTCCAGATCAATAGGAATTTGTCTTTTGAATGCCTCCTTAAAGGATATGAGCGATTCGGTGCGAGCCAAGCCCAATGGTTGAAGCTTGTTGTGGATGATGCTTAGCAAATGCTGGTTGTTCTTTGCGTATATTTTTATAAACAGGTCGTATTGCCCCGTTGTATAATGGCATTCCACGACTTCCGGTATCTGCAACAGCGCTTCTGTAACGCTTGGAAATTGTCCGGGAGACTTTAGGAATAACCCCATATATGCGCAAGTTTCATACCCAACTTTTGTGTTATCCACGATGAATTCTGAGCCTTTGATAACCCCTAAATTAGTCAGCTTTTGTATGCGTTGATGAATAGCCGCTCCGGATACGTTACATTCCCTCGCTACTTCCAAAAATGGCATACGCGCATTGCCGATGATTAGTTTAAGTATCTTCTCGTCCAGTTCATCTAGTTGATGATGTGCCATATATTCAGTATATTTGTATTACTGTTAGATTATATCTTTCATATTTAATACAAATATAATGATAATCTTATAATCACCTAAAGATTATGTTAGATTATTTTGATTTTGTAAGCATTCTTTATTCAATTATTAAGTATTTTTTTTATGAGCGAAGATCATGTAATAATTAGTAAGCCTGTCCGGGAGATAGCCGATCCTTTATTGGATCTAGTAGAGAAAACATATACTAGTTCTTTCCCCGAGGAAGAGCGTCGTGATTTCTCTTTGGTACGTAAGCTTTTGGAGGAAGATAGCCGTTTCGAGATGTATGCCTTGCTACGGGATGGTATTTATGTGGGTTTCATTACGGGATGGCAATTTGAGGGCTTTGTTTATGCGGAGCATTTCGCGATCGACGAGTCCGCTCGTAACGGAGGAATCGGAGCGAAAGCAATGACAAGTTTTTTAGCTCTCCACGAAGATCCGGTTGTCTTAGAGGTAGAGATGCCGACAGAGGAGATGAGTAAACGTAGAATCGGTTTTTATGAACGTCTGGGGTTTGTCTTGGATCACCATGTATATTTCCAACCTCCATATCGTAGAGGAGAGGCGTTATTAGAAATGCGTTTGATGACTCATGGGGAACTTGATCTGGAGCGATCTTTTAAGCGAGTTAAGACCATTATTCACCAAAATGTCTATGGAGTGAAATAAAAAAGGCGGGATTCTATTTCCCGCCTTTTTTAGATATTCTATTTGTAGATCATTATTCGTCGACACGTTGAGCGGCAGAATAACTAATCTTTAATGCGTATGCTTCACGAAGAGCCTGCTTGATGTCTGTAATCGTTCCCATCTTGGTCTCTTTATCAGCCTTGATAGAAACCGTCATAAACGGCTGGTCCTCTTCCTTCATACTGGACTTTTCCTGTGCGATATAATCCTGAATTTCCGAAGTTTCCGCAAAAGCGTCATTTAATTGGATACGAGTTTCAGAACCCATCTTCGCTCTCAAATCTCTAGTCGGCTTACCGACATAGATAAATGTTACCAAAGATTTCTTCTCCAATTTTTGAAGCTCTGTAGCTTGTGGAGCATGGAACTCTACTTTCAATGTTACCTCACGCATAGATGTTACCATCATGATGAAGAACAAGAAAGCGAACACCAAGTCAGGTAATGATGATGTATTCAATTCGGGCATTTCACGACCGCCCGCTTTACTAAACTTTCCCATTACTTTTTACCTCCATAATTTTTAGGTTCAGCTTCTGATATCTTTTGCGGATAAATCTGCTGTACAGCTTTTTGTTGTTCTTCGTCCAAATCAGCGAAATTCTTACCGAATTTTTCCTTAGAAACCTTATTTCTCAATTCGTTATAAGCAGCCGCAATTTCATTCTGCACATCGATATAAGCTTGGTATTCGGTACCACGGTCATTCTGTAAAGAAATTACGTGGTTCTTCGTTACCATCATCTTTCCGAAGAATGGAACATCAGCCTCTACACGCTCAGGCTTATGTTCGTCATTATAAGGATTATCAATGAACTCTTTGATTCTTTCTTTCAATTGCTTGATATCGACAAATTGATCACCGCAGAGAATCTGGTTATTACTGTTGATCAATACAACCAACAAGTTTCTCTTTTTGATGTCAACATCGGTATCGTTCTTCTGATCTTTAGGTACAGGGGGCGGCAAACGTCTTGCCAAACCTTTATCTGTATCCATTGATGTAGTAATAAGGAAGAAGATAAGCAACATGAAAGCGATATCGGCCGAAGAAGAACCATTGATACCCGGTGTCTTTCTTTTCTTACCCATTTCTTTCTTGTTTTATCAGTTCGTTATTACTATTATTTACCCATGATTCTCTTTACAGAACCCCAAACTACACATGCTACGATCAGAACCAAAAGTACGATTGTAGACATGATCCACATATCTGTGATCTTTAACCAACCCGGAGTGTTGTAAACTTGAGAGTCTGCGTTCAAACCTGTTAAAGGAGTTGCGTCACCCATCGTGTAAGTGATGAACAAAACGGCAACGAAGCAAACTAATACAACCAAAGACATAATCGCTGATTTAGCGTTTGTCTTCAACAACGTCAAAAATTGCCAAACGGCAAACAACATTGTACTGATGATTGTCACGAAGAACAATACAGAAGTCCAGTTAATCAATAACCCGGTATAGATGGGCTCTTTCATTTCAGCGGCAGGGTCAACGACTCCACCCGCATAAAACATACCCAGAACAATAATACTGATAATAGAACTTATCAGTAAAGTCCAACTGGATATTTTTCTTATTTTAGTAACTGCCATAATTCGTTATTATTTTTTGAATTTGACGTTGTATTTGATAACCAAGTCAAGCAAAGAGATAGAAGCATCTTCCATTTGATTCAAGATAGCCTCCAATTTGCTTAACAAATAGTTATAGAATACCTGAAGGATCAAAGCAACGATCAAACCACCTACAGTAGTAATCAAGGCCACTTTCATACCACCTGCTACAACCGTCGGGCTGATATCACCAACTTGCTCGATTTTATCGAACGCCATGATCATACCTACTACAGTACCCAAGAATCCTAAAGACGGAGCCATTGCGATAAACAATGTGATCCAAGACATATTCTTTTCCAAAAGACCTCCTTGAACACCACCATAAGAAACGATAGATTTTTCTACAACGTCGATACCTTGGTCAATTCTCATCAATCCTTGGTAAGCGATAGAAGCGATAGGGCCTCTTGTGTCACGAGCGATAGCTTTAGCGCCTTCAACATCACCTTTGTCTAAAGCATCTTCGATACCCTTCAACAATTTGCTGGAATTCGTTTCAGCTAAGTTCAAGTAGATAATTCTCTCTAAGCAGAAAGCCAAACCGAAAATCAAAGCGATAGCAACCAAACTCATGAAGTCGGCACCACCTTCGATAAACTTTGTTTTTAATGCTTGATACATACCTCCTTCAACAGCTGTAGCTGCGTCTGCAGCGTCCTGCGCGAATGCTACGGTAGAAGTTCCAAGGGCACATAAACCCAAGAATGCTTTTGCAAATAACTTTTTCATTGTGTGTTTAATTTTTAAGATTAATAATTCTCTTATTTGTTTTTATTTTATTGTTAATTAATTCATGGTATTCTCCACCGCGGAGAGAGCGGGATTCGAACCCGCGAAACCCTTTAGGGGTTTACACGCTTTCCAGGCGTGCCTCTTCAACCACTCGAGCATCTCTCCAATTATTCACCTAGCTTCTTCTAAAACGACCGCAAAATACGAAAAAATTCCCATATGCAATCTTTTCAGTGCACAAATCTATAGTTTTTGCTTGACATATACACAATATCCACGAAATAAATTTTGACTTCATTCGAAAAAAAGTGTCTATATGGGTTTATTTACGCTTTTAAACAATTCTAATGTGTTTTTTCGAGTAGCGTTTACGGTTTCCTCTAGCGTGAGGCCGAATGTTTCCGCCACTTTCTCGGCCGTCTTCCATATGTAAGTAGGCTCATTCCGTCTACCTCTGTAGGGGACTGGTGAAAGATAGGGTGCATCTGTTTCCAAGAGTATCTTTTTAAGATCCGTTTGCCGAATGACTTCGGACAGTTTTGAATTTTTAAAGGTAACAACTCCGTTTATCCCGATCTTGAAGGTGGGCAGTTTCTTTATTTCTTCTAGCTCTTCCGTTGTGCCGGTAAAACTATGAAATACGCCCTTAAGTCTTTCCGCTCCGACTTTATGTATGCATTCCAGAACTTCCGGATATGCGTCGCGGGTATGGATGGCTACGGGCAGGTTCAGATCGATGCTCCAACGCAATTGTTCCTCGAAAACGATTTGTTGCTCCTTTAAATAAGTCTTATCCCAATATAGATCGATCCCGATTTCACCGATACCGCAATAAGTACGTTTAGATAGATAGGATTCCGTTTGTTTTAGGATATCGATATAATTGCTATCCACACTGGTCGGATGCAATCCCATCATGGGGAAAGCGAACTCTGGGTATCGATCGCATAAATCGTGCATTCTGTCAATCGTCGTCAGGTCTACGTTTGGCAGAAGCAGGGTGTCGATACCTGAGTCTTTTGCTTTTTGAGCCAGTTCGTCTTGCTCCGGATCGAAATCCTCCAGATATAAATGGCAATGTGTGTCTATTAACCTCATGGATTAGGATTGTCTATGCATTAAATGATCACAAACCTCTTTTAGGATCGTTAATTTTTCGGGGGCGACTTGTAAAGCTTTTAAGTTCTCTACGGATGCGTCGTAATAGGCTTGGATTTTATTTTCTGTTAATTGTTTTAGCTGCAATTCGTTGTAGATAGAGGTGAATGCCTGTATCTTTTGAGCCGGGTCGAATTCTTTTTTATCCATCCAGCTACGGAGAGCTTCCGCTTGTTCTTTATTGGCCAGTCTGAGAGCGTTGATCAATAAGAATGTTTTCTTGTTGCAAAGGATATCGCCGCCAATGTTTTTCCCGAAAGTGGCGGTGTCACCATATACATCTAGTAAATCATCTTGCAGTTGAAACGCTAGACCTATATTGATACCAAACGCATATAAGTTGCCTGCGTCTTCCTGTGAGGCACCTCCGAGTAGGGCACCCGTCTTAAGGGAGCAGGCCAGTAGTACGGCTGTCTTTAGCCGGATCATCTCGATGTATTCTTCCTCGTTCACATCCATGCGAGACTCGAATTCCATGTCGAATTGTTGGCCGCCACATATTTCCGCCGCGGTTTGCGTAAATAAATCCAACACTTGTTTGAGGTGGCCGTGTTCCGTTGATCCGATTAATTGATAAGCCGCTATTAGCATTGCGTCTCCGGAAAGAATCGCCGTATTGGCATTCCATACCTTGTGTACGGTAGGTTTGTTCCTTCTTTTATCAGCTTCATCCATCAGGTCGTCGTGCAGCAAGGTGAAGTTATGGAAAACTTCCAGACCTAAAGCGGGCTTGATCGCATTCTCTATACTATTATTATATATATTACATGCCATCAACGTTAACGCCGGACGTATTCTTTTTCCTCCGAGGGACAAGATGTACTCTATCGGCTCGTATAAGCTCTTGGGAGGATTGGTGAATTGTAGTTGAGAGATCTCGCTTTCTATTCTTTGAAGTATATTCTCGAATGCTAACATAGCTGTATCAATTAATGGAGTTATGAAATAAAAAAAGGCTGCGAAAATAAAGCAGCCTTTTTGATATGTTTAATGTTATACTATTGCAATCTGAACGTGATAGGCACAGTATACTTAACACGTACTGGTTTACCTCTCTGCTTACCCGGAGTCCATTTAGGCATGGTACCGATCACACGAAGAGCCTCTTTATCCAATGAGGGGTCTACACCACGTAATACCTCAGCGTCTACTACTGATCCGTCTCGGTTAACCACGAATGCGCAGATTACACGACCTTGGATACCGTTTTCCTGTGCGATTACCGGATACTTGATTGATTTAGCGATAAACTTCAGCAACTCTGCGTCTCCACCCGGGAACTTCGGCATTTCCTCTACAACCGTAAAGATCTGCTGAGCGGATTCTTCTTCTTCCTCTACTACTGCAGGCGGTGTATAAACGGCTGTTTGAGCCTCTTGCTGATTATCCTCTGATGATAAGATATCTTGCTGTTCCAATTCAACGTCGTCTTCAACAACGTTCAAAACCTCGGTTACAACTGGTGCTGGAGGTGGTGGAGGTGGAGGAGGCGTATTCTCCGGTCTCGTGATTTCCACTTCTTCCTCGGCGATGATGTCTGCTACACCCTCGCTAGCCTGAACGACCATTACATCGCGGGTGCTCCATTCGAAGCCCACGAACAAGACAGCTAAGCCCACTACGAATCCCATCAGGATACTTAGAGACTTACCTCTCTCAAGGTCCGCTTTCGGTGATTTTTTAATTTCCATACGTTTATAATAATTTATAAGTGTTTTTCACTTCTGCAAAAATACAAATTATTTCATATATCAAACAAAAATGAGAGCGATAATATACCTTTTTGGCATTTTTCCCGTTTCTGTTAATGTGAAATCCGTATTTCTGAGATTTGCGGGTGTAAAGTAAAAACATTTTTCCGAATTAATGTATCTTTGAACGATTTTTTGCATGAAAATATGAGAAATAAACTATTTATACTGATTTTATTCGTTGTTACACTGTCTGTCTCAGCGCAAAACGGGAGTGAGGCGTATACTTTCTTACGTTTTCCGACCTCGACCCGGGCTAACGCCTTGGGTGGGCATACCGTGGCGTTGGTAGAAAGAGACCCTTCGCTTATCTTCCATAATCCGGCCTTGCTAGGTGCGGAGATGGATGGGATGATCAACTTGAATTATATGAATTACATCTCGGATATCAACGTAGGAAGTGCCTTGTTCACGAAAGCGCATGGCGAGAAAGGGGCTTGGGGCGTAGGCGCTACGTTTATAAGCTATGGCGATATCAAGGAGGTGTTACCGGATAACGTCGTGACCGGAGCGAGCCTGTCGGCGAAAGATATCAGCGTGAACGGTTTTTACTCCCGTGACTTGAATGAGCGTTGGCGGGGTGGATTATCGTTGAAGTTCTTGTATTCGGGGCTGGCTGATTATACCTCTATCGGTTTATGCGTGGATGCGGGATTGAGTTATTATAATTCGGATAAGGGCTTTTCCTTTGGTTTCGCCTTGAAGAATATCGGCGCGCAACTGAAAGCTTACGAGGATGAGCGACAAAAGATGCCTTGGGATATCCAGATGGGTATCACGCAGAAAATGGCGCATGCCCCGATTCGTTTTTCTTTGACGGCCCAATACTTGAACCGTTGGAAGTTCGATTATATCGATAATACGGATAAAGAGTATGACGGGGATTCTTTCGTTAAGACGTTGGCGAAGCATTTTATCATCGGCGTGGATTTTATCCCGTCCGAGAACTTTTGGGTGGGCGTAGGATTCAATCCGAAGGTCAATATGGATATGAAGTTGAAAGGCGGGGGAAGTTTCTCCGGCTTCTCGGCGGGCGCAGGTGTAAGGATCAAGATGTTTGACGTGGGCTTCTCGCTGGCGAAATATCATCCGTCCGCCATGTCGATGATGATTAGCGTATCTACGACCTTGGCCGATTTTAAGAAGGTGACAGAATAAACCTATACATTAATATATATATATATATATGAAGAAAATAGTTATCGCTATAGACGGCCACTCTTCCAGTGGCAAAAGCACCATGGCTAAAGATCTTGCCAAGGAGATTGGATATACGTATATCGATACGGGTGCCATGTATCGGGCCGTGACTTTGTATTGCATCCAGCATGGATTTTTTGAGGGAGAGAAGATTAAGGAGGAAGAGCTGAAGGCTTCTATCCATGATATCGATATTTCATTTCGTTTGAACGCGGAGACCGGCCGGCCGGATACCTATTTGAACGGTGTGAATGTAGAGAAAGAGATCCGTGGTATGGAAGTGGCGGATAAAGTGAGTCCGGTAGCCACTCTAGGCTTTGTGCGCCGTGCGTTGGTCGCTAAGCAACAAGAGATGGGAAAGGCGAAAGGCATCGTGATGGATGGCCGTGATATCGGTACGGTCGTATTCCCGGATGCGGAGTTGAAGCTTTTCGTGACGGCCTCGCCGGAGGTACGTGCCAAGCGCCGGGTCGATGAGCTGGAGGCGAAAGGGATCCCCGCTTCTTACGAGGAAGTGCTGGAGAATGTGAAGAAGCGGGATTATATAGATTCAACCCGGGAGGAAAGTCCTTTGAGACAAGCTGATGATGCCTTGGTATTGGATAATTCCCATATGACCTTGGAAGAGCAAAAGGCTTGGTTGCTGGAACAATATCATAAAGCGATCGGTTCATAAACGAGTGCTTGGAGTTTCCTATAAAGAAAACTTTTGTCTCTTCGAATGAAAACTATAGTTTCGTTACTAGGAAACAAAAGTTTCTCTTAGGGAAAACTCTAGTTTTGTTATGAAGAAACTATAGTTTCTTGTGATTGAAAATTAAGAAAACTGTAAGTGCTTGTTTGTTAATGATATTATAGATATGATAGAAGTCGAGATAGATAAAGATTCCGGATTCTGTTTTGGGGTTGTCACCGCCATAGAGAGCGCTGAGCGGGAGCTGGGAAATACGGATACGCTGTATTGCCTAGGCGATATCGTTCATAACAGTTTGGAGGTGGAGCGGTTGGAGCATATGGGGCTGCATACGATCGACCATGAGGGACTTTCAAGGTTGAGAGACCGGAAGGTGTTGCTCCGGGCGCATGGCGAGCCACCTTCTACCTATGCTTTAGCGAAGCGAAACAATATCACGATTATAGACGCTACTTGCCCGGTTGTCTTGCGTTTGCAGCGCAAGATCCATAAATGTTATCAAGAGACCCGGGCGAATAACACCCAGTTGGTTATCTATGGGAAGAAAGGCCATGCGGAGGTGAATGGCTTGGTGGGGCAGACGGAGGGCACGGCGATTGTCATCGAGAAAATAGAAGACCTCGATCGTCTGGACTTTACCCGTGCGATCAGTCTGTTTTCCCAAACCACGAAGTCCTTGGATGGATTCAAGGCGGTAGTGGCGGAGATCAAGCAGCGGATGGCGGAAGGGGTGGAGTTTAATTATTACGATACGATTTGTCGTCAGGTGGCGAATCGTCTTCCGAATATAAAAGCGTTCGCCTCCAGCCACGATTGGGTCTATTTTGTGGCCGGTCGTAAGAGTTCCAACGGAAAGATGCTGTTCGAGGAGTGCCGGAAAGCGAACCCGAATACGCTCTTTATTTCCGAGGTATCAGAGATTACCGAGCCTTTGCCCGAGGGCGTGCGCCGGGTCGGGGTTTGCGGTGCTACATCCACTCCCAAGTGGTTGATGGAGGAAGTAGCGGTCCGGATCAAGGAATTGAACGCTTCGGAATGATATTTTGATTAAGATTACGTGAACTTTCCGGGAGAAAGACAGAAGGATAACTAAATATTTACTACTTTTGCCGGAGAACATTAAAATCAATGACGCTATGTCTACAGTAAAGTGTGTTGGTATTTTAACGTCCGGAGGTGATGCCCCGGGAATGAATGCCGCTATTCGTGCGGTAACACGTTCCGCTATTTATAACGGAATGAGAGTGAAAGGTATTTACCGTGGTTACAAAGGGTTGATCTTAGATGAGATTGAAGAGTTTAAGACACAAAATGTCAGTAATATAATTCAACGTGGTGGAACAATCCTTAAGACCGCCCGTTGCGTGGAGTTCAAGACTCCCGAGGGACGAAAACAGGCTTATGATAAGTTGCAAGAGCATGGGATCGATGCCTTGATCGCTATCGGTGGTGACGGAACGTTGACGGGAGCGCGTATTTTCGCTCAGGAGTTTAATTTCCCGATCGTAGGATTGCCGGGTACGATTGATAATGACTTGTATGGCACGGATACGACGATCGGTTATGATACAGCCTTGAACACGATCATGGAATGCGTGGATAAGATCCGTGATACGGCTACTTCGCATGATCGTCTATTTTTTGTGGAGGTTATGGGACGCGACGCCGGTTTCTTGGCGTTGAACGGAGCGATCGCTTCTGGCGCCGAAGCCGCTATTATCCCGGAAATCTCCTTGGAGAAAGACCAATTGGCCGAGATGATCGAGAATGGATTCCGTAAGTCCAAGAACAGTAGTATCGTATTGGTTGCCGAAAGTGAGGTAACCGGTGGCGCTATGGGTGTCGCTGAGCGTGTGAAGAAGGAATATCCGCAGTTCGACGTGCGTGTCTCTATTTTAGGTCACTTGCAGCGTGGTGGTTCTCCTACGGCACAAGACCGGATATTGGCGACTCGTATGGGTGTGGCCGCGATCGATGCCTTGTTGGATGACCAGCGTAACGTGATGATGGGTATCCAGAACGACCAGATCGTCTATGTACCGTTCTCTAAAGCGATCAAGAATGATAAGCCTATTAACCGGGATTTGTTGAACACGCTCCGTGTTTCTTCAATCTAAATAAGGCATATGTTTATACGAATAGGAACCCGGATGTAGCGATTGCGTACATCCGGGTTTTTATTTGAAGAACCTGATATCATGAAGAAGTATAGCGGCGTGGCCTTGCATGTAATCGTATTTGTCTTTCTGTTTATCTTCTTGAGGATATTCAGTGAGTACCATTTTTACTGTGTCGAGCAGAACCAGTTATTCCAGTTGACTCCCATTTTTATTATCGATAAGTTAATGCAACCGGGAGGTTTAGCGATGGTTCTCTCCGGTTGTTTGGTGCAGTTCTTCATTCTCCCGAATGTGGGAGCTATGATAACGGCGGCCCTGCTGACAAGCCTAGGGGCCTTGTTCTGGGCGATCTTGAAGCGGATCGATCCGCGAAGCCATGGTATTTTATGGGCTTGGCTTCCCGTCCTATCTTTGTTGTTTGTGCAATGGGATTTTAATTACAGGTTTCAAGGAACGGTCGCCTTCGGTATGATGCTGCTTGCTTTATATCTCGTTTTAGGGATAAGGAATTTCATACCTCGTTTGATAGCAAGTCTGTTTGCCTCCCTGTTACTCTTTGGGTTGGCCGGGCCGGTCTCTTTGTTGTTTGCCTTATCCATGGTCGGATATGAGGCCATGAGCCGGACGCCCCGTTGGTATTATTCTGCGATTTTACCGATGATCGTGTTGATCTTGGGTGGATTATGTGTGCGTTACTCGGTGATCGGAGAATACCGCTTTGTCTTTTTACCGGATAGTTATTATTATTTCCGTTTGGTGCCGGATAAGGTAATTTATTTCTCATGGATCGCTTTCTATGCGGCGTTGGTTGTAACCTGCCTCTGTAAAAACAAGGAATCATGGGCTGGTAAAAAGCGTCTAGCGCTGGGAATCTCCCAATTCATTATCTTAGGGCTTATCTTCTGGAAAGGCTTCGATCTATATGGCGAACAGAAATCATACCGTTTGAAGATGATGGACTATTTTACTCGGACAGAGCAATGGGACCGGATCTTGGTATCATGCAAGGAGCCGACCACTAATCAACTCTATTTATGTTACCAAAATATGGCTTTGGCCCGGAAAGGTATTCTGGCGGATGAGGCGTTTAAGTACACGCAGCACGGGCCTCGTGGATTAATGGTGGCATGGAATAAATCGACCACCATATCCGCCTTGTTGAGTGATGTTTATTTTACGATGGGAAATGTCGCCGCGGCTCAAGAGATGGCATTCGAGAGTAATATCGGCGCTTTATGTGATGGAAATCCCCGCATGACGCAACGTTTGGTGCAAACGAACTTGATTTATGGAGCCTATCCGGCCGCGGAGAAATATATCGCTGTCTTAGAGAATACTTTCTATTATAAGGATTGGGCCAAAGCGCAGCGGAAATTCCTGTATAATGATGAGGCGGTCGAGACAGATCCTCTATTGGGGAATATGCGCAGGAACCTGCTAGCTGAGAATCATCTGATCCAGATGGATGGATTCGACACGGACTTGATTCGCTTGGCGGAGCAGAATCCTTCCAATAAAGCCGCTTTCCACTATGCCGGCGTGTTCTATCTTTTAGCAAAAGATGTGACGCGCTTTAAGACGTTGGTGGAAACCTATTACGGAACGGATTTACTCCCTTCTTTACCGGTCTCTTTTCAAGAGGCGGTCATCATCCTATCGGAGAAAGATCCGGATTACTGGAAACGTTTCGGTGTCTCGGAATCTATCGTAGGGCGATTCACCGATTATAAGAGGCAAGTGCTCGCTGGGCGGAATAATAGTAATGCGCTGCCCGGTTTGATGTATCGCTCTTATGGCGATACCTATTGGTATTATTATATGTTTAAATAGGAGATGAGAAAAATGTATATAATAAGATGTATATGTCTGTGGATGATTCTGGGCTTGATGGCTTGTTCCGGTCCGGTACGTATACAGAAGAATCTGGAAGTCAAGCCGGAGATCTTTCCGGATTATGTGGATGTGACAATCCCGCCGAATATAGCTCCCTTGAATTTTAAGCTGAAAGATGCTTGCGTTGAGGCCCGTGCCATTCTCGAATGTGGCCCGGAGAAATTAGAGATCAAGACCGGGAAAGACGCTTGTTTCGTGATCCCGGCCTCCGGTTGGAAAAGGCTGTTGCGTGCCGCTTCCGGGAATCATCTGAATGTAACCGTACAAGCCTTCGTGAATGATGAATGGATCGCGTATGCCCCCTTCATCATCAAGGTGGCGAAGGAGCCGGTCGATGGTTGGTTGGCTTATCGTTTAATCGAACCGGGCTATGAGTTGTGGAACCGTATGGGTATCTATCAACGTAACTTGGAAAATTATACGGAGAACGCGATCATCGAAAATAAGATGAGCGGCAATAACTGTATGAACTGCCATTCTTTCTGTATGCAGAATCCGGAGAAAATGCTTTTCCATATGCGTGAGACCTATTCTTGTACCTTATTGATCGATGGAGATAAAGTGGAGAAGCTGAATACGAAGACCGATCAGACCCTTTCTCCACTGGTCTATCCTTCTTGGCATCCTTCCGGAAAATATGTCGCTTTCTCTGTGAATAAAACCAAGCAAGCGTTTCATATGAACGATAGGAATCGGGTGGAGGTATTCGACTCGGCCTCGGATGTGGTCGTCTATGATACGCAAAAGCATGAGATCGTGACTTCTCCGCTGCTGTCTTCAGAGGGAGCGTTCGAGACTTTCCCTACATTTTCCCCGGATGGAAATACGCTCTATTTCTGTTCGGCTAAAGCCCGTACGATGCCCAAGGAATACGATCAAGTGAGATACGATCTATGCTCAGTCTCGTTCGATCCCGCTACACGCCGTTTCGGGACGGTAGTCGATACTTTATATAAGGCATCGGAGATCGATAAAAGCGTTTCTTTTCCCCGGGTTTCCCCGGATGGAAAGTATTTGCTCTATACCTTGTCCGGTTATGGGAATTTCTCTATTTGGCATAAGGATGCCGATTTGTACATGATTGATTTATCGACTCTGCGAAGTTATCCATTGGAGGCGGCGAATAGCGACGATGTGGAAAGCTATCATTCATGGAGTAGCGATAGTCGTTGGATCGTGTTTAGCAGCCGTCGGATGGATGGTTTGTATACAAGGCTGTTCATCGCTTATATCGATGAGAAAGGACAGGCTTGCAAACCTTTCCTGTTACCCCAGAAGGATACGGATTTTTATTTTCGCTTTATGAAATCCTACAATATACCTGAATTCATCACAGGAGAGGTAAAGAGACAAGGGCGTGCGTTGGCCGTGAAAGCGAAAGAAGACAAAGGAGTCGATGTAAGGTTCAAGTAAAAAAGAGTGTAGCATGATCAGATCGTGCGACACTCTTATGCTTTTATACCTATTTCGTAGCGATATTATCCAAGAACAGATCGATCATCCGTTTGGCTGCCACGAAAGAGCTGATCTCGTTGTTCAAGACTTGCTTCTCCGTTTGTTCCAGCATGCCTTCTACCGCCGGGTTATGATAGAACTTATCCCGCAACGTGTCGTTGATGCTTTCGTACATCCAGTATTTAGCTTGCTCGTTACGTTTGTAATCGAAGTAGCCGTTCTTTTTGGTGAACTCCATGTACTCTCCGATCATATCCCATATTTCTTTGATACCTAGGTTGTAATAGCCGGAATAAGTCAATACTTTCGGGAACCAGCCCGATTCCGAAGGTGGGAAAAGATGTAAGGCGTTCCGGAATTGAGCGGCGGCGAGATTCGCCTTTTCGATATTGTCTCCATCCGCCTTATTGATAATAATACCGTCCGCCATTTCCATGATACCTCGTTTGATACCCTGCAACTCATCTCCGGTACCGGCCAATTGAATCAACAGGAAGAAGTCCACCATCGAATGTACGGCCGTCTCGCTTTGTCCGACACCCACGGTCTCTACGAATACGGTATCGAAACCGGCGGCCTCGCATAATACGATCGTCTCACGGGTCTTACGGGCGACCCCCCCTAAGGAGCCTGCGGATGGTGAAGGACGGATAAAGGCGTTTTTCTCTCTCGACAAGGCCTCCATACGAGTCTTATCTCCTAGGATACTACCTTTCGAGCGTTCGCTACTCGGGTCGATCGCTAGTACGGCAAGCTTACGCCCTTGGTTGATCAAGTGCATACCGAAAGAGTCGATAGAGGTACTCTTTCCCGCTCCGGGAACACCCGTAATACCGATACGAACCGATTTCCCGGCGAAAGGCAAACATTTCTCGATAATCTCCTGCGCCACCTGTTGGTGCTCATGCTTGGAGCTTTCCACCAAGGTAACTGCTTGACTGAGTATCGTGATATTCCCTTTTAAGATACCTTCCACGAATTCGGAAGGCGTATATACCTTGCGTTGGACACGCTTTTTTATATAAGGATTTACGGTAGGGACATCCGCAATGCCCTTATTCACTTTCAATCCCTTGTACTGATCATCGTTTTCTGGATGTTCCATATCAATCTATTATTTGTATGCCGTCACCTTGATCAAGCGGATAGGCCCGTTCGGGTCGTTGCATACGACATTAATAAGTGCTTCAAGTTTTGTCTTTATCTCTTTCGGTCGCAAGGTTACTTTGAAAGTAGCGGTCGCTCCCGGTTTAAGTTCTTTCTTGCCGCCGGACAAATCGACACGCTCATCATCACAAGTGACGCTGTAGATCGTGAGCGGAGTCTTTCCGGCATTCGTAATCTCAAACGTACCCGATACCTTACCACCGATCAACGGAACGATACTTTTCTTGTTCGGTAGCTTGCCGAATTCCAGTAAAGTGCCGGATAATTCCGCTATCGGGGCTTGGGCTTTATCCGCAGCGGATAGTTTGCTGAAATTATCGGTCACGTTGGCGGAGATCTGGATCTCTCCGGATACTTCCTTCTTTCCGGCGCTCTGTATCATGATCGGCAAAAGCGTAGAGACTCGTCCTTTCCGCTTCAGGACCTTGGCATCCATAAGGATCGTAATGGCACCGACCTCGTCCGGTTGAAGGGTAGCCGGGTTCACCTGTACGTTAAGGTAGTGAGGTACTTTACCCAGATGAATCGTAGCCGAGGTCTTTCCCTCGTTCTTAATGTTGATCTTCTCGCCCAACGTTTCCTCCGGACGGATACTGCTGAATAGAACAGTCTTCGTATGCAGCTTCAGATCACCGATAGAATAAGGATACGTAAAGACCGGCTGCGAAGGTTTCGGGGTGACATTTCCCTTAATGGCTAGGCTGTAACTCCCTTTCTTCCCATTGCTGAATATCGATACGGTTTTATAAAACGGGCCGGGGCGTCCTTTCGGATTATACGTTATCTTAACTTCACCGGTCTTACCGGGAGCGATCGGCGACTTAGTCCATTCCGGCCGTGTACAACCGCATGACGCGGTAACACGGGTGATGACCAAAGGGGCGTCTCCCGTATTCTTTATCGTGAAAGTATGACTGGCGAATCCATCGGCCTCGGCTATTGTCCCGAAATTATAAGTCAACTCGTCCGACAAGATTTGGGCGCCTTGTTGTGCCCAAGCTGTCGTTATAGATATAATTGCTGTAAGAGCAAGGATCAACCTTTTTATATTCAGCATTCCAATTGGGGGTTTTTTACGTATTTCTTATTCAACCTCTCCCCGGATGTTCATGATGAAGCTTCCGGTTTTTCCGTTACTGTATACGGAAATGGTCTTCGTGAAAGGACCCGGACGTCCTGCCGGATCGAAAGTAACCTTGATCTGGGCTTTCTTACCCGGAGCTACCGGTTCTTTCGGCCATTCCGGGGTCGTACATCCGCAAGACGCGATTACACGTGTAATGACCAGAGGCATATCGCCCGTATTGGATACTTCAAACGTATGGGATACTTTTCCGTCTGCTTCCTTGATGGTACCGAAGTCGAAACTGGTTGTTTCCGCGGAAATAACTGCTTTCTTCTGAGCCGAAGCCATTCCTGTCGCTAACAGGATCGCCATGAAAATAAAAACTATTTGTTTCATCTTATCGTTTAGTTTTAATTCGAATTACAAAGATAGTCATTTCAATTGAAAGTTGAGAATTGAAAACTGAAAATTAGAGGAAGATAACGCTTCTTGCGATGCCTATTCTTACCTTCTTACGGTGCCCATTCTAACCTCCTTATACTGGGCATTGTAAGGAGGTTAGAACGGGCATTGTAAGAAAAGGCTTGTTTAGGGCATGATCCGCAAGCTTTCTCCGGCGGTGTGCGACACGAATTCCGGGGCGTACATACATTGAATCGTACTGATACCTCCGGCGTATTCGCCGCTACGGGATACGTAGACCGGATATTCCAAGACGAACGTACCTTCCGGCAGACGATTGATGAAGAAATTCTCGGATACGTCTTTCGGGGATCTGTAATACCAGATACCGTCTCTTGATTCCGGGCCGGAAAGTTGATCGGCCGGTTCGAAGCAGCCCGCACGTAGATCTTTCAAGAATACGTAATTCATTTCACGGTCTGTCCGGATCGTTAGCCGAACGATTACCTTGTCTCCGATGCGGAGCGGTTGCTCCGGTGTTACGGGACGGATTTGGCGGTTGGTACCGTTATTGGTCTCGACGAATAATTTCTTCTCGACACTCAACACCCCTTTTTGTCCTTTTACCTTGTCGATCTCTTGGAAGTATTGCTCGAAAACAGCTCCCCATGCCGGCGTGTTTCCTTCCTTGCGGATCGAGAGCACGGGGTTGGCGGAATTATTTGCCGGCTCGTTCGGAAGTATCGTTTTGAGGTAACCGGTGGCGATTTCCCCTTCCGCGGTACTATAGATCTTGCCGTCCCATGTCGCTACACAAGTGTTTTGCGTGTTCAGCCAATCGCTACCCGTGAGTAGCAAGGCGTAAATGGCGTTTACCGTGGCGGGTACGGATTCCCAGTTTTGTGTACGTTTCTGGTTTAGCAACCATTGTTTCATCCGGTTTGTATTCTGGGTATCCGGCGCGATCTCGTTAAAGACGGACATTAATAAGCAATGCGTGTCGATCGGTGAGGTGAAATAATCACTCCCCCTGCGGTTGTTTGCCCAATACATACCTTTCTCCTCGGAGATCGTAGCGGTCTTCTTTAGTCCTGTCAGGATCGCTGTCGCCACCTCCTTTTTACCGTTTCGATGCATTAACAAGGCGATTTCGCCCTTACTGATTAAGGAATATTGATTCCAGTGCTTCTCCGCTTGGTTCGTATAGAAACGGATCGCTTCCCGGGCGTCTCCCAGTTCCGGGATATCCCGGTAGGAACTGCGGACGAATAAGAACTCTACCTGCTCCGGCGAGGGCCATGCGTTTTGCCATTTCTTATCGTATTTCAGCAAGTTCTCATAATCCGTTTGCATACTTTTGTCCAAGAACTTGAGGGCCTTCATTTGCATCTCTTTCTCCGCTTGCCCATATTGGATCGCGTTTAGCTGTACAAGCTGTGACATACCTTTCAGGATAGAAAGAGTGATCGCACGGCTTGCGGGGAAACCTTTGAACCAGCTCCATCCACCCTCTTCGTTCTGTTGTTGGATCAGTTGTTGCAAGGCCGCTTCCCGTAATCCGTCCGCACGGTTTAGGTCGAACAATAAAGACAAGCGTTGTTTTTGCTCTGTCTCGTTATCGGCGGCTAGTACCCAGGGCGTCTCCTCCAAGAGTATGTTCTTCAGCTCTTGGTTCTTTTCCAAGTTTGAATAGAGAGTAGAGGCATTCCCTCCTTGAGCGGTCCATTGGTTGATCACTTTCTGGATGCGGGGATGGGCTTGGGCGATATAGGAAGCCAACGTATTGCTGTAATAAGCGGCAAACCAAGATAAGATATTATCATTGTTCGGCTGTGTGATCGTCGGTAATGCCTGTACCGCGTACCAAATCGGATTCCCGGTCATCTCCAGCGTGAGACGGAATGGTGTCGCTCCCTCCGAGTTCCCGGAGATACGGATTTGTTTCTCTCCTTCCTTGAGCAAATAGAACGGGGTACTTTCCGTGATGAGCAATTGATTGGAAAGAACAGGTACGATCTGCTGCTCCCCGTCGCTTCCCTTTTCAGAGTCGGCTAGGATACGTACGCCCAGTAGGTTGATCTGTTTGGGGACCGGGATCATCCAGCTTACAGTAGCGATGCTATCCGGTTGCAACTCAAACGGACGTTGTGACTTGCTCAAGCAGATAATCGGTTGGTCTGTAGCGGGATCGAATAGTTCGATGCGTACACGGCCGGATACCGCTTCCTCGGAATTGTTGATGACTTGCGTGCTGATGCTGACCTCATCCCCTTGGCGGACGAAACGAGGCAGATTCGGTAGAACCATCAAGGGTTTGCTGCTAATGACCTCTTTCGTAAGCAGACCGTATTTTAGGTCTTGGGTGTTGGCCAATAGCTGTAGTTTCCAAGTCGTATTACTTTCCGGCAGGGTGAAATTTACGAATACGTCTCCTTCCTCGTTCGTTTGTAAGGTCGGGTAGAAGAAGGCGGTTTCCGCGAAGTTCTGCCGGATTTGCTCCGGACTTACCGGCTGGCTGCTCTCTTTGGCGAAAGGATCGGATAGGTTGAACACGGGTTCCCCTTCCGTAGATTCCACGCTAGACTCTTCTAACACGGCGCTGTCTTCCATGATGTTCATGGATTCCGTCACTACTGGGGCTGCCGCGGATTTCAGCATGATACCACCCGTGGCGAAAGCCCGGTTGCTGGAGCCGTATCCTCGTATGACAATCTCATTGAATAGACCGAACCAATTTAAACGGTCATACTGATATTGAGGTACTTTTATATACTTGGCCTCTGTCTGGTCATATTGATAACTACGCTGGAATCCGGCTCCGGTTGAGAAACGGGGAGCTTGTAGCAGGATCGTTCGCTGCGGGGAGAAATACCAATTGAATGGTATGATTTTATCTAGCGAGGCATCATACATGCTGGTCAGTACCTCGGCGGATACGATCGTGGAGTCCGCGTCGGTGATACGGAATTTCCAGCTCTCTTTACTTCCCGGAAGTAAACGATCCCGGAAGGTTATCGGCTTGATGGTCAACTGCCGGTTGGGTAGCTGAAGCTCTACGGGTACTTGGGTAATATATAGTTCACCTTCTTTTACGAACGTAAAGGATACGATGATTCCCTCTCCATATTCCGGCTTGAACGGGATCTTAAACCGATGGTTCGCGTCACTTAGCTTAATCAACTCATGATGGATGCGGTTATTTCCGGCAAACCATTCATAGAGTACGTAGGCGTCCTTGTCGGAGGTGCCGAATACGATTTCCGCTTCCTCCCCGGGTAAACAAGTTGTCTTCTCTTTCAGCAGCCAAGTATGGGTAAATACGGGAGGACGCTTGTCGTTCTTTCCGTATAGGATGAAATCGGACTGGTTCTTACTCTGCCGTCCTTGGCTATCTTTGGCTTCTACTAAAATACGGTAACGCCCGGAGGGCAATGGGTTGAAAATAGCCGGACTGATTTCTTTGCCACTGGTAAAGCTACCGGAAGCTACTTGCTTGCCTTCTTGATAGCTCTCTCCGCTATTCTTATCGGATCGGTTTGCGATCAGTTCTACGATCTTGAAAGTACCGGAGGTGGAAACCATCTCCCCATTGATTGTCCGGGCTTCGACTACGGCTTTTACCGAGTCTTTCTCGATTTGTGGCGGTAGGTTGGTGAATAAGACGATACTGGATTCTCCTACCGAGAAGGTGTAATTCGCCTCTTGGGTCTCTCCCTTGCTATCGGTTACGGTAGCCGATACCTCGTAGGTCTGGTATGCGGAAGCGTATGGATTCGGATCTTCCTCTTTTTGGGGACGGAAAGATACGTGGAATGTCCCATCGCCGGAAAGAGTGGCGCTACCTTCCGCTACCTGTGTCGGAGCGCTCGGACGGAAATACTTCCACAACAGGAAGGGCCTGCGTGTAATACGCCAAGTGACATCGCCGCTGGGCAGTGACACGCCGGAAAATGTAGCCGCCTTGCCTTGTATGGTAACGGAATCGCCGAAAGCGATATCGCCCTTGATCGGGAGGAAGTACGCTTGGAAAGTCGGGCGTTTGTATTCCTCTACATGAATATATACGCTCATCTGTCCGGTACTTAACCGGAAGACGCCGCTTAGGGTCTGTTTGGGGATGGAGAACTCGCCGTTAAAAGAACCGAAGTCATTAGTCGTGAATTTCTTCTGGGCTAGCTCTTTCCCGTTAGCGTCATACAAAGTCACCGTAAAAGTCTGTCCGGCCACGGCATGCGGGTCGTTCGAGTCTTTTACGTAGGCGAGACCTTTGAAGAAAATGGTTTGTCCCGGACGGTAAAGTCCACGGTCCGTAAAGATCGAGACTTCTACCGGGTTCTTTTCCGGTCTGCGGCCGGAACCCATCGGGTAGATATTTGTCAGCATAGCGTTGGTATCTCCCGGTCTGCTGGCTTGGAACGCCAATACTTGACTGTTCGCCGGAAGCGTGGCCAATCCTTCCCGGTCTGTTTTGACGGTACCCAGTTCTTGCAAGTTACGACGCTGACCGCCGTAATAGGTAACGATCGCTCCGTCAACCGGCTTCCCGCTAAGATAGTCGGTAACCATGACCTCTTGTTTATTACCGGAAAGATTACGATAGATTGCGGCCAATCGGGTTACGCTAACCGTATTGATCGTCTTTAGCTGTTGTCCGGGTACGGTTACGACACATTCATACAATCCCGGTTGATCCATAGATATATGTAAGGTCGTATCTTGCTGCGAATAGGTGTTGGGCAGTAGCAAAGAGAATGTCTTCTCGTTTACGAGTTGTCCCAAGGTGCTGCCACTTGATTTTTTTGCGGATGTATGGGCTGCCGCTTGTAAAGGTGTTTTCGAGCTTCGATAGATTTGTACGATGACTTTCTGTACATTCTTATATTCCAGCTTGATCCCCAGTTGCTGTCCCGGATAAACCGTATTGTTTGTAGATGCGGATAAAGTAGGTTGTTCCAATTGTGCCAAGCGATTCTTTAAGATAGCCGTGCGAGGGTAACCGGAATATCGTTTGATACCCTCCTCGCATAGTTTCACCTCTTCCGCTTTGATAGAATCCCATTGGGTAGAGGCGTAACGAAACATACTGCCGCTAACCAAATCCAATTTAGCGATTAAGATCTCGGCGGCATAGTTTTGAGAAGCTAAGTTCCTGTAAAGCTCATCCAATGCGTTCATGTAAGCCTCAAAAGACTCTTTATCCCTTTTATCCCCGTAAAGGAATCGTAGGTAATCCAATTCCGTAAGGAGGACCGATTTCATATTCGGCTCCTTATTTTGAAAGGCGATCAAGTCTTTATAGATCTGTACGGTCGGTTGGATGTCCAGTGCCCGGAAGGCAAGGAACTCATAGAGGGTCGGACGCAGGGTTTGCGAGTCCTTTCCGATCTCCAGAATATCCTTGAACTTGCTGACAGGCGTATTTTGCAATAAAGCCGTAGGTCGCAATGATAAATCGATCTCTTCCTTGATCTTATCCGTGAATAAGTTGGAAGTCCATACCCGGATATCCTCCGGGATATAACCGCTTAATTGGGTGCGTTGATTGATGGTCCACTGGTTCCGTTGGTAGTAGCTCTGATACATCTCCGCCAGCATGGAATGTAATACCGCCACGGAAGCCGAGTCGGCGCAACTGTTGGTGTAATTCTCCACCTCTTTGATCAGTTCCGGGAACTGATCATCGTTTACCTCCATCTGTTCTTTCATTTTAAGGATAAGATTCTTGATCACCATAGGGGTATTCTTATCGTTTATAGCTTGCGTGATAACAGAACTTTTTTGTTGAGGCTGGGCGGCCCGGCTATACATAATAACCGCCGAGATGCCGCAAAGTATCAGGGCAGATAAAATAATTGCTCTTATCTTCATATCTTTTGGGTTTTATAAGTTTAACAATAAACCTTTCCTATATAGATACAAAGAAAGAGCAAAAAGTTGTAAAACGTACGTTAATGTTTATTTTTTGCGCACGTAGGTGATGTAGGTGTAGGGGTAAGGGTTCTTCTCGTCTGCGGGATACTCCTCACGTTCAGTCTCTTCCCAAAGGTCCCAGTTTACGACGGGAAAGAACGAGGTAGCGTCGGGAAACTCATGATGGATGCGGGTAATATACATTTTGTCGGCTATTCTCAAAGCCTGTCTGTAGACCAACGCGCCGCCAATGATGAATATCTCGTCCTCTTTCTCACATAAATCCAGAGCGGCCCCCATAGACTCGCAAGCGAAACAATTCACGAAACCAGCTTCGGGCATAGTCGTCAATACGACATTCTTCCGATTGGGCAGTGGCGCTACAGGGAGAGACTCGAATGTCTTACGTCCCATGATTACCGCATGTCCCGTGGTTAATTCCTTGAAACGCTTCATGTCTGAAGGCATGTGACATAATAATTGCTGATTCTTTCCGATCGCGCTTTTATCTGCGATTGCTGCGATGATAGAAATTGTACTCATAGACTTATTGATTTATGATTTGTAATTTATGATTTATGAATTAACTGTCAACTGTCCATCGTCAACTGCCAATTCTCAGACGGCCACTTCTCCCTTGATGTGGGGATGCGGGTCGTATCCGGTCAAATTGAAATCCTCGAACTTAAAATCGAAGATGCTCTTTACGTCTGGGTTGATCTCCATACGTGGCAACGCACGTGGCTCACGTGTCAATTGTAACTTAACTTGCTCCAAATGGTTGCTGTAGATATGGGCGTCTCCCAACGTATGAACAAAATCTCCCGCTTTAAGGCCGGTAGCTTGTGCCATCATTTGTAATAACAAGGCATAGGAGGCAATGTTGAACGGAACGCCAAGGAAAATATCCGCGCTACGTTGATACAATTGTAGGCTCAACCGTCCGTTCGCCACGTAAAACTGGAAGAAAGCGTGGCAAGGAGGCAGGTTCATGTTGTCTAAGTCCGCCACGTTCCATGCGCTTACAATGATTCGTCGTGAATCCGGGTTATGCTTGATCGTCTCCACGGCCTCGGTGATCTGGTCGATAGATCCTCCTTTATAATCCGGCCATGACCGCCATTGGTAACCGTATATATGCCCAAGGCTACCATCCGCGTCGGCCCACTCGTTCCAGATGCGTACGCCATGATCTTGCAGATATTTTACGTTGGTATCTCCATTCAGGAACCATAACAATTCGTAGATGATAGACTTCAGATGCAGCTTCTTGGTAGTGAGTAGCGGGAATCCCTCTTCCAGATTGAACCGCATCTGATGACCGAATACGCTGATCGTTCCCGTACCCGTCCGGTCTTCTTTTCTAACTCCCTCGGTAAGCACTCTATTGAGCAGCTCTAAATATTGTTTCATTACTCACTTATTACAATAGTGTGCAAATGTACAAAAGTGAATCGTATTATACTAGAATAACGGGTCAAAATATGAAATCGGTTGAGGATTCAAACGGTTTCTTCCTGTATCCTTGGCTGTTTCTTCGGGAGGTATTAGGGGATTTGTATGAAGGTCTAGCATATTTATCAGCTGTTGGACGATCATCTACCAACTGTTGCATGATCTTCCAACGGCTGTTGCATGATCATCTACCAATTGGTGGATGATTAAGATGTCAAGAGGAAGAGTGTAGTACTTCGGGAGGAAATCGGTAAGGATTCCCGAGAAAATGCGTAAGGATATTGGACCTCATGTGGATAGAATGCGTATCTTTGCCCGAAGAATAACATTTATTAATTTTAAAGGAAAGAGATGAAAAAACTTTGTTTTGCGGTCATGGCAATGTGTATGTTATTGTCATGCGGAGGTAAGAATGAGAAGGGGGCGGCTACGGAAGAGGCCACTCTTTCTGGTTTGATGAAGTCGGATTTTGTATCTGAGGTAGATGGTAAGCCGACTGCTTTGTATGTGTTGAAGAATAAGAAAGGGGCTGAGGCTTGCGTAACGAATTGGGGCGGACGCTTGGTCTCCGTGATGGTACCTGATAAGAACGGTAAGATGACGGATGTTGTGCTTGGGTATGATAATATCGCGCAATACGTGGCGAACCCGGACATGAATTATGGTGCCTTGATCGGACGTTATGGCAACCGTATCGCGAATGGTAAGTTTACGTTGGACGGAACGGAGTATCAACTTCCGCAGAATAATAACGGGCATTGCTTGCATGGAGGTCCGAAAGGATATCACGCGGTAGTTTGGGACGCGAAACAGATCGATGACCAAACCTTGGAGTTGACTTATCTATCGAAAGACGGTGAGGCAGGTTTCCCCGGTAATCTGGATATCAAGGTGATCTATAAGTTGACGGATGATAACGCCGTTGATATTAAGTACGAGGCTACGACGGATAAACCTACTGTCGTGAATTTGACAAACCATAGTTATTTCAATCTTTCCGGTGTCCCCGGCTCGCAAATCATGGATCATACGATCATGATCGATGCGGATACATATAACCCGGTGGACGAGACTTTGATCCCGACCGGTATCGAACCCGTGGAAGGCACACCGATGGATCTTCGCAAACCGGTAGTGGTAGGCGCTGATATCGACAATCCGTTTACGCAATTGGTTTATGGTGGTGGTTACGATCATAACTGGATTTTGAACGCCGCCGGCGATATCAATAAGGTAGCCGCTAAAGTTGTATCTCCGACAAGCGGTATCGTTATGGAAGTTTACACCAACGAGCCGGGTCTTCAATTCTATGCCGGCAACTCAATGACGAAAGCGGGTGATAAAGGCAAGTTAGGTGTGGTTTACCCACATCGTGGCGCTCTATGTCTGGAGACTCAACATTACCCGGATAGCCCGAACCAACCTTCTTTCCCGAGTGTCATCCTACGTCCGGGCGAGAAATATACGAGTGAGTGTATTTATAAGTTCTCGGTAGAGTAAATAAGGAAGAAAGTTCCGGATTTGGAAATATCCACATAATGGTGAGGCGTATATACATAAATAGGATGTATATGCGCCTCTCTTTTTTACTCACGGAAGCATCTTGTTTATAGTGGAAGAATTTATCGCTAGAGAGTATACGCTATCTTTTCCCAATAGATTTTAAAAGAGAAAAATAAATCCATATGATGTATGAGAAAAAGCGTTATATTTGTATCGATAAAGTAAACTCTTGTGGAAATTCAAGGGTTTATGAATCAAAGTGTGATTACGATAAGCGTTTAAGATATTATCTTTGGAACTGAAAATCGCCAAGTTTCAAGTCGGACAGAGATAATAGGCAACTAAACGCTCACGCTTGTTATATATACTGCCTAATAGTATACGTAATAAGGCGTGGGCTGTTGTTTATTATTTGTCCGATGGGTGTTTGGCGATGCCTCAGTTTCGAATAGTAGATTAACAGTTCCCACGCTTCTTTTTTGTAGCATATAGAAATACCGAACAAGGTGAACGGTCCGGTTTGAGGGAAACGTATATGGAGGTAATTAAAAAGCAACGTTTGGCTGTCTGTCGTATATTATTGGATGTAGTGGAAGGTGCGTGTGAGGTCCGTGATCCAGATCTGATCATGCGGACTCGTCATTATCCGGCACTTCAAAGGGAGATGTGTTTTGCGGATCGGGATTGGGAAGAAGCGAGAGATTTGAGTGTACTTGCCTGCTTGGTACTATCCAAGGAATTGCATTATAAGGTTAAGATGATGATCGGTTTGGTAGCTCATGACTTGTATTCAAGGGAGTCCTCGGTCTCTTATCAGCAACGCCTGTCCTTCGATGTGCTGATGAGTGCGATCGATTGGCCGGTCTCTTTTAAGGAGATCACGCTCTTTGCTCCCTCAAAATAAGTTATAGTTTGTACGTAAGACCTTGAATTCCGTTCTGCGGTTGATCTGGTCGGCGATCTCTTGCTGTTCCGGCGGCAGGGCAAGGATGAATTCCTCGGTAAGCACATCGCCTTCCTTCAAGAAATCGAATTGCTTGGCCATCTTCTTGTTGATCATCTTGGGAACGCTTTCTCCATATCCTTTCGCTTCCAGACGAGCCGCCTCGATACCTCCCGCTATTAGGTAATCCACGACCGATTGCGCACGGCGTTGAGCCAAACGCTCGTTATACTGGTCCGTACCTTTCCGGTCCGTGTGGGCACCCAGTTCGATCGTTACGTTCGGGTTATCGTTCAGCATCTTGATCATCTCGTCCAAAGCTTTCTTGGATTCCGGACGAAGGGTCGCTTTATCGAAATCGTAGAAAATGTTATCGATAACAACCGGCTTGCTGATCGGAGAGAGGAAGAAATCCACGATATATGTCTCGTTTTTCTCCTCGGGGCCGGTATGCAATTCATAATTCTGGTTGAGGTAACCACGGGCGCTGGCCATCATGACATAACGGATGTCCCGTTCCAACTCGACACGATAGGTACCGTCTTTCTTGACCGGGACTTTCACGTTCAGTCCGTCTTTTCCGACGATGCGTACGGTAGCGTCCTCGATCGGATATTCATCGACATCGTTTACGATTCCTTCGATGAAGATGGTGATCGTAGGCCGTTCAAAGGAATATATATGGTCATAGCCCCGTGCGTCGTTGCGGTTGGAGCAGAAGAAGCCCCGTTCCTCTTTTCCGGCGAAGGTGATACCGAAATCGTCTGCCATAGAGTTGATGGGAGCGCCTAGGTTCTCGACCTTCCACTTCCCTGTACTGTCTTGCGTGGCCTTGAACAGATCGAGACCACCCATTCCCGGATGTCCGTTGGACGCGAAATAAAGGGTGACGGAATCCCGGACATACGGGAACATCTCGTCTCCCGGGGTGTTGATCTCTTCTCCTAGGTTCTCCATCGGGCCGAAATCGTTTCCCGCTACCCGGGCACGGAAAATATCCTTGCCACCGAAACCGCCCACGGCGTCGGATACGAAATACAAGTATTTGCCGTCCGGCGAGATGGAAGGATGGCCGAGGGCGGTAACCGAGTCTTTTACGATCGTCGCACGGGTTCCTTTTCCCCATTTGGCGCTGCTTCGGGTAGATATGTAAATCTCGGCGGTACGAGGGCCTTCCGGATCTTGGGCGCAATAGGTATAATACATCGTGTTTCCATCGGGGGAGAAAGAGGGGGTTCCTTCGTCGTATTCCGTATTCACCTCGTCTTCAAGCTCTACGGGAGCTAGCCAAGCCCCTTTCTCGTCTTGCTTGACAAGGAAGAGGTTATTGTTATTTTGCCCGGTGATGGCGCTAACTTTTGCGTCTTTGTCTTTCGAGCGGGAAGAAGCGAAGTATAGTTGGTCGTATTTATCTCCGGCCAGCATCGGACTGAATTCTCCCCGGCGGGAATTGAATTTATCCATGCGTCTTACCTCGTAGCGGGTAGGGTTCTTTTTCCATCCGGGAGCTAACTCGCATCCTTGTATGCCGTTGATGGCTAATAAATTGCTAGGATCGTTCTCCATATAGATATCGTAGTTCTTGATCGCTTCCGGATAACGTCCGGTCTTCTGTAACATCTGTCCCATGCGTAGGTAGACGGTGCTATCGGGGTAATCATAGCGGATGGCGTTCATATAGGCGCTAGTCGCTTTCCCCGTATTATTGATCAACCGGTTACATTCGGCCATACGGTAAGCGATATAGCCGCGCAAATCCCTTTTCTTCGGGGATGTTTTCGTGTAAACCTTACGATAAATGGCGGCTGCCTCATAGTATTCTCCGATACGCTGCTTCTCCTCGGCATCGCTCAACTTCGCCGATTTGCAGGAATACAAGGAAGATACGATAAGCAAAAATAAAACATATATAGTAAAATGTGCTTTCATTCAATCTAGAATATATTCATGCAAATATAACGAATTGTATGGGATCTTATTGTATGTTGAAAGAAAACAGTTACCTTTGTAGAAAACGAAACCTATTCAGATGAATCTATTAAGTAAGTCAAAAGTTGCTATGGCTATGGAAGGATTACCGGAGCATTTTTCTATGGACCAGCTTGTCGATAAGATGTCTTTTGTCGATAAGGTCTGTATTGGAATAAAAGAATCAGAAGAAGGAAAAGTGTTAACCAAATTGGAATGCCGGAATAAATTAGCGAAATGGTTGAAGTAAAATGGACTGATTTTGCGATCCAAAACCTTAATGAAATTGGAGATTATATTGAGAAGAAGAGTTATACCTCGTATGCCTCCCGAGTTGTAAGTGGATTGTTTGCGGCGGTAGATGTTTTAGAACGTTTTCCTTTGGCCGGGCGTATGGTTCCGGAGTTTCAAGATACGACTATAAGAGAGCTTATCCGGATGAATCATTACCGGATTGTTTACAGAGTGGTTAATGAGAGCCGAATAGATATTTTAACTGTTCACCATTCGGCTCGTATTTTACATGCATCTATATTAACAAGGAACTATCCCCATAACTTAGAAACCTGAAATCGTGCTCTAAGGCATACTCATAGATGGATTTCCAGTTTCCTTTTACGAAAGCGGAGATCAGCAAGAGCAAGGTGCTTTTGGGCTGGTGGAAGTTGGTGACGATTCCTTTTACGATCTTGAACTCATAGCCCGGGGCGATGATGATTTGTGTAGCCGTTACCAGCGTATCCGCATCATGCTTATCCAGATAATCGAGGATGTTTTGAAGGGAACGCTCCGCTGTCAGCCGGTTGTTATTCATGTCGTAAGGCATCCATTGTTTTACGACGAGATCTTCGGAAGTCGCTTCGGGGTTATTATCTAGGATCACGCCCATGTAATAGAGACTTTCCAAGGTCCGTACGGAAGTCGTTCCTACGGCGATGATATTTCCAAGGTTGCTTTTGATACGTTCGATGGAACTGCGGCGGACGGAGATAAATTCCGTGTGCATCTCGTGCCCTTCGATCGTGTCGCTTTTTACCGGTTTAAAGGTACCCGCTCCGACATGCAAGGTGACTTCTTCCCGCCCGATGCCCCGAGCATCTATATCGGCAAGTACTTCCGAAGTGAAATGAAGTCCGGCGGTCGGTGCGGCGACGGAGCCTTTTATCTTAGAATAAACCGTTTGATAGGTCTGTAGGTCGCTCTTCTCTGTTTCTCTGTGTAAATAAGGAGGAATCGGCAAGACCCCGGCGGCATCCAAGATATCGGCGAATGTATAAGTCTCGTTATCCCATGTGAATTCGATCAAATGTGTGTCACCATGAGACTTTTTCTTATCCGCTGTCAGCACGACCGGTTGATCCTTAATGAAGATCGTTTTGGATAAAGTGCCTTCTTTCCATTTCTTAAGGTTGCCAACCAAGCAAGTCCAGCTACAGCGTCGGGTCTCTTGAAAAATCAAGGCGTAATCATGAGGCTCGATGGGCTCTAAGCAGAAAATCTCGATGCGTGCGCCGGTCTCTTTCTGGAAAAGTAGGCGGGCTTGTATGACCCGGGTATTATTGAATACCATCAAGCTGTTTTGGGGAAGATAATCCGTGATATGCTTAAAGATACTTTCGCTTATTTCCCCGTTACGGTAGAGTAAAAGTTTGGACTCATCCCTTTTAGGCAATGGAAACTTCGCGATTCGTTCGTCCGGTAACGAATAGTTATAATCTTCGATACGTATTTCTTGTGTCTTCATTACTTCTTCTGTCCTGTTAAAAAAACATCCGTTTGTACGGATTCCGAGTGCAAAAGTAGTAAATAGGTTTCGGATTCGCGGATTATTCCCTAATTTTGTGCGCATAATATAATAAGGTATAGAATATGAGTATTCAAATAGGTGATAAAGTTCGCTTCCTGAATAGTGTGGGAGGTGGAGTCGTACGTGGATTCCGTGGAAAGGACCAAGTGTTGGTTGAGGATGAGGATGGGTTTGAGGTTCCTGCCTTGATCAAGGAATGTGTCGTGGTTGGGGGCAATGATATGCAAGTGCATAGCTCGAATCGCCCGAAAGTACAGGCTCCGGTAGAGACTCCTTCCCCAAAGAAGCCTGAACCCAAAGAGGAAAAGGTCGAGGAGACACCGGAGGGAGAGCGTCTGAATGTGTATCTGGCTTATCTCCCGGTCGATCCGAAGGCGTTTCAGCAATGTGGCTATGAGACGTATTTCGTGAATGATAGCAATTACTATTTGTTCTTCAATTATATGAACCGAACGAATAATAGCTGGACAAGTCGTTATAACGGGATTATTGAGCCGAATACGAAAATATTCCTAGAGGAGTTCGGTAAGCCGGAGTTGAATGATCTGGAAAGGATCTGCGTGCAACTGATCGCTTTCAAGAAGGATAAACCCTATTCGTTGAAAAACGCCGTATCTGTAGAGTTGCGCTTGGATACGGTTAAGTTCTACAAGCTTCACTGCTTTATGGAGAATGATTTCTTTGAGGAGGATGCCTTGATTTATCCGATTATCCGCAATGACTTGCCCGAGAGAGAACTATTGGTCTCTGCGGCGGAGTTGAAGGAAGCTATGCAGCAAAAGGTTCGTGAGGAACGTAGGGTTCCCCGGCAAATCGTGAAAAAGAAGCCGACGAATAGCGCTATCCTTGAGATCGATTTGCATATAACCGAATTGTTGGATAATACGAATGGATTGAGCAATGCGGATATGCTGACGTACCAGTTGGGAAAATTCCGTGAGGTGATGGATCAGTACGCTCTTAATAACGGACAGAAGATTGTCTTTATCCATGGAAAAGGCGATGGTGTACTGCGTAAGGCGATCGAGAAGGATTTGAAGACCCATTATAAGCAACATTATTTTCAAGACGCTTCTTTCCGCGAATATGGCTTTGGTGCGACGATGGTAACGATTAAGGCTGATACCTCGAAACATGGCCATTGAGATAGAACGGAAATTCTTGGTCTCCGGTGATTTCTTACCGGAGGCTGTTAGCTCCACCCGTATCGTGCAGGGATATATTTGCTCACAGCCCGGACGTACGGTTCGTATTCGTATCCGGGGAGAGGAGGGATTCCTAACGATCAAAGGCGCTTCGGATGAGAAAGGCTTGAGCCGTTATGAGTTCGAACAAAAGATTCCTCTGGTGGATGCCGAGCGGTTGTTGGAACTTTGCGAGCCGGGTGCGATCGACAAGGTTCGTTATCTGGTTCCCAGAGGCAGCCATACGTGGGAAGTCGATGTTTTCCACGGAGCGAATGAAGGGTTGATCCTTGCGGAGATCGAGTTATCGTCTGAGGACGAGCCTTTTGAGAAACCGGCTTGGCTTGGTAAGGAGGTAAGTGGAGATCGCCGTTATTATAATTCAATGTTGACAAAACATCCTTTTAATAGTTCAAATACATGAAGAAACTCTTTTTATCTGTAGCGGCCGCTATATTGGCGTTTCCGGTCTTGGCCGATGAGGGCATGTGGCTGCTCCCTTTATTGAAGCAACAAAAGTTTGCGGAGATGCAGGCCCTTGGTCTGCGATTAAGCGATCAGGAAGTGTATAGCGCCGAGGCTCCTTCCTTGAAAGACGCCGTGGTTCGTTTTGGCGGTGGTTGTACGGGCGAGATGATCTCTCCGGACGGGTTGGTGCTGACGAATCATCATTGTGGTTATAGTAGCATCCAACGGCATAGTACCTTGGAACATGATTATCTGACGGACGGCTTTTGGGCGATGTCTCGTGATAAGGAGCTTCCGAATCCGGGATTGACGGTTACTTTTATCGATAAGATCGACGACGTGACGGATTATGTGAGGACGGAACTGAAAAAGATCACGGATCCGAACAGCATGGAATTCTTGTCCGCTAAGTACTTGAATGGCCTCGCTAAAGCGAAAGTAGGTGAGAAGTTCTTACAGGATAACCCCGGTACGGAAGTCGAGATCAAGGCTTTTTATGGAGGTAATAAGTACTATATGTTTACCAAGAAGATCTATTCGGATGTCCGTTTAGTCGGTGCTCCCCCTTCCTCTATCGGTAAGTTCGGGGCGGATACGGATAACTGGATGTGGCCTCGCCATACCGGAGACTTCTCTCTTTTCCGTGTGTATGCCGACGCGAACGGAAATCCGGCACCTTATTCGGAAACCAATGTCCCGCTTCGTCCGAAACGTTGGCTAAAGCTTTCTTTAAAAGGTGTGGAGGAGAACGATTATGCCATGATCATGGGGTTCCCCGGCCGTACCAATAAATACTATACCTCATGGGAGGTAGCTGAACGTCGGGATATAGATAATGCGGTACGTATTAATATCCGTAATCTCCGTCAAGAGGCGATGCTGGAAGAAATGTTGAAAGATCCGCAAGTTCGGATTCAATACGCTAGTAAGTATGCAGGTTCTACGAACGCTTATAAGAATGCGATCGGTAGTAACTGGGCGATCAACAAACGTAATTTTGAGCAGGTGAAAAACGATGAGCAGGATCGTTTGATCGCTTGGTCGAAGAAGATGTGTGAGCCTGCTTATCCGGAAGCGCTTCTGACATTGGAGCAGATCGTTAATGATCGTAAGGATTTGCGTTTCCGTAGTTGGATGTTGGATGAGGCATTGAGCCGTGGCATCGAGTTCTCCAAAGTTCCGACCGATATCGAGACTGTTTGTGAGGCTTTGGAGGGGAAAGATCGTTCCGAGCAGCAAAAACAGGTCACTCAATTGGAGAGGGCTTTCCACCGTTTTGCTGATAAGGATTATGCGCCGATGGTTGATAAGAAGATAGCGAAAGTCATGTTAAAGGAATATAGGCGTTTGGTCGCTCCGAAGTCGCAGCCGGCTTATTTTTCCGTAATCGATAGCAAGTTTAAGGGGGATGTGGATAAATTCGTAGATTATCTGTTTGATAAATCGATCTATGGTAGCGAGAAGAACTTTAATGCGTTCAAGGAGCACCCGTCTGTCAAAACTTTGAGAGAAGATCCGATGATTCTGTTCGCGCAATCCGTAAAGGATGAGAAAAAGGCGTTAGATAAGGCTTTGGCTGATTTTGATGCCGGATATGCGATCGCCCATCGTGCGTATGTGAAAGGACTTTTAGCGATGTATGGAGACTTGGCTAGTTTTCCGGACGCGAACTCTACGCTTCGTCTGACTTATGGGCAGGTGAAAGGTTACAGTCCTCGTGATTGCGATTATTATGGTCATCAAACCACTTTAGACGGCGTCATGGAGAAGGAGGATTCTACGAATTGGGAATTTGTGGTTTCTGCTCGTTTGAAGGAATTATATCAAGCAGGAGACTTTGGCCCTTATAAGATGCCTAACGGTAAAATGCCGGTTGCCTTCTGTGCTACGACCCATACAACGGGAGGGAACTCCGGTAGTCCGGTATTGAATGGACAAGGAGAGTTAATCGGTATCAATTTCGACCGTAACTGGGAAGGAGTAGGAGGGGATATCCAATATCTGCCCGATTATCAACGCAGTATTATCGTAGATATCCGTTATGTCCTATTCGTAATCGATAAATATGCCGGAGCCGGTTATTTATTGAACGAGATGGAATTCTCAAGATAGAGAAGTAAGTTAACTTCGTGGGCGAAGTATGTTAACTGAAATGCCGAAGTATGTTAACATACTTCGCCCATGAACCTAAGTTCCTTTTTCTATAAAGCCAAAAAGAGGAGACATATCCCTGAAAGATACGTCTCCTCTTTTTGTATATGTATATCTATAACTTAATAAATCTTGTCAAGATCAACAGCTTTGACTCTGAAGATATGACCGTTACGAGAGAATACCAACTCTCCGTCTTCCTTCTTCTTCTGATTCACCAAACGCTGAAAAGCTATATTTGCACCTTTTACTATATTCTCTTCGAATTCTCTAACTTCTTGCTCATTCATGATGTTCAAGTTTTGTAAAAATATCTAGATTATACACTTCCCTTTTATCATTCTTGAATCCCTTGGCGATCACTTCCATGGGAGACATCGAATTATCAGTTATCATCCAATAGTCACTAATAGGAAGGTATAGCTCAAATAAATTGTGGATACCGGCCTCATACCGACGCCGTATCGTTGCTTCCGGAATATTGTGACCTCCGGCGGCTACCCTCATTTTTACACGTTCCACGGCTAGATCCGGCGTATTCAGCCAGAAGTAAAGCAATGTAACATAATAACCTTCCCTTTGTGCTTCCCGTATCAGGTTTGCGACTGAACGGGTGGCCAGCGTAGTTTCCATTGCGAAAGTCTCACCAGCACCGATGAGTTCCTTTATCCGCTTATACATAATACGACTAGCTTCAACGGCGACGGCTATACTGTCTGCATTAAAAGGGGAAAGTCCCTTGGCTATCTCGTCTGAGTTAACAAACTCCCTACATTTTAGCATTTCTGGTAAAATCGTGAAGGAAGCTGTTGTTTTTCCTGCTCCGTTGCAACCTGATATTATATACAAATATGGCACTGTTTGCTGTTTTTGATGCTGCAAATATATGTAATAGTTTTTTAATATGCGTCGTTTTATTTCTCAAAAATCGTGAAAATGTGCAGGAAATGTACTTTTAACTAACAGGTTTGTTGGCGAAAGTGGTGGTTTTGTTAATTTTTATACCCAAAGTAGATCACTCATGATTCCGTCGGAAACGAAGATTCCTGACTTGGATAAAATCAATTTGTCATCGGTTTGTAATAAGAGACCTTGGTTGATATGGGGTTGAGCTTGCTTTTGACAATAAGAAAGGAGCTTCCTGCCAAATTTTGTCTGGATATCAGCGAAAGAGACTCCCCACATGGTTCGAAGGCCGGTGATGATGAAGTCGTTGTACCGGGTGCATAGGTCTAAATCCTCGGATTCTATTGTCGGATGCCCATTTTCTATACCGTCTATATATATAGGTAGAGAAGATGGATTCCATTCCCGGTCTATTCCGTTATAAGAATGGGCGGAAGGACCGAGCCCCAGATATTTCTTTCCGGTCCAGTAGGAGCTATTGTGCTTGGAGAAGAACCCGGGACGGGTGAAATTAGATATCTCGTAATGCAAATAGCCTGCTTCTGCCAACCGATCTATTAATGTGGAAAAGAACGAGACGCTTAACTCCTCGTTTATGGGGGTCACTTTTCCCGCTTCCAGCAATTTGTAAAGTGCGGTACCTTCCTCGTAAATGAGGTGGTAGGCGGAAAGATGGGGAACATCCAACCGGATCGCTTGTCGCAAATTCTCTTCCCATGCTTGCTGCGTTTGGTTGGGGAGTCCGTAGATCAAATCGATACTGATATTTGTAATCCCATATTCCTTGCATAGTTCTACTGCTTTAATCGCTTGTTGCCGGTCATGGCGACGATTCAGAAAACGCAAATCTTCCGGATGAAAACTCTGTACACCCATACTGACCCGGTTAAAAGGATAATTACGGAGAAGCGATACATATTCTCGTTTCATGTCATCCGGATTCGCCTCTAAGGTAATCTCCATTTGCTCGGCTACATCAAAATGACGATAGATAGCCTCGAATATCTTGCCAAAATCCTTCTCGTCTAATTGAGAGGGGGTGCCTCCCCCGAAGTAAATGGTTTCTAATGCTTCGTTTCCTATATATCCCTTCCGCAATTCCATCTCTTTTATAAGTGCGTTTATATACGGCTCTTTATACTTCATCTCCGTATTGGAAAAAAAGTCACAGTATAAACACCGCTTGGCGCAAAAAGGAACGTGGATGTATAAACCTGCCATCTGTATGGACACAATTATATCTTTACACAAAGATATAATTTAAATTTCAAAAAACCTTGCTGCTGCACAACATAGTTCTCAAACACCGGGCGATAATTGCTTTTTTCCTTTACAATCTCTAATTTGCGCCCTCGTGAAAGTGATTCACGCCAAATAAACGTATTGTTAAACTCAAATAAATCCTGATATCATGAAAGTATACCAAACAAATGAAATTAAGAACATCTCTATCTTGGGAAGTTCGGGCTCTGGGAAAACCACTCTCGCTGAAGCTATGCTTTACGAGGGTGGAGTTATAAAACGCCGCGGCTCCGTTGAGGCAGGAAATACGGTGTCCGATTATTTCCCGGTTGAGAAAGAGTATGGATACTCAGTTTTCTCAACCGTTTTCAGTGTTGAGTGGCAGGATCGGAAGCTGAATTTCATCGATTGTCCGGGTTCTGATGATTTCGTTGGAGGAGCTGTTTCCGCTCTGAATGTCACGGATACGGCACTGATGGTATTGAATGCCCAGTACGGTGTTGAGGTTGGAACCATTAACCAGTTCCGGTATACTGAACAATTTCATAAACCGGTGATTTTTGTTGTCAATCAGCTTGATAATGATAAAGCCGACTATGAGGGAACCATCGCCCAGTTGAAAGACCGTTGGGGCAGTAAGATCGTTCCGATCCAATATCCGATTAGCTGCGGCTCTTCTTTCAATGCCGTGGTGGATGTATTAAAAATGAAGATGTATCGTTGGAAACCGGAAGGTGGAGTTCCTGATGTATTGGAAATCCCCGCCGAGGAAATGGATAAGGCGATGGAGTTGCATCAAGCCTTGGTGGAAGCCGCCGCTGAGAACGATGATACTTTGATGGAGAAATTCTTTGAGGAAGGTGCCTTGAGCGAGGATGATATGCGTGCCGGTATCCGTGCGGGCTTGGTTACTCGCGGTATGTTCCCGGTATTCTGCGTATGTGCCGGTCGTGATATGTGTGTTCGTCGTACGTTGGAGTTCTTGGGTAACGTGGTTCCTTGTACCGACAAGATGCCTCGTCTGATTACTACGGAAGGCGTAGAGGTGACTCCGGACTCGAATGGTCCTACTAGCTTGTTCTTCTTCAAGACTACCGTGGAACCTCATATTGGTCAGGTTTCCTATTTTAAAGTGATATCAGGAAAAGTAAAAGAAGGTGACGATTTGATGAATGCCGATCGTGGTTCCAAGGAGCGTATCGCACAGTTATTTGCGGTAGCTGGACAAACTCGTACCCCGGTTACGGAAATGGTGGCGGGTGATATTGGAGCGACCGTTAAGTTAAAGGATGTTCGCCGTGGTAATACATTGAACGGAAAGGGTTGTGATTATCGTTTCGACTTCATTAAATATCCGGATCCGAAATATCGTCGTGCTATCAAGCCGGTGAATGAGGCTGACGCCGAGAAGATGATGGAAATCTTGATACGTATGCGTGAGGAAGACCCGACATGGGTAATCGAGCAGTCCAAGGAATTGAAGCAGACAATCGTTTCCGGTCAAGGTGAGTTCCATCTTCGTACATTGAAATGGAGAATCGAGAATAATGATAAATTGCCGATCGAATATCTGGAGCCGAAGATCCCGTATCGTGAGACGATTACGAAAGCGGCCCGTGCGGATTACCGTCATAAGAAACAATCCGGTGGCGCAGGCCAGTTCGGTGAAGTTCACTTGATTATCGAGCCTTATTATGAAGGTATGCCTGCTCCGGATACCTACCGTTTCGGCGGACAGGAGTATAAGATGAATGTTCGTGATACTCAGATAATCGATTTGGATTGGGGTGGTAAAGTCGTGTTCGTAAACTGTATCGTTGGTGGTGCTATCGACGCTCGTTTCTTGCCGGCTATCCTAAAAGGTATCATGGCTCGTATGGAGCAAGGGCCGTTGACGGGTTCGTATGCTCGCGACGTGCGTATTTGCGTATACGATGGTAAGATGCACCCGGTAGACAGTAATGAGATCTCTTTCATGCTTGCCGGACGCAATGCGTTCAGTACCGCTTTCAAGGAGGCTGGCCCTAAGATCTTGGAGCCTATTTACGATGTCGAGGTTTCCGTTCCTGCCGATTATCTGGGAGATGTGATGAGTGACTTGCAAGGACGCCGCGCCTTGATTATGGGTATGAATAGCGAGAAGGGATTTGAGAAACTATTGGCGAAAGTTCCTTTGAAAGAGATGTCTAACTATTCTACTTCACTAAGCTCCATTACGGGCGGACGTGCTTCCTTTACGATGAAGTTCGCTAGTTACGAGTTAGTTCCTGCCGATGTACAAGAGAAGTTGTTAAAGGCTTACGAGGCTACTCAATCAGAAGAATAGGTAAAGTAAAATGTCATCATAATTTTTTAATATTTAAAGTTAAACGAGAAAAGGCCGGCTTTGTGAAGAGCTGGCCTTTTTGTTATGTCTTTTTCACTAGGTTGTCGTGAACTTGTAATACCGAAGGTGTTCTTTTGTATCATCTTAAACAAGGAAAAGATGATATTAAGAAAGTACTATCCGACTATTGTCCTCTCGGACATCCATCTGGGATCGGAACATTCCCGGACGGAGGAGGTCACCCATTTTCTCAAGCACGTAGATTGCGATCGATTGATTTTGAATGGTGATATCATCGATGGCTGGCAATTGAAGAAATCCGGTAAACGCTGGAAACAAAAGCATACCGATTTCTTTAAGGTATTGATGAAGATGATGGAGAAAAGGGGTACGGAGATTATCTATGTAGTGGGGAACCATGATGATTTTCTCGACAGCTTGGCTCCTTTTAAGTTCTCCAATATATCGATCGTAAAGGATTATTTGCTGAAGACGAGACAAGGAAAACGCTATTTCGTGACACATGGCGATATTTTCGATACGGTTACGACCCATATGCGTTGGCTTGCCATGCTTGGGGATGTGGGGTATACTTTTTTATTGTGGTTGAATAAGGTTTACAATCATCGTAGAGAGCGGCAAGGAAAACCTTATTTCTCTTTATCCCAAGAGGTGAAACACCGGGTGAAAAGTGCGGTCTCTTATATCTCGGAGTTTGAGAAAGAGCTGGTACGCTTAGCGGAGGCCAAGCATTTGGATGGGATTATTTGCGGCCATATTCATCAAGCGGCGAGCGTATGGTATGGTAATGTGCATTATCTAAATTCCGGCGATTGGGTGGAAAGCATGACCGCTCTCGTGGAGGATGAACAAGGAGAGTGGGATATTGTTACATATAATAATGTACAACTATATGCGGATGCCGTATGAAAATTCTGTTTATCATACAAGGTGAGGGACGTGGGCACTTGACCCAAGCGTTATCCTTACGCCAGAAATTGATGGCCGAAGGACATGAGATCGTTGGTGTGTTGGTAGGAAAAAGCCCGGCCCGCCGTTTGCCGGATTTCTTCTTGAATAAGATACAATCGCCGGTATATCCGTTTGAGAGTCCGAATTTTTTACCGACGGCTAAGAATAAACAAGTGAGTTTGATGCGTAGCGTATTATATAATGTATTGCGTCTGCATAAATACATGGGAAGTATCCGTTATATCGACCGGATGATTCGGCAGACGGATGCGGATGTTGTCGTGAATTTCTACGAGCTATTGACGGGGCTGACTTACTTGATTCTCCGTCCGAAAGCAACGATGGTATGTATCGCCCATCAATATCTATTCTTGCATCCGGACTTCGTTTTCCCGAAGCAGAGCACATTGTCGTTGGCGTCGCTACGATTTTTTACGAGATTAACGGCGATAGGCTCCGTCAAAAAATTAGCCTTGTCTTTCCGGAAGATGCGTGAGGCGCCGTTGGGAGGAATAGTCGTGGTTCCTCCTTTATTAAGGCAAGAAGTCTTGGATGCGGTTCCCTCGAACGGCAGTTATTTGCATGGTTATTTGTTGAATAGCGGGTTTAGTGAGGAGATCCGTTCTTGGCATTCCCGTCATCCTTCGGTTCCGATGCATTTCTTTTGGGATAAGAAAGATCAGCGAGCCGAGGTGAAAATAGACGATTGCCTTTCTTTCCATCAGCTGGATGATACGTTGTTTCTACGTTATATGTCGGGGGCGAAGGCTTATGCTACGACCGCCGGGTTCGAATCCGTATGTGAGGCGATGTATCTGAATAAACCTGTATTGATGGTTCCTACACATATTGAGCAAGCTTGCAATGCTTACGATGCCTCTTTGTCTGGCGCAGGCGTTGTCGCTGATTGTTTTGATCTGGACGTGTTATTATCCATTTCGGAAAGTCATGTGGAGAATCCGGTCTTCCGGCATTGGGTGAAACAGGCGGATTGGCTTATTCTTCGTGAGTTCCGTGAGGATTTGTTGCGTGAGGAACATCCGGTAACGAGCCTAGGGAGGATTACGACAAATTGGGTGGCGCGTCTGGGGAGATTCCTGCCTATCTAGGAACTTATAGCAGTACCGTGCTGTAGATGCAGGTGTGCCATGCTGATGGCACAGGCGTGCCACACTGATGGCACAAGCGTTTCATCAGCATGGCACAGATGTCTTATTTATTGAGCGCTTGCTCAATATCGGCGATGATATCATCGGCGTTCTCGATACCTACAGAGAAGCGGATCAAGTCCGGAGCCACGCCAGCCTCTATCAATTGCTCGTCGCTCAACTGGCGGTGCGTATGACTGGCCGGGTGAAGCACGCAAGTACGGGCATCCGCTACGTGAGTTACGATAGCGGCGAGTTTCAAGCTATCCATAAACTTGATCGCCACCTCACGTCCACCTTTCAATCCGAAGGATAATACACCGCAAGAGCCATTCGGTAGATACTTCTTGGCGAGCTCATGGTACGGATTGCCTTCCAATTCCGGATAATGAACCCAAGCTACCTTATCACATTTCTGTAGCCACTGCGCTACCGCCAAGGCGTTTTTGCAATGCTGCGGTACACGAAGATGCAAGGTCTCCAATCCCAGATTCAATAGGAATGCGTTTTGCGGGGATTGGATCGCTCCGAGGTCACGCATCAGTTGGCTAGTCGCTTTCGTGATGAACGCTAATTTCCCGAATGCCTTGGTATAGGTCAATCCGTGGTAAGAAGGGTCCGGTTGGCAAAGTCCCGGGAACTTCTCGGCATGCGCTTTCCAATCGAAATTGCCGCTGTCCACGATACAACCGCCTACGCTCGTGGCATGGCCGTCCATATATTTGGTCGTGGAGTGCGTGACGATGTCCGCTCCCCATTCGAACGGACGGCAATTGATCGGCGTGGCGAACGTATTATCGACGATCAAGGGTACGCCATGATTATGGGCGATGCGGGCGAACTTCTCCACGTCCAATACCATAACGCCCGGATTGGAGATCATCTCGCCGAACATCGCCTTCGTATTCGGGCGGAAAGCCTTGGAGATCTCTTCCTCGCTCGCGTCTTGATCTACGAACGTGCATTCGATTCCCAGCTTCTTCAAGGTAACGGCCAGTAGATTATAAGTACCTCCATAAATGCTGGTTGCGCTTACGATATGGTCGCCAGCCTCGCAAATATTGAAGAAAGCGAAAAAGCTAGCGGCCTGCCCGGATGAGGTCAGCATGGCAGCCACGCCACCTTCCAACGCCGCGATCTTGGCGGCTACAGCCTCGTTTGTCGGGTTTTGAAGGCGGGTATAGAAATAGCCGCTTTCCTCCAAATCGAACAATTTAGCCATCTGCTCGCTCGTCTCATACTTGAATGTCGTGCTTTGATAGATCGGGAGGACACGGGGTTCTCCTTTCTTGGGTTGCCAACCGGCCTGTACGCACAGGGTTTCCGGTTTGAATTTGTTATCCATATAGGTTGTTTTTTTAATTGAATGTCATTTTAATCGCGAATGTACGGAAAATCGGTAAGAATTGTTCCGCTTACAAGATCTTCTTCTGTAAGATACTGAACCAGATGAAAGCGACGATACCTTTTAGCATGCTGGAAAGGCTGATCGCCCACCAAACACCCGTAATACCCAGTCCCGCTGCCGCCAGCCCGATGGCCAAAGGTATGCGCAGGGTGTTGCACGAGATGCTGATGATCGCCGGTGGAACCGTTCGGCCGGTACCGTAGAACATGCCTTGCGTGGTAATTTCCAACATCATGAGGATCATCGAATAGCCATCGATCCGGAGGAATATGCCGCCAGCCTCGTAAGCGGCTTGCTCCGGCACGATCAGTGAGAAGACCTCGCTACCGTAAAAGACGAATAGCAAGGTACAGAGCACGCCGATGATCGAAGTCATTTTAAGCGTCGTATGATAAGCGGTCAGGATACGTTCTTTCTTGTGTGCGGCGTAATTCTGGGCGGTGAAAGCGGAGAGGGCCGTACTGAAGCCTTGTGAGGTGTTCCATGCGATCGCCTCCATTTGTCCACCTGCCGTAAGCGTCATCAAACCGATATGCCCTCCGTAGGTGGAAGCTGTACGGGCCATAAAAAGATTGATGATCGCGAAGAACGTATTTAATAACGCTACCGGCAGGCCCAATTGGAAGATCCGCTTGGTGTAGCGTTCCTTTAAACGGACAAAGAAAGGGAATCCACCGAACAATTTATTGCGGCATTTTAGCTGATAGACGAATAGTCCGCAAACCACCGCTTGGGAGATCCACGTAGCCCAAGCCGCACCTGCCGTACCCAAATGGAAGCCGAGTATAAATAAAGGATCTAGCACCATATTCAGTAAAAGACCTGTTCCGCTGATATAAAATGGAATCTTACTCAATCCCGAGGCATTATGAATCCCGGTAAACGCCGCCGAGAGGAAGATAAATGGGAATGCGGAAGCGACGATTCTCAAATATTCCACGGCGTTCAACGCAATCGGTTCCTCCAGTTTGTAGAAGCCGATAATCGGACGAGCGAGGACGAATAGCAAGAATCCCCAGCAAAGCGAGAGGATCAAGGCGATCGTTAGGTTATGGGAAGCGAATCCTCGGGCATCTTCCACGTTTTGCGCCCCGATACTTTGCCCGACACTCACCTCCGAGCCTACTTTATTCAAGTAAGAGATCGAGTTCGTCATCCAAGTAAGGATACCAACGGCGCCGATAGCGGCTACGGCCTCGCTTCCCAACCGGCCTACCCAAGCCATGTCGGTGATGCTATAGGCCATTTGGATAAATGAGGTACCCATGATCGGCATCGCCAGATTGAATAGTTGCCGGGAGATGACCCCTTCGGTCAGATTTTTTGTTCCTTGCATGATCGTTTGTTTAAATGTGCGCGAAAGTAGAAATAATTTTGCTACCTTTAGCGCCGTTAATCTTAAAGAATAGTATGATGATAACGAGACGGAATTTTTTGAAAGCGGGTGCCGCTGTGGCTGCGCTGAGTGTAGTACCGAATGGCTTTGCCTCTATCTTGGCTAAGAAAGAGAAAGCGATAGGAGTACAGTTGTATAGTGTCCGGGACGACTTGAAGACGGATTTTGACGGTACGATGAAGGCTTTGGTGGATATCGGTTATAAACGGATGGAAGCCGCCGGTTACCGGGATGGCAAATTCTACGGGAAATCCCCGGCCGAGATGAAGAAATATCTGGCGGATCTAGGTGCCCGTATGGTAGGTTCCCATACCGGAAGCGGTTTGCTGGCGGAGGGTGATACCAAGGGATGGGACTTCTGGAAAAAGAATGCCGCCGATACGGCAGAGGTAGGCTGTAAATGGATTGTTCAGGCGGGTTATCCCTCCAAAGATATCAAGAGCCTTTCGGACGTGAAGCGTTTAGCGGATCAATTTAATAAATGTGGTGAGATCGCGAAGGCGAACGGGTTGCGTTTCGCTTTCCATAACCATGTGGATGAATTCCATGAGTTGGAAGGAAAGATCCCGTTCGACGTGATGATCGAGAATACGGACAAAGGGCTGGTTACTTTCCAGATCGATACGGCTCAATTAGTGTATGGCGGTTTTAAATGTCATGATTACGTGAACCGTTATCCCGGTCGTTTCGCCAACTGGCACTTGAAAGACGCGAATGCGGATGGAAAGGGCAGCACGGAGATGGGCGCCGGAATCGTAGACTTCAAATCCTTATTCGCTGTGGCGGAGAAAGCCGGATTAGAGGATTACTTCATTGAGCAAGAGCGTTATAATATGACACCGCTGCAAGCGATGAAACATGATTATGACTTCTTGATGAATGCCTCTTATGTGAAGTGGTAAACAGGAGTATAGGCGTAGCCTTATGCCAGTATCGGTGTAAGGCTGCGCCTATATCAGCGTGAGGCTATGCCGATACTGGCGCAAGGCAACGCCAGTACTGGTGTTTTTTATCGGATAAACAGGAGTTCCCTATACTTCGGCAACGGCCACATCTGGTTGTCCACCATCAGCTCCAGATCATCGATATGGTCACGGATCTCATCCAAATAAGGGGCCACCGAGTCGTGGTAAGCGATCGCCTTTTCCCGCATATCGGTCAAGCGGTTCGCTTTCTTGCGGGCCTCTACCATCTCATCCACTTTCTTGGTCACGGCACAGATATGTCCGGCTATCTTACGAACCAAGCGACGGGGCTCTTCCGACATATCGCAGAATTCCGGGTCGTCGCCGAATGTCTCTTTCAACTTCGCTATATTATCCAGCAATACGCTCTGGTAACGAACGGCTACCGGGATGATATGATTCAAGGATAAATCCCCTAATACCCGGGCCTCGATCTGTACCTTTTTGATATAGACTTCCCATTTTACTTCATTACGCGCTTCCAATTCTTTCTGGGTAAGTACGCCGGTAGACGTGAACATCTCGATCGACTCCGGTTTAAGATAAGCGTCATATTGCAAGGGAACACTATTTTGGCAATCCAGACCTCGCTTGGCGGCTTCCTCTTTCCATTCGTCCGAATAACCGTTCCCATCGAAGCGGATCGGCTTAGATTCCTTGATATAGGCTTTCAGCACCTTGAAGATCGCTACTTCCTTGCTTTTTCCTTCCGCTTGCAAAGCCTCTACGTCCTTCTTGAATTGTTGCAATTGATAGGCTACGGCGGAGTTCAACGCTAACATGGCCGATCCGCAGTTCACGGAAGAGCCCGGGGCGCGGAACTCAAAACGGTTGCCGGTGAAGGCGAAAGGAGAGGTACGGTTACGATCCGTATTGTCCAACAGCAGTTCGGGGATCTGCCCGAAGCCAAGATGCAAGCCCTTTTTATCGTCTACCTCGATAGCGTCCTCGATAGAGCTATTCTCAAACTTATCCAAGATCTCGCTGATTTGCGTTCCGAGGAAAGTGGAGATGATAGCGGGAGGTGCCTCGTTCGCACCTAGGCGGTGTGCGTTCGTGGCGGAAGCGATACTCGCTTTTAATAAAGCGTTGTATTTATAAACGGCCATGATAGTGTTCACCACGAAGGTGATGAAGCGTAGGTTGTCCTCACGGTCTTTACCCGGAGAGAATAAGTTTACCCCCTTGTCTGTTCCCATAGACCAGTTACAGTGTTTACCGGAACCGTTTACCCCGTTAAATGGCTTCTCGTGCAATAATACACGGAAATTATGACGGCGGGAGACACGTTTCATGACCGACATCAATAATTGGTTATGGTCGTTGGCCAGGTTACATTCCTCGTAAATAGGAGCTAGCTCGAACTGGTTGGGGGCTACCTCGTTATGGCGGGTCTTTACCGGGATACCTAGTTTATAGCATTCGGTTTCCAAGTCTTTCATGAATTCTTGTACACGAGAGGGGATAGCGCCAAAATAATGGTCGTCTAATTGTTGGTTCTTCGCGCTCTCATGTCCGAGCAAGGTACGCTCGGTGAGTGAGAGGTCCGGACGGGCGGAATACAAGTCCTCGTCAACAAGGAAATATTCCTGTTCCCAACCTAGGTAAGTAATTATCTTATTGACATCCTCATCGAAATATCTATATACGTCCTTGGCGGCTTCTCCCAATACTTCGATAGAGCGGATCAGTGGGGTCTTATAATCCAGTGCTTCGCCGGTATAAGCGATAAATACGGTTGGGATACAAAGTGTGTCATCTACGATAAAAGCGGGAGAGGAGGGGTCCCAAGCGGAGTAGCCGCGGGCCTCGAAGGTATTACGAAGTCCACCGTTCGGGAAACTGGAAGCGTCCGGTTCTTGCTGGACAAGCAATTTGCCGCTGAACTCCTCGATCATGCCACCGTTACCATCGTGTTCCACGAAAGCGTCGTGCTTCTCGGCGGTGCCATCGGTAAGCGGTTGAAACCAGTGGGTATAATGAGTGACTCCTTTTTCCAGTGCCCACATACGCATGCCGGCTGCCACATGATTGGCGATTTCCCGGTCGATAGGTGTGCCATTGTCAATGGCGTGGGTCAAGGCTTTGTACGTTTCCTTGGAGAGATATTTTTGCATCGCCTTCCGGTTGAAGACATTCTCGCCATAGTACTCAGATACTTTGTGTTCGGGAGTAACGGCTTCCACGGCCTTTCGGTTGGATGCCTTCTCCACAGCATTAAAGCGTGAGATTGACATTGTTGAATTGTTTTATGTTTTTACGACGCAAAAATACAAAACAGTTGACAATTGACAGTCAATGATTGACAATTATTTAGTTTTCTCTATTAAATTGTCGATTTACTTCTCTAACTGTCAATTGCCAACTACTAACGGTCAACTATTAAAACAAACTCCAAGCCACCGTCAATCCCGCCATCACGATCGCTACCATGCTCATCAACTTGATAAGGATATTCAAACTCGGGCCGGAAGTGTCTTTGAACGGATCGCCAACCGTATCGCCGACAACGGTTGCCTTATGCGCCTCGCTACCCTTGCCGCCGTGGTTTCCTTCCTCGATGAATTTCTTTGCGTTATCCCATGCTCCTCCGGCGTTCGCCATGAATACGGCTAATACGAAGCCCGTGCTTAATCCACCGATCAATAGTCCGACAACGCCTGTCACACCAAATATGAGTCCCGTTAAGATGGGGGCGATAATAGCTAAAACGGAGGGAAGTACCATTTCGTGTTGCGCTCCCTTCGTCGAGATCTCAACGCAACGGGCATAATCCGGTTGTGCCTCTCCAGTCAGAATACCCTTGATTTCCTTGAACTGACGGCGAACTTCCTCCACCATGTGCCCGGCCGCACGTCCTACAGCGTTCATCGTAAGGCCACAGAACATGAATGCCATCATGGAACCTAGGAACATTCCGGCTAAAACCTTAGGATTCATTAAGGTAACATCATAATATACCATAAAGTCCGAGAATGAGGCTTTAGATATTTCGATACTCCTGCCATCGGTAAAGTTCAGGACGGTCTCTCCTAAACGGAGCAAACCGATCTTGATCTCTTCTACATAAGAGGCCAACAGAGCCAAGCCGGTTAACGCAGCGGAACCGATAGCGAAACCTTTACCTGTAGCGGCAGTCGTATTTCCTAATGAATCCAATGCGTCTGTACGCTTGCGGACTTCTTTCCCTAGGTTACACATCTCGGCGTTGCCTCCGGCATTATCCGCTATGGGACCGTAAGCGTCTGTAGCCAACGTAATACCTAAGGTCGATAGCATACCTACGGCAGCTATACCGATTCCGTATAATCCCATGCCCACGTTCGTGAAGTCGAATCCGGAGGCGAACAAGAAGGAACAAATAATACCGACCACGACGGCAAGTACCGGGATGGCCGTAGAGAGCATCCCTAGTCCGAGACCGGAGATAATAACCGTTGCCGGGCCTGTCAGCCCCGATTCGGAAACCAGCCGGGTCGGCTTATAGGACTGGGAGGTATAATACTCCGTCGCTTGCCCGATCACGATTCCGACTAGCAGACCTACGATCACGGAACAACCGATCCAGAACCAATTCTCCATGCCTAATACATAAAGAATCCCGAACGTGGAGATAGCGATCAATACGGAACTCAAGTTCGTTCCTATGGCTAAGGCTTTCAGTAGTTGCTTGATCGTCGCGTTCTCATTCGTACGGACGGCGAAAATACCAATAATAGATAAAATGATACCGACAGCGGCGATAAGCATTGGGGCGACAACCGCCTTATATTGTAATTCTACGCTTCCGGAAGAAACGAATGCGGCGGCTCCCAATGCGGCGGTCGCTAGGATGGAACCGCAATAAGATTCATATAGGTCGGCTCCCATACCGGCGACGTCACCTACATTGTCGCCTACGTTATCGGCGATTGTCGCCGGGTTACGAGGATCGTCCTCCGGGATCCCAGCCTCAACTTTACCTACTAAATCCGCTCCGACATCGGCGGCTTTCGTATAGATTCCTCCTCCCACACGTGCGAACAAGGCTTGCGTGGAGGCACCCATTCCGAATGTAAGCATGGTTGTCGTGATAATGGTGAGTTTATGGGTCGGGTCCAAAGCCTCGTCTGGGATGAAAGCATTTAACAGGATATACCAGAATGAGATATCCAGCAATCCAAGCCCAACGACTACTAAGCCCATGACCGCCCCGCTTCGGAAAGCCACTTGTAAACCTTTATTCAAGGAAGTGCGGGCTGCGTTCGCTGTACGGGCCGAGGCATAAGTCGCTGTTTTCATGCCTAAGAAACCCGCTAATCCTGAAAAGAAACCTCCTGTCAGGAAGGCGATCGGAACCCATTCGTTTTGAACATGGAAGCCATAGGCCATAATAGAGAATAAGATTACTAGGACAACGAAAACCGAGGCGACTACTTTGTATTGCTGTTTCAGATACGACATCGCCCCTTCACGTACAAAGGAGGCGATCTTTTTCATCAACTCAGTTCCTTCACTCTCTTTCATCATTTGCCTGAAGAAGAACCAGGCGAATGCTAGCGCTAGGACAGACGCTAACGGGATAATCCAGAAGATACTCGTAATCATAACATGGTAGATTTAATGTTATACTTAAGAAAACAATGTGACAACACCTTTGCTTTCCGTGTAAATGTAGCAAAAATAAAAGAGGATGGAAACTTTTTCCCTAATAATAATGTTTCTAATTAAAAAAAACAGCATATTTGTTACCAGATTAAGAGACAAGAAATAAATGGCAGAAGAGACAAACCATAAACCCTATAGGTTGGGCTTGGCGCTTAGCGGAGGCGGAGCGAAAGGTTTTGCGCATATCGGCGTATTTCGAATGATGGAAGAATGTGCGCTAAGACCGGATATTATAGTCGGTACCAGCGCGGGAGCTTTAATGGGCGCTTTGTTTGCCGATGGTTATTCGGCGGCGGAGATCCAAGAGCTTTTTACCGGACGTGAGTTCTCGGAATTCGCCCAGTTGCAGATTCCTAAGGCGGGTTTGTTCGATAGTAAGCGCTTTCGTTATTTCTTGAGGCGACACTTGCGGACCAAGAACATCGAGGACTTGCAAATTCCTCTGGTGGTTGTCGCGACTGATTTGGATAATGGCGAAAGCCATGAATTTAGGAGTGGTCCTATTGTTGAGGCGGTGACAGCTTCTTGTAGTATCCCGATTATTTTCAGTCCTGTAGTCATCAATGGCGTTCATTATGTGGATGGAGGATTATTTCACAACTTTCCGGTCTCCATCATCCGTGAGGAATGTGAGCGTATTATTGGGGTGAACGTAAGCCCGTTGATCCCGCAAAAATATAAGCAGACCATATTCCATATCGCCGAGCGCTCTTATCATTATATGTTCCGGGCAAATACGCTGGAGGATCGAGAGATGTGTGATGTCTTAATAGAAGCGGAGGAGTTTGGCTTATATAAGACATTCGATCTTGAGAATGTAGACGTGATTTGTAATATTGGCTATTCCGCCGCTGCCCGTTGCTTTGAGAAAGTGTTGGATGAGAATAAATATGAAACCTTGGTGAAAGCGATCGCGGCAAGAAAGAAAGGCCTGATGCCGTGACAAATCGTCTGTCTGGACAAAGCGCTTTCCCACAAAAACTTTATATATAGATGAACGCAATGGAACAAAAAAACAAGATGGTAATTTATCAGGTATTCCCGCGTTGGTTTGGGAATCTGCGACCATCTCCTGTAATGAATGGTAGTTTAGCCGAGAATGGAGTGGGTAAGTTTTCGGCTTTTACTCCTTTGGCTTTATCCAAAATCAAAGAACTAGGTGTTACTCATGTATGGTATACAGGGGTGATAGAGCACGCTACAAAAACCGATTACACCATGTTTGGCATCCGGAAAGACCATTCTGCCGTAGTAAAAGGTAAGGCCGGATCTCCATATGCTATAAAAGATTACTATGATATAGATCCGGATTTGGCGGATAATATCCAGAACCGTATGAGTGAGTTCGAGGATTTGGTGAAACGTACGCATGAGGCTGGGATGAAGGTTATTATCGATTTTGTACCCAACCATGTAGCACGTCAATATTTCTCGGACGCACGGGAACCTTTCGTGGAGGACTTAGGTCAAACGGATAATGTGTCCAAGGCTTTTGATGTGAATAATAACTTTTATTATCTTCCGGGGCAAACCTTGACGCTTCGTTTTGATCCGCAGCGTGAGGAGGATTTTGCCTATAGTGAGTTTCCGGCGAAGGTGACCGGTAACAATCATTTCGATGCCTATCCAAGCCAGAACGATTGGTATGAGACGGTGAAGCTGAACTACGGCGTGGATTATATGCACGGTGGTGCTTGCCATTTCAATACCATTCCCAATACGTGGGAGAAAATGTTGGAGATCTTGTTGTTCTGGGCTGATAAGGGGGTGGATGGTTTTCGTTGTGATATGGCTGAGATGGTCCCGGTAGAGTTTTGGAACTGGGTGATTCCTCAGGTGAAGAAGGTGCGTGATGTGATCTTTATAGCGGAGGTGTATAATCCGGATGAGTATAGGAATTATATTTATACGGGACACTTTGATTATTTGTATGACAAGGTTGGTCTTTATGATACGGTTCGTGCGGTGATGTGCGGACAGGCTCCGGCTAGTAATATATCGCATTGTTGGCAATCGTTGGAGGGAATCCAGAAAAATATGTTAAATTTCTTGGAGAATCACGATGAACAGCGTGTCGCTTCTGATTTCTTTGCGGGGGATGCTCGTCCGGGTATTCCGGGCATGATTGTCTCCGCTGCCATGAATACAAATCCGGTTATGATCTATAGTGGTCAGGAACTTGGCGAAAGAGGAATGGATGCGGAAGGTTTCAGTGGACGTGATGGCCGTACGACCATCTTCGATTATTGGAGCGTCGAGAGTTTGCGAAACTGGAATAATAATGGACTCTTTGATGGGGCTAAATTAACGCCGGCAGAACGCTCGTTGCGTGAGATGTACGCTAAGTTATTGAATGTGGTACGATCCGAGCCGGTTATTGTCGAGGGAGCGTTTTATGATTTGATGTACGCGAACTCCGGTAATCCTTATTTCAATCCGAACCGTCAGTATGCGTTCTTGCGCAAATGGAAGAACGAGGTACTTCTGGTTGTCGTGAATTTCGACCGTGCCGACCAATGTGTATGGGTAAATATCCCGGTCGAGGCATTCAAGGCTCTTGATTTTGAGGATAACAAACCGGCTGAATTGACCGACTTGTTAACCGGGGAAACGACTATCAGTACGCTAACAGACGCTTATCCTTATCAAGTGAAACTCCCGGCTTATTCCGGCAAAATGCTAAAGTTCTCTTTTCTCCATAAGTAAGAGCTTTCTTGAAAAGTTTAGGAGTGCTGTATAGATAATTCATTGGTGGAGTTAGGTGGTTGATACGGGACAGCTAGCTTCATCGGGCAAGTAACTTAAGTGAAATGCCAAAGTAACTTAACATACTTGCCCGATGAAGCTAGGTGACTTTTTCCTTTGATTTAAATGAAAAGAAGAGATGGGGCGTGGGTTATAGATGGTAATACGTTTGGCGGAACTGTTTATTCCATCAATAACATCATCTTTTCCGTGCTTTTAGTTTTGCCCGTACTACCTCTATTACGGCAGGAAGTATGGATATGAATATAATTGCTATGATCAATAGCTTGAGGTTCTGCTGTACGAAAGGAAGATCTCCGAAAAAGTATCCTGCATAGCAGAAAAGCAGTACCCAGAAAGCGCCGCCTATCAGGTTGTAGATCATGAAATAGTAATAGTGCATTTTACCCATTCCGGCTACAAAGGGAGCGAAAGTACGGACAATCGGTACGAATCGGGCGATGATTATGGTTTTGCCTCCATATTTTTTGTAGAACTCATGCGTTTTGTCCAAATGGCTTTTCTTGAATATCTTGGAGTTGGGATTGTTAAATAGTTTACGACCAAAAAAATGACCTATCATATAATTACAGGAGTCTCCCAATACTGCCGCCGCGAATAATATCAAGGCTAAAAGATTTATCTCTAAAGGCATACCGGGTAACGCTGTTATCGCTCCGGCGACGAACAAGAGGGAATCCCCGGGCAAGAATGGGGTGGCTACCAATCCCGTTTCACAAAAAATGATTAGGAATAATATCGCGTAGGCCCAAGTATGATATTCTTGTACGATCTCGATCATATGCTGATCGATATGTAAGATGAAGTCTAATAAAAATTCCATTTTAGATTGATTATTAATTGATAAGAACTATCCTATATGACCCAATAAGAAAACAAAATAGATGTTTATTCTATTCCCTTTGAGAAATCTAGAAAATAAGAATAGTGAGAATGCAGACATTAAAGTGCTATCTTCTACTTTTTTGATGGAAATAAGGGGGAAAGAGAGTTTAAATGAGAATACGTCTTAGAGTATAGATATAGTACCCATAGGAGAACTTAAGGGGATTTATACAAAATGAAATGAATGTTTGTCTTTCTTTAGGATATTGAGTTTTTATAAACCGTACGATCCTTTCCGCGGATGAGGATAGGTTTGTCCTTGAGTTTTTTGATGTGGAGATGTTGCGGAATAGTGAAGCCCTGATATAGCCATCTTCCATCTTATAGCTTTGTTTTCCGTTGTATAGCTCTTTTTCGTATCGTTCGATATCTGCTTGGGGGATATTGTATTCCGTCTTGTCTTCATTCGGAGAGTACATGGTGTAAATATCGTTGTATTTCTGTTGGTTCTCGGGAGTTGATGAAGAACCCGAAGTCAGAAATACACTTACCAATACGAAGAAATAGAGTAAATACTTCATCATTGCGGTTGCAAATATAGAAAGTTTTCCAAATATAAAGAGGTTATTGTAAATAAGTTTTGTACTTTTGCGGCACAATTTAAATCTATTCACTTTAAGATAAATATTCGGAATAATGAGTGCACAAACTCCTTTCTTGGTGTTTTCGGGAACGAACTCCCGGTATCTTGCAGAGAAAATTTGCAACAGTTTAGGTTGTCCTCTGGGACAGATGAATATCCAGCACTTTGCCGATGGTGAGTTCTCTGTTTCTTATGAAGAGTCTATCCGCGGTAGAGATGTATTCTTAGTACAATCTACATTCCCTAATTCAGACAATCTGATGGAGTTGCTTCTGATGATTGACGCGGCTAAACGTGCTTCCGCACATTCAATCATCGCTGTAGTCCCTTACTTCGGTTGGGCTCGTCAGGATAGAAAGGATAAGCCTCGTGTTTCTATTGGCGCTAAGTTGATCGCTGATATGTTGAGTACGGCAGGTATCAATCGTTTGATTACGATGGACCTTCATGCGGATCAGATCCAAGGATTCTTTAATGTTCCGGTGGATCACTTATATGCTTCTTCCGTATTCTTGGATTATATCAAGACGTCTTTGCCTTTGGATAACTTGTGTATCGCGACTCCGGATGTTGGTGGTACGAAACGTGCCAGCAGCTATTCTAAGTATTTAGGCTTGCCGATGGTCATTTGCCACAAATCTCGTTTGCGTGCCAATGAGGTGGCCGAGATGCGTATTATCGGTGATGTGACGGGCTTGGATGTCCTTTTGGTTGATGACATGGTGGATACGGCCGGAACAATTACGAAAGCCGCGAACTTGATGTTGGAGAATGGCGCTAAGTCTGTTCGTGCTATCGCCAGCCACGCTGTGATGTCTGATCCGGCTTCTACTCGTGTAGATCAGTCCGCTTTAGCGGAAATGATCTTTACGGATTCTATTCCTTACGCTAAGAAATGCGAGAAAGTAAAGGTATTATCTGTCGCTGACATGTTCGCTGAGGCGATCCGTCGTGTATGTAGTGGAGAGTCTATCAGCTCTTTGTATGCTATTTAATAGAATAAGATAGAAAAATAAAAACGGTCGCTTCCTTTTGAGGCGACCGTTTTTTATTTAGAATAAATCTGAATATGCGTTACTTGGTCTCATCAATAATCATGCCGCTGCCCAGACATAAGTGATGGTCTTTGTCGTAGATTACACTGTATTGGCCGGGAGCGATACCTTGAATCTTTTCGTCGGATTCTACACGATATAGATCTCCGATACGACGGATGTAGCCATGCGTAAATTCCGGGGTATGACGGATCTTGAAAGTGATTTCTTTCTCACCCTCAAATTCTCCCCATGGATCTTCCGTGATGAAATCGAAACCTTGCATATTAATCACCTTGCCATATTGCGTTTCCGGGTCGTAGCCGTTGGAGACATAAATGATATTTCGCTTAATGTCTTTTTGGATAACGAACCAAGGGCCGCCACTTAATCCCAATCCCTTACGTTGGCCGATCGTATGGAACCAATATCCATTGTGTTTACCCAAGACCTTACCCGTCTCTAGTTCCACGATTTTTCCCGGGCGTTTCCCTAAATAACGCTCTATAAAGTCGTTGTAGTTAATCTTACCTAAGAAACAAATGCCTTGGCTATCCTTACGCTTGGCGCTCGGCAATTTCTGGGCCTCGGCGATGGCACGTACCTCGCTTTTCATTAAATGCCCGATCGGAAACATGAGTTTCTGTATCTGTAGGCGGGTGATTTGCCCTAAGAAATCAGTCTGATCTTTTACCGGGTCCTTGGCAGTAGAAAGCCATGTCTTGCCGTCTATCTCCGTGGTCGTGGCATAATGACCGGTAGCGATCTTATCGAAATCCTTGCCCCATTTTTCCTCGAAACAACCGAACTTGATATATTTATTACACATCATATCCGGGTTAGGGGTAAGACCGCGTTTGACAGATTCGATCGTATAGCTTACCACCCGATCCCAATACTCGTCGTGTAAGGAGACGATCTCGAACCGGCATCCATACTTGCGGGCGATATATGAGGTGATCTCGATATCCTCTTCCGCCGGGCAATCGATATAGCCATCCTTGTCTTCCATACCGATACGGATATAGAAGATGGTCGGATCGTATCCTGCCTCTTTGAGTTGATGCACTACGACAGAGCTGTCTACTCCTCCTGAAACTAATGCCGCTATTTCCATTCTCTTTTTTGTCTTTGCTTTTGAACTTACAAAAGTAGAGAAAAAATCTCAAACCTTTGATATTGACTGTATATTCTCTATCTTTGCGGTTGGCCCTTATTGGAATGCGGGCCTTCAAACTATGTACTTTAGATGTAATATATTATAGGAAAAGCAAATCGTAGTAAGTATGAAAAAAATAATGTTATCGCTTATGACAGCTATGGTTATGACGGCTTGTACAGGCCAACAGTCGGATACGGCATCTCAAAATTCCGATAAGGAGTTCAATTATGTAGTGGATCAGTTCGCTGATCTGGAGATTCTTCGCTATAAAGTTCCGGGTTTTGAATCCCTGTCCTTGCGACAAAAGCAACTATTATATCATCTTTCCGAAGCGGCCTTGATGGGACGTGATATATTCTTCGATCAGAATGGACGCTATAATCTGGCGATCCGCAGGACATTGGAGGCTATTTATACGAATTATAAGGGAGATCGGGAGGACCCTCAATTCAAGGCTTTGGAAACCTATTTGAAACGGGTGTGGTTCTCCAGTGGTATCCATCATCATTATGCCTTGGACAAGTTTGCCCCGGGGTTTTCTCCTGAGTTCTTGATGGATTGTATTCACCAAATCGACGCCAAGAAGTTACCTCTTCGTGAGAATCAAAACGTGGATCAGTTCATGATCGAGATCGCTCCGGTAATCTTTGATCTGGGCGTTATGCCAAAGCGTAGCGTACAAAGCGGTGACGGTGATTTGATCAAAGCTTCTTCTAATAATTATTACGGGGGAGGTATCAGTCAGAAAGAGGTAGAGGACTTCTATGCGCAAATGAAAATGGGAAAGGATACCATTTCCCCGATTTCTTACGGGTTGAATAGCCGTTTGGTAAAAGAGAACGGTACGGTCGTTGAAAAGGTTTGGAAAGTAGGAGGGCTTTATTCCGCCGCGATAGAAAAAATCGTAGATCAATTGCGACAAGCCTTGCCTTTCGCCGAGAATGATACGCAGAAAGCGATCATTGGGAAATTGATCGAATATTATCAAACGGGCGATTTGAAGACTTTCGATGCTTATTCGATCCTTTGGGTAGAGGATACAGCTTCGGAGGTGGATTTTGTGAATGGCTTTATCGAGACTTATGGGGATCCGTTAGGAATGAAAGCAAGCTGGGAGTCTACCGTGAATTTTACGAATAAGGAGGCGACTAAGCGTACGAAAATCATCAGTGATAATGCGCAATGGTTTGAGGATCATTCTCCGGTAGATAAGCGTTTCAAGAAAGAGAAGGTGAAAGGAGTTAGCGCTAAGGTAATCACGGTATCTATGTTGGGAGGTGATTGCTATCCGGCTACCCCGATCGGTATCAATTTGCCAAATGCGGATTGGATTCGTAGGGATCATGGCTCGAAGTCTGTTACGATAGAGAATATCACGGAGGCTTATGATAAGGCGTCTCAAGGAAATGGCTTTAGCGAAGAGTTTGTTTGGAGTGACGTGGAGCGGAACGGTATGAGGCAGTACGGTTTCTTAACGGATAATCTACATACGGATTTACATGAGTGTCTGGGACATGGTTCCGGTAAATTGCTGGAAAATACGGACCCGGATGCGCTGAAAGCCTATAGCTCTACACTGGAGGAAACCCGTGCGGATTTGTTTGGCCTGTATTATTTGGCAGATCCGAAGCTGGTGGAACTGGGATTGCTTCCGGACGGCGAGGCTTATAAGTCGGAATACTATAAATATATAATGAATGGCTTGATGACCCAGTTGGTTCGCATCGAGCTAGGCAAGAATGTAGAAGAGGCGCATATGCGTAACCGCCAGTTGATCGCTAAGTGGGCTTACGAGAAAGGGAAGGAAGCGAATGTGATCGAACTGAAAAAACGGAATGGAAAGACCTATGTGGTTGTGAATGACTATCCAAGGTTACGTGAGTTGTTTGGGACATTGCTCGCTGAGATTCAACGTATCAAGAGTGAGGGTGACTATGCGGCCGGAAAGAATCTTGTTGAAGGATACGGCGTGAAAGTAGATCCGGAGTTGCATGCGGAGGTCTTGGAGCGCTATGCTAAGTTAAACTTGGCTCCCTATAAAGGTTTTGTCAATCCTGTGATGAAAGAGGTAAAGAACTCTAACGGTGAGGTTACTGATATTGTCTTGGACTACACGGAAGGTTATACAGATCAGATGCTTCGTTATGGCCGTGATTATTCTTTCTTGCCGACTTATAATAATTAATAGATGGAAAGTTTACAAGACGAGATAAGGGAGATCCGTAAGGAACTTCGTTTGGCGATGAACGGGGTGATTTCTACGAGTATGCGTGAGAAAGGTATCGTATATAAGTTAAATTTCGGGGTTCCGTACCCCGAAATAAAGGGAATCGCCCGTAAGCATAAACCGAATGGAGAGCTAGCGGCGGCTTTATGGAAAGAAGACATCCGTGAGTTTAAGATATTGGCGACCTTTCTCCAACCCGCCGAGACGTTGCCTTTGGATGAGGCGAAACGTTGGGTCAAGGAGATTCCTTATTTAGAGATCGCGGAGCATTGTTGCCGGAACTTGTTCGTTCATCTGCCTTATATGGAGGACTTCACGTCTGATCTGGTTGCTGATAAGAAAAATGAGTTCGCTCGCACGGTCGCCTTTCTTACTTGGGCCGAGAATTTTAAGCGAGGTGGCAGCTTATCTTCTGTGGTTTTAGGATCTTTCTTGGCAGAAACCTTAAGTAGTCTAGCGGAGACTAAGGATTTTAAATCTACGCTGAAAGAGAAACAAGCGTCTATTCAAGCCATGAAGTTTTATGGGCGTCAATCCGAGGGGAATGCGGAAAGGATCCTAGACGGTTTCAAGGAATTTCAGGAGGCTGCGGGAAACACGCCGGAATTACAAGAAATCTATAATGAATTAAAATTCGAGTTTGAATATTATCGGTAAGGCTTTGCGTTTAAAATAAATGCGCTAACTTTGTCGTTTGTGCGGTCTTTAGGAGATGGAAGCGAAAGTTTATACGGAAATGCGTGCGTTGTTTACCGAATATCTAACGGAGAAGAAACTGCGGAAAACCGAGGAGAGATATGCTATATTCAAGGAGATATGTGCTTTTCCCGGTCATTTTGATGTGTGTATGCTTTCGGATCGGTTGGAGCAAGACAACTTCCATGTCAGTAAGGCAACACTCTATAATACGTTGGATGTACTGGTTGATGCCGGTTTGGTGGTGCGTCATCAAATAACCGTCCAGTCGGTGCAATATGAGTTGAGGATTTATGCTGATACGCATTTGCATTTGGTTTGTACGAGATGCGGGACCATGCGGGAGCTGCGAAATAGTGCGTTGAAAGCGGATATGAGAAACTTGAAAGTCTCTCGTTTTACGCCGGAGTATTATTGTTTGTACATTTATGGCTTATGCAGTAAATGCAAGTTTAAGTTGCAAAGGTCAGTTAAATAAGAATATTAATAGCCTATAATAAATATAGAAAAGATGAAAGTAGACGTTTTGTTAGGATTGCAATGGGGCGACGAGGGCAAAGGCAAGGTTGTCGATGTGCTGACTCCGAATTACGATGTGGTAACTCGTTTTCAAGGAGGCCCTAATGCCGGACATACATTGGAGTTTAACGGGGAAAAGTATGTGTTACGTTCGATTCCTTCCGGTATTTTCCAAGGTGGAAAGATAAACGTAATCGGTAACGGTGTCGTTCTGGACCCGTTATTGTTCAAGCAGGAAGCGGAATCATTGGCAGCGAGTGGTCACGATATCACCAAGCAGCTTTATATCTCTAAGAAAGCTCACCTAATTTTACCTACTCACCGGATCTTGGATGCCGCTTACGAGGCCGCAAAAGGTTCCGGAAAGATCGGTACGACAGGAAAGGGTATCGGCCCGACTTATACGGATAAGATTAGCCGTAACGGTGTTCGTGTGGGCGATTTGTTGCATAACTTCGAAGAGAAATATGCGGCCGCTAAAGCAAAACATGAAGCGATCTTGCGTTCATTGAACTATGAATATGATATAACCGAGATGGAGGCTCAATGGCTGGAGGCCTTGAACTACCTCAAACAATTCAAATTGATTGATAGCGAGCATGTCATCAATAACTATTTGAAGGAAGGTAAGTCGGTCTTGGCGGAAGGCGCTCAAGGTACGATGCTGGATATAGACTTCGGTTCTTATCCATTCGTGACTTCCTCTAACACGATCTGTGCCGGATGTTGTACGGGACTGGGTGTTTCTCCCCGGAATATCGGTGAGGTATATGGAATCTTCAAGGCTTATTGTACACGTGTAGGTAGCGGTCCGTTCCCGACCGAGTTGTTTGATGAGGTGGGAGATAAGATCGGTCAATTAGGCCATGAGTTCGGTGCGGTTACGGGACGTAAACGTCGTTGTGGCTGGATTGATTTGGTAGCCTTGAAATATGCCGTGATGATCAACGGTGTAAGCCAATTGATCATGATGAAGAGTGATGTGTTGGATACCTTCGATACGATCAAGGCTTGCGTGGCTTATAAGATGAATGGTGTCGAGACTAATGAGTTCCCGTATGAGATCGATGATACGATCGAACCTGTATACGTGGAATTACCGGGTTGGAAGACGGACATGACGAAGATGCAGAGCGAGGATGAGTTCCCGGAGGAGTTCAACGCTTACCTTTCTTTCTTGGAGGAAGAACTGGGTGTGCCTGTGAAGATCGTTTCCGTAGGACCGGATCGTGAACAGACGATTGTCAGATATACAGAAGAATAAACTCGTTATAAATCGTACAAAATGGCAGAAGACCACATTCCTCAAGGGGTGTCTCCTGCCATTTTTGTCTTTGGCAAACTTTTTGTCGTTGTTTTATAAAACTAAATAAGATAGAAATTTATGAGTATGTATTGGATTATATTTATTGGATTTGCGCTATTGAGTTGGCTGGTGTCATCCCGCCTTCAGGGCAAGTTTGAGAAGTATTCGAAAATCCCTATGCCGAATGGCATGACAGGAAAAGATGTCGCTGAGAAGATGTTGCATGACAATGGTATCTATGATGTAAAGGTGATTTCTACACCCGGACATCTGACGGACCATTACAATCCCGCTAACCAGACGGTGAACTTGAGTGAGTCGGTTTATTATAGCAATAGTATCGCCGCCGCTGCGGTTGCCGCCCATGAGTGCGGTCACGCTGTGCAGCATGCTACCGCTTACGCTCCGTTGAGAATGCGTTCGGCCTTGGTTCCGGTTGTTAGTTTCGCCTCTAATATCATGACATGGGTGTTGTTGGGTGGTATGTTATTATTGCATACGTTTCCTCAGTTATTGTTATTCGGTATAATCTTGTTCGCTACGACTACGCTATTTAGCTTTATCACGCTTCCGGTCGAGATCAATGCCAGCCAACGTGCTTTAGCGTGGTTGAGCAATGCCGGTATAACAAATGCTTATACGCATGATAAGGCAGAGGATGCTTTACGTTCCGCTGCTTATACGTACGTGGTCGCCGCGTTAGGTTCGCTTGCTACATTATTATATTATATAATGATATTCTTGGGGGGAAGAAGCCGGGATTGATAAGCCTCGGAAGAGGCTTTCCATGGATGCCCATTGTAAGGATGTTTGAATGCCCATTGTAAGATGCTTATAACTGCGATTGTAAGCTCCTTACAGTGGGCATTGTTATTTTCTTATTTATTTCGAGCAAAAACATTACCTTTGCGGACAGAATAATCATTTAAAACATAAGATCATGCAAAAACCTTCCATACCCAAAGGTACCCGGGACTTTTCGCCGGAGGAAATGGCGAAACGTAATTATATATTCAACACGATCCGTGAAGTATTTCACTTGTATGGCTTCCAGCAAATAGAGACTCCTGCCATGGAAAACCTTTCTACATTGATGGGTAAATATGGCGAGGAAGGGGATAAGCTCCTTTTCAAGATATTGAATTCCGGAGATTGTTTCGCGGGCATCTCAGATGAGGAGTTAATGGAAAAGAACCCGTTGAGATTTGCTGCTAAGGCTTGTGAGAAAGGCTTGCGTTATGATTTGACCGTTCCGTTCGCTCGTTACGTGGTACAACATCGTAATGAGATCAGTTTTCCGTTCAAACGTTACCAGATCCAACCGGTTTGGCGTGCCGATCGTCCGCAAAAGGGACGTTACCGGGAGTTCTACCAATGTGATGGCGACGTTGTGGGTTCTGATTCCTTGATCAATGAGGTGGAACTGATCCAGATTATGGACGAGGTGTTCCATCGTTTTGGCATTCGTGTGTGTATCAAGATGAACAATCGTAAGATCCTTTCCGGTATTGCCGAAATCATAGGCGAGGCGGATAAGATCGTAGACATTACGGTCGCTATCGACAAGCTGGATAAGATTGGCTTGGACAACGTGAATGAAGAGCTTCGTTCCAAGGGTTTACCCGAGGAGGCGATCGAGCGTTTGCAGCCGATCATTATGCTGCAGGGTTCAAATCAAGAAAAGATCGCTACCTTGAAAGAGGTATTATCTGCGTCTGAGACTGGTTTGAAAGGTGTAGCCGAATTGGATTTTATTTTGGAGCGCATCTCTCATACGTCAATCCGTGCGGAATTAGAGCTTGATCTGACATTAGCTCGCGGCTTAAACTATTATACAGGTGCGATTTTCGAGGTGAAAGCCTTGGACGTACAGATCGGTAGTATCACGGGTGGTGGTCGCTATGACAACCTGACAGGGGTATTTGGCATGGAAGGCGTATCTGGTGTCGGTTTCTCTTTCGGCGCTGATCGTATCTTTGATGTATTGAACCAATTGGATTTATATCCGGAAGGATCTTTGAAGACTACACAGCTTCTATTCGTGAACTTCGGACAGAAAGAGGAGATTCATTTATTGCCGCTGATCGCTAAGGTTCGTAAGGCGGGGATTCGTACAGAGCTATATCCTGAGTCTACTAAGATGAAAAAGCAAATGGGATATGCGGACGCTAAGAAAATCCCGTTCGTTGCGATAGTCGGAGAGAATGAGATGGCCGAGAATAAAATCAACTTAAAGAATATGCTCACGGGTGAGCAAACCCTTGTGACTATCGAGGAGCTGATAGAACGCTTTTAGAGAATAGTGGATTATGGAACACGGACTACACGGATGACACGGTATTAGTATTTATCCGTGTGTTCCGTGTCATCCGTGTAGTCCGTGTTTAAATGGTTCTAAACTTATAAATTAATGAAACGACCATGAAAATACCTGTTTTTATACTCTCAATATCTTTATACCTTTCTTCCTGCTCTTTCACCCCCCGGGCCGAGTGGGTAACGACAACCGAGAATACCCCTTGGGCTGAGCAACCCGATCTGATCTCCGCCCTTGCGGATACGATACCTAATATTGATATAACAATTCTAACAGAAAAGCATCAACAACAAATTGATGGTTTCGGAGCCTGTTTTAATGAATTAGGTTGGCTTTCCTTGAGTAAGCTGGAGCCAAGTGTACGTGAGGAAATCATGGAAGAGCTTTTTTTCCCCGGAGTCGGAGCCAACTTCACGATTTGCCGGATGCCTGTAGGAGCAAATGATTTTTCCCGTGATTGGTATTCGTATGACGAGGTAGACGGTGATTTCATGATGGAACATTTTACCATCGCCAATGACCAACAAACGTTGATCCCTTTTATCAAGAACGCCCAAAAGTATCAGCCAGACTTACGCTTGTGGGCTTCCCCGTGGTGCCCTCCCGCTTGGATGAAATATAACAAACACTATGCCTCTGCCTATACGGGTGAGAATTATGACGAGAAGTATCGAAATGGTTTGTCGGCCGATAAGGTCGGCCATGAAGGTACGGATATGTTTATCCAAGACTCTCTTTACCTGAAAGCCTATGCCCTCTATTTCTCTAAATTTATCGAGGCCTATAAGAAACACGGAATTCCAATCTTTGCCATAATGCCCCAGAACGAGTTCAACTCTGCGCAAATATTCCCGAGTTGTTGTTGGACATCGGCTTCTTTGGCTAATTTTATCGGTAATTATCTCGGGCCGGCCATGCAGGTTCAAGGAGTGGATATTATGTTCGGCACGATGGAACGTGCGAATGAGTCGCTTGTTGATACGGTATTGACAGATCCCGCTAGTGGTAAATATGTAAAAGGTGTCGGTTTCCAATGGGCGGGTAAGGGAGCTATCGCCGGAATCCACAAACGTTATCCCGGGTTGAAGCTTTACCAAACCGAGCAAGAATGTGGAGATGGCAAGAACGATTGGAAGGGTGCCATGTATTCTTGGGGGTTGATGCGACATTTTCTGGATAATGGCGTTTCTGCCTATATGTATTGGAATATATCTTTGGAAAATGGAGGGATCAGTCGTTGGGGATGGGCGCAAAACTCATTGGTTGTCGTAGATCCGCAAACCAAGAGCTATCGATATACTCCGGAATACTACGTGATGAAACATGTCAGCCATTATGTCCAGCCCGGTGCATATAAATTAGAAACGGAAGGAGCTTATACGAATCTGCTGGCATTCCGTAACCCGGATAACAGTATCGCCTTGATTATCGCCAATGAGACCAGTGATGATCATTCTCTTTCCATTCGCATCGGCGATCGAGTCTATACTCCGATCGTAAAAGCATATTCCATGAATACGCTGCTGGTCGATTGATTATCCTTTTGAGAGATGCAAAAAGACAAGTTGTCAGTTATCTCTTCGGATATTTGTCCATTTCGTCCGAAATATTGTCAGTCGAACCCGGGTGAATTCGTTTGGCACACTATTCGCATAGGCTTAGGCGTGAACATAAAGTTCATAACTAAAAAAGTAATATTATTAACATTTAAAATACCAAGAAAATGAACATTAGACCATTAGCAGACCGCGTGCTGATTAAGCCGGCCGCTGCGGAAGAGAAAACATTAGGTGGAATTATTATTCCTGACTCAGCAAAGGAAAAACCTTTAAAGGGTGAGATTGTAGCCGTAGGTAACGGAACGAAAGACGAGGAGATGGTTGTAAAGGTTGGTGATAACGTATTGTATGGTAAGTATGCAGGTACGGAAATCGAACTAGACGGTGAGAAATACTTGATCATGCGCCAAGCAGACGTTTTAGCTATTATCTAATTCATTTTTATAAACAACAATATTAAAAAGAGATACAATCATGGCAAAAGAGATTAAATACGATATGGATGCCCGCGACCTTTTGAAGAAAGGTGTGGATGAGTTGGCTAATGCTGTTAAGGTAACATTAGGCCCGAAAGGTCGTAACGTAATTATCGAGAAGAAATTCGGAGCTCCTCACATCACGAAAGATGGTGTAACGGTTGCTAAAGAAGTTGAGTTGACTTGCCCGTTCGAGAACATGGGTGCTCAATTAGTTAAGGAAGTGGCTTCCAAGACAAACGATAACGCCGGTGACGGTACGACTACAGCTACGGTTTTGGCTCAGTCTATCATTGGTGTCGGTTTAAAGAACGTTACTGCCGGAGCGAACCCGATGGATTTGAAACGTGGTATCGACAAGGCTGTCGCTAAGGTTGTAGAGAGCATCGCTAACCAAGCTGAGGCTGTAGGTGATAAGTTCGAGAAGATCGAGCATGTAGCGAAGATCTCCGCAAATGGTGACGAGGCTATCGGTAAGTTGATCGCGGAGGCTATGCAACGTGTGAAGACTGAAGGTGTTATCACGGTTGAGGAAGCTAAAGGTACTGAAACTACAGTTGACGTAGTTGAGGGTATGCAGTTCGACCGCGGTTATATCTCTCCGTACTTCGTAACGGATACAGAGAAGATGGAGTGCCAGATGGAGAATCCGTATATCTTGATTTATGACAAGAAGATCTCCGTATTAAAAGACCTTCTTCCTATCCTTGAGCCGACCGTACAGAGCGGACGTCCTCTTTTGATCATCGCTGAGGATATCGACAGCGAGGCTTTGGCTACATTGGTAGTGAATCGTCTGCGTGGTTCCTTGAAGATCTGCGCTGTTAAGGCTCCGGGCTTCGGCGACCGTCGTAAGGCTATGTTGGAAGATATCGCTGTATTGACAGGCGGTACGGTTATCTCTGAGGAGAAAGGTTTGAAATTGGAAGGTGCTACAATGGATATGCTAGGTACCGCTGAGAAGATCACGGTAGACAAAGATACCACTACCATTGTAAATGGTGCTGGTGACAAGGAGGCTATCCAAGCTCGTATCGGCCAGATCAAGATCCAGATGGAGAATACGACATCTGATTATGATAAAGAGAAATTGCAAGAGCGTTTGGCTAAGATGGCCGGCGGTGTAGCTGTTCTTTACGTAGGCGCTGCTTCCGAAGTGGAAATGAAAGAGAAGAAAGACCGTGTAGATGATGCTCTTCGTGCTACTCGTGCCGCTATCGAAGAAGGTACGGTGCCCGGTGGTGGTGTTGCCTATATCCGTGCTATCGATGCATTGGAAGGTATGAAGGGCGACAACGAGGACGAGACTACAGGTATCGAGATCGTTAAGCGCGCTATCGAGGAGCCGCTTCGCCAGATCGTAGCTAACGCTGGTAAGGAAGGTGCCGTTATCGTTCAGAAAGTGAAGGAAGGCAAGGGCGACTTCGGTTACAACGCTCGTAAGGACTGTTTCGAGAATTTGTGCGAGGCTGGTGTAATCGACCCAGCTAAGGTAACTCGCGTAGCATTGGAGAACGCTGCTTCTATCGCAGGTATGTTCTTGACTACTGAGTGCGTGATCGCTGAGAAAAAAGAAGAGACTCCTGCTATGCCTCCGATGAATCCGGGTATGGGCGGCGGAATGGGTGGTATGATGTAATCGACTCCCGTGATTAATGATATGGGCGGCCGTTCCGGAAGGGACGGTCGCTTTTTTTATTTTCATTTGCTTGCTAATTGGAAAAAACGATTACCTTTGTATGTGCAATACCGATAGGTTGCGCTTCAGAATGATTAAAAAAAGCCCAGGTGGCGGAATTGGTAGACGCGCTCGTTTCAGGTGCGAGTGGTTTTGCGATCGTGCAGGTTCGAGTCCTGTTCTGGGCACCCTTTCTAAAATGCGCAGGTGGTGGAATTGGTAGACACGCTACTTTGAGGGGGTAGTGCCGGTTACGGCGTGTGAGTTCAAGTCTCATCCTGCGTACAATACTTTTTAAAGTATTGATATTTAAATAGTTATTCATATAGAAATTCAAAAGTACACAGCTAAAGTACACAAAAAAAGGATTGCTATATGAATAATTTTACATTTAGTACACCGAGAATCTGCGACTGCGGAGGCGATTTAAGCAAGCAATGGTATATCTATTTCCGTGCTAAGGATGAGAGTACGGGAGACACCAAACAATTCCGCTATAAGCTAGGGATAAATAGGTTCAAGAAGAAACGTGAGCGGCAAGAGGCGGCTAAAGCTGCTTTGGCTACGGTTATATCCATGCTGGAGGATGAGGGTTGGAACCCTTTTGAGCAGAAATGCGAGACCGAGCGAAGGAATCTATTGGTCTCCTTGGAGGATATGCTAAATATAAAATCCTGCTCACTAAGGAAGAGAAGTGTCGAGATATACAGGAACGCCTTGAAATTTTTCGGTATATGGTGCAAGGATATGGGGTATGATACATTTGAACCTTCTGGATTCACGAAAATACACGCCCTAGAATATGTGGATTATCTCAAGATGAAGCGTAATTTCTCCGGGAAGACTTGCAATAATACGGTCAGCTACTTGAAAACGCTTTTCTTCATGTTGGTAGAGAGAGAGCAGATCGCCACAAACCCGTTCTGTGCCGTAAAGAAATCAAAGGAGGAAAAAGGCAAGAACGTCGCCTTTACCTCTCGTGAGGCAGAGCTGGTCATGGCATATATGCGTGCCCATGACATAAGGCTTTATTATGCCACTCAATTCGTTCGGTACGCTTTTATCCGGAGAACTGAGCTCATGTATCTTAAGGTAGGATGCGTGGATTTGCGGAACCATACGATTACCATACCATCCCACGTCTCAAAAACCGGTACCCAAGATTCCATTACCATTCCAAGATCGCTTGAGAGTATTATAATGGAGATGGGCTTAGATAAGGCCAATCCTGATTTTTATATTTTTGGAAAAGATATGGAGACGTGCGCTAAAAGAATATCCCGGGTAGCTTATTTCTCAGATAGGCATAGGGATGTCATTTCTGCGTTAAACCTACGAAAAGAGTTGATTTTCTATGGATGGAAGCATACAGGCTGCGTTGAGCTGTATAATATAGTAAGAGATCCATATGTGGTATGCCGTCAATGTAGACATTCTGATATAAAAATGACTATGCGTTATCTTCGTAGTCTTGGCTTAGGTATTAATGAGGCAGTCCGAGAATGGTAGCAATTACGTAAAATTCGATAAAGTTCCCAAATAGACCAATAAAACACGCCCGTGTCAGAAAAAACACGGGCGTTATACTTTGGCGATGCGAAAAATAGAACTATTACTTGTTGTCATGTTGAATTCTCCTGAACTCCTCGCTCTTGGCGAAGCTACTGACTTGATCCCCCTTGCACATATCGTAGGTGATAAAGGTCTTCAGCAGAAAAACATCCAGCCCTACGGCTTTGAATCCCATCGCAATTCCCTCTTTACAGGTGGCTAATACATTCTCCCGGTACCCTCCGTCCACCTCTTCGTGCGAAAATGTGAATGAATAACTATTGTTTATCTCGAAGTACCGCTTAATCAACTCTTTGCCTGTAAGGTTAATTCCCATCCGATCGGCGAACCGGCTGAAGAAGTGAGGAGGAAACGCAAGAAGAACCATCTTGCCATTGATAAAGACAGGCATATAGGCGTACTTGCCATGATTGGTATCATGGTAGCACACAAAAGAGATCCGGCAATTGTCGCCTATATCTTTTTTATTGTGGGCCTCCCATAATATCAACCACTTGTTTTTACGCTTAGTGGTAACAAATGAGTGGATGCGAACAGGAAAGATGCCGGATTTATTGATTATCCGGCTCACCTTAGCGTCCTTGGTGTCGGATACAGAGAATATATTGGGATAATCAGCTTTGATTTCCTCCAACAATTCGGAGGGTGTCATGCTTGTCGTAATCATATTATTTCTATTTTCACTTCGAGCGCATCACATATCTTCGCAAGTATATCTATACCAACGGAAAACTTACCGTTCTCAACGTTGCTGATAGTTGCGGCCCGAAGATTGGCAAGTTCGGCCAGTTGTCGCACCGTGTAGCATCTTTCCTTACGTATTTCGGCTATTCGTTTCCCTATTCGTTCACGTTCATTCATTCGATCCCTCCTCTCTTACTATGTTTTCATCTTCCCACTCAGCCCAATCGCAATACCATTGAGCCGCTGGTTTTATGATTTCCTTTTTTATCATTTCGGAATCATATTTGACATCAAGCGTGGCGCAATAATGTAACGCTGCAATCATTGGCTCTTTAATGCCAAATCTATTGGTATAGCTAAACTTTAATGTCATAACATCCGGATTTAAGACTACATCATCCCTGCCAAATATTTCGATGATACTGGCAGATCGTATATGCAGTATAACTATCCGATCTTCAAGCTCCTTCTCGTGGTACCCGTCCAGCATGGCGAATGCGGGAAGTTTTAGTTCTTTTATTTTCATATCTTAAAATTAATATTTACATTTGCGACAGATCATTAGATGATTCTGTCGCATTTCGATGCGTGGATTGAAACGAAAATACTATTTCGAGTCTGTGCCCAAAATTGCACAGTGAAGAGGCGGAGAAATCCGCCTCTTTTTTTATTGTTTATCTGATGCAAAAACTATTTTCTCATCTATCCAGTATTCTCCGTCGTAATACTTGGCCCAGCCCATATCTTTTATTTCTTTGCCCGCCATGCCGGTAGCTCAGCGTTTTAAGGTTATAAAATCTCAACACTTGTATAATAAGCGGCCATTTCTCCGAAGAAATTTTCTATTTTTCTTCGCTGCCCATTAGAGATTTGGTTATACCAATATTCTTCACTGGTATAGTTCTTGATGGACAAGGTGATGGAGCGACCTGTATATTTGTCTGTTAATTTGATTCTGGTCCTTGTGTTTTTACGGATATAATAAACCTCTCTATCTGCGTCAGAACAGGTAAATGTTGGCTCATCGAAGAAGCTTAAATTCAAATGGGCCCTTATGAACTTATTGTTCCCATCGGAATCTAATAGCAAAAGTGTATTTTCTTTTTCTTTAAGTTGTCCTTCCGACATATACGACTTCCAATAGTCCGTGCGGGACTTGTACCCTTCACAAGGTTGTGTCGAATAGTATTCAAGCTCTGAAACAATATTTCCTACTATCATTTCGTACACTTCATTTTTATTTCCTGAGCATCCGAAGTACATCCAAAGTATTGTTTTTCCTTTGAGTTTTTTTGCAGCTTCAACCGTTAGAACCTTTGCTTCTTCGTTCTTTATTTTCTTTACAAATTCACTTGTTACCATTTTATTCTCGCTGAATTGTTACTGTTGCCACCAGATCTATTGTTATTTTGATGTTACAAAGATAAGTATAATATTATTTGTTACCAAATAGCGTAACGGAAATATTTATAGAATTAACAACAATTAATATTCCATCCCTGTGTTATCCTTCCATCCTTTTTTGTTTGATTATATCATTATGTTTCCTTGTTTTATACGGGCGATGTGGTCTTGGTATACGGCGTGTTTTCTTCCTCTTTTTCCTCCAGTACCTTTTTAAGCTGATATAGACTCAAAATATCATACTCAAATGTCGGATTGTTCCAGTTCCGACGTACGGAGTTTGTCTGTACGGCAATGAATTTATGGAGGTCAAATATGTATTGACACGGGCTTAGCCTTATTTCTTTAAATGTGATTTGATAGTTATCAAACCACTCCAAAAGTTGTTTTAGTTCCTCGTTCATGGTATATAATAAAATTTGTTCCCGCGAATATACCAATAATGCCTATATGACCGGACCTAACTATATACGAATGATTCGTAGACGATAGAAAACAGTATAGAATAGTTGATTTTTTGGTGTCCGATGGGAGATAATGATCAAAGTAACAAACACGAGTCACTTTATTTATCTCTTTTGCGAGAAAAGACAAGATTATGATCGGAGCGATAGTTGGAGCCGCCAGCTCCTTGGCGAGTGGCATTGCCGGGGGAATAAAGGCAAGGAAGGCGGCTAGAAAAGCGAACGCCGTGTTGGATAAACAGGCAAAGGAGAATGAGGATTGGTTTAACCGTAGGTATAACGAGGATTATACCCAAAGCGCAGAGGCGCAAGCCGCCTTGACCAAGGCAAGGGAATTAGCGGATGAGCAGTATCGTAAGGCCTCCGGTACCGCCGCGGTCGTAGGGGCTACTGATGAGTCCGTAGCTCAGGCCAAGAAAGCGGCGGGCGAGGTGATATCCGATACCGCCAGTGGTATAGCCACTAACGCTACCGCACGGAAGGATGCCGTGGAATCCCAATATCTCAACGCCAAGAATAATATCAGCAACCAAAGGTTGTCTATCTATAATCAACAGGCGGCAAATGCCACGCAAGCGGCTAATCAGGGCTTACAAGCTGGGATGAGTCTCGTGGGGGCTGATGCGCAGGCGTATCTTGACAGGGGGAAGGGATTGTTCGAATCTATATTTAAAAAGAAATAAGCCATGTTGACATTAGAGGAAAGATATAATAGGAAAAGGACACCGGTCGTTCAGCGGCCGGAATTGTCCACTACGCCATTGGTTGAGCCGGAGGTTGCCGGAAGCCAGAACCCTGTCGCTCCAACCGTGGATAATACGGATGAGACCGCTCCACAAGCGAGCGTTGCCGAACCTCAAATGAACGATTACCAATGGAACCAAAGGCTTTATGAGACGCTCTTTCAGAAGCCGATGAACCAAGAGGAGGAGGAAAGAAGAAAACGGGCCGCTTCCGTAGCTGCTGGAATCGGGCATCTAGGCAATGTGTTGTCTTCCTTCTCCAATTTGGCATTCGCAGGAGAGGCACCTTCGCAGAAACTACCTACCGTAGCTGATCCTAAACTACAATCTTATTCTGACAGGTTGGAGGCTATCAGGCAAAGATATGGGGCCGGATATCTGGCCGCAAGGCAAAACGATATGAATAATTATCAAAGGGCGTTATCTCTGTATAGACAGGATCAAGCTAGAAAGGCCCAGAATGATTTGGCAAAAGCCAAGATAGCGCAAAGTGCCGCTCAATTCGCAATAAAGAATGACAGGGAGGAACGGAAGATGAAACAGGATGCCGCATATAAAGAGAGAGAGTTGGATATAAGGCAATCCAATCTCCGTAGTCTTGAGCAATATCGTACCGCTAAAGCTAATGGATCTGGGGCGGATAAGTCTATTGACATCATCGGAAGAAACGGTAAACGTTTCACTTTGTCCGGTAAGGATAAAGATGGGGTTATCGCTTATATGTATAAGAGGATGTTGGAGTATGCAGAAGATCATCCAAAAGAGAATAAGAGTATATCGGATATATCGTGGCAGTTTGGTGAAGGTGGAGACCAAAAGACTAAACAAGCCGCTATTGTCATGAGTAATATTCAGAATTTCCCGGAATTATACGATGAGTTTGATAAGGTAATCGGATCGGGAGGTTCTTCTAGTACTAACAAGAAAAGTGTAGGTTGGGATAATAATTCAAGTTCTAAAAATGTAGGTTGGTAAAATTATGGAAGGGAACAATACCAGAAAATTATATGACGCTTTAAAAAGCGATGGATATACCGATTTGGGCGATTTTTCCTCTTTTGAGGGAAAATTGAAAGACTCGGGTAAGCGTGAAATGCTTTATGAGGTCTTGAAAAAAGATGGATGGCAAGATTTAGGTGATTTCTCCCAATTCGAAAGCAAATTAGGCTATGCTCCAATTAATAACGAGAATATTAAAGAAACAGATTATGTTTACCAATCAAGTGTTAATCCTCCTCCTATATCCCTAAGACAAGAGGTTGATATTACCAAATCAGATCAATCCGAGTATGTTAATCCGTGGACGAACTCACCTGATTACAATTTTGAGTCCTTGCGTAAAAAAGGAATGATTGAGACTGCGACTCCTCCACCTCCAACGGAGTATGAGAAGGATTCTTCTTACATGAATACTTGGACAGGAGACGCTATACAGAAGCTGAATGCAGGAGGAGCCGATCTTGGTGCCGGTATCTTTGGGGTCTTGGATAAGGTGTCCAAAGGACTGGAATCCGCAACTGGAGGATTGATCTCACGTGGCGGGGCATTCAAGGATATCTCAGATAGATTCAAAGCTGATGCGGAGTTTTCCCGGGCAAGGTCAAACAGATACAATGGCAAGGATTTCACCGATCTTTGGAAAGAAGGGAATTATATGGGTGCCATAGGTGATATAGCCTTGCAAGGCGTAGAGTCGCTTCCGATGTCAATCGGGGCCATGGCCGCTACAATGGCCGGAGCTCCAGCGGCCGGACTCGCTGGTATAGGGTCAATAGTGGCTAGCCAGAAATATGATGATCTCGATCAGAATAACCCAAACATGGGAGAGTTCGCAAAGGTATCTAACGCTATTCTTACTGGTACGGCAGAATCCTTGTCTGAGATGCTGGGCGCTGGCGTATCCAAGGCTTGGATGTCAACCTTATTCAAGACGCTAGGAAAGGAAAAGGCGCAAGAGGCTATCAAACGTGGCATAATGGGTAAGATGCAAGAGTTCTATAAAAAATTCGGTATGTTTTTCGAGCCTGTAAATGAAGGTATCGAAGAGGTGTCTTCCACGCTAGCGGAGAATATAACGGATAAGATAACTGGTGCGGATCCGGAAAGGGATTTGACCGATGGTGTATTGCAGAGTTTTGTCTATGGTATGGGAGGCGGCGCTTATTTTACTGGAGCCGGAGCGTTGGCTAAAGGTGCGCAATACGTAGCGGATAAAATAGGAGGCAAACAGGCTCAGCTGCCTATCACCGATTCCAATGTAACAGATCAAGGCGTTGAAACTCCTCCTCTATTAACTAAGTCAAGGTTTGCCGAGGCAGAGGAAGAAGGTCGAAATATGACTGATCCGGGCGATATACGGACGGCGAGCAAAAAGATGGAAGAGACAAGGCTTTCCCTATCTGGAATGGTTCCGGGTTTGGCTAGTACGATAGAAAGCTATGTGGATGATGGAGCTAGCGAGGCCCAAGTGATGAGCCTTCTTGATGGGGTTAATGCGGATGCCCGTCCGTTAGCCGAGGATTTCTACGCTGATTATCTCAGGATATCCGGTTTGCAGGATCGTATAGGAGAGGAAATAGACAATGAGGTTGAAACTTACGTTGCCAATAATATTACTCCTTATGTTACCACGAATCCTGATGGTCAGTCTATCGTTACCACAGCTACGCTTAGTGAGGGAAATGAGGAAAGACCTGTGTACGTTAGGAGTATCGAGGGAGATAAGGCCGTTATTTCCGATAACGGACAGGATCGGATGGTCTCGGTGAAAAGGTTGAGCGATATAGTAGAGCAAGATGCCGGTCATATGAGACGGACCTATGAGGATCAATTATTGGCTACCCGCCAGTCCGAGCTTGACATGACCATGCATCATAATCCCAAGACGCAATTACCAAAGCCGGGGTTGATCGTATGGAACGGGGATAATGCGTTTATCCTTCAAGGACAAGATGAGAACGGTGATTGGATCGCTCAACCTGCGGCTTATGATAGAGAAACCGGGCAGGTGACAGCCAAGAATGGCTCTTCTCCAGCAATGCCTATAACAGAGAATGAGATTCTTGATCTTCAAGATGCCATATATGACGCTCAACAAGTTAATGTGGTGTCGCTAGAGGATGATAATGTTGCAAGTGCTGATGCCGAGATAACCTCTGCACCTCCCGTGGAAGATGCGATCAACCAGCCAACGAGTGAGATTGAGACGGAAGGTGCCATTGATCAGATAGCACAACCTAGCAATGTGGAGAATCCTTCCATGGTCATGCGAGAAGATGGTACACCCGATTTCGTATCATCAGGAACGGATATGGCCTTGGATTTCCTCTATGATAAATATGGCGATAAGATGCCAAGGAAGATCGAGGTGACGAGAAAGTCTTTCGATGAAAGCCTTAAAAAAGCGTCTGATGCCTTGGAAAAGGCGCAAGAGGCATACGATGATGCCCCTATCGGAAAAGAGGATAAGGCCGAGGCCGCATTGATAAAAGCCCGACAAGAATATGAGGCGATCAAGGTCGAGGCTGATTTCTGGGATAATCTTGATGATGATATCAAGGAGGCCAGCAAGAAGCCGGGTGATGTCATAGCGAAGGAGATCTCCGTGATGGGTGATCCTATGAGCGGAGAGGAGCTTGCGGCCATGATGCTGGCTAATGGGGCGATCAAATTGACACGTGACACTTACAAGAAAGAGACGGGTGCCGGGAATAATGAGACAGCGAGGATGTTCGGATTGTTCGCTTCTCCGGAGAAAGGCGGTGTTAATATAGAGAGGGCGGGTGAGATATTGGAGCTTGCCGATAAGGAGAATGGTACGAACTTCTTCGATGAGAACGATACGAACGCCGGAAGGGACGCTATCATAGAGGTCTTGTCTTCCGCTCATACACGTGGAGACTTGATCGATTATGTCAAGAGGAACCGTGAGGCGATCGCTGAGCGTGAGAGACAGGCCGAGTACAACGCTTACGCTGAGTGGTGCGAGGAGAATTATCAAATGTCCCCGGAAGAATACGAGGCGTATGAGGAAGGCATGGTACGTGATTTCTCGGAGAAACAATTGACTGATGAGGAGCGAGGCGAGCTTGATTCGCAAATCGTGGATGAAATACAGGCCATAATTGACGAACAAAATGAAATAGACGCTATCTTAGCGCAAAATAAACCGATAGAAAATGAAAACATTGAAGGAAATGACGAAAGCGGAGGCGATGGCTTACGCGAGGGAGGCGGCGAGGTACTGCCAAGAGAACAACTTGATCAGACCGGGGGAACTGGAGAGGTTGAGGGAAGAGAATCGGCTGGCCCCGACATTGATCGCACGGATGGAGCTACACAAGAAGGCTCATCAAGGGGACTAGTTCCTTTTGTCGCCCCTTCCCCAAAGGAGAGTGAGAACCCATTGGACTATGCCGAGCGCATAGTTGAGGCTAAGAGATTGCACGATGAGGAGCTAAAGGTTAATACTAACCCTTCCGAGGCGCAGAAAGAGGCCGGGAATTACAAGAAAGGCCATATAAAGATAAACGGTTTCGATGTCACCATAGAACAGCCCGCCGGTTCCGTCCGTTCCGGTAAGGATGCTAATGGAAAAGAGTGGTCTGTTACCATGAACAACACTTACGGTTACATTCGAGGCACTGAAAGTGTGGATGGTGATCATATAGACGTATTCCTAGGTCCGGATATGAATAGTGACATGGTGTATGTCGTGGATCAGGTGAATACTGATGGCTCATTCGATGAGCATAAGGTTATGATGGGATTCTCTTCCTTGGAAGACGCAAGGTCCGCTTACTTGTCAAACTATGGGGAAGGTTGGCAAGGGTTAGGCAACATTACCGGGGTAGCGTTGGATGAGTTCAAGAAATGGATTGATTCTTCAATCCGGAAGACCAAACCGTTCTCTGAATATAAAGGAATTAAACGGGAGGAAGATATTGCCCCCCGAAAAGTAAAGAAATTGTCTTTGGTTGATAAAGACGATTATATAACCTCCGCAGAGCGGAAGCATATAAAAGCGTTTCTGGAGAGTGGATTGAAAGAGGCAAGGGTAAACAACTCTATCTATGAGATTTCTAATATTGGTGATGATGGTGTTTATGAGATCGTAAGGCGGTTTAACTATACCGATCCATTGACCTTGGTGAAAGATGAGAACGGTAAACTAGTTAATAAGCGAGGGGAGGGTGAACATGTTATAAGGGTAAAGCCCACTTTTGAGGAGATAAGGCCGGATAGTGGTATTCGTTTCCGAGAAGTAAAAGATAAGAATGGCGAAAAGTCCTTGGTTGGGTTACATAATATCAGTGAAGAAAAACTTCGAAAAGCATTGAGACAAGGAGGCTTCGCCAATCCGAGTGCGGCCGTTATAGACATATCCAGACAATCGCATACTGGCTATGGTTCCATATCGCTTGTACTTCCCTCTTCCATGATTGAGAAACGTACTGGAAAAAATGCTGGTACTTGGAGTCAAGACGCATGGACACCCATTTATCCAACTATAGAGAGGCAGTTTTCAGGGAAAGGCAGTGACGCATTTTCAAAAGACTTGCAAAAACTTCCAGAGGAAATGCGGTCGACAACCAAAAGTGGGATGGACAGCTATATGGATGGAAGAGGCGAGGATAGTCTTGCTTATATGTATTTATATGAGCAAGGTAAAGCTCCGGAAATAGCCCGTACAAAGCCTTCATATCCGGAGAAAACAAGAACCGAAGTTGAAGATGCCACAAATGGATCGTTCTCCATGAGTGGTTTGTCTGACAAGCAATTGTCCCGTCTGAAAGATGCCTATATGGAATATAAAGGATTTAGTACGGAAGGTTACAATGAGGCGATAAAACTTCGTAGAGCCAAGCTTGAAGAAGCTATAGGTAAAATGAATCCAAGATCAATCCTCTACGAGAAACGTAAGACGGATCTTGAACGAATCGATAAGTATGGGTTTGATTACTCTGCGGTAGAAAGCTTCATGAAATCAGTACGTGATGACATAAGCAATTCCGACAAGGTTGATGCTCACGGAACAATGCGCGATTCATGGAATTTCATAGAAGAAAATGGAATGCGAGGCGATTTTAACAAGTGGCTCGATAAATTGAATGAAAGGTACGGGATAAAAGAAATTATTTTTAACGGATTTACTCCTTCCGGTATAAGAAAGTACATTCCTAACACCTTGGAGAACGTATCCAAGTTTATGAAGAAGCAAGGAAGAAGCGCGTCTGTCGGAATAGGTGCGTCGTTCCAAAATTTCGCTGCGAGTTTGCTGGATGCTAAAGGCTCACTGAAAGATATACGCAAGGATAAAGGGAAGCTGACTACGGATCATGCTGACGTTGACGCTTTCAGGGATAAATGGTCTAAGGTATTTCATGAGTTAGGAGAAAAATTGCAACCGGATGCCAAAGGATATGACGACTACGGTCTATACAGGTTGGCGGAAGCGGCACGAAGCAAAGACCCTCAAAAATATATAAAGGAAGAATATGGGATAGATTTTTCTGATGAGGATGTGAAGACGCTGAATGAGATGGTGGATGCCATAAGGAATGAATATCCGGCAATGTACTTCGAGACTAAGTTTGAACGTCCTGTATATTTGGAGGAATTTGCTGCCGCTGTAGTCCCGGATAACGTAGATGGTGACATTCGTAAGGCGATATACGATGCGGGTTTGAAAATATTCACTTATAAAGCCGATGATGAGATATCGAGAAATGAGGCAGTTAAGCAAGCCTCAGAAATTGATGGCGTTCGTTTTCGTTCTATAGGTGAAAAAGGTGCTGCTAATTTAAATAAGGCTGAAACTATTGAATCCTCAATAAACGATTGGTCTACCAAGTTTAATACCCCTGTCAAGGTAATCCATGACGTGGACGATATAACCGATACGGATGAGAATATGTTGGCCCGTAAGAGAGATTCCAAAGGCTGGTATGACACTTCTACCGGGGAGATAGTCATAGTATCACCTAATTCCACGTCCGTAGGTGACGCTCAAAGAACTTTCCTCCATGAGGTGGTAGGGCATCACGGGTTACGTGAGCTATTCGGGGATGATTTCGATACTTTCCTTGATAACGTGTATCGGAACGCCAACGAGGATATCCGGAAAAATATCATTGACCGGACTAAAGGCAATCCTCTTAACTTGCGTGAGGCTACAGAGGAATACATCGCTGAATTAGCGGAACGTGGTTTCGATAACAAGACCGAGCGTTCGTTATGGGAAAAGATCAAGGACGCTTTTCTTGATATGTTAAGAAAGGCAGGTATTAGCCTTGATTTCAAGTTATCGGATAATGACCTCCGTTATATTCTCTGGAGAAGCTATAAGAACTTGGAGCAAGGAAACTTGATGGATGTGGCCGAGGATATCGTGATGAGAAATAGATTAGGCCTTAACAATATAAATTTGAACGAAAATGGATCAATCGAAAGAGATATTGAACCTGAAAAAGGAAAACAACCTTCTGAAACAAAAGGTACTGGAAGGGAACTCGAGACAATCGAGGGCGTTAATGAGAACGGAAACGAAAGTGAACGAGACCATATCGACAAACCAAGGGGAATTGAAAACGCTATTGACGGAACTGAAAACGCAACTGACCGAAATGGAAAAAAGACTGACGGCCAAGTTGACAACGATGGAGACCAACTTGACAGAGGAGATACGGTCGATAGGAACGGAAGTGTCCGGGATGGAATCGACGGTGAGCGGACTGTCATCGGACGTGCAGGATCTGAAAACAAGGGTAGAGGCGTTGGAGAAAGCGTAAGGGAAAAGACGGATGATTTCGCTTTCGCAGAGAAAACAAAGAAAAACAATGACAAAATCCGGTTCCGGGAGGCTAAAGCGGAAGTGGAGGATGAAGAACCCCTAAACAAGGAAATGGTTGACGCTTGGGATAAAGTGGCATCTTCCGACAGTTTTAAGTTCAAAGAGGCTATGGTTGACTCTTTAACAGCTATAGATGAGTTCTTGAAATTATTGGCCAAGAAAACCAAATCGAAGATACTGGACTATGAGAATCCATATTACGCCCTTATAGCTTTGTCTTCAAAGAATAAGGCGGATATGGATAGTTTCGACTCTAAATTCCTGAATCCTTTGAATGAGGCTATAAGGGCATTGATAGGTGATGTCTCTGAGGTGTCCAAGAAAGGTTTAAGAAGAACTTGGGATTGGTCTAAAGGGCCATTAAGGGATTTGGTTAAATATGTACAATCTAAACACGGTATCGAGAGAAACCGTGATATGTCCGTAAGGGATGGCATAGAAACTCTTAAGGCGTTTGACGTGGACGCTTTGTCTAAAATGGGGGTTATTTCCGACTCTGATCTTAAAAACGCTAAAAAAACAGCGGAAAAGGTTGCGGAGGAAAAGGGGAGTGAGGCTTACAAAAAGACGTATGACAAGGTTTTTGGCAAGGAACTAAAGAAAGGTGTTGATAAAGGTAAGGCTGAGCGTTCTGCTGAGATAGCCGCCGATTATCGGAAATCATTTGTCAAATCCGAGATCTATAACAAGGAGATGGATAAATATAAAGAAAAGGTGACCGGAACGTTGATTGATAGGTGGGAAGATTCAAAGAAAGATGTCCTTAATAAGGATCTAGCGTGGGACGAGGAACAAAAGGAGTTGGATAGAGAGGCATTGTCATTCCAATGGAAGTTAGGCGATAATTCTTATGGTGTGATTCTAGGAAAGGACTATAGTGGTTTGTCTTCAGTGTTTAAGCCTTCGGAGGATGGAGCGAATAAAGATAAATGGCTTTCTGACGCTTATGATTTCGTGAGAGATTATGAGTCTACCCACAATATGGTTTTAGTCGATAATCTATGGGATAAGGTTCATAACGTGTCAGAGTATACGTTAAGGAGGCAGTATGAGTCCGGGCTGATAAGCAAGTCCTATATGGATAAGAACCTTTCCCGGTTTAAGTACTTTATCCCGTTGAGAGGTTTCTCCGATAATATTGCCTCCGATGTTTATGATTACATAGACGCTACGGAGATAAAGATGGGAAACCCAGTGAAGACCGCTAAAGGACGTATCTCTGAGGCTGATAATCCTTTCGCTGGTTTGATACACGTTGGATACGGATCTATTACCGCAGGAAATAGGAACTTGGCGAAACAACGTTTTCTCAATTTAGCTAGCAATCATGACACTGGCGGTCTTATTACCATAGATAATATCTGGGTTCGAAATGTCGGTACCGAGGAAAATCCGGAATGGGTGGAGTCCATTCCGCAAATACCGGATAACGCTTCTGGCGAGGAAGTGGCCAAGGCGGTGAAAGATCATGAGGAAATGATGAGAGAGCTTAGAGAGGAAGGTAAGGCTGAGCTGATTAAAGGAGGTCGATCGGATATACCATATAAAACATTGTATGACCAGAGAAGCCAGCATCAGGTACAGGTTTTCGTGGGAGGTAACAGGTATGTCATGACCGTTAATGGCAATCCCCGATTGGCGCAAGCGGTAAATGGATTGACTAATCCGGACGTGAAGGATGATCTCGCTTACGTCGTAGCTAGGAACTTGAAAACATTTATGGCCGGAGCTTTTACGTCCAAGAACGTGGCGTTCTCGTTTGCCAACTTGATAAGAGATACGCCTTATGCCAATAACTCCGTGTTTGTGACGGAGAACTTTAGGTATTTCAAGGATTTTTCAGGGAACCAGAGGCGAGCGTTATTTGGACTTCGGAGTTTAGGTCGTAATCTGTATAAATACAGAAGGGGAGAGATTGATATTTCTGATAAGGAACAGGCGATATTTAAGGAGTTCATGGATAATGGAGGGGCTACTGGATATACGTTCGTGGAGACGCAAAAGGAATACGCCAAGGATTTAGCGAACAAGTTAGAGAAACTTTCGGATGGTAATATTGGGAAGTTATCCCCCAAAGAACTAGTCTCTACTGTATTTGAGTGCTTTGAGTTCATGGGTAATGTAGCGGAACTTGTGAACCGATATGCGGCGTATAAGACGAGCCGGGAACATGGAAGATCCATTGACCGGTCAATCAATGATGCCAAGGAGGTATCGGTTAACTTTAACAAGAAAGGTGCCGGAAAGAAAACGAAGAGCGATAAATGGTATATTAACACAGCAGCGTGGATATCTGAGTATGGAAGAGATTGGGTGTTGTTCTTTAACGCCGCCGTTCAAAGCATGTATAAGGAATATTCCATGATGAGAAATCATCCAATTAAAGGAATAGGTTCCCGTATAGCCCCACTAATATTCATGGGATCGTCTGTCTCGTTACTCAATAATCTGTTTATGCCTATGCTCTTCGCTTATTTGGGATGGGATAGCGATGATGATGATAGGGATTATTTTGATTCATTGAGCGATCATGAGAGACAGAATAATATATGTATTCGTTTGACTCATGGTCGTTGGCTCAAGATTCCGTTATCTCCGGAGCTTGCCAATTATTTCAAGATCGGAGATATAATTGCCGGGCAATTATCTGGTAAAAGGGAAGTGGAGGCTATGGATGTCGTTAAGACAGGGATTGATATGGTATCCCCGTTAAACATAAACTGGGAGTATGATAGTTGGAAGTTCGCTCTAAATCTCCTGCCTACGGTGGTTCAGCCTATCGCCCAAAACGCCTCTAACGTGAATTTTATGGGTAATCCTATCTATAAGACCTCGATGAATAAGGCTAATGATTATGATCCGGAATATACTAAGGTCTACAGGAGTACCAGTACCACTATGGTCGAGTTGTCGAGGGCACTCAACTCGTTAACGGGTGGCGACGATGTCAAGAGAGGCACGAGCTTTAATCCGGCTACTTGGCAGAACATTCTTTCTGGATATACAGGAGGTTTTGGTACCGTGGCATTGGGCGTGTCTGATTTAGTCCTTGATATGCTGTCCGGAGAAAATGGAGATATGCCGGTGAGTCGTTATCCCCTGTTAAGCCGTTTCTTGACCGGAGGGGACAAGGATTTGAAGCTGAGCCGGATGAATTCCATATATAACAAGAAGGTCGTAGACTTTGTCTCGGAAATGGATCATGATTACAAGGGATATCTAAAGAAAATACAGGATACTTCCGTGGACGATTTCGACAGGGCCGGATATATGGTCAAGTTAAACCAGCTGACCGGTAGCGATGATTACAGGAGATCCATGGTATTGTCACAGTACGTGAAGGCCATATCCGATATGGAGAGGTTCCTTCGTGAGGTCGGTAGCGATAATGATTCTCTGGAGAACCAATTGTATGAGTTAAAGTTACAGGCGCTGGAGATATTTGAGGATTCAGATGAGTGATAAGATAGCGGGTGGCGTTGGTGTCACCCGTTAGTGTTAATAAACATATTGTTTTATTTGGAATCCTATGAGACAATGTGTTTTTCTTCAAAAAAGTACATATGAAACATCTAATACTTATAGTGATGGCCTTGTGTTAAGACCTAAAAATAAATTAATAATCAGTTTTCATTGAAGGTGGATCCATTGATCTATAATCAATATTAATGTTCTCAAAATATCGTATGGCGTAGTGGTTTCCAAGATGAGCTAGTCTCAATGCCACGTTGTAAAATTGCTCATATGATGATCTTCCTGCTCTATATCCCATTTCAAATATCTTAAACTGAAGTCTTTCGCAATCCTCGTCTTTTACACTTTTATCGCTTTTTTTTAGTATACCCAAAATATCCTTCGCTAGATATTCTCTAGTGACTTTTAGTTCTTTTGCTTTATAATGTAGTGATTGAGCATATAATTCAGATGCATTATAGAAGTCTTCATTGTACTCGCAAGCAGATGCCCAAAGATCTTTAATAAATGCTTTTTCTTTATCTGATGATGCGTACATCATGGCCTTTTCAAAAGAAGATATAGCTTCGTCAAATTTATTATTTAAAAGGTAGGCATGTCCTATTATGTTGTAATAATTTATTCCATCATCCATAAGTCTATTTGGAGATTCTACTTTTTGAAGACATTTTAAAAATTGTTTATCCTTATTGCACATCATGCATACAATAGAGAAACTGTATAATCCATAATCATTTAATAAGTCTAGTTTATATAACTTGTCGTAGCATTCATAAGATGATGCATACATACCTTTTTTATAGTATGTTTTTGCGTTGTCAAACAAATTTTCTATTTCATTTTCTGAAAGAGTTTCTTTGTCAAAGTTGTTTATAGTCAATATATCTCCATCAATAGTTACGCTACCTAGTTTTTGTATTGCTGATTGTCCAAGAAGTAGGGGGGCACCAAAATCATGAATAACTGTAGCTTGAACGTCGTTCAATATTAATCCTCCGATTTTTATTTCTTTTAAATTTACAACTGTATTCTCGACTATACTTCCATCTGCTATTTGACTCTTACCTTTTCCTATTATATCGTCTTTTGTAATATAGTCATTTTCAATCATGAATTTAGCCTCTGTAAGCGAAAGACTAACAACGCTAGCTCCTGTGTCAAATATAAATTTCATCCTCAATCCGTTTACAATGCAAGGCACTTTGTATACACCGTTTTCTTTTTGCATGTTAATTGATACTTGAGAGTAAGATAATATAGATATTAGAAGTAAAATAAACGATATATGAAACCTTTTCATGATGTTTAAGTTTATTTTTTTTGCAAAATTACCCAATCTTCACATCCGTTATTCCGTAGGAGGCATGTTTTACGGCATATTTTACTTTTAGTTTTATCCCGAGGAATAGTAAAAAATAGAAAACTCCCCAAATCCTCACGGACAAGGGAGTTTTTATTATTTAACATAATCTATATGAATGGTTTTCAGACAACCTTAAACGATCCGATTCTCACGGACAGGAACGTTATAATATCTAAATCCATATCTAAACAAAGACATACTTAATCATCATTGCCGATCCTCCCGGAATAGCAACGGTGGGTATATCCGTATTAAAATGCTTCCCAATACCACCCAAGGGAAGCGGGAAATATTTATTCAAACTATATTTTATGCCAATTGGCATAAATATACCTCTGGTTCTCACGAAAGAGCGGTATGACTTTGATAAAGTTATTTTATGAATACAACCTAGTGTAATATCTTTAAGTAATGACTCCGGTCCATCACGGATGAGAGCCATAAGGGGTTATAAATATATAACATACCGTATACACATAAAAAACGTGGCGCCGTCACAACTACCAAGACCCGGCGTCCCCACGCCAACATAACAGGTAGTAAGCAACGGCCCACGTCTTATATATAGATTATATATACAAATAACGTGGGCGTATTGTTGCTATCGGCTCCCTGTTATGTTTATAAATTTGGGGAATTTAGGTCTTTATAGGAGACGATATCTTTAACGCCACAATGTGTGTCACGTCTTACATTCTAATCAGTGACTACGCGAATATACTCTCTTTATTTTATATTAGTAAAAAATAAGTCGTATTTTATTTATCTAATATTGATTTTTACAAGGGAAACGTTCATGCGCACGCTATAAACTCGACTCATTTTTTGGATATGAATCGAGATATCCCGTTGATTCTTCTTTGATTATAGAAGGCTTAGGCATATCCTCTGATATGAGCGCTCCTATCATGTCTGTCATCAATATATCGTCGTGATTGCCACGACCGGGAATATTCCCGTAACTACCGTCCGGACGTTGCTCGTATTTGGATGCCTCCTTATACATGCGCTCATCCGGGTCTATGAACATATCGTCCTCGAACGCCACTATGAAATTATCCACCATGTCCTGCTTGGTCTTCTTGTTGGTCTGGAAGCCTATCTTCTTGTATATGCCGTTCCTTATGTCCTCGGGATCCGTCGCCGCACGCATGTAAAGATTGGGGTAGATATCCTCTATCTTTTTCAGTATGCCACGAATATGATCGCCTTCCTCCACGAACTCGGATGCCTCTGATTTTTTCTTATCAAACGTATTGCTCTCGAAGGCGAGAAGGGCGTTCTTGTAGTATCTGGCGATCTTGACGGCTTTGTAGGCGAGCCAGTCATATCGTATATGACCGTGCCATCTGGCTACCACCTCCGGCTTTCCTCCGCTGAATCGTAAATTCCACCTGTTTATAACCGTTATACATGACGGGTCTGAGTTCTTGCTACGTCCACCGACATCGACGATGACAAGATACTCGTTGGATGTCCTTGTATCATCGGGCCTCTTCCAGATTCTCAACAGGCCGTTCGGATTCTTGGTGAGAATTATCCTCTTGGTCTTCTCTGATTGGGATATGTCGCCAATGAACTCTGGGGGTGATACGTATCTTTCCCGCATCACCTCGATCGTGTAGATATTGAACACGAGATTACCGGAATACTTGAAACACTCGACATCATCGGATGGTGCCTCGGATGCCATCGAGGCGTGATCATGAAACGAGGCCCTTTTCTTGATATACCATTTGATGTGCTCCAGCGTAGCTCCTTTTTCCCATAGAGACCATAGATACTGTCCCGGCTCGCTATTGTCATTAGGGGAGGTCGTGACATCCCTTCCCTCTAATAGATCCAGTATGAAAAGCCGGGTCTCTTTCTTGTCCTTGAATCTTATCATGTCGTTCTCGATAAAGAAGAACGGTATGAATAGCGCCTTACGGGATGAAGTGCCCTCCTTGGCCATTTGGTACTCATCATAGAAATAACCGGCCATGCCATTAGCTGTAGACTCGGAGATCTCCATGGTCAACGGTCTCTCCAATATATTCGAGTCTATGTTTGTTATAACCTGCTCCGCCGATTTGCCGTCCGTTGTTTTCCAGTAGGCTACCTCCGAGAAGTGGGCCATGGCATAGTCCATACCACGTGTTGACTCGAAATTCTCATAAGATGCCACGGTTATCACGTTATCACGTACCTTGTTCCCGGACTGGTCGGTGATTATGGAGTCGGACGCCGAATGCTCGTAAGGGGCGAATTGTAGCTTGTCAACACCATATATAAATCCCGGGATATTATCGAGAACCTTTTTATACATGGCCTTGATACGTTTGGCGGTATCTTTCGTCTGGGCTATAATTACGGAATACCATCCTTCCATGACGAATAGCTGTATCCACGCCATATAGAGCTGTACCAAGGTGGAACCTCCCCATTGCCGGGCTTTCAATAATATTATACGGATCGTGACTCCCTTATGCCTCATTTCCTCCAGAACGGATAGCACGTAACGTTGGGCGTAATTAAGTTCGAAGGGGATCATTTCTCCCGCCTCTTTCGACTTGATCTTAAATAACGAGAAAAAGGCGAAGGAGGGGTCTCTCGAGCAACGAGCCCAAAATAGCATGTTGGCCACGTCCTCCTCATTTATCCCATCTGAATCCGGGTACAGCTCGTTGAACCTTATCGTGTAGTCCTTTATGGAACCAGCTTTCAGAACATCTTGATACAGATCGTTCTTGAAAACCTCCTCGGTAAGCCACTGCACCCTTATGGGGTAATCATCTATGACAACCCTATGGCTATGCCCCTCCATTCCACGCCCCGTGAATTGGTCGTGCGTGCCGAATATATTTTTCAGCCTCTTGTTATTCTCGGCCAATATAGACTCAACCTCTTCCGTGAACGCTAATTTTCTGTATGACTCCATAGATGATATAGGCTATTAGGAATGACAGCAAGTGTATCCTCCAGTTGAATAAGGGGATAAACGCCATGACGATATTGCTCAATATTATTCTCCAAAGGCTTAGTTTATAGGCGTGATATCTGCGAGCGTAACATCCCATGATAAATCCGGACATGCCGCATGTAGGAACCGGCAATGAGGCTAGTGGTACGAACGAGGCCAAGACGCAAGACACGTAACCGATCAGGCATGTTTTCACACGAGGCTTAAACTGGAATAAGGCGATAAGATTTAATGATAAATGAAAGATGTTCGCGTGGGTGAACGTGTAAAGGAAATGGTCGTATGGTATGGAATTGGTATCGAAATAGAAATGTTTACCTGCGAGTTGGAGTATGACGCTTGTCAAGGCGATTATTAATGAAGGAATCAGTCTTTTTAGCTTACCTTCCATTTTTCCTTTCCCGGTTGATGCGTTGTATTATCGCCAACGCCCGTGAATAGGATATGTAAAAACAGGGGGCCGTTTGATAGACCGCGAAAGAGGTGATGAAATAAACGGAGCTTCCCTTGAATTCTCTCTTTTTCTCCAGCTCTTTGTAAATCCCATAAATGTCATCGATCATCTTGTTCCTGATCGATCGACCCTTTTCCTTGGTCTTCCCTTTCCTGATCAGCAGGATTCCCCTATACGCTTGAAGGGTGGAGATCCAGAACCTAGAGGCATGTGAGGATATAGCCCTCATTACCGCCTCTCGGTGGGATTTCACTTCCCTCATCTTCAAAGCACGTCTATAAGCTTCGTAAAGCTCCATGTCCCGCTCTGGGATGAAATCTACGCCATTAACCATAAAGAACGCTTGTTTTGGTGAACATCACAAAGATAAAAAATAGATTCACATGTTTGATTATTCTTAGGGTTCATGGGTTAAATAAAATAATCAAAATAACAAAACGGATATACCTTATTATTTTCCTTTGCCTAAAACAAAATCGATTAAGGTATGGCAGATATATCTAACAAAGAGAGATTCAGACAGAGATACGCCAAACGGAATCCGGATCTTAACATGGATGACGAGGAGGCTTACTACGGCTCGGTCAACCAGTTCATGGACGAGTATGAGGGTTATGAGGGAAACTCTAAGAAAATGCGGGAGAACCTATCGAAGAGTCCAGCTTTCGCCGAGTTGATGGTAGCCGCTAGGGATCAGGATGATTTCGATCCCGTGGTGTGGATGGTACAGAATAAGGGGCTTGACTTAAAAGCCTTGGCCGATGATCCCGATTATTCGCAAAAGCTGGCCGACGCTCATAACGCTTACTTGGAGAAACTGGCGAAACAGGACGAGATCGAGAAACAAATGTCGGAGAATATGCCGGCTAGCGTGGAAGGGATAAGGGCGAAAGCCTCGGAGATGGGCCTTTCCGATGATCAAGCGGAGGAGGTTATAGGCAAGATGTATCAAGTCATGGATGACTTGATCGTCGGTAAATTGGACCCGTCTATTTTCGAGATGATGGCCAAGGGAATGAATTATAACCAAGACGTGGAGGCCGCTCGGGAGGAAGGCGTTGCGGAAGGGATCAACAAGAAAGTTACCGACAAGTTAAAGGATCTTAGCGGTAAGCAGGAAAGACCGAGAGGAAGGCAAGGAGCACGGCAGGAGAAGCCGGTTACGCAAGACGTGAACAATCCTTTTTTATAATAAGAATAATAACAATTAATACTTTTGCGATGAATAAATTATTTAAAGACAAGATGTTTTGGGTCAAGGCTTTGTTCTTTGTCTTGGCGGTATTGACTGGTGGAGCGGCTATGGCCGTGGAGATCGGGGAGAATGGAAGTGATACGGATCCCAATGATGGCAAGCCGTTGGAGAACGCGACCCCGGACGCAGCAGGTAAGGGTATTGATCAGCAGGGGCAGGGGGCTACCGGATCTGCGGTCACTGACGCTGATCTGGCCGAGAACAAGGTAGAGGATTACGTCAGTAAATTTCAAGCGTACAAATATCCCATGCACACGGATTTCCTCAAGCTCGCCAAGCAAGTCCATGTCAACACGAAGGAACCGGAGCATTACAATATTGGCGAGGCTATAATGGATTGCGTTACCAAGGCGGCGGTGACCAACACGGAAAAGGACGCTGAGGTAAAACTAAGCTTGTATAAGAATGACGAGAAGTTATTTGCCGAGTGCAACACTGTCTTGGTAGACGGCGTAACCGGATATGATGAGAACGGAAATTCTGACGGTAGTCCGTTAGTCCTCTATGTCATATCCGCGGATAAGGCTAACGGTATTATGGTTTCCGCTCTTAATGGCCCGTTGGATGAAGGAAAAAACATGTATGTGCCGGATTTGAAAGCGGGTACCGGATTGCACATCATGGCACCGGCCATGAGTGAGAGTGAGGTGGAGATCGCCCCGGATTCCGCTTATCCCAAGAAAGAGATCGCCTACTTGCAGAAGAAGGTATGTCCAATCACGTGGACGGAATTCTTCGAGCGTATCAATAAGAAGGCTAAGTGGAACGTGCAAGACTTGAAGGATTGGACTTTGTCTAATTTCCGTAAGAAATGTACACGCACGATGTTGATCGGCGTAGGTACGAAGTTCGTGAAGTATGGCTCCAAGAAAACAGGTACCGAATACGTGTATGCCCAGAAAGGCGTGTTGAGACAATTACGGCTGGGTTACCAGATCGGTTCGACATTGGAGTTCGCCGATCTTATCGGTATCACCCGTATGCTTTTCGGAAAGTACTCGAACACGAACGAGATGGACGTGTATTGCGGTACCAAGTTCATCGAGAAGTTGCTGAACATCGATTTCACGAAACATAAGGATATCTCATTCGTCAAGAAACAGAATATCGGTATTGATATCTCCTCTTTCGAGACCACTTTCGGAAAGTTGAACTTCAAGGTCGAGCACGCCCTTGACGATCTTGGATATGAGGAATGCGCCGTCGCTTTCCCGATGTCCGAGGCCAAGCGTTATTACTACCAAAAAGGAAAAACTCTTACCGTGGATCATTCCAAGGGAGAAGGCGGTGAGGTACGGGAGGCCAAATCCCAATATTATATTCAGGATGACTGCTTGATGCTTACGGGTTATAACTCGATGCTGATCGGTCCGGACGTGACAGTGAGCGGATATAAGCTGTCTATGCTTGACACAGTCGTTTCCAGCGTGGCTTCCCTGAGTTCCGTATCTACACCGAAAAAGGACGATGTGGTTTATTTGACCGTAGCGGACGATACGCACGCCGTCGGATTGTATGTATATGACGGTACAGCATGGAAACCATACAAGGGAGAGATCAACGTGTAAACTGTAATATTGTCAAACAAGACCCACCGGAGCAAACGCACGGTGGGTCTAATAAAATCAATCGAATGATCACGAAAACATATGAGTTGGTAGGTAAGGACAATTGCATGCTCCGTACTATATATTGCGGCACAAGGGTTAGTATGGAGTTCAAGGGCGGTAATTTCATCAATGGCAAGAACGCCTTGCTACGGACTAGCAACCCTTTCGTACAAGACGCTATCGAGAATGATTGCCGATTTGGTACGTCTATCCGGATCGTCTCTACGTTAAAAGACGATGATGTGTCTGGTGTCTCGGTCATGAGGAACTCGAGAGGCCGGGAAAAACAAGTGAAAGAGGTCAAGACCGTAAAGAACGTGAATGACGCTATCGACTATTTCGCCAAGATGGGCTATAAGGTGGAGAACGATGATATGCTCGAGGAGTTAAAGGATAAATTAAGTGTCTCATTCCCGAACATGAAATGATATGGATATTAGCGTGAGCGACATAGTGAGTGAGGTCAAGATCTGCATAGACGAAATCGGGCTTAATGACGCTGAGTTCCTAGGAACGCAGGATAACGAGGAAATGGACACGATTATCAAGTCCAAGATATCGGAGGCGTTGCGCTTCGTGAACGGTAACGCGGACTGGGGCCTGCTGGAACCGAACAAGATAATAACGGACGGAACCATAACGGACGATCTTGTCGCTCATGTAAGTTTGCCGGAGAACTACTCTCGGATTTGTTACGCTAGGCTATCATCATGGCCTTTATTTATTTCAGATCCTATCTATTGGAACGATAAGGAATACGCCACGCTGTCGGATCCATACGCAACGGGGACATGGGAAAGACCTAAACTGGCGTTGACCATGAGGCCGGGTAAGACATTGGAGCTATATAAGGCGAAGGATAAATCCGACACGTTCGAGATCGGGATCATAACGGACGAGGATATAACGGATAGCTTGGAGGTAAGCACCAAGCTGAAAAAGGCGCTGATCTATTATATATCCGGCCTCACGTTGCTTACTTACAGGGATCAGCACGCGGACAGTATGTTTAATCAAGCGTTGGTTCTTATGGGTGTCAATCCATCCGGGGCCAACTCCAATCAATAACAAGACTATAGAATCATGGTATACATATTCAAGGACAGGTTAATTCGGGTAGAGTGGACTATTTACAAGGGGATAAGCCCGGTGAAAGAGGATTTCTCCCGATCTAATGTAAAGGTTTTTCTATTAGGCAACCGGGAGAAATATCTACTTCAAGCGAGAGCGGACAAAGGCACGCTTTATGTAGACATTCCTTCAGGGTTGGAAGAAGGAACTTACTCTATCGAGGTGATATGGGTCAAGAATATGGATCATGTCTTTGATACACGAAGCGTATGCCGCTCCAAGAAAGAGGATCTTTTCTCTATTACCGAATTTGAGAACGAGGCTACGAATATCGGAGAAGGTGTCGTCGTGCTGAAAGTAAAGACCTCTACCGCCACTTATGGCTATGATGGTTTGTCCTCATACGAGCTGGCCGTATTACGTGGGGACTGGAACGGTACGGAAGGAGAGTGGCTGAAGCATGAGCGTTACGTAAGCGTACTCGATTCCCGTGGTGATAGCGAAGTTGATACCATGAGCCAAAAGGCCATTACCGATGAGTTGGAGGCACAAGACAATGCCATAGAGGATATTAGAGAAGATACGGAAAAACTTGATAATCGTGTAGAGAAAGCGGAGGACAAGGTTAATAATATGGGGGATGTCGTTGATGAGATCAAGAGCCATGCCCCGGTATCAGCCCATCCCGCCGGTTTCAAGCCGGACATCGACCTTACCCCGGAGATCACGGTAGACCGTGCTTGGAGAGACCATGAGGGTAACGTTATCCGTGATACGTATATCACCCGGAGGGGATTGAGGAACGAGATAATCGACATCACCAACCAACAGGTAACGGACTTGAAGCCCGGTTCCGTCGATCCGGACGATCTTTCCGAGGCTACCAAGCAATTGATCGGTAACAAGAGCATAACCAACCTTCCGGACGAGGAGGATATAACCGTTACGGATAACCAGACATTGAAATTGAAAGACAAGGAATACGCCCCGAAGGATTACTCCGGCATGGGACGTGTGTATCTCCGGAAGCATTACGTGAACGGCGTGAACACGCTCACGCAACATATGATGAGAAAGCCTAATACCATCTACATCATCCAGTACGACTACTGCCTAGCCGGGCAGACGATCGAGGTGCCGGAGAATTGCGTATTGCGGTTCGAGGGGGGATCGTTGAGAAATGGTACACTAGTGGGTCATGATTCTTATATTGATTCCAGTTTGTCAACAATATTTCATTCGTTGGAAATAAATGGATCTTTTCTAAATAGAGAATCAAATGTATCATGGTTTACTAATGAAGAATTAACAACCAAAATATTTAAAAGTTTATCTAATATTTCAAGAAATGTAAATTTAAATAAATGTACATTATGGTGTAGTAGGATTGATATAAAGGATATACAAAAGATTCACAATGGAAGGCTACAATCCAAGAATATAAATGAAAATCAATCTGTCAATATCCTATATATTCATGATACAAATTCTGATGTATTGATAGAGAATGTGATTTTTGACGGTATGGCTCATACTTATGCCATGAAAGAACACAACCCGGAGAACTTGTTAAGAATAGAAAATTGTTTTAATGTAACTGTCAAACAATGCGAGTTTTTAAATTATTCTCAATGTCAATCCATAAAGGAACCAGTGGAAGAATGGGGATTATATTATCAATCAGCCGTGAATATTAATAATAATCATAATGTTGTATTTGATTCGAATATTGCCCACGATAATCATTTTGAACAATTTATTTTTTATGATCCTACACTTAAATATTCTTTGCGTGTTACAAATTGTATTACTTATGGTAATTATCAAGCTTATGGTACTTTTATAAACTATGGTTTTAAGAGCACTTTGTATGATGGCAACTATTTGACTCAAGGCGTTGCTTCTTTTATAGCTACTCAATCGGATAACTGTATATATACTAATAACTATTTTGAAGACTGTTCCTATTTTGCTATATCAACAGAATGGACTGGTGGATGCTATATGAATAAAAGTCAATTGATTAAAGGTAATATTGCCAAGAACTGCCGGTATGGCGCTTTTAATGTTGGAGTATACGATATAATTATTAGTGATAATATAATAGAAAGCTGTGGGGGGAGGTATGGCAGTATCTATTGTAAAGGTAAAACATATGGAAATCATCCATATGCTATACAAAGTGCCAAATCATTACCTTATGATACAAAAGAGTTTTCCCCAGCTTATAATATTGTTATATCCGATAATATTATACTTAATGATCTAGGTAATGATGCTATTTGCATAAAATCTCATTCACATTTTTTAGATGTAACTACTATTGATAAATTTGGAGTAATTAATAATATATTAATATCGAATAATCAAATAGAGAGCAAATCTAGGCCTTTTCGAATATTGGACTCTGATATAGAGGGTCTTAAAATCATAAATAATACCTTTACAATCAAAGGGAAGGATGTCTCTATATATATTAAAGATGATGCTACTAGTTTGACATCATTAAAAAATAGTATAAAAGGTTTAACTATAAAAGGGAACAATTTTAAGACGGATAAAATATTTGGAAATTATATAGTATATAGTCTTATAAGGGGAGGGGTTTCGGATTTTGTCTTTGAGGATAATAATATAGAAGCTATAACAACTGCTGAATCAGTAATAAATTTTGGAGGAAATGCTGGAACCGTCACCGTCAAAAGTGTTAAAAATAACAACTTTCCTTATTGTGTTCCGATATTAAAACAGGCAGGATATTTATATAAAGGAAACTCTGTTCCGATTACACAGAATGAATACCTTCTGAATGGAAGTGTTACTTTTTTTCCTGTCAATTGTATGGAAGGTGATGTTTTAATTACTAATTCAAAACAAGATTGTAGTAGATTTTTGGTTGTGGAAAGAGGAACCACGAATTTGTCTAAAATTCCTGTATCTACCACATCAAACTCTCCTGTGATTGTTGTTTCCGGGGATCCCTCCAATCTTACGCTTGGAGGACTTGTAAACATATCTGAGGATATTCAGGAGGCGGTCATTCTGGAGATATATACAGAGGATGAGATTAATTATGCGAGGTTAAATAAGCCTTGTAAAACTAGCGGTAGCCATACATTGAGTTTTAAATACCCGATACTAAAAAATATAGATGTAACTCTAACTAATAAAGTTGTGATAATTTAAAGTAATAATGAATATGACACTTGCTGATATAAAAGTTAAGTTTAATGTAGAAGATACAGTCTTTGAGATTACGCAAGATATAGATTTGGAGGGTTCCGAATTGAATATGAGATCAGGATGTAGTCTATCTTTTAAAGGAGGTTCTATAATAAATGGGATATTGACTCTTAATAAAACTAAGATACTACCAAATGGTTGTATAATATCGGATTATATCACAGCTGAAATTCAGGGTACATACGCAAAAGGTCAATGCCTCTATGACACAACATTAGGTAAGCCTATTTGGTGGACAGGCACGAACTGGGTCGATGCCACCGGAGCTACCGTATAACCATTAAAACATTATAATCATGAGACAATTCATATACACGATCATCAGAAAGATATTCAAGCTTGTATTCTCTATCTACAAGCCTAAGGTAAGGACATTGTACAAAGGCCGTAAGAACATCGATCTTACGGAGAACGGCAATCAGCACATAAGGGTAGGTAAGCCTTTCTATCTGGCCGGGAACATCTACAAATTAGATCAGTTGGATAATACGAGCGTATTCAAGCTAGCCCTTTATAAGAAGGAAGGCGAGGATTGGTCAAAGGCTAACGACCTTGATTTGATCTTGAGACTTAACGCCGGCTACAACATATTTTACGTATAACGAACTAAAGCACGATACATCATGGAAGATCGAAAAGATATTTGCGAGGGTTACGAGAGGGATAGCGTACAGCAGCTAGACAAGCTGGCCAAGGATAAGAACGAGCGTTTCTCGATCTATCCGTTGACATACATTCAGGCCGTATATGACGCTAGGACGAAAGAGAGGCTTGATTCCATATTATGGAAATGCAACAACGTGTATTTGCCTTGGATGGGATCGGCGGGGGATACCCGCATACAATTGCCTTTCTGGATGAGAAGGAAGGGTATCATAATCACTTACAAGAACCTTGACGAGGAGACGATAACGGAGAAACTCACCTATGATCTTTGTATCGCCGATGATTTCTTCCGTCTTGACTCCTCTTGGACTAGGATAACGGACGCCCTTCCGGTCGGGGGTAACATAACCATAGGCTCTAACGGAAATTGGTTTCAAGATGGCGTTGATACCGGCTTCAAGGCACAGGGACCTAAAGGGGACAACGGGCTTACTCCCATGCTTCGCACGGTTAATAACAAGCTGCGATACTCGTATGATGGAGAGGTATGGTATGAGATCTCTGAGTATATCGCCGCTTGGTTCCGCTATCAAGACAATAAGATCCAGATATCACGGGATCAGAAAACATGGTCAGACCTGTCAAAGCCGTTCACGCAAGACCTGTATATAAAAGGGTATGTCGCTACATCGTCAGCCCTGCCCTCTACGGGCGTGAAACAGGGTGATATCTACATGGTAGGCCCTACGTACGCAGCGGAGGACACGGAACATAAGAATCCTATATACCGGATGTACGTGTATAACGATTCAGGATGGGTAGATAACGGGGTTTTCCAAAGCATAGCCGCCGGGGTGGTTCAGACGATCGGGAATAGCGAGACGGAGGTCATGAGCCAAAAGGCTGTTTCATCCATCGTCGGCCTAGACACGTACCCTGTCTTCTCCGATACCAAGCCCTACGTAAAAGGCGAGATCGTTAATTACGGCGGTCTCTTGTACGAGTTCACGGCTGATCATGAGGCGGGGGCGTGGATTGGCACGGACGCGAGGGAGACGAGCTTGAGGGGGGAGGTGAAGGATGATATTGATAAGTCGGGGAATTTGATATACGGGAATTTCTTTACAATTCCTAGATCCGTCATATCCAAGGATGATGGAAGGGTTATAGAGCAATCGGATATCAGCGATTATGTTGTCACTCCATTTATTATATTAAACAGGGATGAGGATCTCGTGGTATCTGGATATATATCGACAGGTAATGCGGCCTTGCTAGCTTGGTATGATTCTGATAAAAAATTCATATCTAGTATATTTGAAGGTCTTGCTTCTGGATATTATAAAGATTATATTATCAAGAAATCAGATTATCCAGATAACGCCATGTTTATTCGATGCACAGGACGATCCACATTTGATTGTTACGTGAGGAACTTGACTATAAAGTATTTGATGGATATTACGGAAGGAAATACTTGGATAGACCTGGGGCGCTTATATCCTAATATGTTATTTAATTCCAAAAAGCATGCGAGGGATTCTGTTCCCGGTTATATGAGAGTACCAAATCTTACGATAAAATACTCATTGATGAGATTTGATAATATTATAGAGGAAATATCGATAAGTTCCGATGAATGGTCTGAAGATGTTAATTGGAAAAGCTTGATTATCAATGATATCTTCGAGGGGTCTTATATCTACGCCATCACTGATAAAGATAACAATATATTGTTTGCCATAGATAAGTGGGGGAAATGCCATTTCAATAGTGATGATTTTAAGGATAGGTTCTATGTGGTTGATCACGATTATATCTACGCCATCACTGATAGAGATAACAATATATTGTTTGCCATAGACAAATATGGCAATATAGTAGGTAAGCAGAGGAATGATGGGGATACCTCTACCTCTTTAATAAAAAACAATCTCGTGAATGAGAGTTGTTTCTTGCCTATAAAAGGCGTGAAAAATTACGGTAAACAAGATGCGGAGTACTTGATAGATTTGGACTTTATGGGTAGGATCTCCGTGAAGGGACGGATACGTAACAATATTAATGACTTAATCAAGGACGTGCCCTTTGCGACATTTGAGAGTTCCGGAAAAGTGCTCCATGAGCAGTCCATTAGACACGCTCCTCCAATTCAAGCCACGGAATTTATCAACGGAAAGTCTTGTAATGCTCCTTTCGCAAGGTTACGCAGCGGTTTCGTCTGCGATGGTAATGAATTAATCTATGACAGGACTCAGAAAGATGGTGGCTCTTCCTCCGGTCATCAAGGAGGCCGTAACAATCTTTGCGGCGATAAGGTGATGATGATTTGGTTCAAGGGTTTGGATGTCATCAATAAGGCTTATTCCATGATCGGGTACGAGACCGCTTCTGATTACCATATTCCGGAGGCCATCGAATTTGGTGATGAGTACTCTATGCCGGTAATAATAGATCCGAAGGATGGGGTAGCCACTATAGACTTGTTGACTCCCCGAAGATTGTATTTCGTGACGGGTAATATAAGGAGGCTGGTGGTGTCTGGCAGGAGATCCGTGAATAGCTCTCCAGACACGGAATGGATATCGACCTCCCGTACATCTATCGTCGTAAATTGGGACGATTCCTTGGAGCTTTCTCCGATAGATTTCTCGGGTGCGAACATGATTGAAACCTCAGGATCGGCCACACCGGTACCCGGAGGTTATAGCACCATTAATGTTTATGGGGATAATTATACTGTTTATAATACGGAGACAAGGGCTTTCAACAATTATCTCCCTTACGAGGAGCTGAAAGCTAGGAGCAATTTATTCTCCATGAACCAAGATTTGTACATAGATATATCAGACGATACGCTCACCATTGGACGAGATAACGAGGGTATTATATTTTCCACATCCTTACGTAATGACAAAGGTGGCTGGAAGAAATTGAGGGAACTTTATGAGGAGATGATCCCTGTTACACCTAAGGATAATAGTCCTCAGGAGGCTTTCCCTCATGCGACAATAGACGCATTGAGTGATTTTTACATAACATTCTTTGATATGAGCGATAAAAAGGATTGCTCATCGATCTTGCAAACAGGCAAGATTTACTTAATAGGCAAATATCCCCAGTGCTTGATTCTTAACCCTACAGGCTCGGCTAATGCTCCCTATGATCTTCCCATGGTAGATAGCTACGACTGCTATCCATATTTCGTTTACGACAAGTATGATAGCCAAGAACATGTCTTTGATTACATAGTGGGTGACACTAGTATAAAGCTGTATGTTAACGGAGAGAAATTGGCGGAGATAGGAAAGAGTCCTCAGTTAAGGCTAGGTGGTCCGTTCTCTGATATCCAATTTTACGATATGGAGATAACGAAGGGACATTTGGGCGATGCAAATGTTATGAGCGATGATTATTACCTCGTATCTGGAAGGACCCCGTTCTGCCTTGGCATTATATGCCATAATATGTATGACACCTATCAGGGCTCTAATCATCCATTGGACAATGGAGGGTCTGCAATAACAAAGATGATCGATGTGGCCAAAGAACTAAAATCCAAGGGGTATACTACATTATCAATGCGTGAGTTTTCAGACTGGAAGGCTGGCAATTACCTGATACCTCCTAAGTCCGCTATCGTAGTATGCGATGACTGGCAATTACCAAGGAACTGGTTTGGCGAGTCCCCGGTAACCTACCGTAATAATACGATGAATAAACCGGGGATAGATTTCAGAATACGGGAAAGTTATCTGAAGTATGGTATGAAGGTAAATTTCGCGCAGGCCTGTGATAGGATGGAGAAGATCACGAGGAATGATATCATAGGCATAAGGATGATGGGATGTGGTGTCGGGGCGCATACAAGATGGCATAACGAACCTATATGGAAGAAGCCTGTCCCCACCCTTTTTATAGAGCTGGAAGAATGCCGGTATATAGCTTACAAGTATGGATTTGATGAAGACATTTTTATATACAATAAGGCCGGTGGAGAGATCATAGGCCAGCAGGATATCCTCGATTACCTTGGATATTCCACGGCGTTCGGGTTGGGGAACCTTACGGATAAATATACTAGGAGTATAACTAACAGGTTCTCTACCAATAGGGTTAATATAGGGGGGAATGATGAGATAAATGCATTATAATTAAAAGTAAAAATATGAAAACGGTTGTTTTAAAATTAGAGGACAAAGCCATTGGCGATTTTGAAAAAATTGGCACTTATAGATTTAATCTTATAACAAATCTGACGGTCGGGAATATAGGTATAATCAGAATAAGCGCTATCATGGGTGATGTATCCGAACTAAGTATATCCGGCGGGGATTTTTATAGTGATGAGTTCGCCAATGATTTTCTTGGGCCGTCCTATTTGTTGAAAAAGGGAGGGAATACGTTATACTACAAATTAACGGATCAAAACAACCCTTATATAGAGGTTAATAATATTCATAACATAAATGGATTGGGTTATTATTCTTATATGTTTGGTGATAAAGAAGACATGCCGGGAATCCTCATGCAAACATCAGATCTGCACAAATTTATAGATTTGAACGAGGTGTGCTTTAGCAAGAGTCAGCTAAGAGGCCAATTGTACGATATTCCAGAATCCGTCAATAATCTGAGACTTGAATATAGGCTTATATATGGAACACCTAAAGATATCAAGTCAAAATATTTCACGCATCTAAGGCTTATGCAGTCCAATATAACAGGGAACTACAGAGACTTTGAGGGAAAAACCATAAAAACATTTATTTCCGAGATGCCGTTGGTGACTGGAGATGTGGCAAGCTTTACTAGAGTGAAAGAGTTGGGGACTTTCTCAATAGGAAATTATGTAAATGCTGAGATTATAGCCGAGGGATATCCGGTTACGTGTAGTCTTAGCGAGGATGTGTTCTTCGACAACTTGGACTTATATTGCACGAAGCATGTACATATGTCCAGAGATACGTTATTGAGAACACTTAGGAGCTTGTCGAAGACTAAATGGGGTAATAAACCATCGAACGCTAGTAATCAAGTTTATTTGACTACTACGATGGGTGAAAGCGAATATAATGACGACTCCGAGCTGCAATTAGCGGCATCATCTTTGAGAGACGTGTTGAATGGAGGCCTTAAGATTTATTTTGTCGTGTAATTAATTCTCATATGTACCGTTACCTCTCCTACATATCCGACATCGCCAATTGGTTAAAGTCCATCGCCATAGCCGCCGTTGTCACGGCGATGGACTTCGTTTCGCCGATCGAGAATTTCTTGGTGGTGATCCTGTCGCTGGCCTTCATCGATACGTTCTGGGGGCTGGCTGCGGATCACGGGGATTTCCGGAAGAGTAAGTTCATCCGTAGCTGGTTATACATGCTTGTGTATTTCCTGATAATTATCATTTCGTTTTGGATAGGCGTGATGATGGATATATCGGAGGATAACGCCAAGGCTTTCGTGTCTTGGATTACGTGGGCGATGATATGGTTTTATGGTACTAATGTATTGAAGAACATGGGCAAGGTATTCCCGGATAACAAGGTGATAGCCTTCTTGTATTGGGTTGCCGCCGTAAAATTCATTAGTAAGGTCAATTTCTTGGATGAGTATAACAAGACAAAGAATAAAAAAGGCTCCCCAGATCCAAAAGGATAGGGGAGCTGGTGTGAAATCATCGCTGACCATATTTCTCAATAGGGCAGGAGATAAGTAATAAAGTACACAAATGTAATAAAAAAATAACAATGGCAGAGAAAAAATTACCTAGAGGTTTGAGAAACAACAACCCGGGAAACATTAGGATCAACAGTGATCTCTTTCAAGGAGAGGTTCGACCAAGCAAGGACAAGTCGTTTAAACAGTTCGAGACTATGGCCTATGGCTATCGGGCGATCTTCAAGATCCTGTCGAACTACTATAACAACTATAAGCTTGACACGATTCGCAAGATGATAGGAAGATGGGCGCCTCCGGAGGAGAACCATACCGAAAAGTATATCCAGTTTGTATCAGATTACGCCGGTATCCCGGCTGATGATCCTATCAACATCAACGATCGTGAGCAGATGATCCGGATCGTGGGCGGGATGAGCAAGGTGGAGAATGGTAGGGAGGCTGATATGTCGGATGTTATTGCAGGATGGTATCTACTTTAAAAATATAAGACCTAACGCTGTAAAGGTAAGCGTAAAATAAGATGAAAAAATATATTGGAACAAAACAGATTGAAGCAGAACCTATGACAATGGGCGAAGCTTTTGAGAAAGGATTGCTTAAAGCGGGAAGAGTACCTAACGAAAGCGAGAAGTCAAATGCTGGATATCATGTGAAGTATCAAGACGGTTACGAGTCATGGAGTCCAGCAGAGCCATTCGAGAAGGCTTATAAGATCTGTGATACGTTTATGAATCGTCTCCAAATAGAATTGTCCGAATTATCCGATAAACAAGAAAAGCTAGGTAAGTTTTTTGGTACGGATATGTTCAAAGGATTGTCAACGCAAAAGCAAGTATTGCTACGTGCACAATTCGGAGCGATGGAAGCTTATAGGCAAATCCTTATTGAGCGCATCCGTATTGAGGGAATCGCAAAATGAAACCGTGGCAAGCAATATTAATACTAGTGTGCTTGGTAGCCAGTTTCACGGCTGGCTACCATATCCGGGGGGATGTGGCTAGTGATTCGATATCCAAGACCGACACGTCCGCCAAGGTGGATACGATACATGACAGCATCCCGTACCCGGTCTATGAGACACTGGTACAAACAATACCTGAGCCGTTCCCTGTTTATATCACGTTGGACGGTGACACGGTAAAGGAACCTGTATATGTTCCGGTACCCATAACTCAAAAGGAGTACAAGACGGATGATTACCGGCTGTCAATATCCGGCTATAAGCCTAATCTTGACTACATCGAGGTTTATAGAAGGACTGAGTATATAACCAAGACGATCTCCCCCCGTAGATGGGGAATCGGCGCAATAGCCGGTTATGGGATCGGAAAGCATGGACTATCACCTTATGTAGGTATAGGAGGATTCTATAGGATCTGGTGAGTAATACCCATAGGGGCGGGTATTGAATAAAGCCCCTATTCCTCCAACTCTTCTACCTTCCGGAGGAAAGACATAACTCCATGTATGTTTTTCGGGGCTTGTACCTATAAAACATACGTGGAGTTATTTTGTTTAACAAAATCTATAAAAAAGTTATGAGTAAGGTAGAGGAATTTTACAGAAGGGTTATTTCTATCGCCTGTGAGGTGTGTGGGGTTGATCCTATAATGATGTTCTCATGTAAAAGAGAAAAGTACGTTGACGCACGGAATCTTGTCATAATGAATCTAACGATGAAAGGCTACACGGATACCGTAATATCGGAGCTTACGGGATTGACGAGACAGGCTGTCAATTACGTAAGGAATACTTTCCCTAGCAAATACAATCGTAGCTGGATGCTCATAACTTATCAGCAACAAATTAGCAATGAATTAGCAAAGGACTAGCAAATCATTATTTTAGAAGCAAAGCCCTTCTCATGATTTTTGTCGTGTCCGGTAATGGTGCCGGATTAACGACAAAAATTAAAGATAATGGATAGAAATTATTTTATCGGTACTCCCGAAGGAGGTAATTCCGGTGGAAGTAAGTTTGACATCATGGCCTTTCTCCCGAGCTTGATGGGTGGCGGTGGAAAATCATTGGACCCCAATTTGGTAGCGGCTTTGATGAACAATAAGGGCAATCAAGACGCTTGGGGCGGTGGTGGTTGCTGGTGGATCTGGATCATCCTCCTGTTCTTCGTATGGGGAGGCTGGGGTGGCAACGGCTTCGGCAACAACGGGGCTAACGGATTACCGGCTCAATTGAACAATGACGCTGGTCGTGAATTGTTGATGAACGCTATCCAAGGAAACGGAACGGCTATCAGCCAATTGTCATCTTCCTTGAATTGCTCAACCCAACAATTACAAAACGCTATCTGCCAGATCCAAGGACAGATCCAGAGCGTGGGTAACCAAGTAGGCATGAGTTCCCAACAAATCATTAACGCCGTCCAAAGTGGTAACAATCAATTATTGAGCCAGATCGCCGAGTGCTGCTGCACGGTTAACAACAACATCACTAAGATGGGCTACGAGAACCAATTGGCTAGCTGCAACCAGACAAACACGCTGGTGAATACGATGAACAACAACACGTTGACTCTCCGTGACTCAGGTCTGCAGAACACCCGTGATATCATCAACGAGGTTCGTGATTTCAAGAACTTGTATCAACAAGACAAGATGGATCGCTTGACGGCGGAGAACCTAGCCTTGAAAGGACAGATCTCCCAAAGCAACCAGAACGCCTATTTCGCCGCTACTCTACAGGCGCAGACCGCCCCTCTAGGTAACGCCTTGGGTGATTTGAGCTCAAGATTGGCCAAGATCGAGTGTAACCAGCCGGAGGTGGCAAAGGTTCCTTACTCCCCCGTGGTAGGCATACCCACTTGCGTGGCCGCCCAGTACGGATTAGGCCTAGGTCTCGGTAACTGGGGAAACTTCGGCAACGGATGGGGATAATGAGTTAATAACCTAAAAATAAAGAGTTATGGCATTCATTAGTCCTTTCATAATGGCGAACAAGAACGGTATCCCACGTTTGGAGAGCACGGGCGTTACGGTCGGGACGACCAACGTTCGTTTCTCCTTCCGCAATCACCCGTTCCTGTCAGCCCCGTTTAGCGGGTTGATCTTGTTCCGTCTGGCCCAGCCTATCCCGGCTGGTACTACCGGGACGTTGCCGGTAGTGTTTGACACGAACGGCTCCACGCAGGCGCTAACGACCATTAACGGCGCAGATGTCACGGCATCCGATATAACCGGCACCGGAATCTACTTGTGTTACTATGAGTCGGGCAATAATACGCTCCAGATAATGACGGGAGTGGTGTGAGAGAGTATCAACGAGAGACCGGAGCGATCCGGCTCTCATAAAAACCAATAAATATGTTCAAGAATCAGAGACAAGGGAATCCTTTATATATCCTTCATAAGGGGAATACGCCTTTTTGTGAGGTTGGAAGCATAGTCAGCGTGTCCCCTCCGAGACCGGAGAATCCAAATTTCAATATGTATGGTCCGCAAGCTAAAATCGTGGTGGACATAAAGGCCAAGGTAGGTGAGGACAACGTCAGCTTCTCTAACGTCTTGTCCGACGTTACCATTACGGATTACCCCACTACAAATGGGGAGAAACTGGTTGTGTCATGCGATCTAGGTGCCCTGAATACGGAGATCAACGCCATGATGCAGCAAAGCCGACAGGCACTTGACAGCATCGATTACCATAAATCCGTGATTGAGGGGTGCGAGAAGATGCTGGTAATACTGAACCCTGAGTTTGCCCGGGAGAAGGAGAGGGAGAGTGAGATCGCTAACATGAGAAACGAGATGTCCGATCTGAAGGAGGCTAACGCAAGGTTGGTTGCCATGATGGAGCAACTTGTCGGTTCCGTGAACGGTAATAATAACAATAATAAAAAAACAGAGTGATATGGGAACATATAGCAGAAAACTGAAGGAGCTGATCGAGGAATTCGACGCCATGGAAGACGAGGATATGTTGGAACTGGCTAAGGAGGCCTATAAGCTTGGCTGTAAGGAAGGAAAGCGGAAGGCCATGGAAGGCTATGGCAACCGTATGGAGGAAGACGATGATGATGAGTTCGAGGACGACGACGAGTTCCGTGAGATGTGGGAACGTGGCGGCTACGGCAATCGTGGCGGTGGCCGTGGATCATCTAGTGGAGGTTATGGTAATCGTCGGGGAGTAAGAGGTTCCGGACGTGGACGTAGGTAATAATAATAATGAGAGGGGCTTTCGCCCCTTTCTTAAATCTACAGATCATGAGATTAGACGCATATGATAAATTTCCTACGGGAATGAGAGAATACTTAAAGGCGTATGGCTGGCATTTCTCCAAGGCCATGTGCGATTTCGCCGTTTCCCGAATGTGGACGGAGGACGATTCCGGTGAGAGAAAAGAGACTAGAGGTTATACCAAGGAGGACGTGGATAAGATATTGAGGCAATACGGCATCAAGCTAAACAAGTCCGAGGGATATGACTATGTCTATGTAGCCAATATGTGCCTGTTTGATTTTCAATCTAGATTGCCATTGAATGAGCAAGGACTAGCGAGATATATCAAGGCCGTGATAGATGATCCAGACGGTTATGATGGCATGGTGTTCACTAGATATTATGCGGATTGCATAGGATCTGGTACGCCTATAATCTGGGAGGAGATGATGTGATGGGAGGCTGGGGCTACATACTGAGGATCATGAAGGGAGAGTCCCCCAAGGACGTGCTGGCGAGTATGCCGGAGAAGGATTTTGACAAGGTATCCGAGGTGGTGGGCAATCTCAAGGCAACCAATCTCACCCGGCAACAAAGGAGGAGGATAGAGCGGGAGTTCAAGACGGTAAGGAGATGATACGACGGGATTACCATATCAAGAGATACGATTGGGTGATCCACGTGCTGTATAACGTCACCTGCTCGAGGATATCCGATATCATAGCCCTATTGAGGAGGGCCGGTTGCCCGGAAAGCAAGATACGGGAGGCTTATGGCAACGTAGGATCCTGCAAGCTGGACGTGGGACTGACCTATTCGAATTACCGCAGCCGGGAATCCGTCATGGTGATAGGCCGGACCTCGTCTTACAGGGAGTTCTCCAATTCGTTGTTCCACGAGTGCCGGCACTTGACCGATCACATGGCTATAGCCTTAAATATGGATGTGGGTGGAGAAGAGATAGCTTACCTAAGCGGGTACATAGGAGGAAAGCTAGCTCCCGATATCCAGCTGTTCATTTGTGATTGCAATTGTCATAAAAACGAGATAAACAGACATATTTATCAACAAAAAAAAAGAAAATGGTAACAAAAGCAGATTTAAAAATTGAGGCCGCTCGTCTTGCGACGGAATCCGTAAATGAGGCGCGCGAAAAAGGGGAAAAATTGGAGTTTACTCCTTTAGCGGAAGAAATATATAACTTTCTTCAAAAGGATTTGGATTTGAAGGACACGGATGATCCTCAAGGTATGGTTTCGCAAGTGGCTTCTATGATTGGGGGAATGAATTGGAACAATATATCACCTAAACAAACAAAAGATGGATCAGACACGAAAGAGAATGTTGCTGGCGAAACGGCTTAAACGATCATCCTCGCATTTGGTTAGACCTCTCCCTTATCAAAGGGACACAACAGGTACAGGGTATATGTGGATAATCTTATTGTTTTTCTTATGGTGTCCACTCGTTAATAATGAAAAAAGGTAAGCAACATACAGAAAAGAGAGAATCCTCCAAATGCGAACTAGATCGGTTGGTTGATTCTCTCGATTTCGAGCCTGTCAACTTTCATGAGGTCAAGGCTAGGATAAGGCACCTGATGAGCATAGAAGGGAAAAGAAAGTGATATTACACTTTATCCTCTATGCTGACATCAAGGCTTGTCGTGCCTTATTGAGCGCATCTTGATTAACCTGTCCGTTGATTGCGTTCATTTGATCAGCTGGGACAGCTTGGATATTTCCACCTTGCTCAACCGCTTGTTTGTTGGATTGAATGGACTGAAGTATCTGGTCTGATCCGGGGTAATATGATAGTGATAACATTTGCTCCGCGGAAATGGCTCCGGCCATCCATAATTCCTTCACCAAGTCGTTTAACATCATTCTCGCTACCGGAGATTCAGCGGATTCCTTGATGTTGACCTTGAAATCTATATCTTGGACTGTCTTCGGGTCATACTCATTATAAGTGGCATAACCCGCGGATCTCTCCATCGATATGTTCCTTGGGGATTGATAGTATTGATGGATCGTTTTCATCTTTTTACGAGCGATCTCGGCCTCGAACGTGGAGAACTTGGTTAGTAACGTAGCGATAGATGTAGTGGAGTTCTGTGTTTCCATGGCGTATCTGCTAGCTGCCGTTGATCCCGACGGGGTTTTCCCTTGCAAGGCTTCCGACACGGACGTTATATCGTTTATGAAACTCAATTGTAATTGCAATAGCTCCGTGGTACCGATATTGGTAGAGTTCGATGTTATGACCTCCGGTTTGTTCCCGCTCTTGGACGGCTCGTAAAAAATGAATGATCCGATCTCAACGAATTGCTCGGCGAACTCACGATTGGACATCCCGTCCGGAACGGAGTCTTTAGGGATCATCTTTACTCCCTTTACCGCTGATTGGATAGCCAAGTCGTTAAGCATGATCAGCCGGTTGATGTATCGTTGCTGATCTATGATAACGGAAATAAAAGGAACTGTCCTCCCATTCACCAAATAGTGTAACTTATAAACATAGGGGTGAGACTTATACTCATAAGGCGTGTCATACTCGGTAAGTACACGTCCGTCCGGTGATAGCATCTGGAAATGCCAATATTGATCTATTATATAGGTGTATTCTATCAATGGGACCTCCTCCGGTGGTAATCCCTGAGATATTCCCATACGCATACGATCCTCGTTCTCTCTCTTGATAACAGGAAGATCGCTAAGCTCTATCCTGTATATAGGATCATCGGTATCCATGATATCCACGCAACGGTATCTAGGCTTGTTCTCCAGTGTCCAAACATGGTAGGTCCGGCACAGGTCGGCGGCGGGAGGCGTGTCAAAAGACTCGTCCATGAAACGATCCGTCTGCTGGGTTCCCAGATTTTCCATACGATTGAGCCAAGGTGAGTAAATCTCCTCCAATTGCCTGTAATCATACTCGGACTCCGCTAATACCGAGGCCAGCTCGCCTAATGTATAGTCACGGATCTCCCCGATCAAGGAATCATCCCAGTGCCTTGGATCATTGGCTTTCGACTCATAGAAGAAATAGGAAGGGTTGACCACGTAGGTGTAGCTGTCCTCTATATCGTCATGGCTAGACCATTCCTCCGTTACCACGGCGCATCCACCGCAAATAAACTCTATCATCTCAGAGGTGAGGACATCTTTCATAAGGTTATTTTCCCAGTTGGTCTGTAAAGCGTCTGTCATCATCTGTGACTTGGTATCCGCGTCTTTCTGCCGGGCGAAACATACGGGAAGGGTAGCGGTCTTTGCGTATAACCCCGCCAAAGTATTTACGATCTTGAAAAGATGATTGTTCTGCAAAGCGACCCCTCCCGTACGCCTCGCTATCCTATCGCGTTCCTTCGTTCTTTTCCCGTCCTTGTCCACCACGATATCACCCCATTGGTCACCGAACACGTAACGGAAATTACGAAGACGGGTGGCCCTGAAATCGCTAAGGTTTTCCCAAGCGTTTTGGCACCTAGACAGTAAAGGTATGTTGGTCTTGTCCGTGCCTGATATCTTGACGCGGTGCTTGACGCTATCAACCGTCGTGGGGCGTCGGGAAAACCGTGATTTAGGAATAAGTCGTTTCATGATTGATCTTTTTAATCGCAAATAAATCGAATAAAAGCACTTGGTTTTGTCAGAATAACCAAAATAACAAAATAATCATACCTAAAGCCCTATTTTTGCCAGAAAAGGATCACAAATGACATATGAGTTTGAATATATAAAGGCGATAAATAAATGCGAAATGCTATCCAGCTTCGAGGGACGTGATCTCTTCGGGGATAGCGGGGAAAGCCTATATCTAAAGATAAAGATAACGGAACAGGACAGGCCTCTTATAAGGACATATCTGGAACAAGCGGCAAGGTCGCTGGAGGAAGGCATGTCCAAAATCATAACCTCTTCCGCTTACTCGGAAGAAGGGTTCGTATGGGAGGTCAGGACGGAGGATACACGTTGGAACGTCAACAGGAAATTGGACGAGAACCTGTTGGACGCTCTGGTTGGTTATTCCATGATGAGTTGGCTTTCCGATCGGAAGCCTGATAGGATAGGGGTTTATAAATCTTTGTGGGAGGATATGTCCGTCATGTGCGTGAAGAACATATACAGGAAGAATCCCCCGCTATTAAAAAAAGCATGATATGGACATAAATCTAGGTTGGACATATTTAAAGCATGACATAGACCAGTGGACGTGGAGGCTGGGAGATATGAGAAAGGAGGATCCCGGTAAAAGATTCTCCTCGCAGTCCGATGATAACGAGGCCGATGATACTTTTATAAGACGCAAGATAGAGGAGGCGGTGGCGACCTTGAGGGTATCCTTGTCCGGTATCTTGGAGGATATACCCGGCGATTCGGATGACTCATTGGATACTGATGCCGTGAATTGGGTGTTGCGCATGAAGGATCGTCGTGGAGGATATGATAGCGAGTCATTGGCGACCTTGGCCCATAAATACGTGGTGTGGTTCGTCCTTTGGAATTGGTGCCTGATTTACTTTGAGGAACTAGCCGGAAAGCTAGAGGAGGAGTTAAAGGGTATAGCGTCCATGATAGAGGAAACCGCCTATTCAAGGAAAGCCCCGCGAAAGTGCAAGAGGAAGCCGTTTAAGGATATCGATGATGTCATTGTTGATGATGTCATTATAGAAACAGGAGAAATATGAGAGACAGGAAAATCATACAGCCACGTGTCGATATGCGTGGATTTGAGTTAACGATAACGCTATTGAGGTGCGAGATTGAGTATGACGTGGATTTCGAGACATGGAAGGTTGGGGATGTATCGGGCCTTCCCGGAAAGGAAAGAGCTGGGCTGGAGACCTCAGAGGAAACGGCGGATTGGATGTTTCGTCAAGTGAATGACGCGTTGTCGGAGGCTACCGGCCATTTACGGGCGTTTTCACCTTGGGTTCAGAGCCGTGCCGTAATGGACGAGGTGAAGGATGATAGGGAATGGATCATAAACTTGGTGATGGAAAGAGGATGGCGTGGGGATCCGAGGAGATTGGCCGTTTATATCCACCGTTTCGTGGTTGATAGCGTATTATCTTTTTGGTATAGGATGGTAGATCCATCTAGGGTGCAGATGTACGCCTCTCAAAAGGAGGTGGATAGAAGAAATATCATAAACGAGGCAAGGGAGACACAGGTTAAGGATGTTTATTTCAGATTATAGATCATGGGAAAAGGTTTTGAGAATGGTCACATGAAGATGGGAGGAAGGGAGAAGGGAACCCGGAATAAGAACACGGAGATAAAGAATTTTTTCCGTGATTTCGTAATCGACAATCAGGAAGAGTTCAAGAAAGCTTTCCTCAAGCTAAAGGATAAGGATAAATGCGCTGTTTATTTAAAGGCTAGTGAGTTCGTGGTACCAAAGGTATCCTCTATAAAGTTCGAGGATGCCAAAAACACTAATTCCGCTATTGAGTTGTTGAAGGTAGCGGCCAGTTACAAGCAAAAAAAATGACATATACCCCCGGCTAGGCCGAGGGGTACTTTAACGCATCCTCCAATCCCTTCTAGTCTCGAATCTTACTCTGGTTCCTGATAATGTATCTAAATCATATAGGTTTGAGAAATAAACGAGCCGATAGTATTTAAAAGCCCTTTGCCTAAGAGATTTAAGCCGAGACCAATTTTTCCTATCCGCACTTACGAATACGGCTATCTTGATTTTTGAGGACTCATCCTTTCGTAAACCCAACGTCCTAAGATCGACTAGTACCTTTAAAGAGAAAGGATCTCCTAACGTCAAGGCACGTGTGATCGCTATGCCTTTTCTGGTATCTTCAGAGACATATTTTTCCAGTGAGTACAAAACGTTACCTATTTGCACTACCGAGCTTGGATAATCTTGCGCCATGGCCTTGACCTCTTCCCCTACGAAAGTGGAGAATTCCCCGGTGTCCAAAGAATATACATAATGCTTTCTAGTCCCTTTGGGATAAATATGCAATAGGGAATTCGTATAATCATAGGCAATCTTACAAGTTCGCAATGTCTCTACGAAAGTTTCCGTGTCCGGGATGAACAGATCGCTAAAATCCGGGTTGACATTAAAGAATGTCTCATCAATATTTACTCCTTCCAACGATGACGATAAAAGGCTGATATCGGAGCCTTGCAATAATTTAAGGCCACGCTCGGTACTGAATACTATCGAGGAATCCAGTTGCGTGATACTATCCGGATTATTGCAAATATCCCTGCTTATAGGTTGGATGGAGGAATATAATCCCGCATCCGATAATTGCAAGGCCCATATCCCATCGGAAGAGAAAGCGTATAAGGGAAACTGCCCGAATTGCCCTTGGGACAGCGCTTTCGTGGTGGATCGGATACCTATGATCTCACCGGTTCCCACCGTGTTTATTCCCGCTAACGGAAAATAAAACGGGTTGTTGACCTCGGACGTATATATCTTGTTTGGCATATTGACCGACTTGTCCGTTGATATTGGTGTGCTATCGCTGCCCGGTTTAAATATGATCGGGGCGTATGAGTCGAAATAGTAAGACCCGTTCAGCGTGTTATGCGGAGAGAGGGTAACGATCGCTTGGTATCCGTCCGAATTCCGTGTTATCACCATCTTGTATGCGTTAGCGTTGGGGTAATATAGGTAATGCAAATTGATACCAAGGTTATATGAGGAGGATGTTTGAACGACGATATCCTTTTCTCCTTCTCTTATGAAAACCTTTATGCTCAACGTGCTGCTACCGTCGTTGTACGCTACCATAGACTCCGGAGGATAACCATCAAATAGTATCCTTTTTATATTAGCTATATTTAACCGCTGGTTATAAGTATAGGAATAATCAGGTATTAGCCAATCTAAATTCTGGTACGCATCCGCATCAACAAGTTGCTCTCGATTTTGCAACGATTCCAGCACATTATTCTTTAAAGTGAGAGAGTGTCTTTCACCCCCGTTATAACCGCACAAGTCCTCATACGCTATGCTTGCTACTTTGTAAAACAATGAATTATCCGGCACCTTATTATCCATGGCCTTTCCGGGTAAGACGAATTGATCGGTATAACCTGATCCCGGCAGGGCTATGGATAAGGCTTCCTCGAATGTATGCCTATTGTAATATCCTCCACCTATAGAGTACACCCCGAAACCGTTATCGTCTGATATCTTTTGCGCCCCATTAATCTCCCCATAATAATCAAAGGTGTATATTGGAGGCGTTATGAATATATCAAGGCTTTTAACTATGTCCTTCCACCATTCCCTTTGATTTCCCATTCCGCTGACTTTGTAATTAATGGAGCATACCACTGAGGATATAATGAAGTTTACAATGATCTTTGCGTCAAAATCCTCTGTGTCCACGTCAATAGTAAACGGAACGTGAGGGGTTACTCCGGACGATGGTATCATCAGTATCGGGGCTGATTGCATGTAAGACGTTCCGTCATATAGTCTATAAGCGTAACGAATAAAGAACGGATATATAAACATGCCTCGATCTACACTTCTCTCCCTGATAAATTTTGAGACATATCCCATCACGGAATTACTGATAGTTGATAGTTGATCTTCCGTAAAGGCTCCATCATAGGGCGGATCAACGGATACGGACAATTGTTCGGTCTTATCCAATGATCCTACCAATCCGAATGACAGGATAGGGAAGGGGGGCTTATCTCCTAATTCCTTATAAAACTCTCCATCCCAAAGTAAATATCTTATAGGATCTTCGCTTATTACAATCAAGGTGTTTCCTATGGACGTGATAGCTTTGGGAATTTTGTCATATTGGTTCGCTCCAATAAGATGGGTCGTTCCGTCCGTATCCGCATAACGTAAAACATTCGTCTGGAAAAAGATATAGTGAAGGAAATCCTTTGTCCGATGCACGTACATAAGTACCGATCCTTCCGGAAGGGTTATGCCTAATTCTTTCGGAGGCTGTATATTCACCAACTCACCATTCTTGGGTATCAAATTTACGCATTCTGATAATTCCCCCTCGTTTCCGATAGATGGAGAACGGTGTATCCCGTAGGATAATGAAATATCTTGCTGTTCCATTTTTTGCGATAAAATTATATGATATAAGTAATAGGTTTTGACATATTGATCAAAACCTATTGCATTTAGATGGCCTTGATGTGCCTGTTATGATGACATGTATTTTTTTACGACATCCATATTACTAAAGGACATGGATAGAAACCGCACTGAGTCATTCCTTACGCTAGTCAATGCCTCCACGTTGTCTTCAAATGGATTTAACGATTTTATGGCGGAGACAAGATCATGCATACAATAGCATGCCAACAATACATACGATCCCATGACCTCTGAATTGTTTTGTTCAGCGGCTTTATGCAATACTTTGTCTGCGAATCCCATCTTAACCATATTGCCATTGTCATCTTTTTGATACATAGGTATATCAACTCCCATTTTGTCCTTGAAAAAATCCGCTATGGATAAATTAGCCTCTGCTTGTAGGCATCCGTATAGCCTCTCCAAATCTTTCGGGATGGTCTCTTGAACTATATCTGTCCAATCATCACAGACCAACTCCCTTATGACTGAGTAAGGCTCAAGCCTGTCATTGGGAATATCCATGACTTTCACGCTTCCATCCTCGTTATAGTCATCGTCATCGCCGCCATATTCATTAACGCTCTCGATACGTTTCGAGGAAGCGTAATATTTCCAGCTCCCACTAAACTCTGTCAGGTATTCATCCAGTGTTTTTATCCATCCATTCAGCTTGTATATGAATTGATGAAGATACATTTCCCACAAGCATGTATCATAAAAAAGATCAATGCAATATCGGCTATTTTCATCATCTTTATGACGAAAAGTACGGGGTGCGGATATGATTCTCGCCATATCCAAATTCCCTAACACCTTATTGAAAAAGTTGGCCAATAAACTGTCATCATCTATGCGTGATAACAGCTCATAAAAAGGTTTATCTCTCATTAGGCTGAAATTTTAAGGTTATACAAATCAAGGATGAACTTCTTCCCGGCCTCCGTCCAATACATATGCTGGCGTGTCTTAATCTCATGATTTCAATTTATTTATTATTTAATGATTATATAGTCCCCGCAATCTTCAATATACTTTATTCCGGCACTATCAAGAGTATTCTCTATGTCCACTTGGCACAGGCAAGATTCCGGTATGATATTGTCATACCCTTCCGCTGGGATCATTTTCGTGATTTGCGGGAAATGATCCTCTAGTTGTTTAGGGGATTGTATTTCTACATCCCCGTCGTAAATAAGTACGCACATAACTGTCATCCAAATATGTAATATTTTCCGGCCTCATAAACCATTTTTGTAGAAGGATCATCCAGATCGCCATCCTCCAAATCACTTTTTGGAATACACTCATCCCATAAGATGTTATAGAACATATCTTCTGAATTTTTTTCTAATGCGCATTGCTTGCGTAAACAAAAATCCTCTCCCCAAATGGCGACATCTTGCTGTTGCTCTTCCTGTGTCATACTGGAGATCTTATCACTTAATTCTTTCCAAGTCATATCTTTTAAATTATGGGCCTTCCCATGAAGGCTCGGTTAATACTATTCCTCAGATCGAGTATAGGCATCCAATGGGTAACACAAATTTTATCACCATTAGTATCATACCATTCATTACATTCTCTGCAATACCAACCCTGTTGTAAGTATTTAAAATAATCAGTACACCAGCAGCCAGTTATTACCAGATCTTCATCATCAGGTAACTTATCTTTTGTGCTTATCCACGGGAATTGCTTTGCCTGCCATTCGGCACCTGCAATAAATCCCTGATAATACGCAGGGAATGCACTACCGCTACTCCTGCTTTCAGCGAAGAGATGAGCCGCTTCCTCTACCGTCTGTCCCATATCAATATTTCTTTCCATGTTTATTCTCCCTTAATTCGTTGTATTTCATTTTCTGTTCAATATGCCATAAGAGATCTATATACAGCAAGTCCGCATTAAGAAATATAATTACGATAGAAGCCTTGATAACTTCGGCTATATCTCTATCCTCGGTTAGGATAGATGTTGAAAAGAACATCCTCTCAGTAAAAGACATTTCTTTTAAAGCATCATCCCAGTCTTTATATTCCGGCTCTTTCATGAAATCGTAGATATCTTCAAGGCTGATATCTATCAATCCGGCAAGGTCTAGCAAACGGATAACCGCATCGGCCAGCTCGTCGGATACCGTATCCTTGACATATTTCTCAAATGCGCATTCAAAACGTTTGTTTTCATCAACTAAAGCGGAATAACGGTTAAACTCACGCTCAAAAGTCGATATGCCTTTGAAATATTTTCCTTTCCTATCCACTTCAACGGCCTCCGAAAGCTCTGTTATCACTAGCATCAGAAGATGTCCATTGCTCAAATCCGTGTCATGAAACCCGTGATCGCATGCGCATTTGTACGAACGGTCACGGAGTGCGTTGAAATCAATCTTGCTCATATTTATTTCTCCTTTTTATAACTTTTACAAATGTTACTTCTTGATCCGGATTTTCTGCCTCAAACTTAAATTTCTCGTTATAGAAGTCTATGAGTTCATCGAGGTCTGTAAATTCCTTTTCCACGTTATCGATGTAGTATGTCGTTTTTGGCTTGCCGTATGATAGCTCGTCTTTTCTTGGGGTGATAGTAACAGCGGAAATCTTGTTAACGTCATCCCTGTACTTAACGATTCCACTACCTTCCATAGACATACAGGACAATATCCTTAATTGTAAATCATCACGTGTGATCATCATTACTTCCTTTCTCTTTGTCTTTAATCACGTCAATAACATATTCAACCCCGGTATCAAAACCTTTACTATAGCCTTCTTTATATCCACTATCCTCAATACCTTTATAGTAAAACGATCCGACACACAGGGCAAAACCTATAGCGATCAATACCATTCCTAATCCGAAAAACGGGTACGCAAACGATATATGGAACGGCTTAAATTGAATTGATACGCCTGATGTAAGCATGAATATAAATAAGAGGGAACAGATTGTTTGAAGTATTATCTTAATCATTTGATCCTCCTTTCCTCAATTCCTCTATCAGTGCATCGGCAAAAGCTACGGCATATTCTGCTTGTGTTTTAAAGGCGCCTTCATAGACTTCTCTGCTTGAATTACTAAGAAACGCTGCCATCATTTCTTTTGCAATCTCATATCTACGCTGTTCCCAATCGATGGTATTATATGTTGCTTTCATGATAACCTCCTTTCTCTAAAATATCCTCACAAGCCTCGCTATCGCACCTTACCGGCTTTTGGTGAAATGAACACCAAGCTTCCCCGTTAGCGTCTTCATACTCGATAAGTCGGCAATCGCCGCATAATTTTTTGTCAAGGTATCCTTCCTTGATAAGCCATTCAATCATTTCAGTGATAGCATCAAAAAAGCTTTCCCTGCAATATGACTTGGCAAGGTTACTTCCAGCGGAATACTTTATAGTGAATTCTTTATCTCGTGGAAGTATGAATAGGTAATAGTTATATCCCTCACATTCTATTTGATCGGGTATCATGTCTATTAGCTTGGATAGAGACCAAGTGGGCAATACCGTATCTTGATACGCTTTACTTTTAATCCTTCTATATTCAAATGCGACCAGACGTTCGAACTCGTCAAGATACATGTCCGCCGTCTCCGGTCTCACCCCGGCCTCTAATAGCCGGGATGATTGTTCTTTAGTTGTGCAAATTTGATTCATGATTGTTTATTTAATTAATTCAAACTCGTAAACTATAACATATGGATTCGATTCCCACGTTCCCTTACCGCTTATCTTGTCTATCAAAGTCCCGTAAGCCTCTCGTGGTGATTCTCCCAACTCGTAATACTGAATTCCGTAATATCTTTTGATAACTCTTAGCCTTTCTCCATAATAACCATCTTGCAGTACCGTATGCGCCTCGAACTCTCCGGATACTTCGGTTATGCCTTCTTTCAAACAGTCCTCGTCTGATATATCCTGTAATCTCTCAACTTTGATATTAGTAATACGGATACGGTATGGCATTAACTCCGCTTTGACAAACATCTTGTTGAAATATCCGCTTCTTTTCGGCATTACAGGACAACCGTCTTCATCAAGTTCATAATCAGGGAAATTGCCGCATTGACTGTAACTTTGCGCTATGGCGACCTCTTCTCCGATTTTATACCGAGTGTTTTTAGAGGCAAGGAGATAACCGTCATCGGAATAAATACAAATCTTATTATCCTCTATTTTCGGATATGAACCCTCATAGTTATAAAGATAAAATCTTATATTGCAATCGATCTCAATCCTTCTTGTCTGTGTCTTTTTACCTTCAAGGACTAACTTGGTTAGGTTGAATCGATCATTGAACATTATTTTATTCATGCTTTATCCTCCTATTGTATTTCCAAGCCCTATAAAACCACTTAATAAAGTTAACCCAGCATTTCGGTGTCATTAGAAACTTTCTCACCGCATAGAAGGGTAGGATTGTCTCCATTGCGACATAGTACTTACCCCATATATAACGGTGACGTGTACATTTCTCCGCTATCTTCCTTTGCTTTTTGTCTATCCATCCATGATAATGAAAGGCTATAAAATTATCATGGAACCAGACCTCAATAACGGTGTTCTCTCCGTTATCATTGGTTTGCCTGACGTTCATTCCCCAACTCATTTCTATTCCTCCTTCACTTCTAAAAATATTACATCTTGATTGTCTTCTCTTTGTAAATCCAAACAAGCCATATTCCCACATTCTCCTTTAGGTCTGCTAAAGAAATAGCAGTCAATGCAAAGACCCTCGCAAACCTTTAGATTAACCTTCCCTTGATGGAACGTATCGCCTATAGCGTATTCTTTAGCCATATCTTTCCCTCAATTTGTTAATGTAAGATAAGTACCATTCACGAGCTTTTCCCTTGGCTTTTTCTTCATCCTCAAGACCTTCATAGAACTCATCTTCCTTGGAAAAAGGATCATGCTCAATAAATTCCTCGGTATTGCAGAACGGACAAGGGATATCACCCTCTCCATATAGTTCTCCGTTTTCGTTACATTTATCCAAATCCCATAAATATCCATTGATACAACGTGCGTCTGGATAAGATGCACCGAAAAAGGGAAACTCGGGACATGGATGTTTTATTTTAACTGTCACCTTATTCATATCATCTAAAACTAGGCATTAATATTACATTAATGCCATTCTCGAACCTAAACAGGTTAGGTTCAGATGAAGGGTTCGAAACAAGAACACAAGAGGTGGTATCAAGAAGCTTCATGAGATTTATCATTTTAAGCACACGCCCGGATTTAAAAGGATTCCCGTGTATGTCAATGTCATATTGGGGATCTTTTATCATTTCCCCGGTCTCGCCTAAATGACCCTTTCCACGACATACGGGGCATTCCTCCTCTTCCGTATAGATTATATCATCAAAACAAAACTCATAATCAACCATCCCGGTACCTGCGCAAGCCTCGCACTTATACGTTTCATTTATCATCGGAACGTCATCGTACAATTCCTTCAACCAAGACAATTCTATGATCTCATGGCATTCTTTCCTTATATTCAACACAGATGATACATCTGGCTTGTCTTGATACGGATACCTAAGACCTATCAAGGATATAGGTATTGTTATAAGCGTGATAGCGTCAGTGGCACATACCATGTCCCCTTGCTTGAACGCTTGGTTTAATGCTGGTCTATACTTGTCGTTACCGACAAATAAATTGAGGATTTTTGTTTCATTTTTCATATTTACCCCTCCTGAATAATTACACATTCTATCTCTTCGTCCCATGTGACATCCACCGGATCGTACTCATACTCTCCATCGGACGTGCGTATCATTACCTCCGCTTCCGGGTCTTGCTCTTGGAGAAGAGCTATTAGTTCTTTATTTCTCATATCAAAACAATGTTTTCTCAATCTCGTAATTGTAAACCAAAACCTCCGTACTCTCCCTTATCCGAGAGTGAACGGACGTATGAGTGGTGACTTTTACTTCCTTATGGTTCCATTTGTTTTCATTGACAAAGGAGCGTAAGGTGTCAGTCCAGTAATTGCTGAGTATGAATTTGCCATTGATCCTAGACAAAAGATCTAGCAGATCCGCAAGGTCATTCTCCCCATAACCATAATAATGACCTTGAACCGCCCCGGGATAAGGAGGATCAAGGTAAAATAACGTATCAACGCTATCCCTGTTCTTGATAACTTTCAACGCGTCCCTACAGGAAATCTGCACCTCTGATAGGCGATCGTACAATTTATCGTTGAACTCCTCACGCTTATTCCTGAAAACCTTCCCGAAGTGTGTCCCGGCGGTACCGTTACAGAATTTCCATCCTCCATACAAGCTACCAGAATGGCACTCATTTGCCATGATCCATACGGCCCAAGCCTTGTCTACATCCGAGACATCAGATCGTCCTCGATAAATGTTCCTAGCCCTAATGTAGTCAGACTCGGAATGTAGCGATAACCGGATTCTCTCACGTAACTCCTTAAATTTGGATGCGGACTGGCAGACCTTGAAAAAGTTTATCAACAAGTCGTTCTTGTCATTGATCACTTCTATGCCTGCTTTAGGCTTCGCAAAAAATACCGCTCCTCCTCCAAAGAATGGCTCGCAATATATCTTATGCCTAGGCATCATTGATACAATGCGTTCGGACAAGTTTTGCTTGCCTCCATAATATGTGATTGGTGTTCTCATGTAATTTTATATTCTTTCTTTGCTCTCATCATAGATGAATGCAGCTTTCAACTATGATGAAAGGTTGATGTTTCTATCGCCTTGAATATCTCAAATGCTACTTGTGGGACGATGGCGTTTCCGTAGGCATGAAATACCTCCTCTTTCAATCGAGATTTGCCATACAACTCAGATGATTTTCTGGAAAACCCATAATCCAAGCTACAAACCGGTGGTTGACCAGCCCACGTAACCCCAACCGATATAGGTGTTCCGGAAAGCATCCTGCGCTCCTTGATAATCTCTTGGCATACATTGGAGAAGAAAGGTTCTCCCTCATGTAATCGGATGCCGTCGGTGTGAGCAACCATGTAACACCTCGCTCTTCTATGGGGCGCACCCGCATCTGAAGCGTACATAATCTTCCATTCCGCATCATACCCCAGTCGGGCCAGCTCATCGAGGATCTTTGCAAAATCTCTTCCGTCGTTAACTCTTGTGATGTTAGCAACATTCTCTGCGACAACCCATCGTGGCCGGATCTCGTCGATCGCACGCGCCATATGCCGCCAAAGTCCCGTTCGCTCACCCCCAAGCCCGAGCTGTCCTTCCCCGAATTGTTTTGCCTTACTTGCGTCTTGGCATGGGAATCCTCCTGTAAGGATGTCCACTCGTCCTCTCCAAATAGAGAAATCTGTCGTCGTGATGTCATTATAGCTTACTCCCTTGAATCTTTTAGTTAGAAACTCCCTACAAAAGTCATTTATCTCGCAATGGAATAGGTTTTCCCATCCCATCCATTCGGCGGCAAGGTCAAAACCGCCAACCTAAATGCCAGAGAACAGAGATCCGTGAGTTAACCGGCCTCCTTCTCTGGCAAATATTCCTTTCTTATTTTTTTCGTTTAACATTATTCTTTACTCCTTCTTTTGATTTGTCAAATTTTCTATGGCAGCTACAGCACATTCTCCTATATCCATGTTCTACATCAGCGTAATCTCCGGTAACATTGGCCCATTCATATCTTTTAGAAGGGTCTACTGTTCCACACACCTCGCAATGTATTGGCCTGCCATACAACGATTCTACTCTTTTATGGAATGTTGCGTATGTTGCATTATCTCCAACCCATGAATTATTGTTCTTTCCTAACTGATTCCTTTTCGCAGCTTTTCTACATTTATATCCATTCCTTCGAAATGAATTGTAGATAACTTTTTGAGTAGTGCCAAGCTCATTAGCTATTTCTGTTTGCGTCATTCCTCTTTCATACATCTCTACTATCTTTTGAAAATCAATGCGATAAGTTTGAGATTTAGCCTTGCAACCAATTGAGCAATATTTAGAATTGCTAATGTAAGCCTTGTATGGTTTGCCGCATACCTTACACCTTAATATCTCCATTGGTAAATATGTTTATTATTCAATGATCCATGTGTCATGTCTCTCTCGTTTTAGCAAAAACTACGCTTTCATGATCCGGCCTCAGATGGGCCATGCAAGCCTTGCTGTACTCGCAAAATCTCGCTCCCTCGCCCCGGAATAGGCATCCCCTGCATACGACCGCTTTCCCTTGGTATATTGCCTCGAAGCGCTTGACTTGCACCCTGTTTGTCCCGACTTGGATAACAAAGCCGGTAGGGGTGTTTCTCAATCTCTCTGTTATTTCCATGTTATCTTCTTCTGCTTTCTCCGTTTAGGATTATCACGTTAAAACTCTTGAACCTGTCCACCAGTCTAGTTCCGAACCGATTCTTGAAATCCGTGACGGACAGGTTGGAAGTGATATGATACTTCTTCTGATGGGACTGGTATATCTCGTACCTCGCGTATAAGAACTCGTCTATTACGCTGTTAAGGCTGGTGCCGTAGCTTTTCTGGTTCTCCGTCTCAAGACCGATATCGTTAAGGCAGATATCGAACGGGTTCCCTTCCATGCTCCCTTTCCCGGCCTCCTCGTTGTACGTGAACCTGTCTATGTGACCATGGATCTTGTAATAGTTCATCATCTGGGTCACGGATAGGTTCACGAAGCGTTTGGGGTTATCCGTCAATTTCAGGTAATCAGCGAATATCTGCATCATGAGCGTTTTGCCCGTTCCCGGATCTCCCACGATAAGGAGGTTCTTGTGCAGCTTATAGTTCTCCTCCGGAAATACGGACTCGGCCAACGGGCAATCGTTGAAATAATACAACAGGAATCTCAAAACCTTGTCATTCCCCCTGTCTGTCTCGAATTGCCGCCTCTCGATCCCTAGGTAATTACAACCGAGCGCCTTTATCATCCGGGCGTGGCTGATGTACTCCGTATCGTCCGAGAGATCGTACCTAGAAACGTTCTGTATAGTCCTTGCGTGCTTCTTCACTAGGTTGAACACCTGTTTTTGCTGGAGCCTCTCTTTTTCCGTAGGCCCCCGCATGGCTTGTATAGCCTCCGAAAGTTTCTTTTCTTGTTCCTCCATATCTTTGATTATAAGCCCTTAGTCCTGTTCCTTGCCACCAATAGGTGAATCGTCTCTTAACGTCATCTATCGTTTTTAGCGTATCGCCCTCCCCGGTGGATACCATCCAAGCTAGGAAGTTATCCAGCTCGCCGGGAATGAGGTCATTGAAAGCGACGCTCAATCCCGATATCTGGCAAGCGTATCTGCGCCATTCCTCGTCCCTCAATAACTCATTCTTGAAATTATCGAAAAGCGTCTCACGCGTATTAAGACTCTCTCTATTTTTATTTCCTTTTCTTTCCTTTATAGGGTTTGTGTTTACATTAATGTCATTATTGCTTACATTAACCTTATTATTGTCTACATTAACTAGTAGGTAAGGATAATTAGATGAATCTTTTCTTCTTTTTATAGCCTTGAAATATCGCTCCTGAATACCTTTGCTAGTTAGAACACTTACCGTGCTAAACAGAGTCTGTTCAAAGAATCCCCACCTAACCAAGCGTGTTACTATCTGCTCCAGTAATTCTAAGCTAATGCCGGGTAAACCTCTAAGCAGTGACATCTTTAACGCATCATTCCACAATATGAAATACCCATTTCGGTATATCGCACAAAGCAGCTTTATAGCGGTGATCTCACCCTTAATGCCAAATTCACCCGATATTGAGCCTATTTTTTCATCAGAAAAGAAATCAACATCGAAAGGGAAATAGTCTAGCCCTTCTTTATTTGGTCGTGCCATGTTTATTTCTCCATAATTTAAATTCTTCCATTGTCATATTGCTTTTCTGTAAATTACATTTCTCACATAATACTTGAAGATTGTCCAAAACTGTAAAGCCTCCTCTTGATACAGGAATAATATGATCTATGCAGAGTTTTTCAGAACATCCACAAACAGCACAATATCTACCGTCTCTTTCAAATACTTTTCTTTTTATACTGTCATTTAGTTTCATGGCCTCTTCACGAATTGCATCTCTCATTCTTGAGCTTATTCCATGATTCTCTGCAAAAAGATATATTGCTCTGCCACCGATTGGAATGCGCTTTACTATTGTTCCATCAAGTGCATAAATGATATCATGCTTAATTTTGAATTTTCGAAGTTTATCGCAAGAAGGCATCATTTCATTAATTATATCCCCATCTTCAGAATAAAAGGATACTATCCGTTTCCCTTTAATAGTCTTATTTAACATAGATAGCTCCTTGGGGGTAAGCTTGCTTAGTCCTCTTTTCATACAGTTATCTAAATGATTATTATAAAATAGAGAGGATTTATTATCCTCTCCCATATGTTATTTCTCTACCTCCGATACATTCAATCGTGTCGGTTGCCTCAAATCGTGCCGATTGTATTAGATCAAGCCACGCTTCGCACTCCGAGAATGTCCGGGCTGCTTCCCACATTTCATTAGAAAAAAACTTACGAGAGAGCATAATGAAACCCTTATCCATATATTAAAAATCAAAATCCGGAGACTCGCCGTCCTGCAGGGACTTTAGTTTTTGGTCTACAAGGTGTCTTACGTCCTATATGTTTACAGGTTGTATTTGCAGGTTCTCCGCTATTTGCCTTGCAACTCCCTCGGAGACAGGATTTATAGCGTATATGGCCCCCGATGAGAGAAAGCGGGTGAAACCGGGCTGGTTACTTGTATCCGGAACGTCTACCCGAAGCATATTGGTACCGGCCACGTTCTGTTCCGTACATCTTCCCGCTATCCTTGAATGGCCGAATAACTCGACCACGCACCATAAATCAAATTTCTCTTGTTCCATATTATCTTCTCTTTTTAAAAGTGTTACAAAATCTCGTGGAGTTAGCGACTCTTCCAGCATCATGTATGATGCACCAAACGCATAGCCCCTTGTGAGGATGTCCGTTGGCGCAATCGCCACATTTCACCTTTTCTTGCTCGTCTTTCTTCTTCGCCATATCACCAAGTCTTTATTTTTATTGGTAGATCGGCGTACCACCAAGCCAGAATCGTAGCGTCACGTTGATCTTGGTTCGTTCTCTTAGGCAAGGGACCGACTATGTAGGAGAGTTCCTCATGGGTTATCTTGCCCTCGTCCCCTTTCCAATGCTTGGTCAAAGGCTTTACCTCCTCGCAGGGAATCCCTATGTGCTCGCACATCTGGAGAAGCAATATCCCGGTTTGCTGGTTACGACCTACATACTTGGCTATCCTCTCGCCGGATTTACCCCTCGATTTATGGAAGTTGCTTTTTTCGTTAAGCCATCCAGCCTCGACAATGACCACTATGTCTACCCCCTTGTACCTCTCTCTCGCCTCCTTGATAAAGTCAATCAAGGAAGGGAAGGGGAGGCTCTTTAAAATTATCTGCCTCGTGGAAGGAGACAGTACGCATACGCCGGATTTATCTATGTCCGGATCAACGGCTATCACTAAATCATGTTTTTTCTTTCCCACGGATTCCTCCTTTCTTTATCGTTTATTAGTAAGAATATAGCCAAGATCACTGCTATAAGTCCGAGTATTGCGGTGATAAGGTACATGGCCATTGTCAAGTGATCTAAATCTTGTATTGTTTCCATATTAGATATTTGTTATTCGTGATGGTAGCGGGACTCGAACCCGCACGAGTGGAGTTTTCTCAGGACTTTCACCTGATAGTTTTGTTATTGGCACGTTGCGGTGACATTCGGCCTTACCCGTTATACTTCCTTTGGCTAGTTCAGTTTATTTTACGATAACCTTCATTCAACCACTCTATAAGAAATTAACTTTAGCGTCTACCAATTCCGCCATACCACCGTGTTTGCCCCGCATATCCTCACGGACGGCGGGGATAATCATTCTAACCCAAATCTAATACCATGAAAAACACGAAACTTGCGTTATTATATCTCTATTATTACGATATCTGGAGCGATCTTTCTGATGGCATCCAGTTGCTCGTCAATCACTTTATTCTTGTATTCCTCAATGGCTTCATTTGCCCCAGCTGACACAAGGGATAGCGAAACGTCTCTTCCGTCCACATCAGCGTAAATCTCAACCTCGATTTCCTCACACGCAAAACCCTTGAAAAGTGGGATGTTCAACTTGAACGACCCCGGGAGATTGGAATCAACCACCTGCGAATAGTTATCGGTTCTGCTGCCATTCTCTTCCTTGCTTCGCTCTATGTCTTGGTTTACCTTTGCCTTGAAGTTTTTCAAGGCAGATACCAGCGTCATGTTTTCTGATTTGTCCTTGAAGAAGGCACGATGCATCTTGAAGAACTTGGATAACTTGATAGGTTCCCACTTCTTTTCCGCATTGATACCAAACTCAACCATTTCTTTGGACGGCTGTAATACTCCAGTAATACGGTTTCTATAGTAATCAGTCTCTTTGTCCACTAAAGATATTTCCATATCATCACGGTTTACCGTTATATTTGCCCGCTTTTGATCGATAAGCCCCACTCGTTTTTCGAGCCAACGCAAAGGGCTGTCAATCGTTCCTTCAATACCAACGGGAGTTGGTTCTTTCGGGTCGAGCGCTACGGGTGCTTTTCCTTCTCTCAATACTACTTCGATTGGTGCACCACTATAATCTTTCGGTACAACCACATTTAATTTGTTCTCACTCATGATTCTGTTCCTGTTTTACGATTAATATTAAAAATTGATTTCTGCATTTCTTGGGGTTGCATCCTCCGGAAATAGACAAGTTCGCCGGCACCATTATAATAATTGGCTTCCTTGTTCTCGTGATCAAGGAACTTATAGCACTTGTCCTTGATATCCTCGGATTTACGCTTGATCTGGTCAAGATATTTTGCTTTGGCCGTATTAAGCGGTTTTAGCCGTGATTTGTACGACTCCATCCAGTCCGCTTTCTCCTGTTCCAATTCGGCTATATCAATTGACGTGTCCGCTAGCTTGGTCTTGATCTCATTCAACTCGTCCTCGGTAAAAGGATGATTGTACCAGATCTCCTCGACGGCGTCGCATGAGTCCTCTAGGACTTGCGGCCTGTTTGATAAAGGCTCGTTTTGAGCGATGAATTTTTCCATATACTTTAATAATTAATGTTATACTTTTTTCTGTCATATTGTGGGATATATCCTTTGCAAGGGGTGTTCCCATTAAATAAGACCGGTTCCGGCCTTACAGTTTCCCCATCTTTTTTAGACGGGTCTTTCCAATGCTTTTGTCGTTGATGACAGAGGCAATGTCTTTTAGAGCATGCCTCATTGAGGCATAATATCAGTTCTTTCATCTTGGATTATTTTCTCGAGTTTCTTTAGATCCTTTTTGGCCAATCTTACGGTATCGGCTATCCTTGGTCTTCCCTTGGAATCCACGTGTTCTAGGATAACCGATAGATGGCGGGACAGTGTTTTAATGAAAGACTCAGATAGCTGGTACCTTTTAGCCATGGCCGTTATTTTTTATAAAAGCCTTGAAACCTCACGATACCTAGATACTCGGGAGATTTCATCAGTCCGTCCCCCATGCCGCCCAACGTCTCGGCTCCCGGCTCGTCAAGAACAACCTTGGAGTCAATCTCCTTAGGTACACGGAAGCATATCTGTACGGGGAAATTCACCTTAGCGTCTCCCGTGATCACGTTAACCGACGCTCTTTGCGTAGCCGCCATGATCCGGAACCCAAGCGATCGTCCCTTTTGTAACAACATCTTCAGATTCTCCTCCAATGACTTCTCACGGCCAACCGTACGTAGTTCCATTTTAGGCTCGAGGAAACCGAAAGCGTTCTTTCGCTGGCCAACCTCGACCATTTCCTTTATGTCAAGTTCCGTTCCCGAACGGGAGGACGCTACTGCGTCGGCGAACTCATCGAACACCACCAGCGTTTTCCATGATGCCCTCGATTTAGCCCTTTCCTGCATATCCTGTACGAGCTCTTTCATCTTGGCCTCTATTTCTTCTATATCATTATAGACCTTTATGTATTTCTCGGAGGAATAATTACAGAACTCGTATTTCGGATCGAAAATTACGATGTCCCGGATACCGGCTAAGCGGGCGTATTCTATCGTGGATATGATACACACGGATTTACCGCTACCGGTAGCTCCGCAAATCAAGGCGTGAGGCGTGGAGTTGTTATCGAGATCCCACACCACGATCCTTCCGAAGTTATCCGTTCCTATGGGAATCCTCATGCCGTCGATATACTTCTTGTCCCAGTACAAGGACTTGGTTCTTTTCTTCGGTGATTCTATGGAGAGGTAGGATTTTCCCTCATACACCATAAGCTCGTTACCCATCCTTATGGATGGCACGTCCAGTGCGTTCGCTATGTCTAGCTTGTATTTCATCACTGTCGTGATCTTTGTCCCAGCGGATACCTCTAGCAGATACGTGTCTGACGAGTACCCGTTAATCTCCTTGGCTACGTTCACGATCACCCCGAATGTCCGTAGGATATGTTCTATTTTCTCGCTGTTTGTCATATTACTATTGGATAAATCGTATTGAATGAATGAGGAAGCGTTCCTCTTGAACTCGGATATTACCTTGGGGTTTACCGATCCAAGGGAAGCGTCCCGTATTTTTTTCTGTCTCTTCGATATCAATTCCTTCTTTGACTCGGGCACGTTGAAATCATCGACCTCCGCTATCAGCGTCTTGGCCCAGAAATTATAAAGCTCGGCCCTGTCCACGAAGTTGTCGCTATCGTTGATCATGTACACGTAATCCGGATCGGACACGGCCTCTATCATCCTTTTTAGCGGCTCGTACAATATGGCCTCGTAAAGCTTCCTCGTGTCGTTATCGAGATTGATTACGAATTTCTTCAACTGGGAGGAGCCGTCCTTGTTTTTCGAGATCTTGTTCTCCACGAACCATACCTCGTCAACATTCTCCCCGAAGCGGGACTCATAGCACTTGACGTAGGTCATTGCCTGTTTCCCGCAGGTAAACGTTAGCTCCTCGTCATCGGTGAACTTGGCCCTTGACTTATGGTCTATGATGACCGTCCGACCGCTTTCCGTCCTTATCGCCAAGTCTAGCCTAGCGTGGCAGGGCAGGGGGATGTCCACCCCGTTTATCGTTACCCATTCCTCGCACCTTGATTCCACGGCGATTATCTCCTTGATACCGGAAAGATAGATATCCTTCTCCCCGTAGAAGTTATTGATAAGCCTCGTGGCGTTCTTGGTGGCCTCGATCTTGCATTCCTCTACGGTAGGTGTCGTTTTCTGTATCTTCCAATCATTCGGGTGTACCTCCTCTATGTGTGAGAACGCTACCCTCTCCATTTCCGTGATCGGTATTATCTGCCCCTTGCGCTGTAGCTCCATGAAGAAATACTCCAAGGCCGAATGATAGGCGTTACCCGCTACCGTGCTGGAGGATGATCTGGATCTTTCCCGGTAAATCTCCCGTTTCTCGAACTCCTTCTCGTTCCGGGAGAAAGAGGCTACCTTGCTGTAACTCCAAGAGTCGATAAGGTAGTTTGATAAATGCTCCTCCAGCTCGGCGTTGGTATAGGATGAGTACTTGTTCATGGCATGTCCTCTTTGTTTTTGCCCTTAGACTGTCTCATCGCCTCCTTTTTTTGATCGACATCTTTCTTTGTCTCACGAATTGGAAGGATTAGATCGTTTACCGTGGTATCCCCGTCCTTTAACGCTTGTATGATCCCGATCAGCATGGCGATCTCGTCGGGGCCTATCTGATTGCTGGTCTGTTTGCCGCATAGCTTAATGACCTCCTCTTCCGTTATGGCGTATTCGTTCTTGAACTTGTTGATGATATTAGTTCTCGTTTTTAATATCTTGTCAGCGTCGGATAGATCCCCCGTGATGAATTTTTGGGCGGCTTGATAGACCCTGTCCACTATGGCCTTGGGGATAACGGCGAATACGGAATTGCGATAAGCTATGGAGTTGGCGGCGTTTCCCGTTACGGTAATCATGTCGTCTGAGTAACGTTTCCCCTTGCTATCCACTATGCTCCTGCGAACCTCGAACGCGGACGCTACGTTTGTCTCCAGATCCCAGCATGTACCCCTGCTGATGATCTGCTTGTCCGTTATCTGGATAACCTTGGCCTCAGTCCTGATATTACCCCAATTGGATACGATTATCTTGGCGAGGTGTACGGATGGCCCAGTAATAGGTTTCCCTCCTCTTGGCAAGGCATAACTGCATGACCTTGCCGTGTCTTGATTCATCGTGGCCATTACCACGGAATTATCAATACTCCTTCTGATATCCCTAGGATATCTTTTCGCGGTCGCAACTTGTGAGTCCACGTTTGCTCTCTCAACCGCATCTACCTGTAAAATTTGTACTTCATGGCTTTCTACTGGAAGTACCTCGTAACTGCTTGATTCCATGATTATTTATTTTGAATGATTTTCTTTACCAATATAAAGTGCTGGTTTCCCAATCTCGTTGATACCGATCGTCCTCGGATTCTGTTTCCTCCTCCCCGTCGTACTCAGGTTCGCCGTCGGGGTCTTTGATGTAGATGTCTCTCATTTATCAGACTCATAAGTCATTATAACTATTTGGTGTACCACAATAAAGATTGATATGATTGCTAGGATCAAGAGGTGAATATTGAGAGGTTTTTCGTACCACTCAAATATTGACACTATTGATATCAGCCCTAGTACGGTAGCCGCTATCATTCTTATCGAGAAGATGATAATGCTCTTTATGGCCCGGAATATCTTCCAGAACCATGCTTGGTTTCTCTTTATCATATATATTGTTGTTTTTAAAATTCGGAAGAAAGGCCTCATATCCTCACGGACGGAGACCTGCGTTGCAAATTGTGACTGATTTTCTGTTGATTGAATAAGCACCCCTAGGGGTGAAACGTGCTCCCTGCCGGGCTTGAACCGGCGACCCTAACATTAATTATAACTCATTTCCCCCAATGAGACTTTATTCCTCCGCATCTTCTACTACAGCATGGATTTTTATGAAATGGAAGGTTGCTTTTTGAAAACAAGAATTCATCTCCACAAACAGGACAAATAACAATAACCATTTCACGTCTTTTGTGATCTTTGCTACAGTTATAAGAATTTGATATTACTTGAAGGTTTTCAATCCTATCATCCATCTTATTTCCGTTTATATGATCCACGTGATAATATCTACCATCTATGTCTATTTTGTAATGGCTTGTGTAAAGATACTTAGAATAACTCATGCTTGTCATATAGTTATCTGGTCTTCTTAAGGTCGCAACCCTTCTTGGTTCTTTGTTTACGGATACATAAACCGAAGTGAACCCCTTGCTTCTGTAATAATCGGATATTTCTTCTTTCATAAGAAAATGTTTATAATTAGTGATGCTCTAACCAACTGAGCTAAGGGAACGTTTGCCCGTCTTTCCGGGCCGCCAACATTATGAACCGCCATGTCATCACCGTCACATTCCACATGATTTCGTGGAACCTCCACCTCGATAAATACTCTTTGGACTCATTTCGGATTTACCATACCATTTTTATCTACTACTCTATCGGCTTTCCCATCTTCGGACAGGCCCGACATCCGTCCTCGATTCGGATAGAGTGGTGCGTTCATTGATACAAGATTGTGGATGGGAGGGGATTCCAACCCCTATGCGTCTATTACGCTGGCTCAATGTCTACCCATCCGTTTGCCGGGGAATCCCACCCCGGCGAGTTCTTAATTATTTAAAAATTCTTTCTGCCTGCCTCACGGCGGTATATTAAGGTCTTGGTTGAGAAGTGTATAATAATTAGCAATGTGATTTAAGCGTGGTAGCCGGGGGAACTCGAACCCCCTGTAACCCTGAATAATAATATGAATTTATTATGGTTCGCTACCTGCCCTAGCCATTTCCTAGGGTGGGATTCTTCTTTCTTTCATTGTTATAAAACTTGGTTATTAATAGGTCTATCGGTTTTATTCGTTTTCTTCCTCTATTGTATCATCCAATAACTTATCGATAGCCATGATAACCTTATCCGGCAACTTATTGGCGGTATCGTTAGACTTGAGATATTCTATAGTTCCACCTATTCCGATAATCATCAGCATATCCCTTTTAGAGGGGATGAACAGCAGTAAAAAATAGGGATTGATATATAGGCGGCACATTTGATAGCCATGTTCTTAAACTTGGATTCGTTTTCAAAATCATCATCAACAAACCATCCGATAATACTTATGGAAGTTAATACTCCCAAGATAAATACTGCGATTATCGCCAACGTTTGTATGGCATCTAATCTTGTGATCCAATAAATCTCATTCATGTTGTTATTATTTAAAAGTGTTCGCTCCCCCACAACCTCCAACGGTTTCGAACCCGAATCATAGACGGGTAGGGGAGTGTATCTTATGCGTTAGATAGACAGTTTGACACCGATACGGAAATATCCGTACTTCATTGACACGACGTAATATCTAACCTTTGTATATACATTATTAAATATGTAGACTCCAACACCAGAACCGATCAAACTACATCGGGAGCGGGGATCATCATCCCTTCCGGTATCTTCGACTATCATAACCTTACCGCCATACCTATATCTCTTACGTATATCCTCTTATGGGGATAAGGATTTATTCACTAAGTCAAAGAACTCTTTTTTTAGTAGCCCTTCCGGGACTCAAACCCGGGACCTGCGGTTTAGGAAACCGTCGCTCTGTTCCGCTGAGCTAAAGGGCCTTTTTCTCTCCGGCCTTCACAGGAGGGAGAGATAGTTTTCATATATAATTCAAAAGTTATCTTACTTTAATTTTAGCGGACTTGATCAATCTGCCTCTCATTTCTCTCTCGAGGTCCAGTCTCTGCCTCTTTCTATTTACGGCCTCCACTTCAGGACGCAAGGAATATATCTCTGCGTAAATGGATCTAGCCTCCAATAAAAGAGCTTCTGCCCGTGATAGCAATGTCTGGTATCTTTTATCGTTTACTTCCATAACGCCTTTTTATTCTTTGATTTTCTTTTTCCTGCTCCTTGCATAATCGCTGTATGGCGATCAAGTGTTTCCGTTCCGCTGGAAGCATCTGGTCTATGTCAGTCCTCCCATGCAGCTTGGCGTTGTAAATGTTTCGCCTATGTACCCCGGCCATTTGAGCGGCGTAGGTTATGCTTACATGGTGTCTCTTGGCATCCGTTAAAACTTCGTCGAGTAAACTCATAGCCTAACCTCCACGTTTGATAAGACACCGCCATAAAATTTCAAAGCCTTTGATCTGATTAAATTCGCATTCTCCGTATCGGACACACCACGTAACGCATAACGTACGGATACTACAGATGTCCCAGTGTCAGCGGCTATCTTCTTGATAGCTCCATGAGGTACGATAATTTCTCTTTTTCTTGCCATCTTATTGTCTTTTAAATATTTAGTCCTTATATTTGCGAATCGCTACCAACTTTTTCGATTGTGAAAGTGGTTTCGATCTTGATTTCGATTACAAATATAACTGAAAATATACCACCACTCATAATAATAGTGGTATATTTTCAGTCAATTAACAAATATTAATCATGGCAGATTCAATTATTAGAGAAAGGATTTCACAATATCTTAGTTATAAGAATATTAGTGATTATAGATTTGAGAAAGATTTAGATCTATCCAAAGGTTATTGGAATAAAGCAAAAAATCCATCTTCTGAAATACTTAATAAAATTAGCGGTATATATACCGACCTTTCAGCCGAATGGCTATTACGTGGGGAAGGGGAGATGCTGAAACAATCTAATATCTCTCAAGATGAAGATTCTTCGCAAAAGAAAACCGATCAAGATGCAGAGTATTGGAAACATATAGCTCTTTCAAACATGGAGATCATGACCTTGCACGTAGATGATCTAAATGCTAGAATCAAAGAATTAGAGGCCGAGATACTTAATCTTAAATCTAACGGAAGTATGGAACTGTCCTCAAGCGCAAATCCCGCTTAAAATAGGGCAACAAAAAAGAACATAATATATGACTAAAGGAAAAACAAGTATATCCATGCCGTTTCATATATATAATGTACACACGATATAAGAAAAAACAAGAAATTACATTAATATAACACAAAAAAAACTGCTATAAAACACACCGTTCTTGAAATCCAAGTCTTTGGGCTATTTGTTCTTATAGAACAAATTTTTAATTCTATGGACAATAAAGAAACACTAAAACAGTTAGCCTTTGTCACTTCTCAGATAAAGGAGTTATGGATTGTAATTAACAACCTAAGGTCTAAAAATGAAAAAACGCCAAAATTTTCTGAGGCAAAAGGTAAAATCTTGTATGTTTCCTTTGTGAAGAATACATCTAAAGACAAGGCTGGCGAAGGTTAGAAATTCCTTCTTTAGACAAGAGACCGTTTCAGACACCAGAAACGGCCTTTTTATTATTCAAGAGCATTTTGTTTGTGACTTAAAAATTTGTTGCATATATTTGCGAATACGAATCGATATTTTCGTTTTCGAAATCATTAAAGTGTTAAAGCTATATAATTGTGAGCATGAAAAGACTTGGTATTATCTTATTAATATTTCTAGGGTTTTCATATGTTTCCTCAGCAGAGGAAGATATACGATCGTTCTTTGAGGAAATCACTATCTCCGGGAAGGCTTATAATATTAGTTTTGGTAGTGCGGAGGAGATTGAGACATTGATTGTCGAGACTGATGATATAAAAGATGGAACATATGAGATTTCAGTTACGCGAGTAGATAATCATATCTATAAAATAGATGAAACTAAATATTATATAGAGATGCCTTACTGTTATGAATACTCTTATGGGGATAAAGCCATTATGAAGGTTGAGTCCTATATGGGGTATAAAGTAGGAACTTTGATTTTTATAGAAGATTGATTAGAATCATAAAAAATATACAATAACACGGTACACAAAACAGTACATAAATGTGTACTATTTGGATAAAATATGGAAAACTGCATTTTGTAACGTTTTGAGAATCAGTATCGAAAAATTTTAAATTTAACATTTTCGGAATCTCATCCTGCGTACTTAAGTAAAAAAAGAAATAAGAGCATGATCTGTTCAATTAGGTCATGCTTTTTTTGTGTGTCAAAATGACAGACGAATAAGATGGACGAACATAAAAAAAGCCGGACTCACGCCCGGCTTCTATATTCATAGACAAACTTATTCAGCATCTTTCTTTTTTATCGAAGTCGTGATTTTCTGCTCTTCCTTATCAAAGTCTACGATAATCGTATCGCCTTCACCTACTGAGGCACGGATAATCATCTCCGCCATCTCATCTTCCAGATACTTCTGGATCGCACGCTTCAACGGACGGGCACCGAATTGGATATCGTAGCCTTTTGTCGCAATGAAATCTTTTGCCTCGTCTGTGATCGACAACTCATAGCCCAGATTTGATACACGCTGATACAGACCCTGTAACTCAATATCAATAATCTTATGAATAGCGGCTTTATCAAGCTGATCGAACATAATGATATCATCCACACGGTTCAAGAACTCTGGAGCAAATGCTTTATTCAACGCTTTCTGGATCACGCTACGGGAGAAATCCTTATCCGGCTCACCAGCCATCTGGGTATTGAAACCAACGCCACGGCCGAAATCTTTCAATTGCCGGGTACCAATATTGGAAGTCATGATCAAGATTGTATTCTTGAAATCAATACGTCTACCCAGACTATCCGTCAAACGGCCTTCATCCAAGACTTGCAGCAGCAAGTTAAATACATCCGGATGCGCCTTCTCGATCTCGTCCAATAAGACCACCGAATAAGGCTTGCGACGTACTTTCTCTGTTAACTGGCCACCTTCCTCGTAACCAACGTATCCGGGAGGCGCTCCGATCAAACGGGAAACAGCGAATTTCTCCAAGTATTCACTCATATCGATACGTACCAAAGAATCCGCCGAATCAAATAGATATTCAGCAAGCTTCTTGGCCAAGTGAGTTTTACCTACACCCGTCGGTCCTAGGAACATAAAAGTTCCGATCGGCTTATTCGGATCTTTCAAGCCAACACGGTTACGTTGAATTGCCTTTACGATCTTTTGAACAGCATCATCCTGCCCGACCACCTTACTTTTCAATACGTCCGCCATTTCCAGAAGCTTGACATTCTCTGCCTTAGCGATACGTTGAACAGGTACACCGGACATCATGGCAACAACTTCAGCGACCTTCTCTTCATCAACGGTCTCCCGATGTTCTTGAAGCTCTTGTTCCCATTTAGCTTTCGCGGCCTCCAGTTGCAATAAATACTGACGCTCCTTATCGCGGAAACTTGCGGCTAACTCAAAGTTCTGAGATTTCACGGCCGCTAATTTCTCATTCTTCGTATCCTCGATCTTTGCCTCAAGCTCTTCGATACTTTTCGGAACAATGATATTAGATATATGTACACGGGAACCGGCCTCGTCTAAAGCATCGATCGCCTTATCCGGGAAATTACGGTCACTGATATATCTTTCTGTCAATTTTACACACGCTTGTAAAGCATCTTCAGTATAGATCACGTTATGGTGCTCCTCATAACGAGGTTTGATATTACGCAAGATCTGCAAAGTTTCTTCCGCCGTAGTCGGATCAACGATCACTTTCTGGAAACGACGTTCCAACGCACCGTCTTTCTCGATATTCTTACGATATTCATCCAAAGTAGTAGCGCCAATGCATTGAATCTCACCACGAGCCAACGCAGGTTTCAGCATATTCGCCGCATCCATAGATCCGGAAGCGGAACCAGCGCCAACAATCGTATGAATCTCATCGATAAAGAGGATGATATTCGGGTTCTTCGATAACTCATTCAAGATAGCCTTAATACGTTCCTCGAATTGTCCGCGGTATTTCGTACCGGCGACAATAGAAGCCATATCCAAGCTAATCACACGCTTATCGAATAACACCCGGGAAACCTTACGCTGAATAATGCGTAAAGCCAATCCCTCTACGATAGCCGACTTACCCACACCCGGCTCACCAATCAATACCGGATTATTTTTCTTCCTACGGCTTAATATCTGGGCCAAACGCTCGATCTCCTTCTCACGTCCCACAATCGGGTCTAGACGGTTTTCTGCGGCGGCACGTGTCATATCCGTTCCGAAGTTATCCAGAACAGGTGTATCATTAGGGGATTTCGGTTGAGCGGCTCCCGCTCCAGTACCGGAAGAGGGGCGAGATGCCTCACGACGAGAGGAGAAACCTTCGTCCTCGTCATCTTCGTCATCATCCGTATATCCGTCGCTGATCTCGTCGAATTCCTCCATATTATTCAAACCGGTTCCGCTTACTAATATATTATATGCGGAACGATAAGTAATACCCGCATCGTTCAACACCTTGGCAGCGACATTAAACTCCTCTTTCAATATCGCCAATAGAAGATGTTCCGTATCGGTCTCATCTTCCTTGAATAAACGAGATTCCAGCATACTCATACGCAAGACACGTTCTGTAGTCTTACTTATAGCGATCTCATGCTGGACAGAATCCTCAGAATCGAATGTATTCTTTATTTCTTGCTCAATCTTGCGTTTAATATCCATCGGATCGGTATGTAGCTCTCGCAAGACACGCATTGCCTCGCCTTCGCCTTCCCGGATGATGCCTAGCATCAAATGTTCCGGCCCGATATAGCTATTCTGGAGCCTAGCCGCTTCTTCACGGCTATACTCAATCACGTCAATCAATCTTTTCGAATAATTTTTCATACTATATTATATATGTACTGATTACGCAAAGTTACATAATCTATTCCAACTATCATCAAATTTCGTGCCATTATTCCTTAATAAGCCTTGAAAAGCCCAGAGGCGCAAAATTTCAAGACAAATTCTTTCGTAGTATACGGAAAAACCTTACCTTAGTGCAATTTTTCAGAGGTGAGATATTGAGTGTAATTAATATAAAACTAAATGGTTGATCAAGACAGAATTATTAAGATTAACATCGAAGAGGAAATGAAATCGGCATACATTGATTATTCAATGTCTGTCATTGTTTCACGTGCTCTTCCTGATGTTAGGGATGGCTTTAAGCCGGTTCACCGCCGTATTTTATTTGGAATGAATGAACTGGGTAACACATCCGACAAACCTTATAAAAAATCTGCGAGAATAGTTGGTGAAGTTTTAGGTAAATATCATCCACATGGCGACTCGTCTGTATATTTCGCCATGGTTCGTATGGCCCAGACATGGTCTATGCGTTATCCGTTAGTAGACGGACAAGGTAACTTCGGTTCAGTGGACGGTGATAGTCCTGCCGCTATGCGTTATACAGAGGCACGACTGAGTAAACTCGCCGAAGAAATGCTCCGGGATATCGATAAGGACACGGTAGATTTCCAGCTTAACTTCGATGATACGTTGAAGGAGCCGACCGTATTGCCGACTCGTGTTCCTAACTTACTTGTAAATGGTGGATCGGGTATCGCCGTTGGTATGGCTACGAATATGCCGACTCATAACTTGAGCGAGGTATTAGATGGTTGTATCGCTTATATCGATGCCAAGGGAGATATCGAGGTAGAAGGCTTAATGCAATATATCAAGGCTCCGGACTTCCCTACAGGCGCTACAATTTATGGCTACGCAGGCGTGAAAGACGCTTTCGAGACGGGTAGGGGACGTATCATCCTTCGCGGTAAAGCCGAGATTGAGGTGGAGAATAATCATGAGAAGATTATTATTACCGAGATTCCTTATTTGGTAAATAAGGCTGAGTTGATCAAGTATATCGCTGACCTAGTAAACGAGAAGCGTATCGATGGCATTTCCAATGTCAATGACGAGTCCGACCGTAGCGGTATGCGTATCGTAGTTGACGTGAAACGTGACGCGAACTCGAGTGTCGTACTGAATAAATTGTATAAGCTTACGGCTCTGCAATCCTCATTCAGCGTTAATAATATCGCTTTGGTGAACGGCCGTCCGAGGTTGCTTAACTTAAAAGACTTAATCAAGGCGTTTGTTGAGCACCGTCATGAGGTCGTTATCCGGCGTACAAAATATGAATTGAGGAAAGCGGAAGAGAGAGCTCATATATTGGAAGGCTTGATCATCGCTTCCGATAATATAGACGAGGTAATCGCGATTATCAAGTCTTCCAAGAGCCCGCAAGAGGCTATCGAGCGTTTGATCGAACGTTTCTCTTTATCTGAGCTTCAAGCACGTGCGATTGTCGAGATGAGACTTCGTCAGTTGACAGGTCTGGAACAAGACAAATTGCGTGCGGAATATGAGGAGATCGAGAAGTTGATCGCTTATTTGAATGAGATTCTGGAGAATGAGGACCTTTGTATGAAGGTTATCAAAGATGAATTATTGGAAATCAAGGATAAATTTGGCGACGAACGTAAGACGGATATCGTTTACGCCTCTGAGGAATTAAATCCGGAGGATTTCTATGCGGATGATGAGATGATCATTACCGTATCTCATATGGGATATATCAAACGTACCCCGTTAAGTGAGTTCCGTGCGCAAGGCCGTGGTGGTGTAGGAGCGAAGGGTTCCGAGACTAGAGACGAGGATTTCGTTGAGTATATCTATCCGGCATCCATGCACGCAACCTTATTATTCTTCACGGCAAAAGGTAAATGTTATTGGTTGAAGGTATTCGAGATTCCGGAAGGAGCTAAGAACGCTAAAGGACGTGCGATCCAGAATCTTCTGAATATCGAGCCGGATGATAAGGTACAAGCCTTTATACGTGTTAAGAAATTAACCACCGATACGGAATTCATTAATTCTCATTACCTATTATTCTGTACGAAGAAAGGTGTGATCAAAAAGACCTTGTTGGAGGCCTATTCCCGTCCTCGTCAAAACGGTGTGAACGCTATTACATTGCGTGAAGACGATGGCTTGATCCAAGTATGTATGACGAATGGCAACAACGAGGTGATCATAGCGAACCGTAACGGCCGGGCGATCCGTTTCCATGAAAGCGCGGTACGTGTAATGGGCCGTACGGCTTCCGGAGTGAAAGGTATGACTTTGGACGAGGATAATACCGATGAAGTCGTTGGTATGATCTGTATCAAGGACAAGGAAAAAGAGACCGTACTCGTCGTATCAGAGCAGGGATATGGAAAACGTTCCTCTATCGAGGATTATCGTATAACGAATCGTGGCGGTAAAGGCGTAAAAACCATTAATATCACGGAGAAGACCGGCAAATTAGTTGCCATCAAGAATGTTACGGACGAGAACGATTTAATGATTATCAATAAGTCGGGTATCGCTATCCGTATGAAAGTGGCCGATTTAAACGTAATAGGACGTGCTACTCAAGGTGTTCGTTTGATTAATCTAGAAAAGCGCAACGACGAAATCGCTTCTGTATGTAAAGTATTGTCTGAGAGTGAAGAGGAGATAGCCGAGCAAAAAGCGGAACAAGAAGCCAGACAAGAGAATGAGGGAAGAGAGTTCAGTGAGAATCAAGCTAGTCTAGGTACTGATGTTGATCTACCGGAATCAGAGGAGGATAACGAACAAAATGATAACGAAGAAATAACTGAATAATTTTAAACAAATAGAAATATTAATCTCAAAATTACTATCACAATGAAACGAGTATTATTAACAGTGGCACTATGTGTCGCAGCATCGGTCTCTTTTGCACAGAAAAAAGCTGTAAATGAGGCTCAAAGTATAGCTAAGGGTTCGACTCCTGATTTCTCGGAAGCTAGAACTCTTATTAAAGGAGCTTTGGAAAATCCAGAAACAAAGGATGACGCTAAAACTTGGTATGTTGCCGGTTTTATCGAGGATCAACAGTTCAGCAACGAAAGAACTAAACAAGTCTTGGGCCAACAACCGGACGAGCCTGTTATGTACGAGGCATTGGGTAGTATTTTGCCATACTTTGAGAAAGCATATGAGTTAGATCAACTTCCTAATGAAAAAGGAAAAGTTAAACCTAAGTTCACGAAAGATATCAAAGGTATCCTAGGAGCAAACCACGTATATTACATCAATGGTGGTGCTTACTATTTCGATCAGAAAGATTATAACAAAGCTTACGATTTCTTCGAGCAATACCTGAAAATATCTGATATGCCGATGTTTAAAGGTGAGGCTGTCGCTGAAAGAGATTCAAACTTCATGACAGTTCAGTTCTATGCCGCTGTAGCAGCGACCCAACTTGGCGATTCTCAAAAAGCTATCGCAGCGTTAGAGCGTGCTAAAAATACGGATTATAGAGCAAGCGAGGTATATCAATACTTATGCTATGAGTATGAGCAAGCTAAGGATACCGTGAATTTAGAGAAGACTTTGGAAGAAGGTTTGAATAAATTCCCCGAGGAACAGTATTTCTTAATGAGCCTTATAAACAATTACATCTATTCTAATAGAAATGAGAAAGCTATTGAATATTTGAACACAGCTATCGCTAAGGATTCCAACAATCCACAGCTTTACGATGTAATGGGCCGTGTTTATGAGACTGGTTTGAAAGATTACGCTAAAGCTGAAGAGTATTTCAAGAAAGCATTGGCGATCAATCCTGACTATATCGAATCTCTCTCTAACTTAGGTCGTGTATATTATAACCAAGGTGTAAACAAGCAAGGTGAGGCTAATATGATCAACGACGCAAAACAATATCAAGAGGAATTAGGCAAAGCTAAGGAATTCTTTAAGCAAGCTCTTCCTTACTTTGAGAAAGCTCACCAAATGAAACCAGAAGAAAGAGAATATATGACCGCTTTAAGAGGTATTTACTACAACTTGAATATGGGTGATAAATTCGATGCTATTGAAGCAGAGATGAATAAGTAATTTCTTCTTTCAGAATAAATGGAACCGTCTAGTAATATAAGGTTACTAGGCGGTTTTTTATTTGTGTATCATGTATCGCAGAGTAGTCATTTTTTGATCGTTCATAATACTATTAAACATAATGGGAATTATAAAATTAATAGCAAGATAAGAATAAATTAGTGCATTCAAGCAAAGCTTGTAGCTGCTTTGAGTAAAGACACAGATCTTTTCACGGCTGTGAAACGTTTGTTTCATGGATGTGAAAAGATCGTATCACAGCTGTGAAAAGATCAGATCACCTATATGAAAAGATTAATTCAGCTTGACGCAACTATTTGATTCGCTATTAACTCCTTCAAATAAAGCATGACTTTCGGATGACTTAATGGCATGTCCTCTAGGATTTCTTTAAGCTCTCGCGTACTGATATCAAATGAAACCAGATCTGAATGATATAAGAAATGAATGTTTATGTCTGGATTACTGCCTATAAGCATAGCCATTGTACCCGCCAAATCTCCCCAAGGCGGACAATCAATATGAGATGAGACAAAACAAGCAACAACTACCGTACCTTTTCCCTGTATGGAAGATATTTCCACATTCCCGCCTGTTTGCTCCGCGTTTTGTATCAAGAAAGGTAAGCCTAGACCCACTTTTCGTGTCGTGCGAGTCGTATAAAACGGATTACGGATCAGAGAGACTGTTTCCGGATCCATACCACAGCCATTATCCGCGATACGAATACATATGGATGTGTCCTTTATCTGTATATCTATCTCTATATCAGAAGCTTTTGCTCTGATACTATTAGCGGTTATATCCGTGATATGAAACGAGAGATTATCCATGAGAGGCGAAAATTAAGTGATTGTCTTTTTGATCAAAAGCCTTTCGTAAGCCATCGAAGGTTAATTCCTCCGTTTGCCAAATGGAGGGCTGAGTACCTATTTGTTCGGGGTAATGAGCATCCGAGGCTGAGTATTGAGTCTGCTCTTTCAAATACCCGTGAATAGACAATAACTTACTGTATCTTTGCTGATTATTATATTCAATAGCATCTAAAGATAAGCAGGGGTCTATAAAACCTAATTGACTAATCAAGCTGAATGACGGACGTTCTACATGGGCGGCTACAAATAGAGCATCCACCTTACGTGCTTGAACGGCTATTTGGTTTACGCTTTGATCCAAGGCGGAGAGCAAAAGATAGGGCACTTCTCCTAGAATCTCATTCTCCGCATTCACCCAAACTTGATCGCCAAAACGTTCCGGATCATTTGGAATTGGAGGGAGATGCTCTTCTAAATATCGTTGGAATCGCTTACGGGATTCATCGGTCGGGAAATAAACCAGACAATGCGCTTCCTCACGGGTCGTAACTTCTACGCCCGCAAAGACCCTTAGTCCGAATCTCTCGCCAAGGGATTGAATCTCCGGGCATTGTAAGGTCGTATTATGATCCGTAATGGCAATAGCATCCAAACCTTTCGCTAAGGAACGACGCACGATCTCCGATGGACTCATTTCCAGACTGCCGCATGGCGACAGGCAAGTATGGATATGTAAATCAGCTAAATACTGTTTCATCCATTCTCATTCTGTAATAAGCGGTAAATCATACCGGAAGCCTCGAACGCGGAGCGTGTAGTTCCTAAAAGAGGGACAGCCTCTTCCCTACCTTTTTGTAAGGTCTCATCATCCGGAGAGGTTCCGTTCACGATCAATACCGCGGAGACGTCTTTTAAAGTAGCCACGGCCAGTATATTCTGATGCGTTTGCATGGTAATCCATAGCATACCCTCCTCGATATGTCCCATGACATCACTTAGTAAATCGCTCGTATAGCCCCCGGTTATCTCTGTATCAAGGCCCTCTTCTCCACAAAATACAGTAAGATTCAACATCTTCACTAAATCACAAACCTTCATATTTAGCTCCTTTCTTATAACAATCCTTATTTAAACGATCTTTCCCCCATGTCTTCTCAACGATACGGAAGGCATGCTCTTGGTCTAGTTTACCGTGCTTCTCCATATTACGTTGCATAAATACGCAATCACTGAATTGAGCCTCGTGGCGTACGATATCCTCGGCCAAGCTTTGACAGTTCGGGCTACCGCAAGCGCCACAATCGATTCCCGGTAGGTAACACATCAATTTCCGCACTTGCTCCATTTTCTTCAGCATCTCATCGATCGTTCCTTCGTACAACCGTTTGGGATTCGGTTGCACCGGACGGATCGTAATATGCTGCCTCAAATAGGATAAAGCCTCGAAATTATCGGCGGCGTATATCATCGGTACTTTATCCCGGTTCATGGATCGCTTCATGATACGCTCGGCCGTGAGGAAACGGTTCGCTACGGCTAATACACCTCCGGCACAGCTACGGTCGCAAGCCCTCAGTTCCAGAAAGTCTACGTTACGTACCTCGCTGGTCGTTTCCATTCGTTCCAAGAAATCGATCACATTATGGATCTCATCGATCGCGAGGCAACGACCGGAGAAATGTTTGGCCTCCCCTCCTGTCTGGCTCCATCGCATCTCTTTTTTCGTTAATGGCGGAGGAAGCTCACATTCCGGCTCATATCCTCTCGGGCGATTCTTAAGAATATGGTATACCTTATTATATAGGGTATCCATATTTATCACGCCTTTGATCGTAGATGAGTAACCTTCCGCTCCCTTCAAGGCGGCGATTTTCGCTGCGCAAGGCGTAACATAAAAGATACCGATCTCTTCCGAGGGAACACCTTGCCCTTCCAATATCTTATGATAATAAGTGGCCGAGGCGTTTACCGGCGCTTTCACCAATAAGATATTATCCACCAGCGCAGGGAAACGGACTTGTATCAACCGGACGATAGCGGGGCAAAAAGAACTGATCACCGGCTTTTCCTCGGCATTTTCCATCTGCCGTACCATTTCCTTATGGATCATATCGGCGGTAAACTCCACTTGGAAAACATGGGTAAAGCCCAGTTCCATAACGGCGCTGATAATTTCCTTCTCGGTCGTGTACTTTGAGAACTGCCCGATAAATACCGTGGGCATCAACGCTACCCTGCATTTATAATCAAATATACGCTGGAAGTCATCCTGCTCCACATAGATAGCCTCTGTCGGGCACGATTTCAAGCACTCGCCGCAATCCACGCACCAATCCTTATGGATCAAAGCCTTACCATCCCGGATACGGATCGCTCCCGTAGGGCACTCTTTCATGCAATGCGTACAGCCTATACAGCGGTCATTGTCAATCTTCAAGGCATGATAAAAATTAGCTTCCTCCATGGTCTACGCTCCTTCTTTATTAAACCATGTGACCATACGTACCGTGGTACCTACGTCTACTTGGCTCTCGATCGTTAATTCATCTACGTTCTTCTTCATATTTGGAAGTCCCATTCCGGCACCAAATCCCATCTCACGCACGGCCTCGGATGCCGTCGAATACCCTTCACGCATAGCTAGCGATATATCCGGGATTCCGGGCCCTTCATCCTTCAGTTCCAAAGATATTTTATCAGCGTCCAATTCAGCGACAACCGTTCCTCTCCAAGCGTGAGCCACGATATTCACCTCCGCCTCATAAAGCGCCACGACCACCCGCTTAATGATCCGGGGATCGATAGCCAATTGCTTCAAGACCTTCTTTATCTGGCTAGACGCATAACCCGCCTTCGAGAAATTACCGCCCTCCAACTCAAACTTAAATAGCATATCTCACGACCTCCTTTCTTAATATATAGGAAGGAGCCCCGCGCTATAAAGCTCTCCGACCGTATGATACATAGAATGATCTGTCTCCAGAAGAACCATATTGTTCTCACGAGCCAGCTCCAGCATATCCGGGGTTACTTTCTTCCCCCGCACGAAAAGTATATAAGAAACTTCCGCCATCTCCGCGGTACGGATCGTTTGCAAATTACAAAGTCCTGTCACCAACAGCACATCACCACAATCCAGCGTAAGCACGTCACTCATCAGATCGCTGGCAAAAGCGCACTGCACATCGTTCTCCCGTTTCTCTGAGCCACAGACGATGGAGGCATCGGTAAGCTCTTGAATTCTTTGAATCTTCATAAGGTACCAGAGGTTACATTTTACATGGGCTAATGTAAGAAATAATTTCGAATGTCGGCCTAGTATATTACATTAATTACTATCTTTGGTACACTAACAAAAAATAATCCTTATGTTCAGTAAAGAAACTTATATGGCCCGCCGGGCTAAGCTGAAACAAACCATAGGTTCCGGTTTGTTGCTATTCCTTGGAAACGACGAGAGTGGGATGAACTACGCCGATAATACGTATCACTTCCGTCAAGACTCTACCTTCTTGTATTTCTTCGGATTGCCATACGCCGGGTTATCCGCTATCATCGATATCGATAACGATAAGGAGATCATCTTTGGCGATGAGTTGACTATAGATGCGATTGTATGGATGGGTACGCAGCCCACCCTAAAAGAGAAGAGCGAGGCCGCAGGTATCAAGGAAGTCCGTCCTTTCAAGGAGATCGAGACTTACTTGAAGAATGCCCAGCAAAAAGGCCAGCCAATCCATTATCTGCCGACGTATCGTGCGGAACACCAGATCAAGTTATTCCAATGGTTGGGTATCGTACCCGGCGCGGAGAAACCTTCCGTACCTTTCATCATGGGTGTCGTAAACCAACGGAATTACAAGAGCGAGGAAGAAATCGCCGAGATCGAGAAAGCTTGTATCGTAACCGCCGATATGCACCTGACTGCCATGCGTACCGTACGTCCGGGAATCCGGGAGTCGGATGTAGCGGCTGCCGTTGCGGAAGTCGCTTTCGCCAACAATTACCAGCTCTCCTTCCCTATCATCGCCACGATCAATGGGCAGACTTTGCACAACCATGATCATAGCCATATGATTAAGAGCGGCGATATGCTGTTATTGGACGCCGGCGCCGAGACTGAGATGGGATATGCCGGAGATATGTCCTCCACCATCCCGGCCGACTCCAAGTTCACGACCCGTCAAAAAGACATCTATGATATTCAAGTAGCCGCCCATGAAGCTGCCGTAGCAGCTTTACGCCCGGGTATTCCTTTCGTGGATGTATATGAGTTGTCTTGTAAAGTGATCATGGAGGGTTTAAAGGACCTTGGTTTCGTGAAAGGAGATCCGATGGAGGCCGTAAAAGCCGGTGCTCACGCCATGTTTATGCCTTGTGGCTTAGGCCATATGATGGGATTGGATGTACATGATATGGAGAATCTGGGAGAGGTATACGTTGGTTATGACGGACAGCCGAAGAGTACGGAATTCGGACGTAAGTCATTGCGCTTGGGACGTAAGCTGGAACCGGGTTTTGTCTTGACCATCGAGCCGGGTGTATACTTCATCCCTGAATTAATGGATTTATGGAGAGGCCAGAACAAGTTCACCGAATTCATCAATTACGAGAAGTTGTTTACATATAAGGATTTCAGTGGCATACGTAACGAGGAAGACTATCTGATTACCGAGAACGGCGCTCGTCTATTAGGAAAGAAGATCCCTTTGCGTACGGAAGAAGTGGAAGCCATTCGATAAATCCTATACATTATTATATATAAGCTTATGCAAAAGGGAGAGCCTTAAAACAGCTCTCCCTTTTTGGGCTAAACGAGAAAGACAATGTATGAAACGATTTAAAAGCGGTATCCGATACTTAGAAAGAACGAATGCATAAAACGAATCCGAGGCATACTAAGCCTTTTCCCCTCTACAACGAAGTTTCGCCCTCCACTATATAAATCAAAATTCGAGAATATATACCCCAAAGAGAATATATACTGCTGGTCTATATCGAGGCTCAACATACTTTTAATATGATAAAATAACGATTTACCTCCCTTGTTCTTTATATGATCGAATTTTTGAGGTATCCATACCCCGGGAGTGTTTGGAACATAGCTTATATTAAACTCTTGATTGACAGGCAAAGGAATGGTTAATCCGGGTGAAACGACCAAAGAGAGTCCCGTATCCTTGTCTTTCCCGAATTTAAAAGCGGGAGTTACTAACTGGATGGCCGGACGTAACGCAAAGAAATGACAGCCCGGATTACTCTCATCTGAATCCCAGAACCACTGATTATCTCTTGAAAACCCCGTATAACTATCTTTCTCAATCGTATTACAGAAAAGCAACCCCATAGTAATTCCCACATAAGGAATCGGTAGATAAGTAACAGATGGCTCTACCTCCCATGCTGAATTATTATTCAAGGCACCGGAGAGTTCTACTTTCCACATATGGGATTTTTCTTCCTCTTGCGCCTGTCCCCCAAAGGTAAAGATCAAACAAATAAAGAAAAGTATAGATCTCATTATTTATAGGATGTTAGTTGTTCATTTACAGTAAAGACAGAGGACCTTCTCAATCACCCTATCCATTAGGGTTAATAAATCAAAAAGAGTTAATAATAAACACGGACTTAAAAAGAAAGCGTACATTTCCTTCTCAGACTATACATGATATTTCATCTTCTCGAAACGAAAACTCGTGAATCGATAAAAAAAGGCTGTCCCATCTTGAAGTGGAACAGCCCTCTTTGCTAAATAATACTGATTAAATTGCTTTCAGAATCTCGGTCAGTTTTTCCGGGGTGACGTTGGCGGCGATTATCACTCCTTCGTCGTTAATCAAGAAGTTCTTGAAACCTTTTCTTAAATCATACTTCTTGTACAACTCTGACTCTTTACCCAGTCCTTCGTGAAATTGCGTTGACAGATCCAACTTGTCAATCTTTACCGTCTCGGTAAAAATAGATTCTTTCTCATCCATAGAGATCGAACACATCGCGATTTTGTCCGGACCAAACTTGTTAACCTCATTCGCCAATTGCACGTTACGAGCCCGCGATTCCGCATCGTAAGCCGCCCAAAAGTTGAGCAATGTATAACGTCCTAATTGGTTGTGGAAACTGGCTTTAGCGTCGTTTCCCAAAAACTCTATTCTCGGAGCTAGATCACCGGGGTTCACACCCTCGGTAAGTTTCGCCTTTTTCGAACCGGCAGACATCCCTAATAACGCTACCGATGCGATGAGAACATAAGCTCTTACCTTCATATTTTCAATTTTACGTTAAACTTAATCGGGGGAATCTCCCGGGGGACAAACTCCCGACTCCTGATTTTCAGGATCGTAAACAAGCATGTTTCTTTCGCTAAAGAGACACTTACTAGTCTTTAACGGGTGCAAATATAAAACCAAATACTTCTTTCCACCAAATTATATAGCGATTTTCTGCAAATTAGCAAGCTTTTTTATATGTTTTAGCGCACACATCGATAAAAAAATTAACTGTTTTGCAACATAAATTTAGAAGTAGAGTACCTTTTTCTCCCCGAGAGAACCGCAAAATCATCAAGAATCATTAGCTTCCCGCTCCCCTACCTTTAGACCGATAACAGGGAATCCTTAGCGATTTCATCTTTAAGTATAGATTATCCAACAACTGTTGCATAATCATCTAACAGTTGGTGCATGATCTTCCAACAGCCGTTAGATGATCATGCACCAACTGAAAAATTAGCAATGCTTCAAGAGCAAACCGCTAATCCTTCTTGGAAAAGAGGCTAATAGCATTAAGAGATTCCCTTTAATCACCTTGTACTGCCATCTTGAAAAATAAAAGGAAAAAAATACCCTTCCCTCTTGTTTATTCAAAAACTTCCACTACATTTGCAGTATACTATTAAACTAATACACTAAAGCAGCAAAACATATGATTACATTAAAAGAACTCTCATTCAGCTATAGCCGCAAAAAAGAGGTACTTGATCGTATCAATCTTGAGGTTGGATCGGGACACATCTGTGGCTTATTGGGAAAGAACGGCGAAGGAAAGACTACGCTTCTAAACCTTCTAAGCGGACAGATCTTTCCGGATCAAGGCTCTTGCCTCGTATTGGAGGAAATTCCTGCCGAGAGAAACGCTCGTTTCTTGCAACAGATCTTCTCATTGCCGGAGGAAATCTCCATGCCTGAGGTCACCGCCATAGAATATATAAAGATGTACGCGCCTTTTTATCCGACATTTAGGGACGATATCTGCAAGGCTTGCGTAGAATCGTTTGAGATCAATCTATCCGATCGCCTGTCGAAAATGTCTCAAGGACAACGGAAAAAGGTGGCGATAACCTTGGCGCTGGCCGCTCATACGCCCCTGCTTCTAATGGATGAACCAACAAATGGGCTGGACATTCCCTCGAAAGCGACATTCCGCAGACTGGTAGCCTCTTTGATAGATGACAATCAGACGGTTATTATCTCCACGCATCAGGTCAGGGATCTGGAAAGCTTGATCGACACGGTATTGATCTTAGACCAAAGGCAAATCCTATTGAATAAGACATTGAACGAGATCGGCGAGAAACTTTATTTCGGACCACTCCTGCCGGAAGAGAAAGCTCTTTATTCCGAGCCTACCCCGCAAGGGACAATAGGCGTCACCGCAAGGGATGGCAAGGAAGAGACGGCCGTATCCTTAGAGTTGCTCTTTAACGCAGCGATAACTTATCCCAAAGAGATCCAAAGAATCATGAACTCCTAAAATACACATAGATATGAAAACAGATTTCAGTATACAACGCATCAATCTTTTACTTCGCAAAGATTGGATAGAGAATAAGAAGAAATTAGCTTATGGGGTGTTGGTCATCCTCGGAGTCCTCTTCTTTTTCCTATTATCCTCCATTTTATGGGCTACGAGATTCCGTACCCTTACATTATATGTATTGGGATCATTGGGGACTTTTATCGCTTTCTGTAGCTACGTAAACTTAATGATACACCGCCCTAGAGGATTGTTCTTAACGCTTCCCGCGAGCAACCAAGAGAAATTTGCCGCTATCTTGATCGAAGGCATCGTGGTATTCTTAACATACCAAGTCACGTTCTGGACTGGGACGGGAATAGCCTCAATGCTCATTCATATACAGCCTGTAGCATTCAAGGACATTATCATGACCTTGCAAGATTTCACCATGCTGGCGTTTGTCGGCTCCTTGATGTTTCTCTCTTATGTCACGTTCCGGAAGTATGCCTTAGGAATCGCTTGTGGCGGATATATATTGATAGCAGCCTCTATCATAGGGATTGTCTATCTATGTATAAACATCTTGAATATCCAGCCGGGTATGAATAGTTTTTGTTATGAATCTTCACCGTTTTATACCGCCGTGTATTGGCTGAGCTTTGCCTTTACACCCGCATTTCTCATCGCGACCCTCGTGGTCTTATACGTCGCTTATCTAAAACTTAAAGAAAAGGAACTAAGATGAACTACAATACGAATCAATCCATATTTATCCAAATAGCCGAGCGGATTTGCGACCGGGTATTGAGTGGTAATTACAAAGCCGATAGCCGTATCCCGTCCGTACGGGAACTGGCAGTAGAGATGGAAGTGAATCCGAACACGGTCATGCGTTCCTTCGAACGTCTGCAAGCGAATGAGATTATTTACAATAAGCGTGGGATCGGCTACTTCGTCGCTTCCGACGCCGAGCAAAAAATCCGTGAGATGCGCCATAACCAGTTCGTGGAAGAGGTACTTCCCGCCGTCTTCAAGGAGATGCACCTGCTAGATGTAGGTATCGACGAGCTTACGAAAGCCTATACATTATATATATCTACCATTAAATAAAGACAATCATGAAAAAAAGTAATCGCGTATTTATCGCCTTGATAGCGACATTATATATCGTTCCAGCCCTCACTTTCGGCGTTGCCCAGTTTACGTCGGAAAAATGCCTTACAGGTTTCACGCAAAAGTTTCAGATTATCCAGATAGATAATCCGGAGTTGAAAGCGGAAAACATAAAGGTCGACACAAGAACTGCCTCCGAATTTCCTCGGGCACAAATATTGGAAGCAAAAGACCGGTCGCTGCTCTATTACGAGGGAAAGAAACGGTATTTGCCGGAAGTCAGCCGCCACGATTCTCTATTATTGGTTAGCGGGGCGAGGGACGCCGGGCAAGATAAAAATCTCACGTTGCATATCCGTATCAACAATATCCAGAAGATCCGTCTGAACGGAGAAGAGATTTGGACTAAGTAACAAGCACATACACACATTATTTCTTAATCATTAAATCGTACTATAATGAAACAAATCATTATGGCAGCCCTTCTTATATCCTTTTCTTGGGGTGTCCGGGCACAACAATTACAGATCCGGGGGAAAGTCATCGATCTATCCGACAAGTCTCCTCTTGAGTTCGTGAATATCACGCTTCAAACAGCCGATTCCGCATTCATCACAGGGACGACGACGGATAGTAAAGGACTTTTCCGGATCGAGAAAGTCAAGGCCGGAGATTATCAAGTATCTGTTTCCTCCATAGGTTACAAGACCTCAGTAGTCTCCGTGCTGGGACTTTCCCAGAATATAGATCTCGGTACGATCTCATTGGCATCCTCCTCTATATCCTTAGATGAAGTCACGGTCAACGCTTCCGCTATCCGTAATACGGCGGACCGTAAGATCGCGTTCCCTACCTCCGAGCAAAAAGCGGCCTCCAGCAATGGCATCAACCTATTGAACGCCTTGATGCTTCCTCGTTTGGAAGTGGACCCGATCCGGAATAGCGTATCGCTACCAAATGAAGGGACGATTCAATTCTGTATCAACGGTATCAAGGTGGAGCTATCCGATATCCGGGGCTTATCGCCACAGGAGGTAATCCGGGTAGAATATCATGATAATCCGGGCTTACGTTACGGTAACGCCTCTGTCGTACTCGACTACATTGTCCGGAGGGAAACTAGCGGCGGTTCTGTCAATCTGGATCTTAGTAATTCACCGACCACCTCTTTTGGAGACGATCAGGTATCGACGAAGTTCAATCATAAGAAATCGGAGTTCGGATTGCAATACGCCGTCCGTTACCGGAATCCGTATCATATCTGGACGGAAGGAGTCGAGACCTTCCGCTTTGAGAGTGGCGAGACGATGGAACGTACCTCGGAAGGTCTGCCAAGAGGAATGTCCGAGACCGCTCATAACCTCTCTCTTAATTATAATCTGGTAGATAACGACCATTATTATTTCAATGCTACGCTACGCTATTTCTTATCAGACGAGGATAAAGGTGGCGGCAAGAACCTGTATACCAACAATAATCCCGAGGATAAGACATACGCTTGGAATCCAAATAGCAACTCTACCAAACGTCCTTCCCTCGACCTTTATTACCAACGCTCCTTACCACATAAGCAGACATTGATACTTAATATGGTAGGTACGTACATACATACGAACGCAAACCAAATGTATCAAGAATGGAAAAACGATATCCTCTTATCGGATATCTTGTCGAACGTGGACGGAGACAAATATTCCATCATCGGCGAGGGAATCTACGAACGGCAATTCGAGGCCGGTCGATTGGGAGGAGGATTGAAACACACCCAATCGTGGACGGATAACACCTACAGCGGAACGGTTGGAGGACGAACCAAGATGAAACAGTCGGAGACGTATCTCTATACGGAATTCAGCGGACGTGTCAAGAAGTTGAATTATACCGCCGGAATAGGTGTCTCCCGCTCATGGCTCAAGCAAGAAGGTGAGGAAGATTATCAATATTATACGTTCCGCCCAAAGGTATCCTTACAATATAACTTTACGGATAATATGTATTTCCGGGTGAACGGTAGCGTAAATAATGTCTCACCTAGCCTATCGGAGCTAAGCGCCATCGAGCAATACATCGATACGCTCCAGATACGCCGGGGAAATCCTTATCTGAAACCCTATAAGAGTTATGACATGCAAGCCAATTATCTATATAAAAAAGGAATATTCACCGGAGACTTAAACTTTTATTACAGTAATAGCCCGGACCGGATCATGGAGGAAGTGATACGAGAAAATAATAAGTTCATTCGCATTACCGATAACCAAAAAGGATGGCAGAAACTAAGCGGTGACTTGACATTACGTGTCGGCCCTATCATCAAGCGGATCGTAAGCCTATCCGTGACAGGTGGCGTTAATCGTTATATTAGCGAAGGAAATAGTTATTCGCATACCTATACCAATTGGTATTACCGGGCTTCCGTCATGGCTATGTACAAGAAGTTCATGGCTATGTTCCAGATACAAAGCAGCTACAACCGGTTTATCGGAGAGTTATTAAAAGGTGGCGAGAATATCCACATGTTTATGTTCCGGTACAATCAAGGTAAATTCGCCGTTGGAGCCGGACTGATGATGCCTTTCTCCAGCCAGTACAAACGGGTAGAGGAAAACTGGAACGCTTACGCTCCCAGCCATACGAACATGTATGCGAACGACTTCTCCCGGATGTTGATGCTAACCTTCTCTTGGAACTTCGATTTCGGCCGCAAGTTTAAGGAAGGCAAGAAGAAACTTTGGAATAGCGACGAGGATTCGGGTATCATGCGATGATCCTCAAAAAGAAAAGTCCGGTATTAATTACCAGACTTTTCTTTTCAATCTTCAGGAGGGGGAATTGGAACCCCTTCTTTAATAAACTCATCATATACGATCTTAGGATGGTCTTGCGGAGAAGCCAGTTGATATTCCGCGGTGAAATTATCCCGCCTAAAATTCTTCAGCTTAAGGTTTTCCACGCTGTAATTTCTCAAGGTCTCTTTCCTGTCACCAAACAAAGAGCTGTTCAATACCTCCGAATCCAGAATGTTTTCTTTCGGAGTCATTGTAGGCAAAAGGTTTTGCTCCAGCAATCCTCTATAAGCGCCAATGTATTCGCACCAAACAGAATTACCTTTTTGATAGATCCGATAGGTGTAGTTAGACCAAGCTGTCGTTACATGAATCTCATGCTCCCAGATATCGACGGATGCCTCTGAATCAAAGTAGGGATCTTTAATCGTCACACGTCGTAATCCATGATTCTCATCTCTCACTAAAGTCAGCCACTTATCTGAATGAAGTATTTCAGAAATAATGTCGGGCAACTTTTCCTTGATTTCAAATTGGATTCTCATACATTTCGCCTGCCGGTCAGGACTTTTTAAGGTTGCCAGGTTCTCATTAAACATTTTGTCGTTAATACGATAAAACAAATATACTAAAACTCGCTCACATACAGATGGCTTTGGAGAAAATAATGCAAAGTGTTTGAGACCGAAAGGGATATGTGGTTTTGTACCAGATTCTTCCATTTATGGCTTTTGACCGTTTTTGGGGGAGTTAGGATAACGAATCGCTACCTATCCGTTGCCTTTTTCAGGATTGAAAAAGAGGTTTGGAAATTGCTCCCGCATCTCGTTCTATATCCTGTTTACCATAGTAAAGAACGCAGTTTTTGCTATGTCTGTTAATGCAAACTTAGTCATATTTTTCCGTATTAGAAAAAAATATAGACTCTGTTTACAAGCCAAGGGATCTTATTCTTCGTTCCGCTATATTTTTCATGCCGTTCATTTGCTCTGCATATAATAATTTTGCAAACAAAGGAATTAGTTATGAATCAGGCAAATGTAAAGGTATCGTTCTACCTGAAAAAGAGCGAGGCGGATGCTGACGGCAACTGTCCTGTAATGGCAAAGTTGAATGTCGGAAAGTATTCCGAGGCGGCTTTCAGCGTGAAGATGAAAGTGCCACAGTCACGCTGGACCTCCGGACGTGCAACCGGCAAGAGCGTGGCAGCAAAGGAAATCAACAACCGTCTGGATGAGATTCGTGCGATGGCATTGAATATCTACACGGAGCAGTCGGCTGTTCGTGACGGTGTGACAGCCGATGAAGTGAAAGGTGTACTGCTTGGAATGGCCAGCGGGCAAGAAACGCTTTTGGGGTATTTCAAACGATTCATCAGCAATTTTGAAAAGCGTGTGGGAGTAAACCGCACAATAGGAAGCCTGCGGGCCTATCGCAATGCCTACAACCATATCGAAAGATTCTTGCAGGTGCAATACAAACTGTCGGATATTCCGTTTTCCGCGTTGGACCGCTCTTTCATCGACAAGTATGATTTGTATCTTCGGACTGAACGTAATCTCGCTCCCGGAACGATTATCAATCTGACCGTACAGCTGAAAACGATTATCGGTGAGGCCATCGCTGACGGCATCATTACCGCCAGCCCGTTTTTGGGATATGAGCCGGTGCGTCCCAAAGCCGTACAGAAATATCTCACGGCAGAAGAGTTACACAGGATTATGACCACTCCGCTTCACAGGCAGACCCTCTATCATGTCCGTGATTTGTTTCTGTTTTCCTGCTTCACCGGCATTTCATACGGAGATATGCGCCTGTTGACCAGGGATAACCTGTGCCTTGCGGAGGATGGGACATGGTGGATTAAAAGTGCCAGACAGAAGACCAAGATAGAATTTGAGATTCCGCTGCTGGACTTGCCGTTGCAGATTCTGAAGAAGTATGGCGACACAGCTCCCGGTGACAAGTTACTGCCGGTGTATTGCAATTCCATGCTGAACCTTTACTTGAAAGAGATTGCCCGGATCTGCCATATAGACCGTCCGCTGGTCTTCCACCAGGCCCGGCATACATACGCAACGGAAATCACGCTCTCCCACGGAGTTCCTCTTGAAACGGTCAGCAAGATGCTCGGACATAGCCAGATAGAAACGACACAGATTTACGCGAAAGTGACCGACGACAAGATAGATGCCGATACAAAGGCCTTGAACCGGAAAATTTCGGAGCGTTTCTCCGTCATCATTTAATAACCACTTGAAAACAATTATATGGAAAAGAATATTGAAAAACAGAACACTAAACGGCGCAGCACTTTTGCCGTGCTGTTTTATATCAACCGTACGAAAGTGCGCAAGGACGGGATGTGCCAGCTATTGTGCAAGGTGAGCATTGATGCAGAATGGGCACAGATAGGAACCAAGGTTTCGGTCAATCCTGCCATCTGGAATCCGGAGAAAGGGCGTGCTGACGGAAGAAGCGAGAATGCCGTTACAGTAAACCGCGCCATAAATGACCTGACAAGCGAGATTGCCGGACATTATGAGCGGATAAAAAACAGCCTGGGTTTCATCACGGCGGAACTGGTCAAGAATGCAGTCAAGGGTATCGGACAGAAACCGCTTACCCTGCTGGCTCTCTTCAGGGAGCATAATGAGGAATTCAAGAAACGTGTCGGGATAGACCGCATACAGGAGACATACGACTCCTATCTGCGTTCCTACAAGCATCTTTCCGCTTTCGTCCGGGAAAAGAGAGGTGTGGAGGATGTAACGTTACGAAGCCTTGACCGGGTGTTTTATGACGATTTCGAGGTATTCCTGCGTACAGTCCGCAACCTGAAGCCCAAAAGCGTGCATGAGCACCTGTACCGCTTGAAGAAACTCACGATGCGTGCGGTCAGCCAAGGAACATTGCGCCGCGATCCATATTGCCGCCTGCATCCCGAACTGCCCAAAAGGAAGAGCCGCCACATGAAACTGGAGGATCTCAAGACATTGATGACTACGCCGGTGAAAAAGCCGCAACTGCAATTCGTACGGGATATGTTCATCTTTTCGACGTTCACCGGACTGGCATATGCGGATTTGAAGAAGCTGTCAGTAAATGATATTACGCAGGCGAAGGATGGCATATGGTGGATTCATATCCACCGGCAAAAGACCGACACGCTTTCCTCTGTCCGCCTGTTGGATATTCCACTCCAAATCATAGAGAAATACCGCAACCTAAGAACCGGGGACAGAGTTTTCAATATTTATACCCGCAGATATTTTATCCAGCTGACGAGAGAATTAGGCCGGGTATATGGATTTGATTTGACCTTCCACCAGGCCCGGCATAATTACGGAACCCACATCACTCTTTCGCTCGGTGTTCCGATAGAGACGGTAAGCCGCATGATGGGACATACCTCCATTTCCACCACGCAGATTTACGCGCAGGTCACGGACACGAAAGTGGATGAGGACATGAAACGGCTGAGAGCCACTGGTTTCGAAAACAGGATTGCTTTGTGTGAAGAGGATTTCCCTACAAAGAAAAAACGAAACAAGAAAGCGCAAACCGTATGAAACAAGAAAGCGGAGAAACGACCTGCCCGAGCCGCAGGCTGTTTCTCCGCACTTGATTAATGAGGAAGGGCTATACCCAGCGTTGTTCCTCCCGGCATCTCTTGTAGGCATCGTCCAGAATCTTCATGATATCGGACTCTTTGTAAAGAGCCTTCCCCTGAACCATGTAGTAAGGGATCACACCGAATGCACGGTATTCCTGCAATGTGCGCCTGCTTACCCGCAGGACTTTGGAAAGTTCCTCGTCCGTAAGGAAACGTTCACCATTGAAAAGGGATCTCGGCATATCCTCCATCGCTGAGAGCATCTTCTCCATTTTCTCCAACCCATGGAACATAACGTCTATGCGCGGGTCTTTCTTGTCTATAAAATGATAGCTCATAATTTGCTCTTTATTAAAGGGTGATAACTCAATTCCAACAATCTCTGTATATCTTCCGGCTTGTAGAAGAGTTTGTTCTTGATACGGCTGAAAGGCAGTAAGCCTTTGGCCCGGTACGCCTGAAGGGTCTTTTTGTTGATGCGAAGCACATCGCACACCTCCTGGTTGTCCAGCCAGTTTTTCAGGCCGAGGTCTTTAACCGGACGGCATATCCGTGTCACCCGTTCCTCGAACTCGCAAAAGCGGACACGCAGTTCTTCAAAAGTCTGTTTGTCAATACATATAAGTTCCATAATTCTTGTTCCGTTTAATTTAAACATTTGTCTGGTGTCTGAATCTCGTCGGCAATGACTTGCCCTTCTGATTGAGGAAAGCCTCCACTTCGGATGCCTTGTAGTAGGTTCTCCCGTCAATCATGTAATAGGTCACGAGTTTCTTTTGCCGGTAACGCGCCAGCGTGCGCTTGGTGATGCCGAGCAGCTGGCACAGGTCATAGTTGTCCAAGAGCGTGTCGCCGTCCAAACAATCCTTCAGCTTGTTCATACGTTCCAATGTCTGCTCTATCTTGTCGAACCGTTCCATGATTTGGGTGAACATCCCATGGGCGGTCTCACTGTTTATCTGTAACATGACTAATCTGTTTTAGTGTAAATAATCGTTTGCTTACACCTTGTTGCGCAACAGGTTATATCATATTATAAGACCAACGGCGTGCCAATGGCACCGATAGACACCAAAAAACACCGATATAGCATTGTATATCAATGGAATAAAATTTCAATGATGTGAAAATGTCGATTCCAAGAATCTTGCAAAATGCGAGATTCCTTTGCAGGATGCAATGGACTATCGCGAGGATTTGCGGTAAATGATACGGGTAATCCCGTTTTTAAAAGTTTTAGACCGATAGAGTTCCCAGCGGTTGGCAGGGAGCTGTTGCAGGCAGGCGATGCCTTTCCCATATGTCAGGGGAAGGATATAAATCACAATTTCGTCGATAAGGTGGTAGATGGTCAGCCCATGCAGCAAACCGAGGCTTTCCTTGCCGTATATCTCTGCCGTGTAGATGAACGAGGCATTTTTTTCGCCCTTCTCACAAATCAAATCCAGCATGGGATAGCCAGGGAATAGCGTGAAGGTGCTCCTCTCGTGCCAGAATGGGAAACCTTGCCGTTCCGTCCTGATCCATTGCAACAGTTCCTCATCCTTGTCAGGAAGATAACCGTCCAATGTCACCGCGGTTATGATTTGTATTGTTGCCATACCTCTATCTGTATACCAAAATTAAAAGCGTGAAACTCACGCACTATCAGGTAGAGGCTCTGGTAAGCCCATTGTAGAATCATGCATGAGCTCACGCTATAAGGCATAGCACAAGCTACACGCAATAATCTCTACAATTTGAAATTTACCAGATTTCTACCTGAGATCTCTTGCGACTTGTATGTATATAATCAGCGGAAGTTTTACGCCCCCGCCGTTATCTTCTATGTTTAAACCGGACACGGTTCTATGAACCCTCCAATCTTTTGCAAATGTACGAATTATCGTTCATATTGAAAATTATTTTATTCCGTATTTCTTCATCTTGCGGTACAAGGTCGCCGGATTTATTCCCAGTAGCCGTGCCGACTGTTCACGGTGTCCGTTACACGCTTGTAGGGCGTTAATGATGGATTCTTTCTCTGCGTTCTCATCTTTCAATGGTAATACAACAGGAGCAATTCCCTCATTCGTATGCTCTGTCTGACCGCCTATATTCAAATCCGATAATTCCAGTAACGGGATTTCTGCAAGCAGCACGGCTCTCTTTACCATGTTCTGCAACTCCCTGACATTGCCCGGCCAGGAATAGGAGCGCAGGCGGTATATGGCATCGTCGGAAAAACCACGTGTGTCCCGTTTGAGTTCTTTCGAGAAGCGTTTACGGAAAAATTCGGCTAAAGGCAGGATGTCGCCCGGACATTCTGCCAGAGAGGGTTGCCGTATCTCGAACTCGCAAAGGCGGTGGTAGAGGTCTTCCCGAAATCTCCCTTCATTAATCGCCCGTTCCATGTTTTCATTCGTGGCGGCTACTATTCTTACGTCCGCAATCTTTTCTTTTTGACCGCCTATAGGCATATAGATGTTCTCCTGCAATACCCGTAGCAGCATGGACTGTATCTCGAACGACATCGTTCCGATTTCGTCCAGAAACAACGTACCGCCTTTTGCCATGTCGAAGAAACCGGGCTTGCCCGTGTCCGCACCCGTGAAAGCCCCTTTCTCGTGCCCGAACAGCATGGAGGGGGCAAGATCACGTGGCAGGATGCTACAGTTGACCGCCACGAACGGCATTCCCACACGCCCGCTGTTCTCGTGGATGCTTTGGGCCACGGACTCCTTGCCCGTCCCGTTGGCACCGAGTATAAGCACAGACATGTCCGAGGGGGCGACCAGCCTCGCGTACCTTTCCACCTCAAGTATTTTGGGGCAGGTACGCTTGAACAGGTCTTTCGGTTTCGTGCGGACAGTCGCGAGCGGACGGAATATCTCTTCTGCCAGTTCAAGCAGGTGTTCCCGGTGTACCGGCTTGGGCAGGTAGTCCTTCGCTCCCAATTTGATGGTGCGTACCACGTCCGGTACCGACACGTATTCCGTGGTTATGATGAAAGGTATGTCCCTTTTCTCCTTTTTAAGCCATTCCAGCAGGGAGATGCCGTTGCCTTCCGGCAGCCGGACATCAGACAGGATCAGATCGAATTGGTGCTTGCGTATCAACGCACGGGCTGCCGGTTCGTTCATGGCCGTCATCGCATCGTACCCGGCCTGCTCGAACCAGTCCTTCTGTCGCTGCGAAAGACTTACATTGTCTTCAACTATCAGTATTTTCCGTTTCATGGGCTATTTTGTTTATGGTGTTCTCCGCTTCCGTTACCAGCATGGAGATATGTTTTATAATCCGTCTCGTGTATTCTTCAATGACATCCTTACCGGCTGTCTCGTCTTTCAGCACTTCCCGGAAATCGTAAAACGGACCGTAGGACTGCAACAGTTCCAATGAGGGCTGTATTTTGTGGGCGATTTCCCGTAATCCGGCTCTGTCTCCGGCTCCCATGGCAGACCGGAGATCCTTTATATCCCGGTTGGATTGAGAAATGAACGTCCGGAGCAGTTTCCGCTTGTCCCGGACATCCGCCGTGAATGTGTCGAAATCGGGAACGCAGGGTTCTTCCGGTTCTGTATGGGATATAACAGCGGATATGGTATTCAGCAGTTCGTTCATCGAAAAAGGCTTGTAAACGCAGTCGGCAAAGCCGCTGCCGGTGAACGCCTCCTTTTCCCGGTCGCCTCTTGCCGTCATGGCTATGACAGGAATCGTGCGTGAATTGCCGATATTGGAATTACGCAGCAAAGCCAATATCTCGAAGCCGTTGGTTCCCGGCATCTGTATGTCTGACAGTAGCAGGTCGTAATCCTGCTTGCGCATCTCCTTCACGAGTTCCTTGGCGTTGGAACAGGCGGTACAGGACACACCGTTACGCTCCAGCATCTCCTTGACGATTTCCAGTTGCAGACGGTCGTTGTCGATGACAAGGACGCTTTGGGGCAACGGGAATGTTGTCCGCAATGCCGATGCCTCGTGTTCTATCCTTTCATCGGAAACCGGCAATGGCAACAATACCCGGAAAGTGCTTCCATGCCCGGGTTCGCTTTCGACATCTATTTTTCCACCTAAAAGATTGACCAACCCTTGCGTGATAGGGAGTCCAAGCCCGAAGCCGTCGGCGTTCATTTCCGAGACCAGACGTTCGAACGGGCGGAATATGCGTGAAAGGGTATCTTCGTCCATACCTATGCCTGTGTCCTTTATCTCCAAAGAGAGATTTCCGTCTTTGTAGGCGGCATTGAAACGTATCGTTCCGCTATCCGTGAACTTGACTGCATTCGCCAGCAGGTTGTCTATGATTTGTGCGATACGGTCTATGTCACCGTGAAGCACGACATCCGTATCCTTGAAATCGCAAAGAAAAAGGATGCCTTTATTGTTCACCACATTGGAAAAGCCGGTGGCTATACGCTCCAACCAATCGTTCAGGCTGAATGGTACGTTGTTGCATGTCTCCTTGGACTCGTTAAGACGGTACACGTCCAGCAGATTGTTCAAAAGGTGCAGGATATGCCTGCAAACGATTCTGATATTGGTCAGGTGATGGTTTCGCCTTTTCCTATCACGGATATCCGCCGCCAGTTCCGCGCTGCCGTTGATGATATTCAGCGGGGCGCGTATATCGTGCGAGATGGTAAGGATGATATTCTTGCGTGTTTCCAGCAGTTCATTGTTCTTGTCTATGATACCTTTCATCTTGTCCCTGAGCCTTACATCCCATTTCAGATGCTTGTGGATAATCAGGTACGAGAATACCAGCAGGACGATTGCCGCGACTATCAGCCCCGTGATGATGGAGGTGGAGTAATTGTGCGCTTGCGCAATATATCGTTCTCTGTCTTGGAAGGCGGCTTGTGCGTGATTGTTGATGCTTCCGAGCAAGGCGAAGAGTTTCCGGTTCAAATCCTTGTTACGGACACGCAGGCTGTCGGTGTAGCCCTCCATATTGCGTATTCTCTCCGTTTGCAAGGCGATAAGCTGTTCGTTCAGAGAGCGGAGCCTGTTGGGAGACGCGGGCACTTCCACAGTTTCCTTGCCGCCAAACAGTCCTGCGATGCCTTTCTTCTTTCGCATGACGGTACGTGGTTGTATCGCTTGCCGGGCAGCTTCGGACAGATGATTGACAAGCAAGCTGTCGGCTTTGTCTTGCCGATGGAACACCTGCATGATTTGGTACAGGTGCCCCTCCTTGCTTGACAGCAATCCCCGAAGCGTGTCTATCTGAGTGGTATCTACCATGTTGTCGCTGCCTATTTTCAAGACTTGTAGCAGGGAATCCACTCTCAACCGCCTCGTTTGGTAGGCACGGTAGTCCTCCTCCTCCCAAGCGATAACACTCTCGCCTAATGAGGCCAGAACTGTTATATTGCGGTGTATCTCGGATAGCTCACCCCGCACCTGGCGGATTTCTACGATGTCGGCCTCCAGTTCCCGGAGCCTCGCGCGTTCATGGAAAAGAATGGCGGCCATGCTGATGATAACAGCCATTAAAACCAGATATCCGAAAAGGATTTTCGCTTGTAGGGACACACTTTTTGTTATCATTAATATCAACTATTTATCCAGATTCAGTGTTTCCGAAATAATGTTTTAGTCACTCTCGTCCGAGTTCCCGGTTTAGCGAGTGGAGGGTATCCGTATCGGGCGGCAAATGTACGGCTTCCTTTGCCCAGAGCCACCCGGGAAGGCCTTTTTTCTTACGGGGTGACTGTACGGAGACGGGTTGCCTGTTGCACGGAGATGGGCAGGCGTTTCAGCAAAAGATCATCGGTACTATCCTGTTGCTGAGACAACCGCATGCTCTGGTATAGGTGGCCTCCTTGCTTGCCTGCAGGCCTCGGAGCATATCGATATGCCCTTTACGGACAAATTCCGTACCATGCATCGTCCACAACAGGGAGTCTGTACGCAGGCAGAGTTCCCTGTATTCGACCAGATACTCTTCCGTCCAGAAGATGGCTGTCCACCGTGAAAGGCGAGAACGGAAATCAGGTGGAGGATAGTATTTCCATCACGCTGTATCTGACGAATAGTTACGGCTTCAGTCTTGATAGCTTCTACCCGGTTACGCTCATGAAACAAAACGGCGACCATACTTGTTATGATCGCCATCAAGATGATGTATCCGAAAAAGATTTTATGTTGCAAAGGTATTTGCCTACTATGTTATCATATATTCTGCATCTATAAACATGGAAAACCATGCCCCCGACCAATGAAATTCTCCCTATAGGTGAAAATCACATATACGAATCGTTTGTAACGACATTGTCTATAAAATTCCTCGCAATATCCGTTTCCATGTTCTCTATCATGCCGTTATACTCGCCATTGATTATATTCCACCTCTTTTTTACCACTTTGCCCAATCCTTAACCGTCATGCATATTGTCGATTATCCACTCATGTTTTCATCCTCATATATCCTTATTTTTTTAAGTTCTTGCGACAATTGGACATACAACACCATGGCTTTTATCAGGTCCAGACTCTCCTTGCAGAACCATGGAAAATCGATACATCTGAAATCAATATGGCTCTCTTCCAGTAGATTGAGAAAACGGGTGTCGTCTATCATCCCTTTTAAGGAAACGAACAGGAGAGGTATCCTTTTTCTTCGACAAAAGAATAATGCCTTCTGCAGTTCCGCATATGCGATGGCTCGTTCATCCTTGGAGGTGGAATCATTTCTCTTGTCAAAAAAAGACAACTGGACTTTTAATGAATCATGCCGTTGGAGGTATTCTGTCAACAGTTTCTGTGCTTCAGGAGAGGTATCATCTCCATACAGTATTATATCACTGTATTGTTTCATATCGGGTATTTGTTCCGGCTGTACACTCCTTTTTTCCAAAGGCAGCCTTTCATATTCTTTCAATAAATATTGTTTCGTAACTTTCCGAGGATTCTCAACGGAGTAGAATGCATATCTGAATACAAACAGAATCCCTTTCTTCTGTACAGATTCTTGTTCCAAGAAAAAAGAGTTCAGACGTATCTTGTTTTCTTGAAGGATATGTTTGGGAATATCTTCCTGATAGGTATCGGTCGTGTATTCAAGGACGGTCTTTTTCATTTAGATTACACATGTTTATTTCTAACCAACCTTAATAGTAATGTTATCTATTATTGATATTTTGTAATGAGAGGATTTTTTCATTTATTGATTACTTGACTAATTGATATACTGAACTTAAATTCCGGTAATATCCATCTAAATCTAAACCATAGCCTACTACAAATTCATCTCCAATCGAAAAGCAAATATATTTGAGTGGGTGATTTTTTTCTTTTAGTTTCTGGGGCTTATACAAAAAAGTAGCTATTTGTATTGATGTCGGATGATATTTGGACAATTTATTTATAAGAAATCGGGTGGTCAGACCTGATTCGACAATATCTTCCACGATAATGACATGACGATTCGTGATATTGACGTCAAGCCCTGATATTTCATCGATATATCCTTTGGATTCCATACCTTGGTACGATTTCAATTTTACAAAAGATATCTCCAACGGAATATCGATTTGTTGAATCAAATTCGATGCAAACATAAAACTACCGTTTAAGACAGGAATAAAAATCGGCTTCTTTCCCTGATATTCGGAATTTATCTGTCGGGCAACCTCTGAAACCCGTTCCTTTATTTGTTTTGAAGAAATAATTTCCTCAAATATAAAACTGTTAATTTGAATTCTTTTCATCCGAATGATATGGCAACTCTGTTAAATTTATGGGTTATTGACTCTTGAAATGCAGCTAAGTGTTCTTTCTTTGAATAAATCTTCAACGATAATATCTTGTAAAGATCATTGTGTCTCGAAACAAAAGAAACGGCATCCTGAAAATTTCGTTTCGTATGGGCAATACTTCCATGAATCTTGATTTCTTTGTAATGCACTTTATTGTAATCAATGCTAACAACCGACTCATTCGCTATAGACTGGAATAAAACAATCGTTCCACCCCGTTCTATCATATTTAAAGCATATACCAGACCTTTTTCTCCATACTGAGTACAAAAAAACGCATCGATCTGTGGTCTCATAGAGCCTTCTGCATAATCATCAATATTTATGTATGCATCAATCATGCGACATATAGGTTGATTATAAATCCGTTCTAATCCGAATAAGATTACATTATATCCCAATTGTTTTAACACAATAGAATGAAGTATTCCGAATGTCCCTGTACCGATAATCCCGACATTTCGACCGATAGATCCAGCCACCTCTATGCTTCTTAATACACAAGCTGTCGGCTCTACAAATATGTAAGTTTCATCTGGAATATCAGGTAGCAAAAATGCACGCTCATCAGGAACCGTAATATAATTGCAGAAACCTCTGGTACCAGTCGGTCCCTGAGAAAATTCATTTGGACGTGATACGTAGGCGCAATGATTGTCCAAACCTGCCAGGCAATAGCGACATATCCCACATCTCGGCATTAAAGACAATGCCACATAATCCCCAGGGTTAAATTTTGATTTGGAGATAATCTTTTCAACACATCCGAATAATTCGTGACCTCCCCAATATGGATATGGCTTATTGGCCGTTCCTTTAAAAACACGTTGTTCCGAGGTACATATTCCACACATATTCACTTTTACCAAAATAGAGTGAGTCGGTGGTACTTCTATGTTCTGAGTTTCAAGCAGCGAACTAAAGGGAGCGTCGATTATAACTCGTTCAATCGGAATCATTGTCATGAATTAAACGATTAACATTACCAGATGATTTGTATTCCACTTTTGTATGTGGATTCTTTATCGCATACGACGGAAATATGCCGGAATCATAAGCTCTTTGACAAAACGGATATGGAGCGTTAAGGTTTTTATAGTGCGTATAACTACTTAGTTTACACATCCCCTGACACAAAGAATAAAAGATACAATTTCCACAAATCCCTTGTGGTTGATCTCTTATCACATTGAGGTGTTTAAAATACGGCTGATGCTTTATTTCGTTAGCGGTGACATCATGTATATTTCCTCCGGCAGGAATATCTTTCGTATAATTTCCATAACACATTGTTAAATCTCCATTTGGCAATATTCCGAGTACATTACGCCCCCAACCGCAAGCCTTAAAATTCAGCATTTTTTCATAAGGTAGGAAAGCTGGCGGTAAAGAAAGGATTAAATGGTCCGAATAAAAGAATGGAGATTGTGTTACCATGTCCAATGTTTCCATACATTCTTCCAAGGACAATTCAATTCCTTTGTGCATCTCCGCATTTCCTGACGGGTGGATATTGAAAATAATTCGATGTTCATTGGCACCCATCTCGTGAATGTGAGTGATAATTTGATTTATTACTTTATAATTCCCTCGATACAAGACTGTGGTTACTCTCGTCTTAATTCCACGTTTTAGTACATATTCGATAAACCGAACAGATTTTTCGAATGCTCCCGTACCATGTCGGAATTGATTGTGTGCTTCAGGAATATAGTGATCAAGACTGATACTTAATCTTACATTGGGATGGGTTAAATATGTATTAATGATTTCTTCGTTTAAGATAGTCCCGTTTGTTTCAATTTGAACTTCCTCAAATGGATATTCGAAGATACATCCCAACAAATCTCTAAGTTCCGTATATAGGAATGGTTCTCCTCCTGTTATTTTGATACGATTATACCCCTCATCAACCAACTGCGATATATAGTTTTTTATCGTTGGTACATCCCAATTTTCTGTTTCGATGTTTTTTCCTAAGTAACAATGGTGACAGGACAGATTGCATTTGTTACTTACATACAAATATATCTGTTTTGAGACATCTTCCTGTATACAAGAAAGAAGCGTATTCGTTTTTTCTGAATTAAAGCTTCGCTCCAAAAAGTCTATATACATTTTATTCGGTTACTTTCGGGTAAGATAAATATTGAAAATTATGTGCATCCTCCCAGTCATAATATTTTCTCATATCAATATTTCCAGCCACAAATTTTACTGCACTATGTCCCGGGTGGATTTCTTGGTTATCTATCGCTATTACTTGGACAGGTACATAAGCGATTGCATTCTCGATGGCAGCACTACATCTTTTATGTCCATCCCAAATAAAATAATAGCCATTAACTTTGATACATGTTATAGGGTATTTTTTATCATACTCGTTTTGCCTGATATCAATTTTGAGCATTTTAGTCTCTTCTCTGGCTAAAACTCGGATGTTCTCGGTGGGATACAATATTCGAGGATCAAGCCAATATTTTGCGACCGGTGTACCGGGATAATTTGCAATTATTTTAGCAAGCAGATCACATATGGATGGGACATCGGATAACGAAGTATTGACGACTAGATCATAGTTGCCAATGTGATCACAATCGATTCCATACCGATCCAAATAGCGTTGATTTTCTGTTCTTTTTCGGTCCTGAAGAGCATGGTAAGCTAAGTTAATGTCTGGGTATTTCTGCTCATTATTTCGGCTATTATCACCAAATACCCGTTGAGCAGCGACCAATGGATCTACTTCAAAATAAATTTTTATGGACTCATTAATGAAATGCCATGCTAATCTGGAATCGATGATTAAACCTGTAGGGTGTTGATTATATTCTTTTAATTTTCCATCAACACGATCATCAATAGACGTATCCGTCAAGGCTAATTTGTTTAATTTGAGTACGTCAATTCCATACTCCTTGGCAATTTCTCTGAATATGGTTCCTGTTGAAATGTAGTCGAAGCCTAAATCTTTAGCTAATTGTTTGGCAACAGTGCTTTTACCACTGCCCAAATCTCCAGTTATTGATATTTTCATACTTTATGGTATTAATGCGTGTTCTAATAATATGATGATTTCTTTTTCTTTAATTATATGATATATAGAATCATAGAATCTTTTCTTTTTAGCTTGATCCCTATAATCAAAATCACAATCTTTAGGAATGCCTATTCCAATTAATGCAATACAGTGATTGTGAAATGAAGTATATTTATCATGCTTTAAGGCTATAATAAAATGTGAAGCAGATGGTTCACTTGTCTCTTCCCGACGCATATCATTAACAGCATCTTTAGGTTTCATATCATATTCTTTCTTTTCTCTTAGAGCTGTTGTAAACATAAAATTACTATTTGGATCATTCCAATGATACTCTTTTTCTATGTCTACTTTTTGCATACTATAAATACCTCTGCTTGCCAGTAGCCTATATCTACCCCCTTCTACTGGTTGCACAATGGTTATTTTGTACTTCTTATGTTCACCAAGTTCCTCATATATCGCAGTTATAAAAGGTTCCAATAATTCTGATATTGGTCTTTCGGGATGTATAACCATGCATTGGACAGCATCTAGCATCCTTTTGGCTTTCTTATTCAAGGCTGATTGCAATCGTTTCTTTAATCTGATAATCCAATATAGTTCAATATATATGATGAGTATAAGAATCAGTATTATATAGAAAGAATAAGAATGTAAATAATCATCAAGACTTTTATCATCAAACTTAAGACCAATATAAGTGACAAGTAATAACAACAATCCATAAACGATGTTGCTGGCTACTCCCGTAAAAATATTTTCTATTCTCTTTTTCATGGCATATCAGTCAATCCACGACACAATATATCTATCTTATTTTTGAAAAGAATATACGTTTGAATGAATAATTCTATATTAGCAACATACGGATACATCTTTTCGTAAAATGAATAATATTCTTGTTCAGAGAAATCATATTCTTTAGGGATTCCAATGGAGATTAATCCGATACACTTCTGAGGAAATTGAGATGTACGATATTTTGTATCTTTTAATGGGATCATAAAATGATATTCAGACGTTGATTTGTGTTTTCTTGGCATACTGCTATATGAGGTATCATTTTTACGATAGACTTTATATGGTACATCGACACTGATTTCCCGTAATCCTTTTGAGAAAAATCCTTCGTTTTCTTCTTCTTCTTTTTTCCATGTTAAAAGATTGGAATTATATATGTCATCTTTCCCCAAATACCACAACAATTCGAATCTTTCATCACATAAGGGACGAACAATCGTAATCCGATATTTACTTCTATCGGCAGGTAATATATCTTTTATCTTTTCGACACATAAAGCCAATGCATTAAAAATTGAAAAACGATTTTCGATAATGACATAACGAGTCTCGTTTGTCAATGATTCCCAATGCGTTGTTCTCATTCCTATAATTTTCTTATATTCTTGTTGTAATGTAGAATGTTCATTTTTTAATTCATTGCATTCTGATTGCAAGCTTGATTTTTCATTTTGTAGCTGTTTAATTTGATTGGAAAGGTCGGTATTCCTACTCTCTTTTTCCGTAATTATTTGATTTAATTTTTTTCTTTTTGAAGTTTGAATAAAAACTGTAATTCCCAATACTGCGATTAGAATGATCGATAGAATAGGAGACCAGTGAAGGATGAAAAAATCAATAGCTTCAAGTAGGAAAGAGGCAACTGTAATACCATTGGAAATTTTAGGATTATCTAAAGACTCCATTAGTTTCATATTTTATGATATGATCTATAACATTTGCAAGTCGGCTTTCTCTCGTACCAACAATGTATTGATAATTGATTTTACAAAATTGTAATACCTCTATTATTTTTTCGTTAATATAATTCCGTAAATCTGTTTCTGTATATCGTTGACCATCATCATCAATGTCAACCTCGTTGTGATCGCAAACAAAAACCAAGTCATAGGGGTTATGATGAAAATATGCCAATACATCCTGACGATGATTATCACCGGGTAGTAAAACCCTATCATGTGCTAAAAAACTCACTATCCCGGAGTCTACAATTATATATTTTGCATTTGATTTCATCGCTTTCTCTTCTTCAATCAGTTGTTTAATCAATATATAATCCCGTAATTCCGGGAGACTCCAATCAACTTTGCCGTAAAGGGCAAGAACTTCACGTGTTACTTCAGGTATTACATATACATTTTCTAAATGTGATGCTAATGCATTCACTAAGGTACTTTTCCCGGAACAAAAGCTTCCCGTAATCAAAATTTTATGAGGTTTCATTTTCTATTGATTAGTTATTTAATCTTTACTGTTTTTAGATCGTTGGTTATTATTAATGCAAACAAACTATAAACCATATAGTTACCAATTATAGTCGAACCGCTCGACATCATCTTCGACGAGCTGATCACCGGACTGCACCTCAATGAAGGTCAAATCGGAGATAGCCTTGACCGCATGTCTGACACCTTTCCTGATCGTAACCGTATCGCCTCGGCCGACAACCGACCGGACACCGTCGAGTACCAATTCCCCCTCACCGTCGATGAACGTCCATACTTCATCACGATGGCGGTGTGCCTGATAGCTGATACACTTACCGGATTTGATTTTCAGTTGCTTGGTAAAAGATTTATAACCGTCGGGAAACTCTGCTGTATCGATCACTTTATATTCGCCCCAGCGACGCTCCTCGAACATAGGCCGATGTTGCAGACGGTCGGCGTAGGTCTTGATGTTTTCGCTCTTACTCTTGTCCGAGATCAGGATTCCGTCGTTCGATGCCGCGATAACCAGATTCCGTGTACCGATGCACATGACTGGCAGTTCAAGCTCATTGATGACGTGTGTATTCTCGGAGTCGTCATCCATGACAACATTTCCCGTGGCATGTTCCGATAGTTCATCTGTCAGCGTGTTCCATGTACCAAGGTCTTTCCACTCTCCGGCAAAAGGAATAACGGCTACGGATTGGACTTTCTCGGCAACTTCATAGTCAAAACTGATTTTCGGAAATTCTCCATAGCGTGAACGAATTTCTGCGAAATTATCGGTTTTGATGTATCGGGCTGCAATTTCTGTCATATATCCCAGCCGGAAAGCGAACACTCCCCCATTCCAAAAAGCACCCTCCGAAATAAATTTCTCAGCAGTCGACACATCCGGTTTTTCCGTAAAACGGGATACTTTATAAATTTCCGTATTCGTATCGTCTGCCACGGGCACTATATAACCGTATTTTGCCGATGAGTATGTAGGCTTGATTCCCATCAATACCAGCTCTGCCATATCGTTTGCTACGGCATCCACCATCTTGCGAATTGTTTCGAAATAGCCGGCTTCCGTATAAGGGTCGCAAGGCATAACTACTACGATTTCATCGGTGGGGCACTTACGTTCGTATGCTAAATACGAGCTTGCGAGAGCGATAGCCGGGAATGTATTGCGGCGTTCCGGTTCCGTAACTACAGGAATCTCGTCTCCAAGCTGGTTGATGATGACATCCCACTGCGACTGGCTTGTTGCCACGGTAATAGAATCGCAGATACCGGCTTCCCGTAATTGCCGCACCACACGCTGCACCATCGACTCTTTCGAGCCGTCGGGCGCAGTCAGCAGCTTGATGAACTGTTTGGACCGCGTATTATTGGAAAGCGGCCACAGACGTTTGCCCGAGCCGCCAGATAATAGTATGATTTGCATATAAATCTTTTTTAATCGTGTTATCGCTCCGCCCTCATCGGATTGTTCAGGAAATCCTCATAAGAGAGGCGTATGCCCTCCTCCAAATTAGTCTTATAGGTCCAACCGAGCGAAGCGGCTTTCGACACGTCGAGCAGTTTGCGGGGAGTGCCATTGGGTTTTGCGGTATCCCACTTGATTTCGCCCTCATAGCCGATAACTTTCGCCACAAGTTCAGTAAGAGCCTTTATGGTCAGTTCCTTTCCTGTTCCGGCATTCACCGTCTCGTTACCGCTGTAATTGTTCATCAGAAACACGCACAGGTTCGCCAGGTCGTCCACGTAGAGAAACTCACGCAAAGGGCTGCCGTCGCCCCAGCAGGTAACCTCTTTCAGTCCGGCCTCTTTCGCCTCGTGAAAACGGCGGATAAGTGCCGGTAATACGTGGCTGTGTTCGGGGTGGTAGTTGTCATTCAGTCCATAGAGATTGGTAGGCATCACGCTGATGTAGTCCGTGCCGTACTGCCGGTTCAGGTATTCGCAGTATTTCAGTCCGGAAATCTTCGCCAGAGCATACGCCTCGTTGGTCTTCTCCAATTCCGAGGTCAGCAGGCAATTCTCTTTCATCGGCTGCGGGGCCATGCGCGGATAGATACACGACGAACCGAGGAATTCCAGTTTCTTGCAGCCGTTTTTCCAAGCCGCATGAATCACGTTCATCTCCAGTATCATGTTCTCGTACATGAAGTCGGCCAATGCGGACTGGTTCGCCACGATGCCGCCCACTTTGGCAGCTGCCAGAAAAACATATTCCGGTTTTTTCTCGGCGAAGAACCGTTCTACGGCATCCTGACGGGTCAGATCCAGTTCTTTATGGGTACGGGTGATAATGTTCTCATATCCCTGCCGCTTCAGTTCGCGGACAATGGCCGACCCTACCATTCCCCGGTGTCCGGCCACATATATCTTTGCGTTCTTTTCCATTGTCATTGTCGATTATTTTACGATTCCTTTTTCAAGATATTCGGCAAGATTGGTTCTCATCACACTGGCCACATGCTCAGCAGCTACTTTCTGCATATCATGCGTCACCATAATTTTCACCAAATCTTCAAAAGAGGTGGTCTGAGGATTCCAGCCCAGTTCATTCTTTGCCTTGGTCGGGTCACCCAAAAGGTTGACCACGTCCGTAGGACGATAGAAGTCTTCACTTACGGCCACCACTACTTTCCCTGTCTTCATGTCAATACCTTTTTCATGGACACCTTCACCTTCCCAATGAAGTTCGATACCTGCATAGTGGAATGCCAGCGTGGCAAACTCACGCACCGTGTGCTGTACACCGGTGGCTATCACAAAGTCTTCCGGCTTGTCGTTCTGAAGAATCAGCCACATGCACTCCACGTAGTCTTTGGCATAGCCCCAGTCTCGCAACGAATCCAGATTGCCCAAATAAAGGCAATCCTGCTTGCCTTGTGCAATACGGGCAGCGGCAAGGGTAATCTTGCGAGTGACGAATGTCTCGCCTCTGCGTTCTGATTCATGGTTGAACAGGATACCCGAACAGCAGAACATATTGTACGCCTCGCGGTATTCCCTTGTAATCCAAAATCCATATTGTTTCGCCACGGCGTATGGAGAGTAGGGATGAAAAGGAGTGTTCTCGTTCTGCGGAACTTCCTCCACCTTGCCGTAAAGTTCCGAAGTGGAAGCCTGATAAATACGGCACGTTTCAGTCAAATCGCACTGTCGTACTGCTTCCAAGATACGCAATACGCCGGTCGCATCGACATCTGCGGTGAATTCAGGGGAATCGAACGATACCTGTACATGGCTTTGTGCGGCAAGGTTGTATATTTCGTTAGGCTTTACCTTTTTCACCACTTGCAGGATACTCATCGAGTCGCCGAGATCGGCATAGTGGAGGTGGAAATTAGGATGCCCCTCCAGGTGGGCGATACGCTCACGGTAGTCCACCGACGAGCGGCGTATGGTGCCGTGTACGTCATAACCTTTCTCCAACAGGAACTCGGCAAGAAACGAGCCGTCCTGCCCGGTAACGCCAGTGATTAATGCTGTCTTCATATAAATTTCAAATTTGTGATGTATATTTTCGAGAGACTTTAGTTGCTATAATTTCATATACTTTGTAGATGTATCTCAACGATTCAAGCGGGACATTACTGTAAACTCCATTCTCCTTGAATGCCCGTTGGTGATCCCGTAAAATTTGTTTATGGCTAGACAATCCGCTGGTCGATGCACCTCCTGTACGCATTGTTACAAAATCCATCGGGATGTATCGAAGCCGTATCTTATGGACGAATATTAATCGCAGCAGACATTCAAAATCGGCAGCAATTTTGTACGACAAATTGAAACCGCCGTATTTCTCATATATTTCTTTGCGGCAATAAAAACTGGGATGGGCCGGCATAAAGCCGAGACGCATCCAACGGCGATGAAAAAGTTTCGAAGAGTAATAACGGGTACACTTTTGTAAATCATTGTCTTGTACATAATGTATATCGCCGTAAACAGCATCTATGTTACCATCTTCAAATGCGGATACCACTGTAGAAAGTACACTATCGCTGGTATAGAAATCATCACTGTTAAGTATTCCTACGATATTGCCTGTAGACATTGCGATACCCTTGTTCATGGCATCGTATATCCCTTTGTCTTTCTCGCTGATATAGCGCAAGCAACCTTGATACTCAGGTTCCAATTCATGCACGATTTCCATTGTGTTATCAGTTGAACCGCCATCCACGATGATATGCTCTATATTTGGATAGGATTGTGACAACACACTCCGCATTGTGTGACGCAAAGTCGCACCGCTATTCCATGTAGCGGTGACAATTGTTATTTTCATCAGATTAAATTGAATTGATTTCGGGCGAAGAGTTTGACTATGATTCGGACATTACCCGTTCTGCGACTTTAACAGCTGGATTTCCTCGATATATCGAATATGGCATTAAATCTTTAGAGGCTATGGAACCGACAGAAAGAACACTATGCGAATGCATCGTTACTCCGGGACAAACAGTGGATTGAGCGCCAACCCATGCACCATCTTTAATAACAATAGGCTTTACGATAAGGTCAAAAGTTTGTCTTTTGTAATTGTGATTACCGTACAGCATCCTGCCATTATGCCGAGACTCGTATTCCCTGATCAATGACATTGTATTGTCTGTGCTTCCCCCATCCACAATGATATGTTCTATATTGGGATAGGTCTGACTGAGCACGCTTTCCAAAGTGTCACGAATAGTCACACCAGCATTCCACATTGCATTGACTACTGATACTTTCACTCGATATTTATAATGTGATATTGTATTTGTCTTTCAGGAAGCGCTTGATTTCTTCTTTATCGTTACCACAAGCTTTCTTGATTTCATATACCTTGGCATCTACCAGCGTGCGATACCACCAGCCTTGCAGGAAAGTCCAGATGAAACCAACCTTACCGTCCAAACAAGCCCCTTTCAGAAAATAGCGGTAACAGAAATAGGCAAAGGAACGCCAAAACAGAGGTTGACGGACGTATTTATGCTTCTTCATTCGCTTGCTCTGTGCCTGTCGGCTTATGTTCTTGTTCTCATCCGTCTCGGCCGCACCGGTCAAGTCCAGTTCAATGTCCAGCAAGTCCACAGCCTCACGTATGGCATAGTTCACATGTTTGTGGCAGAACCAAGACAAGTCATTCAGATTATGATCGCAGAAATCATGTTCAAACTCCACGGCACGGCCTTCGGCCAATTGGATATGCTCATCCATCAATCGCTGTTCACACATCCCTTTGCCATATCGGAATACCCGCAACAGTTTCACCGGATATATGCCCCGCTTCATCCATTTCTCCATAAAGATATGGCGACGGTTAAAGATGATGCCGGTTACATCTTTCGGTAATGTCGATAATTTAGATTGCAATTCTTCCACTAATTCAGGTAGCAGATATTCATCTGCGTCCAAGCGCAACACCCATTTGGTGGAAATCGAAAGATTCTCTAAAGCCCAGTTGAACTGTTCGGCCTGGTTGCCGGGCCATTCGTGTTCCACAATCTCTGCACCTATTTTTTTAGCTATTTCAACGGTTTTGTCCGTAGAGAAGCAATCCACTACATATACTTTCGAGGCAAATTGCCTCACGTTCTTCAAACACCTGCGGATATGTATTTCCTCGTTGTAAGTGAGGATGATAACAGTAATATCTAACATAAATTCACGATGAATTGTGCCACATCAGATGCAATGTGGCATAGAGATATTGAAAAGAAGGATTATTCCTTGATAATTCGTTTCTTGATAAACTTTGCGGGATTGCCACCCACGACACAGTAACTGTCTACATTTTTGCATACAACAGAATTAGCACCTATTACGCTATAATCACCGATTGTCACGTTTGGCAACACGGTAGAAGCAGTCGCAATCCAGCAACCATCACCTATAACAATCGGTTTAGTCACCAAATCAAAAGTGTTTTTTTCAATATCATGGCTACCCGTCAATAGATAAACATCTTTCCCGATGCAACTCAATTTGCCTATAGAAATGGATGCCATCGCATAAGCCCAACAATGTTCTCCTAATGAGGATCTGTCTTTCATTTCTAAGTTCCAAGGATAATCTATCGTCACTGTAGGATGTAAGGAAACATTCCAGTCTATTTTTGCACCAAACAATCTTACCAAAAGCACCCTGTATTTCCTAAATATTGTTAAATAGGGGGGGGTAAAACGGAAGATTGTCTTATTAATCACTTTCCACGCTATATTTTTAAGTTTGCACTTAAAGGGCATAGAATTAGTTTGTACCGGATTATATACCATAGTTGTTATTTTAAAATTCTCTTCTTTATCTCTTTAGCCGGATTTCCGCCTACGACAGTCCAAGCCTCTACATCCTTGAATACTGCTGCCCGTGCCCCTACAACCGCACCTTGTCCGACCTTAACTCCCATACCAACAAAAGCGCCGGCAGCTACCCATGCCTGATCTTCTATCACGATGGGAGCGGTAATCAGCGGATTCAGCGGATTGGTTATGTCATGGCTCGCCGTACACAGGTAAGCTCCTTGCGACACGGTCGTATTCGCTCCGATTCGTATCGGAGCCACATTGTAACAGTCCACCTCCGAGGCTAAACAGCTATATGCATCCATCTCCAAGTTGGCAGGGTAATACACTTTGGCCGAGGAATACACCACGGCAGTAGAATGGACTTTTGCCCCAAACAACCGCAACAGAAAACGCTTCCATCCACTCCCCATGCTTCGTGGCAATGGACGGGCGAGCAATCCCCACACCATATTCCACAGCAACCGCACCAACTGGTGGCGCCAGTTCAGGGCGTTGTGATATTTAGATAGATCAATCTTCGTTTCACTCATACACAAATTCCGGTTTGTAACCTCCATTTAATATCCATTCATAAAGCCGCTTCATCTTCTCGCCAAGTACCTCTACGGAGTAGTTCTCGCGCATCAGCCGCTTACCGTTCATACCCATACGCAGTCTCTCTTCATTCGGAATGGTAACGGCCTCCAACAATGTTTGGTTAATACTATTTTGGTCGTTATCTATCCACCATCCGCAATGACACTCCTCCAGTTCCTGCCACGGCATTCCTTTCGAGGCTATGACTGGCACACCTCTTACCAATGCTTCCGTCACGATGTTCCCGAAATTCTCAAAGTCACTGGGTACGACAAGAAGTGACAGCCCCGTTATCGCATCATCTTTCTCTTTTCCTGTCAGAAACCCGGTAAACTCCACATTTTTCACGTCCAATCGCTTCACTTCTGCCTCCAAGAAAGCCCGATATATTTCATCACCGCCGCCGATTATCATCAAATGGCAGTCTTTCAGTTCTTCCCTAAGTTCGCTAAACGCATAAATTAACCGCTCCACCCGCTTACGTGGATGCAGCCGTCCGAGATAACCTACTTTATATATCGGTTTGTTCGGAATCTCTCGGTCTATGATTTCGTTGATGTCTATCGGATTGGGTAGCACCGCCACCGGATTCTTGAAACCCAACGCACGATAATGCTCCATTTCTTCCTTGCAGGTAGCCTGAATACATGCTGCCTCAGAAAAAACATCCTTTTGGTAAAACCCCATCATTACCTTTTTCAGTAAAGCATGATGTGCCAACGCCTGCGGATAAAGCATTCCACGAGGCGAAACTACGTATGTTCTTCCTGTTTTATGAGCATATCGGGAAACTGCAAGTCCGTGATACATCCATGTGCCGTGGATATGGTAAATGTCCACATCCGCCTCTTTTTTCAAACATTCATAAATGTTATCCACATATGCAAATGTTCCATACTTGCCTCTGTGTGTGAACCGGATATTTAGGTCGGGAGCGATCAGTTTGCCGTCCGAAGCTATCTCTTCGCACAAGCCTACAGTCTTTACACCTGCCTTTTCAAGCCCCTTTAATGTCAGACTCATACTCATCGCAGGCCCCCCCGCATTCACGTTGAGTGAGCCGGAATGAAGTGTTTTCATTTTTGTAATTTTGATAATGCTATGTCGCTGATGATGAACTTCCGCTTTCCGGCAAAATCCTCTATCGAATCGGTGATAATGACCTTTATGTCAATCACATTTTTTACGAGAGAGCGGAAATCATTGGTAATTTTGTTTATTATAATCAGATGGGATTGGTCGGAACTTTTAGGGACGACCCTAAAAGTCACGTTATAATCAGCAGACTGGTATATCTGATAACAGGATATGTGAGTTGAATAGTTGTCGCAGATAGTAGTTAGGAAAGAACCATCCAATACATCCCCGCCGGGCAGATAAAGCATGTCGCTTGTGCGTCCTTGCACAAATGCAATCTTTTGAAAACCGTCTGCCGACTCCTTGCAACTCTCCAACAATCGACTTCTGTCTCCAAGACGATACTTTATCAAAGGAAATTCAAGCGTATTAAGGTCTGTAATACATACATCGCCCAAATCGCCTTTCCTAACGTTTGCCCCCTCGGTATTTACTATATCCACCCAAACATAATCATTGTTGACTGTCAAGCAATCCTCCATCGGCTTTTGTACGGCGATATTTCCCATTTCACAACATCCATACTGATCCATCACCGGGCAATTAAATGCATTCTCTAACTTTTCTCTTACGATTTTGGTTAGAGGGGAACTGGTAGACCAAACCAACTTCACACACGAAATGCCTATATTGTTTTTTAGGATATAATCTGCCACGTATTCTAAAGAGCCACAATAGCCTACTATCCATTTGATTTTTTTCAGCCTTATCTCATCAACAAATCGTGCAAGCTTCTTGTCTGATATTCTGGTAGCACTCAAGTATACCCTCTGGGTAGGCCACCACATCGCTCTGTTGATAAGTTTCTCTTTGAATGTCACAGGAACACGGCGATGTACGATAGCTTCATTCATCCAAGGTGCCACACCGTACCAACTTAATGCCCTCCATGCCAAGACCTCAAAATGCACGTCTTTCGATTTATAAACCACCAAGGGCTTTCCTGTCGAGCCTCCTGTCTTTGAAGGAGAAAGCCTACTTCTGTTTGCGATGTCGGAAAACATTCTTTCCCCATGCCCCCTTATCATCTGTTTCTCCAATACAGGCACCTTCTCCCAATCGGCTTCCGTTTTCAACATTGAGGGATGAAAACCTTTACTATCGTAGTATTCCTTATAAAAAGGACAATGATTGTAGGCATACCCAACCAAAGCTTTGCGCTTTCCAAATGAAATATTTAGTTTCTCGTTACCATGAAATATCTCATAACTGAGGCATTCTCGCAAGGCTTTATGCGAATGTTGACGCAAAAAGCCATTCTTACAATTAAAAATAATCTTTTTCATCATTAATTATTGCCTCCAAGGAACTTGTGGCTTATCTCTATTATCTCCGAAATAGTAGTTGATGATTTTAATAAGATAATTTGCTACCGTGATCGGTTCAATCTTCTTGCTGTATCTCTTTATCTTCCTCTTATTTTACTTTATTAAGTATCTTCTCTGTGTATTTACCCAAAAGTGCCCCATTGGGAATTTGAATGATATTAACGCCAAATCCGTTGACATTCAGTTCGACAAGTAGAGGATTTCCATTTTCGCCAATGGCCATGTCCCATCCCACTATCCTGTGATATGGCAAAAGTAAAGAGAGTTCACATACGGTCTCTTTGAGTTTATGGAATGACGGAACGGGTAATCCATCCACTTTGATTTCTGATTCTGTCATTTCTTTTTTAGAAAAAGGATTGAGAGAATATACCCACTTTTTTAATGTACCATCCTCGTTTGTCCCGACAAAATATCCACCCGCATGTCCATTGTCTACGACTTCTCCTTTGTGTCCAATTTTGAGTGTTACGTTAAGGATATAAACATTGTCTCTTTCTCTGTATGTAACTATCCTAAATGTATTTAATGACGAAGGATTTAATTTTGCAATCTCAGCATGTTGTTTAACCCGTTCCTGGATGATAAAGTTATCGCCTAACGAGCGCAAGTACTGTTCGGGAGAGACAATGAGATTTTTTTGATGAAAACAAAAAACACCATGTCCTTGCCCTGTCTCCAGTGCAGGCTTAATTATAACGTTATCCAATGTTCCAAATAGTCTAATCGCCTCTTTTTCAGAAACGATTTTATTGTCAATGTAAAAATCCCCCCCCCATTTTTTTAGAATAGTCATGGGTTGGTTGAATTCTTTGAACCGAATATCATAAGTGTTCTTGTCCGCATAGGCACGCATCGTGGTTTCATCATTGAGTCTTGATATAACACGTTGGAATACCTTGTTTATTGGAATATAGCGAACATCAAAGTCGTTATTGATGGAGTAATACATTTCATGCCATAATGTATCATGTGTCGTTATCCCTATGTTTGTTTTGAAATATTGGGAAATAAGTTTCTTTTGGGATTGTGATAACCTTCGGACTGGTATTCCGGACATTATCGTACGTACTTCTTTTTTCTGTGAAAGAGTACGGTAATAGTCTCTTGCCTGAATTATGATGTTATGAAATTTCATTTCTCTAAAGATATTGTCTTGTTAATAGATTCTATAATTGTGTTTTCGTTGTAATATTTGTAAATTTCTTCTTTGGCTTTCGTTCCAATTTGTTCAAGTTCATTTCTATGCTGTAAGATTGAACACAAGTTTTTGTATAGCTTATCGTCATCTTTCGGATTGAAGTCATACCCGTTAGATCCATCCTCAATGATTCCTTCTACCGATTTGATTCCTTTCGAGCAAACAAGAACTTTCCCGCATTTCATCGCATCAATAGGAGGAATTCCAAATGGTTCAAATATAGACGCATGGATAAAGACATCCGTATTCAACATGGTTCGGGTATATTCCTCATCTTCTATCCAATCTAAAAAAATGATTTCAGAATCCAATTGATGGAATACTTCTTTATATTTTTCAAGATCTTCTCCTACACCTGCGATTTTTATGGAAAATCGAGATAAAAGATTTTCATTCTTTAGCTTTCTGAATGCCTTAAAAATAGTTTCATAACCCTTCCTCTCATAGAAATTATTTGCAATAAAAATCCGTATCCTATCTCCGTCTGAAATTTGTTTCATACGTTTTGTCCAATACATTGCAATTGCGTCCTGTTCAATAACGTCCATTGACATATAGGGAAAAACGAATAGTTTGCTTTTATCAATCCCATAGATGGATGCGTAAAATTGGCAAGAACTTTGGGTTGCGCATAAAATGGCACTGAAACAATTCTTGAAGACTATCCTTTTTATAAAGTATTTGAGGTTCTTTTTTTGCGGTTTGGGATAGTCGCTGAATAATGCAATCTTACGTTTAGTAAACAATCCGTACACCAGAATTGCAAAATAATACAAATTGTTCCATCCTCCCAGTATCACCAAATCTGCATGTGAAACGTAATTGGTCAATTTCACGAAACCCATTTTTGAAATAATCTCTCCTTGATACGGAGAAAATCTTTTCCATGCCTTGACTTTGGCTTTCTCCGCATAATAAAGGACATCCGTATCGTAATAGAGATTCATTTTCTCTATCCATCTATTTATATAAGGTGCCGGATGGTTTGTTGTCAATAAAACTTTTGTCATAGATAGATCTGAAATTCATGTATAAAGTCAACCAAAAGAATACAAATAGTATCCCACCCGAATGGAGAACATATCCTTCAATGAAAAAATGGACAAAGAAGAAGAACAAGATGGCTGTATGCCATATATCGGGCGTATATTCTTTAGCCATGACAAATTCATGGCAAGCTTTTATCAGCATGGCTATAAACAGCCCAAACCCCATAATCCCTAATGATGAGAGAATGAACAACCAGCTGCTACCAGGCTCCAAACTTCGGGTAACAATCGAAAAGGGTGTCCGGGTTGCCACCATGCGGTTTATTGACGCAAATCCCTGCCCTATTATAGGACTGTCTTCAAACTCCTTGATTCTGTCATTCCACAGCGCATCACGTGATGAGTGACCAACTTCGGACGCATACTCTATTTTCTTTTGCATTGTTTCCGTATAAGGAAGCCAAACCGGTACCGTAAAAATACCAATGATGATGGTTGCGGCAAGGATAGCCGTACATATTCTTAGGTTATACTGTTTGAATATAAGAAATGCGGCGCTAAAAAGCCCTGCGGCTAACGCTCCTCTGGAACCGGCTAAAAAGCATGTGAGCAATGCTATCACAATGCCCATTCCATACATTACTTTGATTTTATTCTCTTTAGCGATGAATAGTTGATGTATTAAATTCAGCATGGTTATCCCCGATATAGGTCCTAATATCATCGCATGGATTGACACTCCTACAAACATGCTCCTCTTATATACGAACCCCATTCCAAGTATGTAAAAAAGGAAAGACAGCAATGTTATGATGGTAAAAGACCAAGACAATAGAGTATAAAGCAGTTGTTGCGGCTCTTTATTGGCATATATGAACAATGGTCCTATTGCTATCATCATCATGACAAATCCAGCTATTCTATCTAAAGGCTTGAAAAAGGCAATGTCCGGATTGACGATGCTGTTGAATGCGGTAGAGAGCAATGCGGTTAAAACGAACAACAATATAAAAGTGCTAATCTTGCAATTGCGTCCCTCATATATCAACAAAAGAAGTGCTACCAAGGCAAAACTACCATAGTAAACAGCATTAGGAATGGGTATTGGAATCGCTGTTACCTTGATTATGTTGATAGCCCATAGGATTATAATGGCAGTTCTAAGCATTTCGTCTGAATATACGGTTCAACTTTACGAGATTATATACGGAAGCTCTTTCATTTTTTGTGAAACCAAATAATACTATCAATATTCCCATAGCAATGATTTCTAAAACGATATTAGCATATTGATATGTAAAAGATATTTGCGAAATCGAGTAGCAAACGATGATTCCCAATAAAGAGACCCAAACCGTAGGAAAAATGACGTTCCTCATATATTGGGTTTTGGATATAAAAAGATACTTGTTGAGATACAAAAATCTGAATACGCAAATGATCATCTGATTAAATGTCTGGAAAGCAAAGACCCATGCCGGATGCAATCCAAGATGCAACATCAGGTAAGCAATCGGTACATTTGTCAAAGTTATGATACTTAATATAATACTATAATATTTTATTTTCCCTACAGCATGTATGACAATCGTCAATGGGGTAGATATGGCTGCAACAATAGATTCCATGATGGACAATAAACTGAATACAACCAAATAAGTCGGTATTTGTTTCAACCATACATGGATTACATAATTCAGGTTTAGCAATATGGGTATTGAAAAAAGGAGTAATAAAAGGACAGAGAGTTTCGTTGTCCATTGCAGCATTTTTTTTAGCTCCTCAAATTGGCGAGAAGCATAAAGTTTCATCAGCCGCGGATTGAATGCCAATTGGAAATTAGACACAAAGGTTGAGACTCCTGCGCTTAACTGGGTTGCCAATCCTACTGCCGCATTGGCAATAACGCCACAATAAGCATTGATTGCTATATTTATAATCTGTTTTTGAATTGTGATGGAAGTAGAGGAGAGCATATTCCAACTTATAAAGCCTAAAATCTCCTTGAAACTGGAAGAGTTTCTGACAAACTCATATTTTTGAATCAATTTACAATGAAGACAATAAAAGCGATAAGCCAGATAATTGAAAAAAGAGACTAAGAACATAAGGAATGCATACAATTCCAGTTTGCTAAAAGGCAAGAACATCAGCAAAAAAACCATACCTAATTTCAGAAAGACCTCCCAAAGACTGTTATAGGCATAAAAAGCCATTCTTTCATGAGCGACGACACAACAATTATAAGGTACTCTGATTATTTGTACGGCAAATGTCAGAATAGAAAATTGGAAAGTTATATTAGCTGCTGTAAGTCTGTCTTCGGGTATATTCAAATAACTGTTAATAAGGAATGAACCTATTATTTCTGAAAGCATTAAGACTAAAACAGCAATATAAATATGAATAGTCAAACTTATGTTGAATGTCTGTTGAAAGACTTCCACATTCTTTTTTCCTAATGCGACATTAAAGAAACGTTGTGTTGCGCTGGAAATCGCATTATTTAGAAAAGAGAATAAAACTACTACACCGCCAACCAAATTATATATGCCATAATCAGCTACGCCTAAAACGTCTAACACAACTCTTGATGTGTAAAGATTTACCAATAACATCAGTAACATCCTTATATATAACAAGAGTGTATTTTTGACAATTCGTTTATTGTCCGTCATAGGTTGTCCCATCTTACAAATAGAATTTCATTTGTTTCTAGAAAACAGGCACATTGCACTATTGATAATCAATAGAAACATAGTTGACTTAATGTTTCATAATGTTTTATTGGGTGTGTCATAGTCAACATATGAAAGGCGTAGTCGCAGAAACATTCACGAATATCATCGAAAGCAAGTTTGTTATCTTACATATATTGTAAGAATTTCTGTCTTCGGTTAAATTAGGTAAAATCAATTTGTTTATCCGCAATTTTAGTTACCGCAATACTGATTAACGGATTTGCAGTCTCGTTGATAAGAGATTCTTTTATATCCTTATGAAATAAAGATTCAATCTCTCCTGAAAATATCTCTTGTATAGACCTTATTCTCCACATCATCAAGGCAAGCATCATAGCGGTTGGCGATAATGGCTTGGCTTTGTGCCTTGAATGCGACAAGATTATTCACCACCTTGCTTCCGAAAAATGTACTGCCGTTTTCCAATGTCGGCTCATAGATGATGACTTCCGCACCTTTCGCCTTGATTCGCTTCATCACCCCTTGGATGGAGGACTGACGGAAATTGTCGCTGTTCGACTTCATGGTCAGGCGATAGACACCTACAACACACTTATTTTCCTTGTTGGGATTGAAATCGCCACGATTGTAATAGTCATAATAACCCGCCTTGTTCAATACCCTGTCTGCAATGAAATCCTTGCGGGTACGGTTACTCTCTACAATGGCCTGTATCAGATTTTCCGGCACATCGGCATAGTTGGCAAGCAATTGCTTCGTGTCTTTGGGCAGGCAATAGCCTCCATAGCCAAACGATGGGTTATTGTAATGCGTACCGATACGGGGGTCAAGGCTTACACCGTTGATGATGGCTTGGGTGTCCAATCCTTTCATTTCGGCGTAGGTGTCCAACTCGTTGAAGTAGCTCACACGCAGGGCGAGATAGGTATTGGCGAAGAGTTTCACGGCTTCCGCTTCGGTCAAGCCTATGAAAAGCGTATCAATGTTTTCTTTTATCGCTCCTTCCTGCAACAAGGCTGCAAAAGTATGTGCAGCTTCGTCCAAACGGGCATCGCCCTCCGGTCTGCCCACAATGATGCGGCTGGGATAGAGGTTGTCATACAAAGCCTTGCTTTCTCGAAGGAACTCCGGCGAGAATATCACGTTCCCGGTATCGAGCTTCTTGCGCACGCTTTCGGTATAACCTACGGGAATTGTACTCTTGATGACCATGATAGCGTTAGGATTGACACTTTTCACTAACTCAATCACTTCTTCCACGTGGCTTGTGTCGAAATAGTTCTTCACAGGGTCGTAGTTGGTGGGAGTGGCTATCACCACAAAGTCGGCATCCCTGTAAGCTGCTGCACCATCAAGGGTTGCCATGAGATTCAGCGGCTTTTCCGCCAAATATTTACCAATATATTCATCTTGTATAGGTGATTTCCGCTGATTGATCAGTTTCACCTTTTCGGGAATGACATCCACGGCTATCACCTGATGGTGTTGTGCCAACAGCGTGGCAATGCTCATCCCAACGTAGCCCGTTCCGGCCACGGCAATCTTGATTTCTTTATTCGTTTTCATATTCTTGGATTTTATACTTGCTTCACCACCGAAAGTATATCTTACTTTCTTATCGAAGTAGTACTTACTTTGTCATCGAAGTATATCTTCTCCGTACGCATGGAGTATGTGGGAGGGCTTGCCCGTGACTGCAAGACACCCTGCTACACCAATACCGATGCGCAGAAGGCGGCGTTGAGAAAGTTGCTCGATAACTTGCATAAGTGTTATTCGAGAACGTTGATTGCAGGTATCTCCGACCTCGACCCGAAAAAGCCCTGTTGTCCGGGCTTTGATGCGAATAAGGAATATCGTGACCTTGAGCCTGTTGTCTGATTCGTATTGACTCGAACATCCGATTTGTGGTAATTTTTGTTTGTATAGGATATCAACCTTTGTATATCTCCTCATAATACTTCTCATACTCACCACTAGTGATGTCGTCCATCCATTCCTGATGTTCTAAATACCATCGGACGGTCTTTTCAATCCCCTCTTCAAACTGGAGGCTTGGTTCCCAACCCATTTCCTTTTGCAGTTTGGAAGAGTCGATGGAATAGCGCATATCGTGTCCCTTACGGTCGGTCACGAAAGTAATTAAATCGAGGGAATAACCTTCGGGCTTGCTTAACAGCCTGTCCATTGTCTTTATAATAACCTTTATGATATCAATGTTCTTCCATTCATTGAAACCACCGATATTGTACGAGTTTCCCACTTTCCCCTTATGAAAGATGATGTCGATAGCACGGGCATGGTCTTCAACATAAAGCCAGTCGCGCACGTTTTCTCCCTTACCATACACAGGCAACGGTTTGCGATGACGAATGTTGTTGATGAATAGGGGTATCAGTTTTTCAGGGAATTGGTACGGACCATAGTTATTGGAACAATTGGTTACAATAGTGGGCATACCGTAAGTGTCGTGATAAGCCCGTACAAAGTGGTCGCTGCTTGCCTTGCTCGCCGAATAGGGTGAGTGAGGATTGTATTTCGTCGTTTCGTAGAAGAAATCGTCACCGTAGGCCAAATGATGCTCCGATGAAGATGCAGTTGCCGTAAATGGAGGCTTGATACCTTCAGGACGGTTCATCTCCAATGCGCCATATACCTCATCAGTGGATATATGATAGAAGAGTTTACCCTCGTACTTCTCCGGCGAAGACTCCCAATAGAGTTTGGCTGCTTGCAACAGAGACAGTGTCCCCATTACATTGGTTCGGGCGAATATAAATGGATCTTTAATGCTGCGATCCACATGGCTTTCAGCCGCCAAGTGGATGATACCGTCCACTTGTTCCTCTTGCATCAGTTTATAGAAAGCATCGAAGTCGCAGATGTCCATCCTCACGAACTTGTAGTTGGGTTTATCTTCCACATCTTTCAGGTTAGCTAAGTTTCCGGCGTATGTCAACTTATCCAAGTTGATAATGTTGTACTCCGGATATTTGTTTACGAATAAGCGTACCACATGGCTACCGATAAAGCCGGCTCCCCCGGTGATGACGATATTTCTCTTTCTCATTTTATTCCGATTTTTTCATATTGTTGATACATTGTTTCAGCGATTCTGTCCAATAAGGAATCCTTATTCCAAAAGTCTCCTTAATTTTTGTCTTGTCGAGGACTGAATATGAAGGACGTGTCACCGGGCTGGAAAACTCGTTGCTATGGCAGGGCTGTATGTCACAAACAGTTGTGCCGTTGTATTCAGCTATCATCTTGGTGAAATCATACCACGAACAAACGCCCTCGTTGGAATAGTGATAGATGCCCGTCTTGCCATATCGTTCGAATGCTCGCTCCCGGCTGTAATCGGCCAATACGCATTGAATGGCATTGGCCAAATCAAGGGCGTATGTCGGTGTACCAGTCTGGTCGAATACCACTTCCAGTTGTGGCTTGGTAGCCGTCAGATTCATCATCGTCTTACAGAAGTTCTTACCGAACTCGCTGTAAAGCCAAGCCGTACGGATAATGACATGTTTGCAACCGGTAGCCTGTATTTTCTGTTCGCCATGCAGTTTGGTCAAACCATATACTCCCGTAGGTGTTCCTTTTTGATCCTCCTTGCAAGGTACGTTATAAGGCTCTTTGCCAAACACATAATCAGTAGAAATCTGTACCAACAGCCCATTGACTTCCTTCATCGCTTTTGCAAGATTCTCGGGTGCTACTGCATTGAGTTTCTCTGCCAGCGCCTCGTTACTCTCGGCTGCATCCACATTGGTATAGGCGGCACAGTTCACGACAACATCCACACGGCTATCCGTCACCATTCTGCGGACTGCTTCCAAGTCAGTAATATCCAAGTGGAGTGTTGTAACCCTTTCCGGTTGATTGACATCGGTAAAAATATAGTGGTCGTTGCTATCACGAGCAACCATGCGCATTTCATTGCCCAACTGTCCGTTGGCTCCTGTAACAAGTATATTCATGATTATTCGGACTCGGGATATAGGTTAATGTTGTAATCAAACGGGGAATTAAAGTCCTTCAGGCAACCGTGTCTGACGTCTTTTTCGGAAAGAATAGCCTTCTCCACCGGGATCTGCCAGTTTATGCCTAAAGTTTCGTCCTTGATACTTATGCCTCCGTCCGCTTCCGGTGTATAGAAATTGTCACACTTATACTGGAATACGGCTATTTCACTCAACACGGAGAAACCGTGTGCAAAGCCGCGGGGCACAAAGAACTGCCGATGGTTCCATTCACTCAGTTCCACAGCCACATGCTGTCCGTAAGTGGGGCTACCCTTGCGAATATCGACCGCCACATCCAAGACACGTCCTTTTACACAACGCACCAGTTTACTTTGCGTAAAAGGCGGGCGTTGGAAATGTAATCCACGTATCACGCCGTAGGAGGACATACTCTCATTGTCCTGTACGAAGTCGATTTTTCGTATCTTCTCTTCAAACTCCCGTTGCGAGAACGACTCAAAGAAATAACCACGGGCATCCCTAAACACCTTGGGTTCAAGGATAACCACACCGTCTATACTTGTCTGAATGACTTCCATTATTATTGTTTCAAACGATATTCTCTTTTAATCCAAATTACCTTTTCTGGTACGATCCACCTCTTCAATCACTTTCAACAGATATTGCCCGTATGGATTCTTCGACATCGATTGAGCCAACTGCTGCATCTTCTCGCGGTCAATCCATCCTTTGCGGTAGGCGATACCTTCTAGACAAGCCACTTTCAATCCTTGCCGTTTCTCAATCACCTCAATATAGGTGGATGCTTCCGACAATGAGTCATGGGTACCTGTATCGAGCCAGGCAAATCCTCTGCCCAAAGTCTGTACCTTCAGTTCTTTATCCTCCAGAAACTGCTGGTTCACGGTTGTAATTTCCAGCTCTCCACGTGCCGACGGCTTGATATGCCTGGCTACATCCACCACCTTGTTTGGGTAGAAATAAAGCCCTACCACCGCATAGTTGGATTTCGGCTGTCTTGGTTTTTCCTCTATGGAGAGACAATTACCGTTTACGTCAAACTCAGCTACGCCGTAGCGCTCCGGATCATTCACTCGGTAGCCGAACACCGTTGCTTTATGTTCCTCTTCTGCTGTGTATACGGCATCACGCAACAAAGCGGTAAATCCGTTCCCATGGAAAATGTTGTCGCCCAACACGAGGCAGACGGAATCATTCCCGATGAACTTTTCTCCGATAAGGAAGGCTTGTGCCAGCCCGTCTGGAGAGGGTTGCTCGGCATATTCGAAATGTACGCCATAATCCGAACCGTCACCCAGAAGCCGTTTGAAGCCCGGCAGATCGTAAGGAGTAGAAATGATTAAAATTTCCCGAATATCAGCCAACATCAAAACGGAGATGGGATAATATACCATCGGTTTATCAAAAATAGGAAGCAATTGTTTGCTCACACCTTTAGTAATAGGATAAAGACGGGAGCCGGAGCCTCCGGCTAAAACAATTCCTTTCATTGAATTTTATGTTATATTTATATTCAGATAATCTAATCGAAAAAATTTTGCGGGAACAACAATCCTACAACTCCCAATGGTAAAAGTATGAGACAGAAGATCCATAATATCTGCGGATGTTTATACTCCGCACCGGATATTTTCCGGAATAAAGTCAATGCGGCGATACCACCCAATATTAAATAGATATTTGAAATGTAGATAATTCCGTCATACGTCTGGCTGGCAAAGAATGAACAAATCCCCCCCCCCTGCGATTGTGGAAAAGATGAATAACTAAATGATCGTTGGCAAATGCATTTTCTCCAGAAAGCCCATAACCGACAAATAAATACTTATTCCGCACAAGGCACAGAGAACAATCAGCAGAAGCCAAGAATTAATAGTATCTCCATCGTTTTATATTAGATTATATTTTATAAACTTCAGGTATTTTGCCTTTCAGCGTTTTTACCCAGCCTCTATATGCATCCATAGTTATTTTCTCCGGCATTCTGATTCTGATATAAGAATCGTCTGTTCCGGTGATGTAGGTCGTCTTTTGCAACAACTGCATAAGTACTTTCTTTGCTATTATCAGACACGGCATTTGCATTTCTTTGGAGAAACTCTGCAAAGTATTATAATCGTTTGATTTACAGAATAACATTAATCCGTATGCAGAAAAGCCGTATGCGCACCATATTCACCTATTGATTCATTATAATACAGATTGATAAATGAACCATCGTTTCTATATTCGTTTATTGTTATAGTTTGGCTATCCATAGTTGCATTAATAATCTGACTATAAATCAAGCAGTTTTTGTACGTTTCTTGTAACACCCGTGCAAATGAACTTTTGAAATATACTGTAACTGTGAATGTCTGTCCCTATATAAGCAATAGCCTGTTCTCTTAATAGCAACATGGCCTTCTTCTTAATCCGATTGCCATACATACCCGCTATTGACGGAAGATTAAGCTGGAATTTCACACCCATGTCTTTTAGCTGTCGGTAATCTGATTCACCCATATAAACATAACGCTCCGGATGGGCGAGAACGGGGTGGTATCCTTTAGATTTGATACGAAGCAGGATATTTTTCAATCCCATTGGAGGACTGAAATAAGAGGTTTCCACCAACAGGTGGTCGCCATTCTCGCCTAAAGGTAGCAGGTCATTCTTTCCCAGCCGTTCC
>ERZ827516.23-NODE-23-length-177126-cov-25.744752_pt1 | contig 177126 bp, 187 predicted proteins | sample MGYA00519703_ERZ827516 | MGnify/ENA primary metagenome ERZ827516 (study PRJEB31778, sample SAMEA3449337) | human gut metagenome | biome: human gut; feature: human-associated habitat; material: faeces | place: United Kingdom | collected 2010/2012 ...
TAAAGAGTCTCAGAGATAACAAATATGACAAGGAGCAGGGGCACTGTGCTTCAAGTTAGCATCTATAAAACTATTCAACTGGTTGTTGAAGAATGGTTTGTTATTCAAGGTTAAATATTGTATTCCAGTACATGATGAAATTAATCTTGAAGCTCCAGACGAGATTGCTCAAGAAGTTGCAGATATATTAGTTAAGTGCATGGTAAGTGCAGGTAAACCATTCTGTACAAGAGCACATTTAGGTGCTGATGTAGAGGTTGGTGACCATTGGATTCATTAATATGGCTAAATATATAGACTTAAGTTCAGTAGTTGACGTAGAACCTGAAGTATGTGAGGTACTTCCTCTTATTGAAGATGATGACCTTCAATATAAATTTTGGCAGAGATTAGATGAAGGATTCTTTAAAGACTTTCTTTGTAATCACTGTAATGAGAATGACCTCAATATAATGAAGGAAATTCTCGACGAGATAATAGAAGATTCTAAGGATGCAGACTGAGATTGAGAGAAAGTTCATAACCACTAGCAGCTTGTTTAAGGAGCAGGCTGTTAGGGTTATGAATATACAGCAAGGATACATAGGGACTACAAGTAAAGGAGAGGCTAGAGTATCCATAAGGGATGAGAAAGCATGGATTATAGTCAAATCTAATGAAAGACTGTCAAGGTTGGAGTATGAAATTCCTATTCCTAAGAAGGATGCAGAAGAATTACTTAAAAGAACCTGTGGTAGGATTATTCATAAAACTCGTTATATCATTCCAGCAACATCTGGTATGTTGAAATGGGAAGTAGACGAGTTTCATGGAGAGGATGAGGGCTTAATAATTGCTGAGATAGAGTTACCATCAGAGGATACACAGTTTGATAAACCTCAATGGTTAGGTAAAGAAGTAACACAAGATACTACTTATTATAACTCTACACTCTCTAAGACATCCTGGAAAGCTATTCAGAAGTCATATGCTGAAGCTAAAGCTTGGGATGATTGGAGGGATTCATTAGTAAAAGGATGAAGTATAGGAAGAAACCAGTTATCATTGAAGCTATACAGTTTGAAGATAATTCAGACCGTATTATAGAAATTCATGAGTTTATGGGAGGTGATACTATAAGAGTAAACTACGAAGATAAGGATAATCCTTATTTGAAGATTGAGACTCTTGAAGGTATAATGAAAGCCTCTGTTGGAGATTATATCATTAAAGGAGTGAATGGGGAGTTCTATCCTTGCAAGCCAGATATATTTGAGAAAACTTATGAAAGAGTGATTGATGAGGCTGATTAAACCATCATTTGAAATAATTGAACAAAAGCCTGGAGTAGATGGGCTGTTACAACATATAGAAAGATGTGGTAGAACTTGTTATAAGTCAGAAGACAAAATAACAGAAGATAGTGCAGAGAAATTTGTCAATATGCTTGTAAATCGTGGTCATACTGCGATGGTTGAACATGGTACAGTATATTTGAAGTATGATATTATCGAGCATTGTTCTATGAACCTTCCCAATAAATATCATTTCAATAAGTATTCTGTAGTGACTGTTGGTAATGAACCCCTACATGGATATGAGACTCCAGAATATAAAGAGAAGTTCGATGGACATACATATGCCTACATAACCACTAACTGTAGAGTACTACTTCAAAACGATTGGCTTGATGACCTTAAATATCAATGTGAGCCTTCAGAGCATCACGTTAAACGTGTTACTGTTAAGTTTGTATGTGATAGAGGAGTTAGTCATGAGTTTGTAAGGCATAGAGTATTCAGCTTTGCTCAAGAAAGCACTCGTTACTGTAACTATTCTAAGGACAAGTTTGGAAATGAATTGACTTTCATTGAGCCTTGTTGGGATTGGGGTAGTGTAACTAGGGATGGGTTCGTTGCTTTCCAGACAGCTTTAGTTGAGGCAGAAAATATGTACCTTTACCTATTGCAGAATGGATGGAAACCTCAACAGGCTAGAGCTATACTTCCTAACAGCTTAAAGACCGAGTTAATTATGACTGGCACTATTAAACAATGGGAAGGGTTCTTCAAGTTGAGAGATGCTAAGGATGCTCACCCTCAAGCAAGAGAGTTGGCACAACCACTGCATGAAGAATTTATTAAGAGGGGCTATATAAAATGATAGTAAGAGTGTTAGTAGAGTACGTAGACCCTATGGATAATTCACTCCCACCTCAAATTTATATTAGGGAATGGAAAAGTGTAGAAGTTATTCCTATGGAATGGTACAAAATACTTTCTAATCCTCATGGATATAGGTACTATAGAATATGACCGCAAATGAATACTTTGGTGACTGGATTGATGTTATTGACAAAGAGGAACTACGTAAAGTGGTAACTTGGGTTAATAAGGTCAATTCAGCTGACCTATGTCCTTCTCCTAAGAACATCTTTAGAGCATTTAGGGCTTGCTCATTTAAAGACTGCAAGGTGGTCTTTCTTGGGCAAGACCCTTACCCTCAAAGAGGAGTAGCTACTGGAATACTGTTTGGTAATTCAGAGGATACTTCTGAGGAGTATCTATCTCCTTCACTTAAAGTAGTTAAAGAGGCGGCTATTAATTATGAAATTCCCCATAACCTTATAGAGTTTGACAATACGTTAGAGTCTTGGTCTGAGCAGGGAATATTAATGATTAATACAGCCCTTACTTGTGAGGTAGGCAGAGTTGGAGCACACTTTGACATATGGAAACCATTTGTATCTAAGTTGATTCACAACATGAGCTATAAAGATGGAGGTATGATTTATGTTTTATTTGGCAGCCAGGCTGGGTTATTTAAGAATGATATAGTGAATAGCTTAAAGACAATCGAAGTATATCATCCAGCATATTATGCTAGGACTGGTAAGAAGATGCCTAGTAGTGTATTTACTGACATCAATCAGGCGTTGAAGCAGCAGTATAACTATCAAATAGAATTTTATAAGGAGACGGAATATGGAACGTGCTAATAGAAAATCAGTAAATGATAATTTACGCAAGTACGACCATTTAGCTAAGAAGGATGACTTTATTGAAGTTACTGAATGGACTAATGGTGAAGGTTGGGATATTACTATAAATGATAAGGTAATCCCACTAACTCGTGGTGAATTGGATGCTATTGATTATCTAACTAAAGGTTTAGATTATGATAACGATTAATAATTGTAAAAGATGAAAGAACAGAAGTTTGAATTTAGTGCTAAGAACACTTTCTTTACCTCTGACACTCACTTTGGTCATGCTAATATCATAAGATTGTGCAATAGACCATTTAAGGATGTTGAGGAAATGAATGAAAAGTTAGTTGAGAACTGGAATAGAGTAGTCCCAGAGGATGGTACAGTCTTCCACTTAGGAGATTTTGCCTTTGGTGGAAGTGCTCTATGGAACAGCATCATCCCTCGTCTGAATGGACAAATCTACTTGATTATAGGTAATCATGATAGAAAGAATCTAAGACAGGGTTATATGGATAAGTTTGTTGGGGTGTTACCACAAATGCAAATCCAGATAGAGAAGAGAAGTATCTATTTGAATCATTACCCATTCCTGTGTTATGGAGGTTCATATCGTAACGATGCTGATGCTGTATGGCAGTTATTCGGTCATGTTCATTCTGGTCCAACTAGTTCTGGATTGGATTGTGGTAGGTTGGTTCATCTATTCCCTTATCAATATGATGTAGGTGTAGATAACAACAACTATACTCCAATTTCTTGGACTGAGGTAAAGGAGAAGATTCAGCACCAAATAGATGAAGGAGTAGAGAAATCTGTTAAGGAACATACCATTCCTGACGAAGTGTATAAACTAAGTGACTAAAATATCTTTAGAAATTGACGGACGAGTATTCTCTATGGAGTTGCCTTATAATGATGCAACTGCTGAGGAGCTAATTAAAGGATTCTGTACTCTAATGCATGGACAAACGTTTCTTATTTGTACCATCAAAGATGCCTTAAGAGATGCTGCTCAGGACTATAGAGAGGACATAGAAGCTGGTGAATCATTCATTACCAGTGAACCAGGTAACTCAATGCTCCCATTATATAAAAGTAATGAGAAGCATTTGGTTACTCCTATTAAATGGGAAGATTGTAAAGTGGGTGATGTAGTATTCTGTAAAGTAAGAGGTTCATGTGTAACTCATAAAGTCTATGCAGTAGACAACGAGAAAGGTTGCTTAATAGGCAACAATAAGGGACACATGAATGGCTGGACTAAGAATGTCTATGGACTTGCCCACAAAATTGACCAATCACTAAAGACAAAGAAAGTTTGAAAATTTGTGTAACATCTGACTTGCATGGTATTCTACCTAAAATAGAAGAACCTTGTGAAGTAGTATTGATATGTGGAGACATCATGCCACTGCGTATGCAGAGGAACATTCCTCAGAGTGAAAAGTGGTTAAAGACTACATTTGCTGAGTGGGTTAATAATCTCCCTTGTGAATCAGTTATCATGGTAGGAGGTAATCATGATTTTGCCTTAGCTAATATGTATAGGCAACCTCTAAAGATTAACTCAATATTGAGTAATCCTACTAATGGTAAACTTGAATTATTAGATAATGAAGCAACATCTGTTATTAGTAAGGATGGTAAGGTATATGATGTATGGGGAACACCATACTGCAAAATCTTTGGTAACTGGGCATATATGTATGAGCCAGAGACATTGATTAAAGCATATGAATCTATGCCCCAGTATTGTGATATTGTTATATCTCACGATGCACCCAAATTGTGTGGGCTTGGTGTTATTCACCAAAGGTTTGACAGGGAGGATGCAGGTAATCCTTGGTTAGCTGATGAGATGCTTCGTAAACATCCTAGATATACATTCTGTGGACATATTCATAGTGGTGAGCATACACTGCAAACCTTTGATGATATGAAAATGGCTAATGTATCTTTAGTAGATGAAACTTACACTGAAACTTTTAAACCTTTATACCTCGATGTCGAATAATAAAGTTGTAGTACAAGGAGGAGTTGGATTCCCTGGATTGTTGTTTATAGTACTGTTAGTTTGTAAACTATTTGGTGCTAACATAACATGGTTCTGGGTATTTGCTCCATTATGGATTCCTCTTGCATTAGTGGCAGGATTCTTCTTAGTATCAATCCTAATAGCAATATTCGTAGCATGGAAAAGAAAATTACTCTAGTAGTTGTGGACTTCCAGTATGACTTCTGTCTACTGGGAGCACCACTCTACGTTCCTGGGTCCGATAGGGCTTTGTGGAACATTTCTCATTTGATTGAGAACAAGAAAATTGGTGAGGTGATATTCACTGCCGATTGGCATCCAGCTAACCACTGTTCCTTTAAAAGGAATGGTGGTGAGTGGAACGACCACTGTGTGCAGTTCTCTAAAGGTGCAGCTATACACGACTTACTGTTATATGGTTGTATCGGTTCTGGAGTACCCTATAGAGTGCTTATTAAGGGTGAACTACCTAGTTCAGAAGAATATGGAGTTAAGGTTGCTCCTGCTACTGCCAGGAGTTTTAAGTGTGATAACGTAGACGATAGAACCTGTTCAGATTATGACATGAAGCTAATGTATGGGAGTATTAATTCTTTCAAAGATAAAGTTGAAATTGATACTGACTTTGAGAAGTTTTATTTTATTAGCTCAGAGTTCGATGACCCTCGTGCGTTAGATAACTGTGCAAGTGCAGAAGCATTAATCAAACATGGTGGATTTGCTACTAAAAATCTATCTAACGGACAAAGGCATCTCAGTACATTAGCCCGCTGGATAGAAGAGAATAAAAAGGAATGGGATGAAAAGACACTACTTGTATTTGATGAGGCAGACAGAGGGTTTGGACTCAAATATCAAGCTGGGATGGTCAAAATGTTTGATAACTTCTTTAAGAAGGCTAAGTCTTTAGCTGTCTCACATTATTCACTTCCTATATTATTAACAGATAAGGTGTATTGGTTTGAGAAAAGGAGATTCGTTCCATCTGACTTCTACATATTATTTGAAACTGGTTATATGTTTGAAACTCCTAAATTAATAGGCAAGAAAAATGAGTAAATTAAATTATGAGCATGTCTTCAACACTCTTGTTGAGGAGACAGCTAAATACATTACCAAGAACAACCTTAAGGCAATGGTACTTGGCATCAGTGGGGGAATTGATTCCACTGTTGTTGCTGCCATTTGCCATGAGGTTAGTAAGAAGACTGGTATTCCTCTAATAGGAAGAAGTCTTCCCATTAAGAATAAGAGTGATGAGTTTGATGTATCTAAACTTGTTGGAGAGGCTTTCTGTGATGAGTTTAAAGTATTCAATCTAAGCAGTTCTTATAAATCAGTTCTATTTGACCTTTGTGCTGATACAGGACTAATTAAAGATTGTAAGGGTTATGACTGGTATTGGGTAAGTGATTTAGAAGAGCTTGCTGGCAGAACTCCTATTGCTAATGGTAATATACAAGCTAGATGTAGAATGATACATCTTTATGATATAGCATCTATTCGCAAGGGATTAGTAATGAGTACAGATAATCAAACTGAGTATCAGCTTGGATTCTGGACTATTCATGGTGATGTTGGTGACTTTGACCCGATTCAAGGTCTATGGAAGACTGAAGTGTACGAATTAGCTAAGTGGCTAATAGGGTATTACTATGGGTGTGGGATAAAGAAAGAAGTGGATGCAGATGGCGCTAGGAAGATTTGTGATATGTGTGAGGCTATTAAAAAGTCAATGTCTCTTACTCCTACTGATGGTTTAGGTATCAGTAATAGTGACTTAGACCAGATAGGTGCTAAGAGTTATTATGACGTTGATAGAGTATTACAGACTCTTACTTGTAAGGCTTCTCCAGAGAATGATAAACTACAAGACGAATTAACTACGGAACTTGGTCCAGATGTTGTAGGTAAGATTACTGGACGACGCTTCAAATCTAGGTTCAAGAGATTAGTTAGTCCTATCATAGTGCCAAGGGAAATGTATGATTGACTTCTTAGAGCTAATCCTAGAATTAGTAAATGTTAAATCACGTAATGAGCTAGTAGCTCTGCTTGTTATAGGCGGAGTACTAGCCATTATCTATTATTTGTTTCTTGTATGAAATTATATTATTTATTTTTGTTGGTAATGTTCTTCCTCTTTAATAGCTGTGTAGAACAAACTCCGAGAACTAAGTCAGTTACCCCTATATCAGTTAGGGATACTACTAAGAGGACGAGTAGAAGCCATTTGTGGAACTCTAATACATCAACCTACAAGAAGACCAAATCCTCATACACTCCGTCTAAGAAAACGTACAAGAGGAAATCTTCTTACAAATCAAGAAGTAGGAGATGATAGGAATATTCTTTGGGTCTTTTGACCCACCACATATTGGTCATGTTAATATTGTCACAGCTGCACTTAATTCTAGTATTGTTGACAAGGTTATAGTAGTTCCAGCGTATAAGAGTGTTTGGAAGAACACAGAAACTAAATGGGAGTATAGACTTACTATGGCTAAGGAAACCTTTGACAATATTCCTGGAGTAGTTGTGGATGGTATTGAATATCGTATCGCTAATGGAGAACCATTACCTACTTATAAGACTATTGAGGCATTAAAAGAGATTTATGGTGAGTTTATCATTGTAACATCTGCCGAGACTTATAAGGAGATTCCAAGATGGCAGTATGGTGAAGACATATTAAAGGATAATAAGTTCTTAGTGGTCGATGTAGCACACTTTAACAGTGAGGATATTCCGCATGACGAGGTAAAGGTTATCTATGCTCCTGACATTATAATATGCTCTACAGCTATTAGAAAGTGGGTTGATGATGGAAAGATTATATTACCATTTGTAACAGATGAGGTAAATTCAATAATCAGAAAACTTGGACTATATAAATGAGCCAAATCTATGTTTCAGGTCCTTGGTCTTTTGCTTCTGGTGTATTACAAGTAGTCAAAAGTATAAAGGTTAAAAGTAGAGCAGATAAGGTGGTTTACAGTGAGAAGGGAACTGAGTATCAGTTTTCTAAGCTGGAACAATCAGACTATATCGTATTTGTATTAGATGGATTTGCATGGCAACAGAAATTGGAAAGTATTTCTAAGGGAATGCTTTCAGAACTTATGTGGTGTGTTAATCACAGAGTTCCAATGTTCTTAGCTTACAAATCAGCTAACGGGTTAGGCATATATAGTACAGAGATAGATGAGAATTTAAACTTTAAAGGAATTGCTGGAACAGCTGATAACTTCTATCAAATTGTAAATGGGCAGTTTGGAACTATTGTGGCTTCAAATCCCTTTACTGGTGTACTTAGGGTAAACAATGACGGTGGTTACACAATACAAGATGAAGGTGTATATCTAAAGGGTGAGTTATTAGGTGACCCACTAGACTTCCTTAATGTTGAACAACCAAAGAGTTACTTTTATTAATATGAAGAATTTTCCATTATTAGACGAAAATGGTAAGGAATGGTGGATTAGCCGTTCTATTGCTGTAACAGGATGTGTATTTACATTCCTAAATGGTAAGTGGTGTGTACTTGCTAATAAAAGAGGCGAGGGAACTCCAGACTTTCAAGGAATGTGGAATATGCCATGTGGTTACTTAGACTTTAATGAAACTACAGCAGAAGCTGTAATCAGAGAAGTTTATGAAGAGACTGGAGTTAGACTGAATCCTAACTTCCTACACTTCTGGAAATTCAATGACTCTCCTACCCAAAATAGGCAGAATGTATCCTTTAGATATTACGCTCTAATTGATGCACAGCCAGGTAGTATCAGTGTTGGTAACGATAGAGGTGGAGAAGAGGATGAAGTAGAAGCTATCGGGTGGATTCCATTGGATTCTATTGATAAGTATCAATGGGCGTTTGACCATGATAAAATTATCAGAGAGTTTGCTGAGTGGATGCACTTAGAGGACGGAGATTTGGATATGGAGGATATTGACTTAGACCCAGTATGACATACTTTATAAGTGGGCATAGGGACTTAACATGGGAGGAGTTTACCAAGTGGTATGCTCCTGCCATTAGTAAAGTCATTTGTACTGATAAGGAAGCCAGATTCGTTGTAGGAGACTGTGAAGGTGCAGACCGTATGGCACAGGACTACTTGTCTGCTTGTGGAGTTTTCTTTAGGGATATTACTGTATATCATATGTTTAAAGCTCCTAGATACTTGACTAGAAGTTGTACTCTCACACAAGGAGGGTTTACATCTGACGTGGAGAGGGATGCAGCTATGACTGAGCACTCAGACCGTGATATAGCCTTTATTCGTAAAGGTAAAGAATCCTCTGGCACTGCTCAAAATATTCTAAGAAGATGGACGAAGTAAAGAAGCCTACTGAAAAGGAAAGATTTGAGAGTCTTAGGTTACACTTCACTAGTCTATTCCTACAGCATCCTAAAATGCTTGAAGTCATGTCCTATAAGGATATAGTATTGAAGGCTAAGGAATTTACTAAAGAATATCTAAAGCATGAATAAGTTTATATTCTTAGATATAGATGGGGTTATGAATAGTAATCTCTTCTACTCAGAGAGAACTCAGGACAAAAGATATAATGATTGGATTAAAGAGCATCCTCAGCGTATAGCTTGGAATGCTTGTAATATTGACCCAAGAGCAGTGGAAAGACTAAATAGACTTACTGATGCTACTGGGGCTAAGATTGTTGTATCTTCTACCTGGAGAAGTGATAGTAATTTGCAGGAAGTGTTTAACCTTGTTGGAATTAAAGAACCTATACATGACATAACTCCTTATATGAGGAGTAGGCATAGAGGTTCCGAAATCCAAGAATGGTTAGATAAGCAAACTGAACCTTATCGGTATGTAATCTTCGACGATGATACTGATATGTTGGACTCTCAATTACCTTATTTCATTCAATCTGATTGGTTGAAATGGGGACTAAGTGATGAAGATGTTGAACAAGCAATACATATTCTAAATGATACCAATACAACCGCTGAGACACATCTATAATAACCCTTCACTAGATAGGGAACTTCTATTAAGGAAGCTGGCATCTCTCAGACTAAAGGGTATGATTAGTATTGAAGAGTATGAGTATTTAAAACATTTAATAAGAAAGGAGAACGAAAATGCTCAGAGAGCAAATGGATGCACTTATTAAGCAATCAATGCTTGATAAGAATGTAAAGAGAACAGAAGTATTAAGAGCCATTAAGAATGAGTTCTTAGTGTACCAAACTGCTAAAGGTGCTAAGCCTTTAGACGATGCAGCTGAGTTTACTATTCTTCGTAAGATGGTGAAACAGAGATTGGATAGTAGAGACCAATACATTTCAGCTGGAAGGAAAGACTTAGCCGATAATGAATCTAAAGAGATTCTTGTGCTTGAGTCTTTCCTTCCGAGTGAAGCCTCACCTGAGGAAATCATTAGTGCAATCTACACGATTATCACGGAAAAGGGTTGGGGAGATGGCGAAACAGGTCCCCAAATCCCGAAGAAGTGCATGGGAGAGGCTATTAAACTGGTCAAGGCGAAGCTTGCTAATGTAGATGGTAAGTTGTTGGCTGATACAATTAAAACCTATCTCGTATGACACTAAAGGAAATAGTAACTCTTCCTGCTGAAGCAAAGTTTGTTCATGCAATAGCTGGAACTCTTTACTATAGAATTACGACTGACGATGTAGTAGTAGAGTTCCCTATTGATATGAATGATAAAGATGATGTGGGCACAACTACCTTCGTGGCTTCTTATAAACCTATTACACTGATGAGGTATATAAGAAAGGCTATAGCAAATGAAACTTTGCTTATAGTTGATAAATCCAAGTTGAGGTAACTGTACTATGTGATAACTGATTAATATATTTTACTCTGCTTTAATTTCATAAATTTCTTGGTTTAATTTGGTAATACTGCTTATAATGCTTATATTTGCAGAAATTAAGTGGTTAAACTGTTTAAACGTATTAATTTATGAAAATCGAAGAGAAATTTAAAAAATTCCAACAAGGTGGTGCTGCACCTCAACCTGGTGCTGAACCAGCAGGAGGAGCACCCGCTGAGGGAGCACCAGCAGAAGGTGGTGCACCTGCTGAGGGTGGACAAGACCCAATGCAACAGATTCTACAAGTGGCTGCTCAGGCAGTTCAAACACAGAATTGTGAAGCTGCGATGGCTGTGTGTCAAGCCCTAATGCAAATCGCTCAAGGTGGTGCTGCTCAAGAACAAGCTCCTCAAGAGGAACCAACTTTTGCAAGAAAAGGTGCTAGACTAGTAAGAGTAAGATAATTAGTCAACAAGGTAAGAAGGGGCGTATATTAATTATATGCTCCTTTTTTGTTATACATAGTATATGTCACAAGTAATAAGAAAATTTGAGAACTCTGGTAAGATAGAACAATCTAAGCCAGAACTATTCGAGAGAAGTGGCGTTGGTAAGTACAATAAGGCTGATTTAGTTGCTGGACTATATAGGAATATAGATACCTATATAAAGAATAATAATCTTAGCGGAGACAAAGCAGTTTCATTCAGAGACTCTGCTAACCAGTTTATTAAAGGTATTGAGAATGGAACTATTAGTATGAATGGTGATGGTACATTCTCTGATGCAACAGGTAGTATGGCTAGTACTGGAAAGTTTGATAAAAACTGGATAGGACGTAAGAAGGATACTACTAATAATGCCTTTAATTTAGTTGGGGACTATGCACTAGACTACATCAATCAGATGCAACAATACACTGAGCCAGCAGCTAAGCCCAAGTCAAAGTTTAATACTAACGACTTCCTAACTAAAGAGATTTCTAAAAGATGGTATGGTGGTAACGATATAGATTTCGGTAACTGGTTCAAAAACAGAAGTGAGCAAGACCGTAATGCACTATTGGGAGACATCTTCAATAATGCAGACTATAATCAATTATACCAAGATTATGATTGGACTGACACTGGAATTAACAGTGCAGAAGATTTAGCTACTCGTGGAAGGGCATTTAGTACAGCCATTTCTAATAATACATTAGATAATGATGATTATAATACCTTTGCTACATTAGGTGGCAGTGGTTTGGATAAGTTCCTAAAAGAAGCTCCAGTACAAACTGAACCTACTCCAGAGCAAAGTAGGATGAAAGCATGGGAAGCTGAAGCAGAAGCAGCAGGTGCTACGACTCCTGAAGCTAAATCAGCATATATCCAACGTAAACAAAGAGAAGAAGCTGATAGAAATGCAGCTATTGTTAGGGCAAACGAAGAAGATATATATAATAGAGAAAGGGATGCATTCTTTAATGATTATGCTACTAAGAACCCATTCAAGGGGACTGTAAGTGGATATGTAGCAAGTGAGACTTCATACAACCCAGAGAATGTACTACAGTACATAGACACCACTCATAAGGGAGTTATCAATGACTATTTAAAGAGTGCATTAGACCCAAGGTATTTTAGAGGTCAATTATCTCACCAAAATGAACAAGGTCAAGACAACCTTAGAGAACATTTAGCTAATAACCTTGACCTAGCTATCAATACTGGTAAATTACCAAAGATAGACGATGAAACTTATGCTATTCCTGGTACTTATAACTATGACAACTGGTCTTTAATAACTTACAATCCAGTATCTAGACAATATAAAGAGACTTCTATGCTCGCCAATGATGCTTTGAAAAAGATAGCATATGCTGAGTATGATAGAAGAAAGAAAACTCCTACCAATAAAGAGGGCGGTATTATTAAACTTCAATACGGTGGATTTGTTGAGGATGATAGTGCATACAACGCTTACAGAGAACAGTTTGCTAAGAAGAAAGAGGAGAAGAAGCAACAAATACAGGCTAAAGTTAAGGCTACTGATAGAACCCCAGAACAAGTAGAAGCAGGTGAAAGAAAACCTATGGCTGATGGGCAGGATTGGGAATATGAAGACTATGCTAGACTAGTATCTGCTGGTGCTGATGTTGGTTCAATGATAGCTTCCTTTGTTCCAGGATATGGTACAGCCGCATCAGCTGCACTTGGAGTAGGTAGTACAATAGGAAACTTTACAGCTGACTTGGCTGATGAGAGTGTGAGAGTAGGTTCTGCATTCTTAAATGCTGGGGCTGGATTAGGAATGGACCTTGTAGGTCTGATTCCAGGTTTGGGAGCTGCTGGTAAAGGTAGTAAGATTGTAAAGAATCTATTAAAAGTTGCTCCTAAGTTGATTACAATTTGGAGTGCATCTACATCATTTGCTCCTGCAATGCAAGCCTTTAATAAGCTAAAGGATAAGGGTGCTAAAGAAATGACCGTAGAGGACTGGAAAGCATTGGCTAATGGTCTAACAGCTGCTGCTGGTGTTACTCGTTGGGGAGCTGCTGCTGCAAAGAACAAAATCAATACACATAAATATGGAACTACCACTAGAACAGTTACTACTAAATCTGGTAAGCAAGTTCAAATGTCAGAAGAGGAGTTCCAGAGAATAAAGAGAGCTTCTGGTATTGAAGGTCAGAATGAAGCTTTACAAGCTGTAGAAGGTGCAAAAGGCGAACAACTTCCAACAACATTCAAGAAATGGTATGATGTTAGGAGAGCTTATCAAGGAACTCCTGATGTTGATAAGAATACTGTAATCAATACAGATGCTATGAGGAGAACTGCTCCTGATGGTACTATCCTTGAGCCAACTAAGTTTTCTAATCAGGGTATCTGGAGAGGTGCTGTTAATAATGATTGGGGACACAACTGGAAGGGTTGGAAGGGTTGGAAAGGTCCAAAATGGTTAAAAGATTGGGGTTATGCTCCAGCTAAGAAAGAAGTAGACCCTAAAACAGTGAATGAAGCTGTTGATGCAGTATCCTCTATAGCTAGAACATTACATACAGCATCAAGGTTTAAACCAGCCCCATTAGCTTTACCAGCACCAGGACAAGCAACTCCATCTAACAGAGTATTCGTTATGGGTTCAGGTAAACCTAATACTCCTAGAGATGTGACTAATCCATCTAATCTTAAGAAGCCAGGAAGCTATACAGATAGGGCTGTTCCAGTGGGAGGTACTCCAGTAGAATCTCCAAATGCTAATGCAGTCAGAACAGTTAGGACTATCAACTCTATATTAGAGCCATTTGTTTCTCAGCCAAGAAACTTACCTGCTGTTATTCCTGCATCAAGAAATGCTAAAAAGGTAGTTGCTTCTCAAACTATACAACCCACTCAAAGATTAGACCAATTCATCGAAGGTCAAATCCCAGGTGGACTAGTATATGGTAGGGCTAGAACTAAGAGAGAGAGGGAGTACAGAGATATATTCTATCCAGTAGTAGAAAGAGAACAAAATGCTCTATGGGACCAACTAACAAGTACACCCGAATATAGAAACAGACTCATTCTTACTAACCAGCCACCTAAACCTAAGAAGAAGAAAACTTCAAGGGATGATAGAGTTACTAAAAAGGCTGAGGGGGGTATCGTCCAATTCTTACAAGGTGGTAACACTGTAGGAAGAATCAAAGCTAAAGATATGTCTAATTGGAATAGAGCTAATACTTTAGCCAACTATGATTGGATTGCTGATTATGATAGATGGGCATCTCAACATGAAGGTCCAGATGACGTAGTTGATTCTTATATATTAGCATTTAACGGTGGTGAAGATATTTACGACCAACTAACATCTAAGACAGGTGATTATTTCGGAGGTAAGTACAATTATTCAGTACAAGACCCATTAGCTAAACATAGACAGATTACTTTTAGAGGTACTAATCAAGGCTTTGATGATTTAATCAGAAAGGGTATTGTAGGTTATGGTACTACAGAAGGTAACTCTGGATTTGATATATATGCTGGTGATAGAACTGGTAACAGAACACTCGCAAGAGGAATGTCTCCAGAAGATGTTGCTCGTTTTAATAAGCAGTTAGCAACTAGAGGAATGGAACTCTATGATAAGGGTAACGGTGCTTATAGACTAAGGAGATTAGAACAAAAACCTGTTGAATTACCAGAGGTTGTTGTAACTGCTGATACTCCTAAGACTCCTGCAACTACTAACCCTTCAGCTATTAAGGGAGCTGCACCTAGGAAAGGTAAAGGTTTCAATCTTGGAGTAATGCCAGAGGATGTAATAGCATTAGGTAGAATGGTCGGTGGATTGGCAGCTAACAACAGAGCAGCTAAGTTGTATAAAGAAGGATTAAAACCTACTTTATTAGACACATTCGAAAACACTGTTCCATTGCAAGGTAATTTCCAAGCTACAACTAATGCTGAACAACAGGCAGGTAATCTCGAATCTGTTGCAGCTAGACCTAGAACTTCTGATGCTTCACTTCAGCTTGCTGGAGAATTAGAAGCTAGTGGTAGAGCAGGTCAAGCTAGATTCCAAGGTGGTCTACAAGATGCAGAAATGTTCTATAAGACTAGAATGTTAGGACAACAAGAATCTGATGCTGCTAAGGCAAGGAGAGTTGATGTAGCTAATAGGAACAGAGCTTCAATGAATCAAATTGATGCAGCTAAGAAACAGATTGATGCAGCTAGAGTTACATCTAACTATCAAAATGTTATTGCTCCTTATTTAGCTGGGGTTGAGAACCAATTCGCACAGAAGAGGGCTATGAACCAACAATTAGATATGGAAGAAGCTCAGAGAGAAGCTGAAAGAACTTACTCTCCAGAGTTCGATAGACTAACCCAGGATTATAACAATGCTTATAAAGCATACGGTGCAGCTAATAACAATAACTATACTGGATGGGAGACATCTAATGAGTATAAATCGTTAGTAAGTAGAAGAAAATCTCTTAATGATAATGTATCTCAGTTCTTACTGGATAAGAGAAGAGGAATAATGGGTTCTCCATATATGTTCCAAGTTAAGAAAAACTCTTCTATAAAGACTCCATATGTTAAGTCTGGAGGTAAACTAAGTGCCGCTGACAGAGAGAAATTACAAAGAGCTAAAGATTTTAATAAGAGATTGCTTGAAGACAATAAGCAGTTCCACAAAGATATTATGGAATCTAAGAGAGAACATAACAAACTGATAATGTCTATGTCTTCTCTAACTTCTGAGTTAATAAAGAAAGCAATGTCATGAGAATAACTTCTAATATAGATAAGCTACAACAGGGTGGAGGTATTCCACCCTTTGTTAGCTACACTAATGTTCCAAGACCTCAACCAACTGCTCCGTATAGCACATCAGATGCTAAACAAGCAACTGGGGGAGAATCAGAAGGAGGGTTTGGTTTACTAGATAAAAATATGGTGAAGATGCTTTATGAGAAGGGCTTACCAAGTGATGTAGAGCAATTCTTAGACCAATCTGGGTTGTTCTCTGAGTCCATAATGTCTAACCCATTTGAAAAGACTAACGGTGCAGCCCAATATAAAGCACTGTTAAAGATATTACCTAAAATAGCTATGAATAAGGAAGAGTATAATAGAGCCATACAAGAAGCTACTAAGAACAATGCTCTTAAAGAAACAGCTATTGATACAGACGGTAGAGTATTTGCAATTAGTCCAGATGGTCAAGTTACTAAGAAATTTATAAGCCAATTAGAGGAAGGTGAGCAAACCTTAACAGTTGGTCAAATGGCTGAGAATAGAGCCTATAGTCAAGGATTAGCATTTAACAGTAATGCTATTACTGCTATTGCTAACAGCACAAGTATTGAACAAATTAATAAGACAATATGGGAAGCGATTAAGAATTTAGGTTCTAATACAAGAGCTAATGAATACTTTAGGTCTAAGGATGAAAGAAAAGCTAAGGCAGGAATTGATAAGCTATTAGAGGAAGGTGCAGACGGTGTGTATAAGATTAATTCTAAATCTATATCACAGGATGCTCAAGCCAAATATGCTTTGAATTATATATTATCAACATTACCAGCTAATCAAAAAGTTCTATTGCAAGACTATGCCAGGAAATCTGGACTAGATTTAAAGACTGGTCCGTTAGAAATCATTACTAGCATGATACAATCTGGAATCAGTTCTACTGAAGAACTTGGAGTTAACTATGACAAGCAAGCTACTAATGGTGCTAATACTGATGAGAAGGGCAACAAGAAGACTAGGGCATTTGATATTCCTATGATGATTATAACTGGAGATGGTCTTCCTAAAGAGAATGCAAGAATTAGATTTGGTAGTAACTATGCTATTGATGTACAGGCACAGAAGTTACCATTCATTCCAGGTAGTGATGGTAAACCTATTGGTCCGACTTCCTTAATGGGAGCTTTAAGTGGTCAATTAGGTAGTGTAGTTAATAAGGATGCTGTCCATGTTGGTAAACAAAGACTTGATGCCACTAAGCTTAATCAGCTATACTATGACGGTACTGGAGTATCTACGATGGAATTACCTTATACTCTTGATGAAAATGGACAAGCTGTTCCTGATTTTGATGTTATAGGTGCTTACAAGGCAGCTGTGGATGAAATCAATAAGAGAGGTAAGGATGTTACTAAAGCTGAAGTAAATCAAGTATTCCAAGAAAGAGGTCTGAATAGATATTTTAATGAAGATGGTAGTTTTAATAGGGATAACTTTATGAGGTTTGCAGGCATATCAGTTATTGGTGATGATGAAACCTTTGAAGACCCTGACGATAACTCTGACTTCTTTATGCCTATCACAGATGATAGGTTAACAGCACAGATAAGTGCAACATTAGGTACTAAGTCAAACCCTATGGATATGGGAGACCTATATAGAACTATTGCTTATGTACCTATTTATGACTCTCCGAGTCTAGCAGGTGCAGCATCTGGTAACTTCTCATGGATTAAGGATGAAGGAGCTATGATGGAAATAGCAAAAGAACAACAACTCCGTAACGCTAGACAGGCATATAACAACAACATAACTAAAAGTCAATTATTAAATGGACAATAAGAAGCCGAATGATTGGATGTTGAATGTGTTACAGAACCCTAGTTTCTCTTTATCTGATTTTAAAGCGGTAGGGATTGATGGTAATAACACTTCCATTGAAGATAGAGAAGTCTATGCTAATAACAAGATTATACAATCAAATCCACAATTCCAGGATAGTGACGGTAACTTTGATAATGCAAAGTTTAACCAATTCTATGATAGTGCATTAGAGTCATATCAACTATTAGCTAATAATACGTTTAATGAGACTGTAATGGATGAGGCTACCTTTGGATTTAATAATATTTGGGCACCTAAGGAAGCTAGTAAAAGAACTCAACCTGAGTTTCAAATCAATAGGATATTCAATCCTGACAGAAGGAAGATGGGAGTAGAGAAAGTAGGGTTCACTAGTGATAGAACCCTTACTGCTGCTGAAATAGCTCAGACTCAAAAGGTATATGACCCAGAGACAGGTGAGTGGGATGAATCTCCTAATGATGCATGGCTAGGTAGGAATTGGTTCCAACCAGTAGCCCTAGCTCAATGGGACTCCGATGATTATCATATTGACCCAGAGACCAATAGAAAGGTATGGCACAAGAAAGGTGAGCTAAAATTAAACGACGAAGGTACTTACTACTATGAAAAATTAGGCAGTAGAGAACCTTATGGTAGACAAATACTATCTCCATTTGACGTTCTAACTACTGATGGTTCTAAGGCTAATAAATATGACTTCTTCGATTCAGATAGCTTAGATAAGAGTGTATTCGGAAGTATAATGAAGAATACATTTAAGATTGCTCCTATGTTTGTGCCTTATGTAGAACCAGTATATATTGGATTAGGTATTGCTAATGAGTTAGCTAAAGTGTTACCTATTATATATAAGACTACATTTGGATTAGCTGGAGCATCTACTGACTGGGCTAATAAGTTAGAAGGATTTGCATACTCTATGGATAGCGGAACATCTGAGTATGCTAAGCAACACCCTTGGGCAGCTGAGAACATCCTTAATATGGTTGGCGATGTAGCTAAACAGCTATATGAACAGAGGTGGATATTCACTAATGCCCCAAGATTATTTAAGTCTTACGGCATATCATCTAAGAATGGTACTCCGTCAGAGTTGGATAAGCAAATAACTAAGTTGGCAGAAGAGTATACTCAAACTGCTGTTAAGGATATTCCTAAGGTATTAAAGTCCTTAGGGGCTACAGGTAGTCTTGATATTATACAGAAAGAAGCTTTAGCTAAAGCTACTATATGGGGTCAGAATTATATGAAGAGTTACGAGAACTGGGGTAAACACCTATCTCGTCTTTATATGACTGGTACAGCTTCATATAATGCTTTTAGTGATGCTAAACAAGAAGGAGCATCTGATGAACAAGCTGCTGCTGTGTTCTGGGGATATATGGCTGGAATGTATGCTCTAATGGCTAGTGATATTGGAGAACACGTGCTTCCAGAATTGAGGATGGATAAGGCTCAAATCAAAAAACTTATCCAAGATGTAAATCAGCAAGCAAAGCAAAGTATATCTACTAATGCAGTTAAATCTGAATCTAAGAAGTTAACTAAGAATGTATTTGCTAAGTTGTTTAATGGTGCAAAGTCCTTTGCTCAGAATAACTACAAAGCTATTGCTGATGGCTCTACTTCTATTCTATCTAATGCTCTTGCAGAAGGTGTAGAAGAAGTAACTGAGGAAGTATTATATGATGTTACTAAAGCAACATTTAATGCTATCTCATATTTTACTGGTAACGAAAGAAGGCTATCAGCTTTTAATGATATGGCTTCTCGTTATAGTATGTCATTCTTTGGAGGTGCTATCGGTGGTGGTATATTCCAAGGTGTTAATGATATTAAGATTAGAAAATTCTACGATTCTAGTAATATGCAGGCTAATCAAGAACTTACCTATCCAATCAGACAAGGCCGTGGTGAAGAGGTTTACAAGGCTTTGGATGATATGGCTTCTCGTTATAGTATGTCACTCTCTGAAGGTGGTAATGATATTAAGGTTAGAAAGTCCTACGATTCTAGTAATGTGCAGGCTAATCAAGAACTTATCTATCTAATCAGACAAGGCCGTGGTGAAGAGATTTACAAGGCTTTGGAGGATATGAAGAAGAAAGGAGTGCTTGGTGATAGAAACCTATCTGCAACTAAGGTTGATAAGGTGGGTGATAAGTATGTATATCAACAAGGAACCGATAAAGATAATCAAAATGATGCTATATATAGTCTAATGAGGGATTATGTAAGCAACATTGAACAAGTTCTATCTGTTGAGGGAATGAAGCTATCTGATACTACTTTACTTGATAAGCAAATGTTATCTGAGTTAAGGTATCAGGAGTTATTCAAGAATGCTCCTTCTACTGGTAAAATTTTACAAGACTTCAATAACCTTGCTGATAGGTTTTTAACCCTACACAGTAAGATTGATGAAATCAACGCTACTTATTTAGACGAGAACGGTAAGAAGAGTAAGGAATATGCTGACGCTATGGCTGCTATTCAACAGCAAATAGATGATGCTAAGAAGGAACAATATGAGTTCTTACATACTGGTAAGAGAGGTAAGTATTTAGGAATGATGATGTTCTCTACTAATCCTGTGATTAGTAAGCCATTTATTGATATAAACTTCAGAATGTATGCAGAGTCCAAATATAACAAAGACTTCGAAGCATTATCTGAAGATGATATAGCTAAAGCTAAAGAGGACTACAACGATTACCTACAGTATGATGCCAATTCTAAGTTAGATATGGCATATGATGTATTCCGTAATATGAATGAGAAGCTATCTCCTATCTTCCAAGAAGCAGGAGAATTGGGATATAAACAATATGCTCAATTAAAGAGAAACTTCTATAGTGCCAATCTATCTCTGACCGATGCTGATGGTAATGTTACTCCTATGACTATATCAGATATACTTGGTGATATGTTCGGAAGTAAGAATGCTACTGATGAAGATATAATCAAGAAAGCTGAGAGTCTAAAGAAGCCGAGAATAAATGAAGCTAAGGAACATCCATTTGATGAAATATCAAGGTTCTTAACTTATACTATGCCTACGGTTGATGGTTCTGCAATCTCTAATGGTGCTATATTGATTAGGCAGCTGAATCAAGCTGCTGACGTATTCATGGCTAATGGATATATTGATAAGGAAGTAGCCGACTCTATGAGAAAGCTAGTTAACCAAATTGTAACAGTTAACACAGGTATATATCAATTAGACTTAGAAGATGCCTATGATTATGTTAGTGAACAAGCTGGAGATGCTATTCGTTCTTGGATGGCTCAAGATTTAACTGTAGCTAATATAAAAGAGAAGACTCAAGAACTCATTGAAACATTGAAGTCTATTGAGGGTCTTGATGAAACTCAGGAGAAACAGTTGGATGTTATTATTGGTGATATAAAGAGTCAAAGTAACTCAACCTTAGCTCAGAATCTTCCTATTCTTAATGATGCAAATGCTTTATTAAAGAAGCTTGATACTGCAAAGACTAATCCATTATATGATACTCTATCTAAGATAGGAATCAATGTGATTGGTAAGAAGACTAATGTATTTGACCTATTGCAGGATTTAGAGCGTCAGTTCAATGAAGTACATATCTCTGACTTTGCATTAGATAACAAGCTACAGCAAGAGCAAATAAAGGATGCAAGGAAGATTATATCAGCTGCCAGGTCTATTATATATGCTTCTCAATACGATAACTTAGATGCATCTAATCCATTTGGATTTAATGTGACTCTAAAAGAGTTTTATCAAAAGAATAGTATTGAAGATGCTCCAGAGTTAGGGCTGATTGATTCTGAAGTTGCTACTATGATGAACAGAGACTTAGATAGAATTGAGAGTAAGTTAGACTTTATCGAGAAACTATCTAACTTGAATAAAGAATCTCAGTTAAAGGAGCAAAGAAGAACATCAGTAAATATGAACTATCTATTCTATGACGTTGTGGGTGATGAGAATAGTTTCCTATATACTAAAATGGTTGATGGGGAACCACAGCTAAAGGGAATTGATGGTGAAGTACTACTAAATGACAAAGTAAGGGAAGCTATTAATAATGCTACTACTCTAAGACGGTTTACTGAAGACCAAGACAGGACGTTGGATGTATCTGATGAAGATTATGTAGCAATGGAAAAGGAAAGGGTGGCTATCGAGGATGCTCTTTATGATAGATTCCAAGAAATATCTCATGGTAAAGACCAAGTAGAAGCTATTAAATCTATCTTATTTGATGGCGGACTATCTCATAAGGGTATTGCAAAGGGGAGTGAAGGTATTAGGTCAGTTACTAAGGCTCTTAGTGATGCTGAGAAGTTAGCTTATGCTAGTGGTATCCTTGGGGTTAAGAGTTCTGATTTCCTATCACAATACTATACAGTTATTAAGAGTGATACATCTAAGTTAGCACCTATAGCTACTCAAGAGTTTGCTGTTAGAATAGCTTATACATTAGCATCTAATAGAAGATTCATTAACAATGTAGTTAAAGCTGCTGATATTCCGAACCACCTTGAAGGTACTCCTCTTCTGAACACAGTATTTATTGAAGGTGTTCCTGGAGCAGGTAAGACTAGAGCTGTTGTTAAAACAGTATATCAAATGCTTAAAGCTGTAAATCCTAACGTAAAGACTTGGACAGCTGGACCTCGCCAAAAGCAAAGTGATAACTTAGCTGATGAGATTGGGGCTGAGCATAACACGTCATTTACTAAGGAAACATTATTTGCTAAATTAGGAGTATCTCCTGATTATGTAAATGATGCTGCTAATTTGAGTATTGTAGTATCTCCTTCTGATATTAGACACGTTGAAATTACTGGTCTTGATGAAAGAGAGTATAGTAAGGATGATTTACCATCTGTATTATTTATTGATGAGGCTACTCACTTCACTAATGGAGAATTACAAGTAATCTCTGATTTTGCTGCAAAGAACAATGTAGCAGTAGTAATGTTAGGAGACACTGAACAGAGTGGTAAGAGTCAACTATGGCGTTTAAAGGATGGAAATGATGATGTAGCTGTTTATAACACATTCTCAACTACATTCAGTATATCTTCTCCTAAGTTAACAGTTTCAATGAGGGCTTCTAATACTAATAAGAGAGACAATCTTAATAATATTAGGGCATTAATTGAACCACTTAGGGCAACTAAAACTGAAATGTCTATTGCTGAGAAGTGGTCATTTATAGGTGATAATCTTGAGGTAAAATATACACAAGATGAATCTGGAGTACATGGGGAAAAAGTCCAAGGTTCTTTAGATTCTAGTGACTTAGACCTAATGTTATCTACTTTGAAAGAGGGAGAAACAATAGGATTTATCTACGATAATACTGAGTCAGATACCTATAAGATGCTTAACTCATTACCTTCTTCTCAGAAGGATAAAATAGAGTTCTTTACTGAAGACTCCGCACAAGGTAGTGAAGCTAAATACTTCATTGTTGATGTTGATTGGAGTAAGAAGAGAACTATGAATGGTGAGACTGCTGAGGCTAGTATAGAAGTGGCTGATTTTATTAAGAGCTTATATACTATTGCAACTCGTTCAGAGGAAGGTACTATCATTATTGATAACCATCTAACTGAAGTAGTTAATCCAAATGCCTTTGTAGAAAGTGACTATAATGCTCCAACATCTTATACTGATGAATCTCTTGCAGATTATAAGGAAAAGAGACTAAGAGCACTAGAGGAAATACTTAAAGGTTACACTCCATCTAATCCAGCTACTGACAAACCAACAATAGCACCTAAACTAAAGGAAGGTACTTGGATTCAACTAAATGATGGAGGTAAGTATCAAGTTATGAGTATAAAAGGGTCTAATTATGTTCTTGCAACTTTGGATAAAGTAGCATACTATGAATATCCTATAGAACAAATAGACTCTGTGTTAGGTGTTTCTGTTCATCTAACTACTGAACCTACTAAGCCAGTTATATTACCAGAAGGTGGTAAAAGACCTGACTTACAGCAAGTCTTGATTGAAGAGGCTCAAGCAAGTGAGGAGGGTGTTGAGAGTGATTTAGAAGCCCAAAAGAAAGCTCAGTGGTATGCTAAAGATGACCCTGGATTCAAAGTATATACTTTTGCTGGATATAGGTCTGGTATTGGTTTAGAAATGTCTCAAGGCTCTGTAGCAGTAGATGCTGACAATAATGTAAACATTATTAATTCTGGTAGAAAGTACAAGAGTACTTCTGGTGAACTTGTGGATGAGACTAAGAGTGACTTGCAAGCTCTACTTGACTTAGATACATTTAGAAATGGCTCAGTCAAGGTTCCATTTAATACTTATAACACTGCTACTACATTACTTGCAGATGTTAGAAGTGCTGTAATGTTTGCTAAAACTAATGGTGCTGCACTATCAAGTGTTAAGAAATTGGTGAGGGAGTTTCCTCCAGCTTCAAAGATAGCATCAGCTACTACTGGAGAGCTGCAAGTTAAGTATGTCAATGCGTTCTATCAACAAACTGACCAGACTGTCGAGATGGGTGATAAAACTACTCCTAATAGGAAGTTAGTGGTCTACACTCTTAAAGACAGAAGTGGTAATCCAGTTGCAGAATTTACTATTGGGGTTCTTCCTGGTGAATTTACCTTAGATAACTGGGTTCAGAACTATGTTGGAGAGGATAAGAACATCAGGTCTAAATGGCAGAGGTTAAGTAAGCTACTTGCTGATGGTAACGAGGTGGCTAAGAATGCTAGACGTACAGTATACATCCCATTAGGAACTGACTTTGCATTAGGTCCTAATATTATTTCTAACACTAAGATTAGTAAGGTAAATGAACTTGGTCAAGACATTGACAAGTTTGGAGGGAATGTTAGAAGGACTCCATTTAGTGAGTTCAAGAACGCCAAATCAAGAATAGTATCTGATGTCTTCATTATGACTAATGTAGGTGTTGATAACGATTTCTATGATAAGTCATTATCAGGTAAGGCGGTCACATTCGTAACCACCAAGAAGGACTTTACCTACAAAGGAATAAAAGCTCTGAATGACCCTAATATTCTTGCAGAAGCATGGATGGAGACAAGGGGAAATAAAGATGCTGACAAGTTAGACGAAGTGGTTAAGGTTGTTAAACTCGACCCAATAGGCGTCAACTTTGAGGAGTATATTAATGGAGTTAGTGCTTTCAGAAGAGAGTTAGCTAATAAGACTGGCAATGCAAAGATGTTTAGTCCTCCAGGAAATAAATATACTGCTGCTCGTATCTTCATGAATTTGTTACAATTTGACTTAGATTTAAAGACTGCCTTGGTTACTGGTCAAACAGTACATGGTGTATCTATTGTTGAAGGAGATAAGTTCAGATACGAAACTGGAAAGGTGGACATACCTAGTAGTAGAGTAATAGAGCTAATTAGTAGCCTAGATTCAATGATGGCTTCTGCTGTTAATAGAATCTATGGTAAAAATGATGCTGAAAAGTTAGCAACAACTAATGCAGAATGGGGACTTACTGGTGAAGTTTCTCAGGCAGCAATAGACAAGCTAAATAACGCTGTACTTAATAGGTTTGACAACTATCTTGAGAATTTGAAGAGCTATAAGGATGGAGAAATCTTAGCAGAGTTTGCTGACTCATACTCATTCACACTTGCTAAGTTATTCCATAATTACTTTGCAGAATTTAGAACAGACTCTAAGAATTATTCTTTAAGGACTGATGCTAAATCTCAGAACTTACTGAGAACTGTAACTAGGGTTCTTCAAAATTATGAGCAAAGTTCCTTTAAAGAGGGTATCTATTATACTCCTGTTTATAAGGGCAGTGCTGAAGGTGGTGGTTTAGCTACGTCAATGGCATACCCCGCTATTAATATGGTTAACAACTTTACGGTGGATGTGGAAGCACAGACTCCAGATTTTGTTATCACTGGTGAAGCTTTGCAAAGGCTTGCGAATGGTATTGAACAATATATGTCTAGTAAACCAACTCTAAGACCAGTAGAACAGAATTATACTATGGACAATGCTAAAGCTGTTTTGGCTGCTAAGGCTAAGTTCGAGTATGATGAACAGTTCAAGGGAGTGTTTGAGATGGCTTCTGATATAGTTGCTAAGTCAATACCAACAAATAAACCAGCTCTTGATAAGGACATTGCAAACTCAATTTATACTACTATTAAGAAGATGGTAGCTGACAGGAAAGAGGGTCTGGTAGATTCTAATACTGAAGGTTTCATTCTTAGTGTACAAGGAAATCTTACTCCACAAGGTAGTATGCAACTGAAGTTTAACACACTCGGAGGAGTACTAAGAGGATTACTTAATCAGCCAGTAACCAACATTAGTGTTGATGGAAATGAAGGTAGTGCTTTGTATTCTGGAAAATTTGAGGTAAATTTGCAACCATATCAATGGACAATGGATAGTACAGGTAAGGTTACTTACAGTGAAATCCAAAATCCAGCTACTGATGAAAGTCAAAAAGCTGAGAACTTAGCAAAGCTTGAAGCTGAGACACAAAAGTTGGAGGCAAGAAAAGAGAAAATACTTAATGAGCTAGTTAAAGGTGTCAGTGCACCATTAGTTCCCAAAATAAAGGAAGGTATAAATATACTACTTTCTGGAGATTTAGGTACTAAGGAATACACTAGAGCTAGGGTACTAGTTGCTAAAGCATTCTCCATGGCTCCGTCCAACTTAAAGAGTGAATGGGATTCATTGTTATCAGATTATGCTAATAACAAGGATGCCATAAATAACATATTAGGAACTTGTAATTAAACAAAGAATTATGCGTTGTATTGTTACTAATGACAAAAAAGAGATTATTATTGATTCGTTAAACAGTGTCTTCAATGATGCTGAATTGATAACCTTAGAGGCTAAGTTCAAGAGACTGGGGGAAGACCTTTCCCCTACTCTTGTCTTAGACGATGAGCGTTCTATAAGTGTAATATCAGACATCATCAATGAGTGGATTCCTGAAGCTAGAGATGTGGCTGAGTTGTTTGAAGATAATGTCCAACTAGCTCTATTAACTGAGTTAGAAGAAACAAAGGATTTACGAATTACTGACCTTAGAAAGGCAGGTGTAGCTCCAGCTAATAAGGCTGCTGCTAATTTAAACATGGACATTAAGGAAGAGTCTTTAATTGATTATCAAGAAAAGATTACTTCTTCTACTATCAATAACCTATATAGAAGTGCTCAACAGCCTCGAAATCTAATGCAAGATGAGCTAAGACGTAGTGTTATATCATCATTCCTTGTAGATTTTAAAGAGGGGCGAATAGTTAGAAGTTCTCAGGAATTTAATAAGAACCTAGCCGCTCTATTTAATAGGTTGCTGACAGATTTAAAGATATATGCAAAAGAGGCTAAAGTCGATTTCGACAATTCTCTACTGTTATATGACGAAGATGGTAAATATACTGGACAGTTCTCAGTTGTACAAAAGTTGGCTGATACTCTCTTTGGTGATAAGTTTAATGCTACATACCTTAATCATCTATATGCTACAAGAACAAGTAGCTTTAAGAGTTCTAAGGCATTAAGAGCATACAACTCGTATGTAATACTAAATAACTTTGATACATTGTTAAAGACCTTACTGGGTAAGACTATAACTATTGACCAAAGATATGTAGACTCTTTTACTGATGTAGAAAATGACAAGTATAAATTGCTTGACAATTCTAACCTAGTAAAGACATGGAGAAGTTCTGACGATGTAGATGCTTTATCTGAAATGGGTAACATCACTAAGATATTGGTAGAACAAACTCCTGTATTACATTATCCAACTGGAGAGAATAAATTTAACAACTATTTGGAGGTAAAGGACTTTACCTATGTCTTCAACAAACTTAAGAACATTCCAATCTTCTCTGAGATAGTAAACAAAATTAGGTTTGCACCTAACAAGTTTATCCCAGAATTGATTGATACTGCACTTAAAACTAACACTAGGGGATTAACTGCTCATGATAAGGACATTATATTCTCAGTACAAAGAAGGTTCTATAAGAACAACTTTGATGTTTATGGAGACTCTGAGTATTCTCTAACAGAGATTATCAACAAAGAGTATGCAGAAGGTAGTGATAGTGTTCTTAGTCAGAACTTAGTTGATTTTATATCTGGCATGATTGATAAGACTGTGCCTACTAATTATATTGGGTATAGACCATCTGACTCTGGTAACATAGAGATATTTGATGTTAAGGATAACAATCTTAATAGTCATAAGTTGATTATTGAGAAAGGTATCAATAATATCAATAACACTCTATCAACTGAGTATAGGAAAGACTTACTTGATAAGTATTCAGTTAGAAGAAATGGGGCTAAACTTAGTATTAGAATCCCAGGATATACTACTAAGAACGGTCATACACTACATATTGTTCATGCTAATAATAGCAGTAGAGGAATATCTGTGTTTACTGTTGATTCTAACAGAAATCAATCTCCTTTATCTTTAAATGAAATGGACCGCATGGTTGCTGAGGGAGATACAGACCTTGTAAGAGCTTTAACTGAGTTCTTAGATGACACCTTGTACCAATCACTTGGATTACAACCCGAAATACTTGATGCTTTTAGAGAGATTGTAGAAGCTGGCTCTGATATAAGTGCTATAATGCAACTTGCTGCGTTAGGTGGGCGTTCTTTAATGCGTAACCAAATAGAGAAGGAGTTAACAGATGGCACAATGGACAAGGCTTCTGTAGCTGAATGCTTCCCCGAAGCATATAGTAAGGAGACTACTCTATTCGACAAGAAAACTGGTTCACTAAAGACTGTAATAGCTGACCAAGCTAATATTGTAAGGGATTTAGCTAGGGCACGTATGTTAGTTAATGGTGAAGCTGCAAAGAGTAATTCTCGTGACCTATCTGGTAACTCAATATCTAATAATGGTTTAACAAACCTTATTAATACTGCTAAGGTAAATTGGCTGGAAGCTAAACACCTTGCTGGATATGGTTACAATGTAGCCTCATTGGGAAGTATCTTTGTTAAGAATCCTAACCTTATATTTGGTACTACTGTAAAGAAGGAAGCCCAAAGTAAGGATAGGTCTGTAACTAAGTCTAGTGCTAAGTTCTTCTCATCTGAAATTGCTCATAGTTCAGTTCTATATGACTTCTGGTCTGGATTCCTTAATAAGGATGGTGATATGGCTGGTAAGTTCTATATTCAACCTACAGTATATTCAGATAAGTCAAGACATTATTTGATTGGAATTGATGGTATGCAAGTGCTAACTCCAACATTTGATGAAACTACTGGAGGTAATGTAGGAGGTAAGAGAATTACAGAATCTACTGCTGAGGATATTAGAAATGTTCACTATGCTTCTATGGCTCAGATGTACAGAGTTATGAGAACTAACTTGTTAGCTGACTATCAACAGACATTAGCTCCGATACTACCTATGTTGGGTATATCAAACATTGCTACATTTAGTGATGCTGAGAGAGTGTTTGATGCTATCAATGCTAAGTATAAACTGAAGAAGGATGTAGAGTTCTTTAGGTCTAAAGGTATTCCAGTTAGTCCAGAGAATGAAGCTGAATATCAGCAGATTATGCAGAGCCAGATGGCTTTAGCTAACTCTCCTCAAGACTTGTATATGTTACTTGCTAAGGAAGCTAATACTGAAGTTATTGACCAAATTCACTTCTCTGGTAAAGGCACTCTTGGAATTAATAAATTGTTAAAGCATTACTTTGAAATGTTCTTAGATGATGCTAAAACAAGAAACATTTATAATGCTAAGGTTCTTAGAGAGAAGAAGAAATTTGCTAGAGACTTGCTCAATAACAATAAGTTCTTCTTATATGATAAGAGAGGTGAAATTGACCCTGTGTTGAATAAATTCATACATGGTTCAAGCGAGTCTGAGAGGTATAGTATCTGGGCTGGTCCAGACTATGAATCTAAATGGGTAGACCCTGATACAGCTGAGATTATCATAGCTAAACTGGTTGACAAGAACGGTAAAGAAACGAGACTTACTAAGAACTCACTATTTGACCCTAAGGATTCTCAAGGTTTAATCCTTAATCCTTTGTTCGATATGTTCTTTGAAGTCGACAACCTAATCTCAAGTAATTTCTTAACTTCTACTGTTGGTGGACCTTATGGTCATCCTCTTAAATCGAGGATTGATGCTAATGCAGATGAAGTAACTAAGATTGAACAAGAGGAAGCTGCTCGTACATTGGCTCAGTTTAAGCGTATGGTTATCTATCCAGCAACTATGCATAACTACGTGCAGAACCAGTTTAATGGTATTCCGCCACAGTACAATGTTGCAACTATTAGAGATATGTCTGCTTCAGTGCATAACTTCTCTGGGGTTACATCTAAGGTGGATGTTCAAGATGGTAGTGGTTGGGCTAATCCATTCATTGCTATATTAGAGAACTATTCTCTGAATGATGCTAAGGCTGGCGAGGATAAGAAGCCTATTGGTCATAGTATGAATCCTATGTACTTGTCTGAACTAGAGTTGAAGTATGCTTTGATGGGCATCTATAATGAGCGTGTTAGAGACTCTGGAAAACCTGATAATAAGGGCTTGAGATGGAAGAATATATTAAAGAAGATGACAGATAGACAATGGGATGTTCCTGTTGACTTAACTGTTGCCTTTAATGGTAAACCTATCAATATAGCTGAGAATATACAGAACCCTTATTATAGAGACATAGTTACTGGTAAGTTCTATAAGATTACTGACATCAAGAGAACTGGTGATAACTTATATGACGTAACTCAAGTACAAGTTAACAAGATGGGTAACGTAATAGGTCAGCCAGAACTTAAAGGTGGAACTTCTCTTCTTATTGATACTAATTACAAGCTATGGGAAGCCTTTGGTGGAGAATGGTCTTGTGATTTAACTGATTTAGGATTATTCGAAGGTAACTCTTCTATTGAAGCAGTAGCTTGGTATATGAATAACATTGGTGTAGTAAGAAGTAAAGAAAACTCAGAAATCTATGGAACAGACTTTAAGCAGGAGCTTTATACGTTCGGAGAGGATTATGAAGAACTCCCTTCTGAAAGTGAAATCAGAAATCCTGATGGAACATTCACTGACTTTGCTAATCTGTCCCAGATTGAGGTGTATCAGCCTCTAAAGCATTCTGATATTCACTATCTGGTTAATACTAGTGGTGCTAAATGCGGTGCTACTAATATCAATCCTACAAGTTCTTGGTTTGACGATACTCCATTAAGAAGCTTTAAGATGTCTACTAGACACTTAGGCATTCAGATGGATGCTGACCACCATGCTGATGATTCAGAATTAACTGAGATGTCTCAGGTAATATCTTCATTAGAAGCCAATGGTTATACTCATCATATTGCTAAGGAAGCATACCATGATTTAGGTTCTATTGTATATTCTACAATGAAGCGAGAGATTGATGCTGTAGCTGAGTATTATAAGATGGGTGATTCAAGAGAAATTTATAACATTGTAGGTAAGTCATTCTTAAAATCATTTGATGATAGTTCTAGCAATAAGGCTAGCTTGGCTGAGGCTATTGTCTATAACATGAAGAAAGAGCTGGGTAAGTACTTAAAGATTTCAGAAGCTGATGTGAAACTACCATTCAGTGATAATAATCTATTGGGTGCAGTTATCTCTAGTGTAACCTCCATGATTAATAAGACAGCTATCAAGAGAAAGTATCCAGGTATTGCATCTGTGTTAATTCCTTCTCATGGTGCTATTCAAATCTATAAGGCTAATGGGATTGACTATACTTATGGTCAAGCTCAGTTATCTAAAGTAGATTTTAATCATCAGTTCAATATGCAACCTATTATACCTATCACTGATATTGAGTTCGGTGAGAGTTATGTAGTTGTTGAAGGTACTCAGGGCTATCCAGTTGATGTGAATGGTGTAGTTCCAGAAGGTGCTTCTATGTGGGATGGTGATATGCACAATGAAAGTCAGTTTAATCTTAATGTTCCTGGAGTTCAACACATTACTGTTGATTCTATTGAAAAGTATAATGAACTAAGGAATGATACTTCTGGTAGGTTAGTTAAGCGCAATCCTTATAAAGGACGTGACTTACAACCTTCTCGTACTCTGTTTAAGATTGGAGGTAGACAATATAGTATATTTGATTCTGATTCTATCAAGTCCAGATATGCTGTAGAGAAAGCCTTTGATAAAGGTGGAGTAATTGACTTAGCTAAGAGTGGCGATATTGATGCTGCTATTGAAATACTTAGAGGCTTTAGAGTCCCTAATGATTTGGTTGGAACTAAACTAAATGAGTTAGCAAACAAGCTAGCTAATAAGGACTTCTGGAGAATTAGTAACCTGGTTGATGATATTAAGAACCTGTATAGGGATGATGTTATCAACACATTCAAAAGGTTGTCTGCTGATGGCACTGTCATTATCAACGACGAAGTTAAAACTATTGACCCAGAATCCTTAGAGATTAAGGAAGCTGAGTTAGTATTACCTAAAATCTATGCAACAAAGTTTGGTTTAAGAAGAGGTGACTCTCTGAATGATATAATGAAGAATGAAAACTTCTTCTATAACAGAATTATTGATGCATGGAATGATAAGACTACTAAGTATGATATTGCTCTGAAAAGAGCTAATGGTAATCATACCTATATTATTCTTAAGAGTGGAGGTAATGCTAAGGTTGTAGAAGGTTTACAGAAAGTAAATGTAAACACTATAGTCGAAGATGGTGAGAATACTCTAAGGGTTAATAACAAGGGTGAAATCGAAGGTCCTCTAAACGATGCTGAGGTTTATGTTGATAGTAGAGGTAATGAAATTATCTTTACTGACAATGTTAAGCAGTTCTTAGAGGAACAGTACGATGACTATGATGACGTAGAACTAAACTCTAGGTTAAAGGAAGGTACTTTAAATACTGCATTTGATGTAGTTAAGGGTATTGACCATAAACTTACTGAACAGTACAAGGAAATAGCTCTTCGTATGGAAAACAATGAGTCTGTAACTCTTAAACTTGCTCTGCAAGAGAAGAACACTCACCTTGATAGAATGTTTAGGCGTCTATCAAGAGAAAAGAGAACTTCATTCTTGAAATCTCTTGAGTTCATTGCAGCTCGTATTCCAGCTCAGTCTATGCAGTCATTCATGCCTATGAAGGTAGTTGCATTCTCTGAATCAGAGAAGAATATTGCTTATGTATCACACTGGCAGATTTGGTTGCAAGGTTCTGACTTTGATATTGATAAGGTATATCTAATGGGTTCTGAGTTTTCAGATAATGGTAAGTATATTGGATGGTCTCCTTATTTCAATCTATATTCTGATGAAGTAAGAAAGGCTTCTGAATTATTACCTATGCCGAGTGGTAAAGAATATCAGGTATTCTATCCTGATGTTCAACCAGAAGACTCATTTGATATTACTCAATTAGTTAAGAATGTTAACTTAGCAGCTAGTGATAAACTTGGTACTAATACCAAGAGATTCATTATTGCATTGGCAGACTTACTAAAGGGTATCAGAGACAGTGGTTATACTAAGCTATGGTTAGACCCAAAGAGTATTATTGAAGCTAACTGGATGAACTTAGATACTGTAGAGAAGAGGATTAACAGACACTCTCTATATCTATCTAAGATTAAGTCACCTGATAGGATTATTTCTATGATGAAGAACTCAGTTTCATCTAAGATTTATCGTATTATCAATGACCCAGCTAATATGGTTTCAGCTTATTCTCCGATTGAGATGAATGAGCCTCAAGCAGCAGCAGAATTATCTGAATCAGGTAAGGAAGCTAAGGAGTATACTCTGGGAAATCCATTTGTTAAGTGGAATATGCAATATCAGAATATGACTGGTAAGGATGTTATTGGTATTGCAGCTGTTGGTGAGAAGGTTTTCTTTGCATTATCTTACTATTATAATGAAGCTGCTAGAAGTGGTAACATGGAATGGCAGGAGAATGCATATTTTAGAAGGTCATTCAAGCTGATTAAGTCAAGGGATGGTAAGAAGTACCTTCCATTAGTAAGAAACATTATTGCTAATGTAAACTTTGATGGCGTTGATACTTCTAAGGTTCTTTGGAACTCTATGATTGAACAACAATCTGGAGTTAGCATGGAAGACGCTGGTAAGAAGTATACTGAGGAGGAAGTGGCTTACATACGTGAACAGTTGTTAAGTCAGCTTGGAAGTCAAAAGGATGCATCATTAGTTATTTCAGCTCTGTTATCAGCAGCAACTGATAATGCTAAGGAGTTGATTTTAGCTAAGATTAATTCTGGTTCAGATTTAGCTTCCGTATATCTATATTCAATTATGTTGGGTATTGATTTTAAGGACATAGCTAATCTTATGATTTCTAATACAGTTCAGACTATAGCTAAGTTAAACAAGACCAATATCTTTGATGAGTATAACCAGAGTTCAACTATTGACAGTGTGTTTAATAAGTTGGAGAATGGGTTACAAATCAAGAATTACTTGAATAAGTTTGAAGGTCTTAATGAAGCTATTGCAGCTGTTTATCCTAAAGCTGGAGGTAAATCTACTCAAGCTGCACTAACTGAAATATTCAAACAGGATAATAGGTTAGAGTTGCTCAAGAAGTTGCGAGAAGAGTTCAAGACAACTGAAATCTATAAGAACAATGGTTTCCCTAAGTTCAACCTAATGAGATTTATGAGTGATTTTGAAGAATTAGCTGTAATGGCTGACTCAATCTTTAAGAATGAGTTAAGTAGAACAGAGTATTATACCTTCAAGAGAATTTATAAGCTAGCTCAAGAGGTTAAGCAGTTAGGTTCTATCCTAAGTGCAAATCAGGGACTGCAGACCAATATGTTTGATAAGTTTGGTTATCTTGATAGAATCGAGCAGGCTGTAAAGGATAGAGTAGAGGAGTATGTAACTGGTGCTGGGGATAATAGGGATGTTAGTATCTTTAAAATCCTTGAAGATAAACCATATCTTGAGAAGCTACATGGCGGTAAGGAGGGTGCTAAGACATATGTCGAAAGCATTGTTAGAGCAGCTAAAACAGAAGGAATGATTGATGACTTTAATACATTAAGGTTCTTAAATGACGATGAATATAGAAGACTTGCAGTTTCTTTCTATAATCTAATCAAGGGAACTATCAATGTGTTAGATGTTATTACTAGAGTTCCTCACTTTAGAGCAACTATTGATATGGCAGCTACAGACTTTGGTATATTTGATGCCATTAGTGCTAAGTTTACTAACGTTTATAATCTATCTAAACTCCTAATTAGGAATGTATATAATGTTTCTTCTAGTAAAGATAGGGATTCTATATATAGGAATGTTGGTAACTTCCTGGATAGTGTTATAAATACTAAGTGGTTCAAAGACAGAGGTACTTCATTTACTATAGCTGAAGGTGATAGATACTTTGATAAGTATGGACACACCCATCAAGCTACAGGTAATGAGGTTATAGATTTGGGTACTGGTCATGGTCAGGCTACTTTCAAAATGTGGTTTGAGAATACAGTAGTTCCAAGTCTCAAGAGGGGTCTTCAAGAGAAGAATGGAGAGAGAAAACTATCGCTTGCTAGAAACAAGTTTATAAGTGCTCTTCAGTTATCTATCTCTGATAGAACTCTTACTCGTGATGTAAGCTACGCATGGACACTTCCTATGAATATGTCAAGCATTAACTCTATTACCGAAATGAACAACTATGTAGAATATTTAACTCACTTTGATGAGTTGGATAAATATACGTTCAATGGAACTCCAGTTTCAGAGTTGTTCTTCTATTACAACATGATTGTAAATAAGAATAGGTATGGACAAACATCCTTGACAAGACTGTTTGAGCACTTTGTTGGTGAGAAACAAAACTCTGTTGTACAAGATTACTTCAAGTATATCGGAGATATGGACTTCAACAAGTTACTGAATAACTCTGACTATTCACTTGAAGATGTAATCATGGCTTGTGCTATAACTGTTAGTGGAGGTAATTACGGTAAGAAGTTCCCCTATATTAAGGTCTTTAATCCTTTATTGCAGACTTATGAGCTGTTTACGTATATGGGTGAATTTAGCTCTTCTGAGCAGCTTCCAGATGATGTCATTGACAATCTGCCAGAGGGAGATGCTAGTGGTCCTGCTAACTACAAGCCAGTGGTCTTCCCAAATCAGAAAGAGTTGATGAACTATTTTACATGGTTACCAATGAACTTCAGCAAAGAGCAAGATGCAGAACCTCTAGAAGATAAACTGTTAAAGCTAATAAATCAAAACAGAGCAATAGTAAAGTATGAGTGCTAAGAACTGTACTTCTACATTGATAATTGGGGGGCTGGAATTTAAAGTCCAGTCTCCCAACGTCAATGGGAACCCTCCAATTAAAGACATTATACAGAACATAATTAAAGAACATGGTTCTGAAATTTCTAAAGCATTATCTGACCCAAAAGGTGTGTACGAAGTACTTAACATTAATGATATATCACATTTAAGAGGTAATGCTACATTTAAAGATATTACTAAGTACCTAAACAGTTTAGGTAGGCAGTATATACCAATGAGAGATAGTTTAAGGGTATTAATATCCAAACTAAACAAAGTTGTTCCAGAGTCTGAACAGAACATTCTTTGGGTTTCATCACCCATAACACTAAATGACGTAAAAATACCTAACGTAAATGTTAGTACTAACGGGGATTTAGTTATCCTAGACTCCAATAACCTTAATAAAGTATATAATACACTAAGGGAATATTTCTACGCTAAGACTATTAATACTCCTGAAAAGATTAATCAAATCTTATCCTTTATAGGAAGTATTGGTAAAGCAACTGATAAAATGAAATTAAAGTCTGATGTATGGATAGCTAATCTACAGTCCAAGTTCACTGAGATGAGAAAGAATCCTGCAACAGCACTACACTACATTGTTAGTGATGATATTATAAACGAATTAGTAGACCTATCTGGAATGAGGTCAGAACTTAATACCTTGCTTAAAACATTAAGTAATGTTCAGTTAAAGGAAGGTAAAGGTAAGCAATGGTGGTTAGAGTGGAATGGTAATGCTGGAACCTATACTAATAGGAATGGTCAGCAGTTTAAGTTCAACTTTAAAGAAATGGATACCACTATTACAGGATACCTAAAAGAGAAGGGTATTGAAGCTAATGAAGAAGAAATTAGAGCTACAAAGGCTGTTCTACTAAGTGGAATATCACAAGGACATCCATTGTCAGACAACGAGATATACGATTTATGGGACGAATTTACTAGAAAAGGTTGTGAATAATGGCTTGTATTAATCATAATGATATAACATATAGAACACTTCTAGAACTTTCTGGATTAACCCAGTTAGAGCTTGATGCAAAGGTAAGGAAGACACTAGAGACTACTGGGGAATACCCATTTATTGAACAAGTAGTATCTTCCGACACAATACCTGCATTAGTAAAGAAGTATAATTTAGTCAAGTCGGGCGATAGATATGTTGCTAAAGATGTTGACTTAGAAGGAGTGGATGCACCCTATTTAAATAGCATCTATAGAGACTTAGAGATAACGATAACTCCACTGTTTGATGGAGAATCCCTAGTAGACATCAAGAGGAGGGCTACTATAAATAGGGATTTAGAAGTAGAAGAAGATTATGTAGGACCTTATACTGAGCATAATAGTAATATATTCCCTCAACCTATTCAGGTAATTAATGGAAACTACATCTATCAGCATGATGGTAATTACTACATATCTAAACACAAAGTAGGAAGTTATACTGCATTAAGTAATCTACCAAGAACAAAGAACTTGAAGACGGCTTATTCCAAAGCTACTCCAGTAAACACTAAGTATGAAGTTAATAGAGACGTTCTTAGGTTTGTATCGGACTATAGTAATTTATTGTCTGCAGGACAAAATGCTATATATAATACTAATTCAGAACTTCCACCAATTATATCATATTATGGCAATTTTAACTATCCTAAGTTCAAAGTTGATACAACTCTTAAAGGCAAGTATGACATTAATGAAGAGGGTACTATCCTAATAAACCCAAACAAAGTTGGAACTGAGCCTAAAGCATTAGAGAGGGCTATTCTTGAGGCTGAAGGCTTCTATAGTGAAACAGAGATACTTGAAGCACTAAATAGACTTACTAATCCAATTAAAGTTGAAACATTAAAAGTAGGTAACAACCAATATTTATTAAGGTCTACTAATAAAGATAATAAACTTAATAATTATTACCCAGAACTTTCTAACGGTAATATAAGAATCAATAAACTTGAAGCTATGTTGGATAGACTAACCGACCTATATGGGGTTAAATTCAATAGAGTTACAAGTTCAGAATTGAGGTTGGGAGGGTTTAAGGATGTAATTCCAGATGCTACTAGAGTCAATGCTTTCATACTTGATGGAGAAATCTATATCAATACTGATAACGCAAGTGATGATGCTCCTATTCATGAGTTGTCTCATATGTTGCTTGGTTCACTAAAGTCTACAGACTATAACCTATACTCAGCATTAGTAAACTCCGTAGAGAATCTTGATGATTATGATTTGAGGCTAGAGGAGTTCCCCAATAGGGCTAGAATGGATGCAAATGAAGAGATATTTGTAGACCTATTTGCAAAACACTTTACTGAGAACTTAGAGCTACCAGTTGATGCTAATCTAATGGATAGGGCAGAATATGAGATTAAGAGAAATATTGACTCTGCTATCTTCCCTAACGAAAGTACAACTAAGGTTAGTTTGAGTAGTATTAGTGGTAAGTCTTTCTCGGAAATCATGGACTTATTTGGAACATCACTGAATGAAACCACAATAGCCAATGCCTTTAATGGCAACGAGGCAGGAACTAATAGACGACTAGCTAACATAAAGGAAGATTTATTAAAACAAGGATTATTAAAAGAGTATTGTGAATAATGGCAAAGTGTGGATATACTCTATTAGGAAGGTCGTTTGGTTCTGAGTTAGAGTTAAATAACTTCCTACTTAACAATAAACATAGTATAGACCTTGGTAGAATATCTGATATAGTATTCAGTCTTAATAGCAAAAAGGATGAAGTAGTATCTATATTGGACAGTAAACTATCATGGGCTACTAAAATCCAGAATATTAAGAGAAATCCTAATTCATTCTTGGACGATGAAGATATAGACCCAGAATCAGTAAAGCCATATAAAGGTGTAACTTCTGCTATAAAGTTATTTAGGCAGGCAGATGGTGTTACTAGGTTTGTACCTGAATTTAAGATAGAAAACTTCAAGGAGAAGTGCTTTGAAAGATGGGGTAAAGAAGGCTTCAGTGCAATGGAAGCTAAGTTGGTTGATAAGGAAGCAAACATTCCAGTCAATAAAAGTGATATGGAAGCTGCTTTTAAAGCACTTACTACTAAGTGGGACTTACTTGGTAAGGTAGGTACTTCACTTCATAAGGTGGCTGAGTTATTCTGGAAAGGTGAGAGTTTGTCAGCCATAGTGCAGGATGATGAAGTAAAGAATTATCTTGACCCAGTAATGGCATCTCATATGTATAGCAACATGGAGATATTGAGAAATCAGTTAATCAAACTTCATGGTAATGGAGACCCAAACAGTGTAAAGTTCTATCCAGAGTATGTAGTTGCTGGTGACACACAGGCTCTTGATGATAATGGTAATCCAATTAAGCTACTTGGTATTATCGACTTACTAGTAGTAGATTCAGAGGGACAAGTTCACGTGTATGACTATAAGACTTCTGATAAAGCCCACTTAGACTTTGATAGTACTAAGAAATTAACATTCGATTATCAGCTAGCTGTATATAGACAACTGTTAGAAAGTTATGGTTTACCAGTAAGTAGAGCAATGCTTGGAATCATTCCATTATCTATGCAGGATTTTGACGGAGCTACTGGTAACTTCTCTAACATCGTTGCTCCCACTAGTGTTGTAGGTGGAGTAAAGGAAATTAACATTGATTACAGAGATAGAAATCCCAGACTATCTTATGATAGTGCTTCTGCATTTGTTACAAATAATGTGGAAATGGTTATGCCCGTTGAACCCGTTGAGGATTTAGTTACTAAGGACTTCGTTGAGCATATGTCTACAGGATTTGCTAAACTGTTCCCAGGATATAAGTTCAACAGGGAGTTGAATGAAGCTACCCTAGAGGCTTTAAAGAAGGATGTTAGGTACAATACATCTACTGGTAAGTGGACTCTTCCAGACTTAAAGAATAGAGGTAAAACTCTAACATTCGATACACAAGCTGAAGCATATAAAGCTTTGGAAAGCTACCATGAATCGTTACTAAGTTCTAAGACAAGGGAAACTGAAAGGTTAATTGGTAACATTAGAACAGCTATTAACACTGGTAATACCAGCTTCTTACCTTTGTCTACTCGTAAGATTAAAGGACATAGTGCAGGTTGGTTTATAAAGGAATGTAGTAGGTACTGTAATGCAGAGTGGGAAGTAATGGACGTTCCAGAGCTTACATCTTTGGGTGTAATGCTACTATTTAATAAGAGAGCTAAATACTTTGATGTATTGGTGTTAGATAACACTCCGTTAAAAACTCAGCTTAAATTTACAAAAGGTTCTACTGTTCTTGGAGAATATGCTTCTAATGTAGAACTAGAGCAGAGAGGTATTCCAGCATTGGAGGGAGTTGTAGGTAATGTAGACCTAATGAAAGCTATGCTAGCCTTAAATGAATTACCTGATTTATTCAGGGAAGGTAAGTTTAAACTGGGAGAGATTAGAGTCCTCAATCAGAAAGACGAGACTGGTATGCACACTAGTGCTTGGCAGTTATTGCAGAACTTTAATGAACTCACTAAGGATGGTAGAGCTGGTATTACAAATAATTTCTCTACTGGAAGAATACAGTTCCTAGAGAATTATCAGTTAGCTTACTATAACATGATTCAATTCTGTGCCTTAGGTAAAGAGCAAAGTAGATTGAATAATGTATTGTCAGAGTTTGAAACTAATCCTATTATTCTTGACCACTCTATCGAGAACCTGATAAAGATGAAGAAGATGTTGGAGCAGGAATATTCAAACCTAACTGAGACTAAGACCACTGATTTCTCATCTCCTCAAGGTATTGTGTACGGCTATCTACTTAAAGCTATTAAGGATTTAAGAGGTATGCACTATATACAAGAGATTAGGGATGGTAGTAAAATAGCCCTAATGATTGATAATCCTGATGTAATGGCATCTGCTAACCTTAGAAATATGTATAAGGTAACTACGGATGGTCTTGTACATTTGAGAACTAACCTTAATAACTTTGCTGCTGAGATGCGTACAGCTATGGAGAAGTTCTGGAAAGCTAAGGGATACTCTACTGAAAGAAGAAACTTAATTGGTGACCAACTATCTCTATTTAAGAATATGTTTGTTACTGATAGGGATGGTAATATTGACCGCAGGATGAGAGTTAAGAGTCCATTTGTAGATAGAACATTAGATGAAGCTGAGAAAGAGTTTCTAACATTTTGGTTGGATAAATTAAATAAGTATAGGTATCCAAACCTATCTGATTCAGATTTAGAGGAAATGAGGTTAGACCCTGACAGTGCATATTATGATGTTCCACTAATGGAAGCAAGCTCTGCTACTAAGGTACAAGAAGGTGGTAAGGGATTAATATCTTGGTTTAAAAGGAAGGTAGACCAATTTAGAAACCCTAAGGAGTGGGCTGACAGAATGATTACTGGTGCTTTAGACTCCGAACATGGTGAACAGCTAAAGGAGGATATGGAGAAGTATGAAATGATTGACATGTTTGAGTACAGTGACAATCCAATAACAAGAACTAACGCCCTTGAAGACCATGATACAGTCTTCTTTGAAACTAACCTTAATGACATTATATATTCTTACGCCTTTGTTAAGGAAAGAAAGAAAGCCTATGATGAAATACTACCTGTAGTTAAGGCTACTATAGTAGATATACTTATGGAAGCTAATTTTCAAAACCTAGACATTAAGAATACAGTTGGATACACTAAGGATTATGTAAAGAATAAAATCATAGGTCAGACATTGGTACCAGAAAATCTTAAAGGATTAGCCCATTATATGGGTATGGTTAGAGACTTTACTACTATTGCTGCTTTAGGTTTCTCTCCTAAATCTGGTCTATTCCAGATGATGGAAGGTTTCTGGAAGAATGCAGGTAAAGCTATTATTAGACCTATGGGTACTAACCAATTTGGTTGGGATGAGGTACAGCAGGCTATGAGATGGGTAGCTGGTGACATGAAAGACCATTTCAAAATAGTATCTCTTGGAGAGTTGATAAATGAGCAGTATGCTATTAGTAACTTCGACTCTAACGTATATGATAAAAGGCTTAGAGGTGAGCCTGGTTTGATTAACTTCCAGGGTAAGATACTATGGACTGCTTCTGCCCCTGACTACTTTAATAGAATGACTCTATTTGTAGCTCAGATGATTAAAGATGGTTGCATGGATGCTTACTCTAAGAAAGGTAATAGTCTAGTCTATGACTGGAAGAAAGATAAGAGATTCTCTGCATATGCAACAGGTAATAAATCTGATGCTAAATATGGTCATCAAAAAGCTCTGTATGAGGCTATGATAGACCAATTTAGAAATGAGGGTTGGAAGAATGATAAAGGTCAACCAATTGGATATGATGATGATTTACCAATGGCGTACACTAATAAGGAAGCACAGAGTTTGAAGTCCTTTGCTGACCAAACTTATGGTTATTATTCACATGAAACTCAAATGATGTTGAAGAGTTACTTCCTTGGTGCACAGTATATGCAGTTTAGAACTTATTGGTCAGCTTTGAAGAATAGATACTTCTTAAAGGGTGGTGTATATTCACAAGGTAATTTCCAGCAACTTGTAGACGAGAAAGGTAATAAAGTTTATAAGAAACTTGTTACCATTAATGGTGTTCAGCAATATGTTCAGACCACTGAGAATACTGGAGAACCATTTATGGTATGGAGAGGTAACTGGCAGGAAGGTATATTCGTGTCAATTAGGGATGGATTCAAAGAAATGCTTGAAGGATTCCGTGATGATGGATTATCTGGAGTAGTGAAAGGTGCTAAAGAATTTTGGAGAACTAATAATGACGAGCTTAAAAGGGTAAGACACGCCAATTTAAAGCAATTCGCATATGATATGGCGCTTTGGACGTTGATTGGTAGTCTACTTGGATACTTCTTAACCCAACTTCTAAAGGAGCAGCAAAAGGCTGACAAGGGTAGAAATTTGAGTTGGGGAGATATAATGCTTAGGGATGCAGAAAGTATCTTCGTTTCATCATTAGTAACCTCAACTGATGATTTAGGTGCTTTTGAATCAATGCTATCACCTCTTACAGATTGGACTCCACCTTCACTTAGAATGTTAACTAATATTTGGAATGATGGTTGTGCAGTAATCACTGGAGATAAGGATTTTAGTAAGGCTGTTATAAACAACATCGGTGTACTAAGACAGACCAGAAACTTCTGGTACGATGCTAGTGAAGCAGTGGAAAGTGCAATTGAATAATGATTATTGGAATTTCTGGAAAGAAACAATGTGGTAAGGATACGGTATGTAAAATTATTAAAGCATTAGATATATGGAATAGGTATGGAGATGGAGATATGCTTACATTTGTAAAGATGTTGCTTAAGACCCCAAGTCCGCTAGGTAGTATATGGTACAAACACGCATATGCTGATAAGCTTAAGCAAGTCCTATCCATTATACTTAATGTACGTGTAGAGGCATTTGAAGACAATATATTCAAGATGTCTTACAGTGAGATAGCCAAGCCAGAAGGGGGATATTATACTAATAGAGAACTCTTACAAAGGTTTGGAACTGAGGTTGGTAGAAGTATCTCTCCTACACTATGGGTAGATGCTTTATTCACGAGTTATAGTGAGGATGACCATTGGATTATCCCAGATGTTAGATTTCCCTCAGAAGCTAAGGCTATTAAGGATAGAGGAGGTATAATCATTAGAGTAGACAGGGAAACCCTTTCTCATGACAACCACCCGTCCGAAACAGCATTGGATGATTATGAAGGTTTTGATTACAGAATAGATAATAATAATGATATAGAACATTTAATAGATAAGGTAAAAGGGATAATGTTCCAACTAAACCTTATATAAAGCAATTAGGGCGTTACTGGTGATTAATTTCACTGGTAACGCCCTTATTTTTTTATTTAGTCTTTCTTTTCTACATATTCAGGTTCTCTTTCGTCCTGCTGCTTCAGATAAGTAAACATTCTCTTACCTAATGCTTTGTAATCCTTTTCATCCTTAGATTTAGAAGCCCTCTTAGCCATCCTAATTAAAGTTCTAGTATTCTTTCTACTAAAGATTCTCTCACCACCTTCCAATTCCATTTGAGTGGAACCATCTGGGGCGATTACCTTCATTTTAGGTAATTCTTCATCCTCTTCAATATCAAGTTCATCCCCTTCTTTAATTCCAGAGCCTTGATTGACCTCTAATACAAATCTAACATCATCTTCCTCTGCTATATTCTCGTTCTCAGGTTCTCCCTGATATACTGATATTACTTCCATATCTTCATTAATAAAGATGATGTCAAGAGGAATTTTAGTATCTTTCATCCAAAATCCTACAGTCTGTGGTTCTTCAAAGAAGAATAACATTCCTTCATCATCTTTCATTTCTGTAACTCCTTGCAAACCTTTAATTCTTTCTTCCTCAGTTCTAGCACAAGTTACATTATACTCTCTGTCTCCTATTTCAATCTTCATTATTCAACTGTATTTAATAGTCCTGTGTTATCAACTGTATTTTCAAGAATCTCATATACAAGCAGCTTACCAGCCTCGATAGCAGCTTCATCTGAACCATCCTGCATTAGTTTCTCCAATTGCTTAGTGACTTCAAGATTGAAGATTATCTCCTCCCTCTCAACCTCTGCATGTTGCTTAATGTCTCCACCTTTCTCTTCTGTAATAACTGGAATACCTTTAGCTGTCACATCCTCAAACTTCTCATCTACATTCTCTAAGTGATGTTTGTGAGCGTGTAAAGCACCGTCAGGGATTACATTAACTGCACCTCCGTTTTTAAATCCAGCTACTTCTTCCATTCTAACCTCTTCTTGAATCTTCTTTCTCTTTTCTTTCTGACCTTTAGATAACTTAACTACTCTCTTAGCAAAGTCTCTATCCATCTTTAGTCCAGACTTACCAGCCTTTACTGTATTCTGTTGATAGCCACCATTTAGTTGTAGTTGAGTTCCAAGTCCAAGTAAAGGATTGTTAGAAGCTGTAAATGCCATTTGAGCTTCATCTGCTATGTTACTCATCTTGGATTGTTGCATCTGAGCATTGTGTATTTGTCTATTAGCCCTATTCCTTGCCCTACCACTTAATAGTCCATACTTCTTACCGCTCTTAGTAAGGGCATCATCTACAGTAGATTGAGTTCCACCATAAGATGAACCTACTTGTTCAAATGCCTCGTTGTCCTTAGTAATAGTATCAGCTTTCTTAGCACCAATAGCATTAACTAAGCCGAGTGGAGTTAGTTTAAGAAACTTACTATCTAGTATCTTATCAGCTGTGGTCATTTGGTCTGTTCCTACTCCCAACGCAGTTAATCCGTCTGATAACATTCCACCTACCTTCATAGCACCTCCTATAATAGTACCAACTCCAGGTATAGCAGATACAGCATTAGCAGCAGCATCGTAGCCTTGATTTAGTCCAGTAGTTAGTGCTGATTGTTCTTTCTGGGGAATTAGACTTCCAACTACATCAGCTATACCCCCAGCTACATTCATGGTATTACCAATCTTAGCTTTGCTAAATATTCCACTATTAGGAGTAACAGTAGAGGAGTTCCCACCAAACCTCTTTATATCCTGTATAGCCTTATTAGAATCTCTGTTGAATTTCAAGGACATACTTAATGGGTCTCCCATCTTAGCGTTAAAATCAATTAAGCTGTTAGTCGGAGCCATTATTTGCTCAGCTGATTTACCAAAGTCAGCAGCCCAGTCCTTTCCCATTAAATTCTGATAGACTGGTGTCCCATTGTTTTGTGGAATGGTGTAGGGACCCCATGTTGAAGTCCCTCCCCACTGGTATCTTTTAACTAGTTTACGCATAACTTACGATATATAATGTTTTTAAAGCTGTTATTATAGCTAACTCGTCACCAGTATATCTCACTTTAATCTTTATGTACTTATCCCTAATTCTAGTCTCTTTTCTTTCATTAGACCATTTATTAACATCTAATGACAAGAAATCAGCACTATAACCTCGGTCTCTTAATTCAGATGGAATGTCAGAATTACTAGTAATATTTAGAGCAGTCATACTCTCAGGTAATGGATTATTAACTAGGTTAAGAGGAGGATATGTATTACCATCCTTATCTTTAACAGTCCAAGCTAATTCATTCTTAGCCCAATAAGTTATAGATGGTATTTGAATATCCCACTTATCTTCTAAGTAGTCCATGTTACCATTGATTCTACCATACTCCATAACTTCATACCATTTACCATTTTGAACTAGCACATTCGTATATCCAGCTGCTATAAGTGAGCTATATCTATCTTGAGTTATCTCTTGTAAATATCTCTTTTTAAAAGGACATGCTTTTATATGAGTAGCTATCTTAAATTCATTTAGCTGATTATCATGCACAATCTCTGAACCAGATATTGATTGGTAGTCTCTACCAGCTGATGTCATTGATTGATAATGGTCTTCAATATCGTTTAGACTATCTACCCTCGAATATAATAGTGGGAACATAACTGACATATCCTTGTACTTAGTAGTACTGTACAATATGTCTCTTTGTTCTGGTATAACATCCAAGTAATCATGATTATAAACTATATCTGCACCATTATACTGGTATAGATGCTTAGTAGCCTCTTGCCTAAAATACATATTCTTTTTGTCTTTGGCAAAGTTATATACTTCTCCAACAACTTCAAAATGGAATGATTCAGGTTGGGTCTTATTACTTATAATCTGTAAGTTATTAAAGATTTTATGTACTGATGGATTATCAACTACAATAAATTCCAGCTCAAATGGATGTTGCTTACCATACCAATAGCAAGGACTAATTGGCTTTCTAGTAGGCATTAATCCAGCTTGACCATGCTTCCAGAATGAAGTAGTTAGTAAATCATACCTCATCTTAGTAACTACAGTTACATTAGAGTATAATGTCTTTACTACATTTCTAACTTCACCTTCAACTAAATCAGTTCCTTGATTATATACTACAGCTTTAATAGGTATTGTCCACCTACTATCTCCGACTGAATTGGCATTGACTGATACTTGATTACTATTAGTAACAAAGAACTTATTTCTAACTCTATCATCAGCAATACTATACTCAATGTTAGAACCGCTAATATCAAGGTTTAGTTGCAAGTTACCTAACTTAGCTTTGCCATCTATTACAGTTAGTACGTTATCAACTACTGCACCACCCTGCATACTAATAAGAGGGTAGTTAGAAGTTATCTTAGTAATTGTCTTAGATGTGTTTCTATCAAAACTAAAGAAGATGTTATCAATATTCTCAGAATATGATGGAACCCATGAGTAGAATGTTACAAACTTCTGCATAACTTCATTGTAGCACAAATTCCATACATTCTCTTCCAATGTATTAATATCATCATAGAATGTAAACATTACATCTTGCTTAAACCTATTGTAGTGAGTTTTAACGTTCCTAATACCAATAATTGGGGTCTTCTCTTTCTCAGTAAGTGAGATATTATCATTCAAGAACTTCTGTACTTTAAAGTCTGAGATAACCTCGAACAGTTGTCCATTAGTCCTCCAAATCTTCTTTCCAACTGTATCTACTCCATAGACGTAATAGGGAGTCTTGATGACACTCTCCGACCACTGAGTACCGAATGTATCAGACAGCATTTTTGGATTCTCTGGCAGCACGTTAGAGGTGTTTATGAAGGTATTTCCGCCCACACCTTCACCTGCAACTACTCTTTCATTTACAGGTATCAAAGCAACGCCATGTTCAAATACACAAATGATACTACCAAACCATTCAACCAGCTTAACTATACTACCATAAGTTAATGGATAGTCCCTATAGTGAGTCAATTTGAATATTCTATAACCATTTTTGAATGAGTCATTGACATTAATGTCAGAGTACATAACTCTAATATGGAACTTATTCTTAATAGCTGGAACATTAGGTAGTTCATAGTAGTACTTGTCAGATGTAGTACTGTTTATACCACCATTTATTACAAATGATTCTGGTATCTTAGATTCTCCAGTAACTGACATAGCTTGTAATGGATAGAATCCTCTAGGTTTACCTGCCATTTCCATCTCAGATGTATATGATACGTCAGTACACCTCATTGATAGATTGACGTTGCTGCAAACCTTAATAGTAACCCAGTGTCCTATCTTGATGGCATTAACATCACCTCTGTTGATTTTACCATTCTTCTCACTATCTCCTATAGTATAGTTATCCTTCCATGACATTTGGTCTACAATATCATCATTAATAGGAGCTGATGAATCCTGGAAGTTTCTACACATTCTATGTGTATAGTTACCTATGTAGCAGTCACCTCTAAATAGGTTCTTAGCTATCATAGTATCTCCATCCTCATCTAAATCATCCCATAACATTCTATTACATATAGCATAGAAGGCTGATGAATCTTCATACCTAATTTCGAAGTAAGTATCTAATAGGTTCTCCTCATAGTTAGGAATCTTAATGTCAATAAGACTCATCTTATTAGTATTATATCCCTCCAAACCAATATAAGGTCCCCAACTTCCTCTTAGTAGATTACGAGCATTAGATGATTTATTTGTATAGTTATAGTAAGATACTCTCCATGCCTCTTCAGCCTCTCCAGCTCTTGCACTAAATAGCTGTTTCTTACCCTTTAATGCCTTAACATTATCACTAATAGCCATAATGTTATATGTTTCATCTTGAGTAGAATCGTTAGTAACATAAGACAGATTGTAGAAATGAGTACCACTTCTATCAAAATACTTCTTGCTGAACTGTGATTTAGCCATCTTAACCTCAAACTGAGTGCCAGTAAATAATTGATTAAAGTAAGATTGTCTTAGTTCAAATTCTGGACATAGGGCTGCATATCCTTCTAATACATTATCCTTAGCAATGTCTTCGCACCTCCTGTCGAAATCATGTGTAAGAACTCCGTCCTTGTCTAGGAATCTTTCTACTCTATATTCATCAACTCCAGAAGGAAGTACTGGTAAATGACTTGTATTCTCTAGACCTATTGTAACAGCTTGTGCTAGTGTAGTAGGTATTCTCTTTTGTCTTACAAAGAAGAATCCTTTAGTGTACCTCTTTAATTCTCTGACAGCATCCTTACTAATTTTAATATCAAATCCAATAGGAACTGTACCACTCTCAGCTAGCTGATTACCATTGTACTTAATCTTAACTACACCCTTAGAGTTCTCATTTTGACTATCAAGCTTACATGTCTCCTTATTGATAGGAATGTACTCTCTATTAGCTTGAATAGTGGCTATATTATTTGTACTAGTTGGGTCAAAACCTTCCTTGAATAGAGGATAGTCTTCCCAATCTATTCTATCAGAATCACCAGGAACAGCTAATCTACTAATACCTCTAACGTTAAATACTGGTGACAAGGTATAATCGTTAAGAATATACACTACTCCTAGTCTGTAGATTTCATCATTCCAATATCCGAGCTTATTATAGATGTTCATCACATTATAATACTCATACTGTCCTGATTCATCCTTATAATCCTTATCAACTCTACCTATATTGTTCTCCACATTTAACTCTGGTAAGAAGTGTAGAGATAGGTCTGTAAGTTCCTTATATTCAATATCTGGATTAGCTACGTTACCTAAGAATAACATATTCTGGCAAGTAGTCTGTGCTGCTGCACTATTAACCACATTGTACGCTACGTTAATATCATTGATACTAACAGCTTGTACAGTTTCAAATCCAGTAATACTAATCTTGGCAACATTGTTATATACAGCAAACTGCTTCATAACCTTAAACGATGTAGTCATTTCATTTCCATCTATATCAGATGTACTTCTTGTATAATAAACCACTACATTGTTATAAGATGAATCTATGTTAGTTAGTAAGAATGAAGCTGACTTATAACTGTTTTCATCTCTAATTCCACCTTGTATAGAGGATGGGTCATTCAAATTACCAATATGGCAAGTTACTACGCCTGACTCAGCTATAAAATCTGTCTCATTCCCATCTGAATCTGATAACTTAAAGTAGAACACATAATTACCAACCCTTAAATTACCACTGGTGTTTAACCCCATGAATGTAAGGTTAGCAATATTGTTAGTCTTCTTGTAAAGAGATATGTCAGATTCAAAGGAATCTATATCGTATATATTAGTGTCGTTATCTCCTTCTCTATCTACAATCTGATATGTATTCATACCAGTAGATGAGAATCTTGTGTTAATCAACTTAGGATATGTACTTCCATCATTAAGGATAAGGTTAACTGAACCATCATAAGACTGTTGAGGAACAATGTCAATAGGATGGTTCAGGTCAAAACTTAGTAATTCTGTATCCAGGTTGATTAAACTACCTTTAGGATACACAATTACTCCGTTTTCCCTTATATCTTCATTAGTTCTTAGTACTCTTAGTGGATTGTACTCATAAACTAATGCTCCCTTCTGTTGAAGTTGATTCAATCCTAAGTCTAAGTTCAGTGACTTACCACTTAGTGATTTGAAATTCATATATTTATGTGTAAATAGATTTGTTACTCTTTAGGACATTGATAGCTAAGTCTGGTGCATCACTACTTCTACCTTTCGTCCAGGTTCCAATACGAGTACTTGGTGATTTAACTAGGATTTCGTTATAGTAATCATCAGGTATCTCTCCTGATAACTTCCCATAAGCATATGAGGTAACGAATACATCGTTAAATGACTCAGAGAATGTCCATGTATAGCCTTTCCAATCAACCAAAGTTGTAGCAGACGCAGCTTTAGGTTTGTAAGAGTTAAATGTTAAACTACCATCATTATTAACAGTATATCCAACACTTGAATCGGCTATATAAATCTTACCTCTATCTATACCACTTAAGGAATCAGAAGTAACTGTATGAGCTGAATAAGCATTAGTATAACAGTTAAGAATATCAGCATCCTTAGAGTAGTCCAGGTCATCTCCTATAGATACTACAGTAGACATAGATTGATTCTTATGGATACTAAATATAGGAAGATAGTTGTTTAATCCTTTAATAGCAGCTGTCCATCTATTCATATGAGTCTCTATAGATGTAGTATCACTTCCCAAGAAGAAGTCTACATTTACATTAGTGCCACCATTTGGAACCCCAATGCTGATAGTACATAGTGTATCAGAAGCTACGTGATATACATAGTCAAGATTGTTAGGTCCAACAAAGTTGGTTGTTTTACTTCTCTTCTGCAATATAAGAAGTTGACTTAGTAAGCATCTCACCATTTTATCAACCCTAATAAGGTTATCTGTCCTATTAGAACCACTGGATGGTGTAGTAGGTGCTGTACGTCTAGAAGCTAAATTAACTGGATGGTGAACTCCATTTACATCTTTCCATGTTGCAAGTAGGAAGTTATCTCCACCATCTACCTCATTTTTACTACAGCTCCAGCCGTCTATGGTTCTTCTTGAAGCATTATACCGCAGTGAAGCACTATCTCCATCTTTACCTCCAAATATACCTACTGTACCATTACCCATGTTAGATAGACTGGTTTGTAATCCAGTATCATCCATGCCTGCACCACTTTTTTGACCACTATCTACAACAACACCGCTAGCAGTAACAGAGCAGTTATATTTCATATTCTTATCACTAGCCAGTACGCATCTAAGATTACCATTCTCTTCTCCAAATGAGAATAATTTCTCCTTCTGTGTTAAATCCATGGATTGTTCATAAGCTGGTCTTAATACGTCTTGGCTCATAGTCTTAGAAGCCACACCTCCAGCATTAGAGTAGATGTACCTTGTAGTAGCTAGTTGTCCTACTAACTGATTATTACTCCAAGCAAAAGCTTTTGCAATCTTTGAAGTTGGGTTAGATATACTAGCAGTTAGTGTAGAGTTATTATTAGGTAGAACCTCTGAATGGTCAAAGTCGCATGATGTTACACTTGGTGTAGTTCCAAAATAGTTATTTACTATTTTTTCATCAGGCTTACCTGCATACATCTTCTTATCGTAATCATATCCAGCAGCTGGGGTTACTTTAACTTCATAAGTTCCAGTTTTACCTACCTCGTATTTATAACCAGAAACATCTGTATCTAGTGAAGGTACTTCTGTAATGAATTGAGATATACTTACCCTCGTAATAGGAGAAGGGGATGTAGCTGCACCTGCCTTTAATGTTAAAGATGGAACTCCTGTCTTCTTGACTGATGTATTAACCTCACTTTTAACATCCAATAAGATTCTACTCCTAGCATTACCACTAGGAAGACCAGTGTTGAAATCTGGAACTTCCTCATAGAAATCATTGAAATATCCTCCAGTATAGACTAGTTTATAACCTACGGTCTTCTTAACTCCAGCTACATATCTGTCTATTCTAACTATATAAATCCAATTCTTTTGAATTGTACTATCATCGAATGGTATAATCTCTTCAAAGCTACCATTATAGTATTCTTTAGAGATGGCATATTTATAGTTACCGTTAAGAGTCTCAGCACTTGCAGCATTAGCTGAATCAGTTAGACTTATAAAGGTAAACTCTATTTTTTCAATGTCTGAATCCTCATTTAGGTTGTAGTAATCATATCCCCAACCTATTTTCAGGTATGTATCAGTAACATAGAACCTCCACTCTCCTAACACCTCAGAATTAGTTCTAATAGCATCAAAGTCTATAATTCCACTCTTAGCCATTCTCTCTAGTACTCCATAAGGACAAGCTGGCATAATTTTATACTGAGTCTTACCTGTCTTACCACTCTTAGTGATAGTTGACTTAACAGCAGATGAATCAGCTTCAATCAATCCAACCTCATCTGGATTATTTTTGGTTGTTCCTTTAAACACTCCTGTAGTTTCTCCAGAGAACTCTACACTGATAACCTTAGTATCATCATTACATGAATACTTTCTAATAAGGTTGAATGTATCAAAGGTCTTCAACTCAACTACTAAGATTAGTGCTCCAGATGATTTAGCACTAAATACTTGGACTAATTCTTTTGATTTGATAACATCCAGCATTGGAGTATTACTATTCTCATAAATCCACAGTCCATTGCTATATATCTTCAAGTTCTTCTCATCTATATAATCAATACTACCACTACTATTTATAACACCCAATCTTAGTTTAATTGCACCTCTATTGATTGCCTCTTTAATAGTTGCATCTATAGAATTAGTAACTATCACAAATCGGTCTCCAGGATGAAATATCTTTACTTCATCTGAATTATTAACTTGAAATAATTTCTGCTTATAGTATTCTAATTCTATATAGGGCACTGAATCCTTCATTGTGATAAACTCATTGAAGTTAAACCTAATAGGAGTGACATTTAGGTCTTCTCCCTCATACAACTGTTGAGGAGATGGGAATGAACCTATCTGACTCTTACCAGTGATTGGATTATGAGCTGCAACATATATAATACCTCCATGTTCCTTCATTCCTACAGGTACATATCCTTTATCAAGATAGGCTGTGTGAACTTCACCATTTCCCATATCATTCTGTAATACAAACTCATTACCATTGTATGTTATTATAGTACCATTTAAGCAGTTTGTTAATACATTACTGGGAGTAGTTAATGGATGTAAGTCCATTATTAAACCCTCACCAAAGGTATTAATTGCTTCTTTTCTCATATTTTATAAGTTCATAGTTGTTACTACTAATAAGTATGTCCTTGAACGTACTTGGATTATCTCTTACTAATGCAATCTCTAAATCATTGCATTTCATTGTATCTTTAAAGAATGTATACCCCATATCGGTAATGTATCTATATCTTATAATGTATTTAGACCAGCTGTAAAACACCTTAGCCTCGTCAAATACCTTCATCCCGAATTTATTATGGAATATGAAATTCTTCTTCTTTCTTCCTCTTCCAGTGGTTGACTTAACTACAGTTTCATACTCATCGTCAGTCAATCCTATATAATAGTACCCATCCCACTCTTTAACTTTCTTAGAGTATAATACTCTTAGCTTCCTCCTTAACATTCTTCTATAATAGTTATAGTGTTTAATAGAATCACGTGTAAGTTGTCCGCAGTAGAACCAGTATCTAAACTTAGTACTACTAATAAGAGTATCACATCCTCTAAGATTATAGTAATATAGCATCCTCCATCCATATTCAACGGCTCGTTTAATATCTTCTGGAGGTACGGTAGGAAATTGGGCTATTAGGTCTGGTAAATAATCATTGACACTTTTAAGCATTAATAGTATTGTTTACCTTGATTTGTGTGTTCTAATATCCTATCTCTATGCTCTGGGTCAAGATATATTAGTTTTTCTCTCATAACCCCTTTAGATTGGAAGTGAAATACCATTTGGTATGCACAGAAATTAGATGCCAGAAAGTCCACCTTAGCCCACTTTCCATTTCTCCTTGCTTTAGAGAACTCCTCTCTCTCGAATCTCTTCATCTTCAATTCAGCTCTCCTAGACCGAGTTGGAAGGACAAATGTAGTATTATTTTCGATTACATCTTCTAAAACCATATTCAAGGCACTTTTAAATATCTTCTTAGCAATAACTTCTTTGTGCCTATTACCTATTAATTCCTCACATGCCTTTGATGTCATCTTCATCTTCTTAGTGGGAAAGGAGATGAATAATTCATCTATATTCATGGCATATCCTGTAGCGTAATTCATTATTTTACAAATTTCCAAGTCTTATTAAATATCTTCCTATTCCAGCTTGTCTTAGCATCCAAGATTTCATTCATATCATTCTGGTTGATATACATAGGAACTCTGGCAGCATCACATAACTTATACCATCTTTGTTCAAGGAGTTGTGCCTCTTGTAACATACCTTGATTATGTTTACTCCAGCCCTCTTTGAACCTATCAGTATAAGCACAATAACAAGCTATTGCATCCTTTTCTTTCTCATTGATAAAAGGTAATCCATCATCATCTAATAGTATTCCTTTATATAATATATTAACAGAGCCATAATCCTTATCAAAATAAAGAGTATCATTGACTCTCTCATACTTGGCTAGTTTACCACTAATGTAGAATGGGTTGTTATAAACCTTGCGCCCTTCAATGTAATTCTCAATAAACTGTGATTGATAATCCCCATTGACTGTATCATTGGTAGTATATCTCCAATCCTCAAAGTCGTATGTTACAGCTTCAATAAAATCACAATTACATGGTAATGTAACGGTTAGGGTTTCGCAGTCTATCTTACATCTATATCTATATAGTTTAGTTTGTCTATTACCTATTTTATTCCAGGCAATCAGACCTATTTCTTCGAACTCTTCTGGTGCTAATTCTATACCATATAATAGGTTAGCTTGAGCATATGCTGATTGAAAGTTTTCCATTATTTAGGAGTTTGGTCATTAGGTAATATTGGAGTAGCTAACTGTCTATAATAACGTAGCTTCTTCTCTGTCAATCTCTTCTTTATTTCAGCGTCGATGAAAGTCATATTATTAATGTCTAATGCAGAGCAACATCCATAAGTTTGTAGCTGACGAGGGTCTTTAAATATACCTACTACAGATACTTGCTTAATAACTGGAAGATTGAATATCCAACAATCATACATATTATTAGCATTGGGAGTTACGTCTATATATACATAAGGTTTGTTCTTAGCTCTCTTTCTATATTTATGATACTGCATTACAGTAGGACTTATGTACCATATAAATGGCTGTCCTTTATCTACAGAGCCTATATATTCAATACCACCTCCGAACTCAGTTAGAAGTTGTGGTATTTCAAAATGGAATGTAGGAGTACCATCTGCCTTATTTCCACACGTACAGTTCTCTATATCCTTACAGTCTACGTTAATGCAGTTTATAGACATTAATAAGTCCCTCTTAGGGATAAGTCCCTTCATGGAATACTCCTTAATGATTTGGAGTCTTTCATCTACAATATCATCTTCTAATTGTTCTATTGATAAAGTATTGGAAGTGGTATAACCTCTAAGTCCAGATACTATATCATTATAGATTGCAGATGCTAATTTAAAATAATATCCCATAAGTACAAAATAAAAAAGGCGACGACTTAAATGGTCATCGCCTTAGTATTAGTAGGTTTATTAAACTACGTCTTTGTTATTTGCACCTGGTTTCTTGATTTCATGGATAGTACCAAGAATCTTTAGAGCAGTTTCAAACTCAGTTGCTAGTGAATCTAACACATAGAATACATGAGTAGTCTTAGATGTAACTTGCTGACCAACAGCAGCTCCACCAAACAGACCTCTATCTACCTTGTACTCGATGATGTACTGGTTGTACTTAGCACCTGGTACAGGAAGCTCTTCTTGGTTAACAGCTTCGAACTTTCTAGCCTCGATAGTAGGTAGTCTAAGGTCTTTTAGGATATGAGTATAAGTACCGAATCCTTCAACACTCTTAGTGATTGTTCCTTTAATAACATCCTCAAATACTTCATTAGTAAGTGGGTTGTTAGCAGCTGTGTTAAGTTTTTGAATCTTAGCCTCAGTGAATAGTTGATATTCGTCTACTCCGTGGATTATTAGCTTGTCTTCAGCTACCTCAGTCTTGATATATTTGTCACCATAGAAGGCTTGAATCTTATCAATAACTCTCTTGATTTCTTTAGCAACATCTGCTGCAGTAGTAGAGTTGGAAGCAATCTTGAACTCGTAAACAAAAGGCTTACCTTTGAATACGAAGTCATTAGAGTAGTATGAGTTTTGACTTCCAGATAATCTGATGTATAACTTCAACCTGTAGATACCTGCGCCTGGATTAGTAATAGTGAACTCTGCCTTACCAATAACTGGGTCGGAAGCAGCTCTCTTGTACATCGCACTTACGTTAGATTTGAAGAATTTGTTCACACGTCTTACCTCAATGTTGTCTGGACCCTTAACGATTTTATTTAAACCAGTGGTTACATCTTTCAGTGAGTTTAATACAATAGTGTTAGTGTACTGAAACATAAATTAATTATTTTTTGGTTTGTGACTGTTGCTGAGCTGGATTTGCAATAGTCTGATTAACTGCTAAATTAGTTTGAAGCCTTGGGTCACCTGCGTTCTCCAATAATAGCTTTGCCAGCTCATTTATAATCTCTTGACACACATAATCTGGAAACTCCATGACTTGTGATGTATCTTCAACCATTTCAATCTGGTCTTGTGTTAGTCTAATTTTTTGAGGAGTCTTTATATAATCAACAAATATATCAGTTAGTTGGAATACAGAAGAATCCTTGCCATACCTAATTTCAAGTCTAACTTGAGATGGATTTCCATACCTATTAACTCCTGGCTGTTCTACTAAATCTACTGATTTACCACCAATGGTAATCTTAGTTGGAAGTGAACCATCTGTACCAGTAGTTTGCTGAATAGTTGTGTTTGGTGATATACTTCCCTCTCCAGCAGTGAGTCTTACTGGATTAGTAGGCATCGTTGTAGCACTATTTACGTTGTGTATGAAGTAATAAGGATTTCTATAAGAGGGTTGCATATAGAAGTTCCTTATTATTTGTGACCAAAGGTCTGAAGTTAAACGCTTAGCACCAATTTGTACATAAGTACCAGCATCATAACATTCGTATGTCTTTACTACTTTGAAATTGCATACACAATTCAAAATATGTAAATAATCCAATGGTAGATTTACTTCATAAACAGCTCCATACAGTGAGTTAGTTTGAGAACTAACAGCAGCGTATGTATTTGTAGCCAGAGTAGGCTGGAGGATGGCAGTAGATTTTAATACTCTAATGTCATCTGTTGATTGTTGGTTTACATCATAAATGTTGTACTTCTTATTAATGTATTGGTATATCGCCTTATTTAATAAGTAGTTAAAGTCCTCAAGTAAAATACTTGGAGCAGCAGTCTTATTCATTTCAACCAATGCTCCTCTGTATACTTGTTTCGCTGTCATTTAGGTAATGTTATTTCTTAGATGCACTTTCTTCTAAGTACATATCAGGATAAGTATCTCTCTTAATAAGTTCAAGTACCTTACTGTTAGTAGGGTTCTTCATCCAAGTGATTACTGCATCGTCAGTTGCACCTAATACAATGCTATCACCATATAGATAAACCTTATTCTTAACGTATATGACATTCTTGTCTTTAGCGTCAATAAACATCAATCTCAGATTAATATCCCCACCAGTATATAGGTCAATAATCTTCTCTGGAGATTTATGTGATATTTCAAGCAAGTAGTCTGTAATATCTGCGTCTGGTGCATTACGCATATTCTTACCAAGCAATCTAGCTTTAAGTGCTCTACCTTCTGCACCTTTAGGGTCTCCGTAGATGTAGGAGTCAGCATCGTGGATAAGTTTCTTCTTAGAGATTCTCTTAGCAGTATCATATCCAGGTCTTTCTACATATAGTTCAGCCGTACCATAACGAGCACGAGCCTTACCCTCAGCTATTTCACCATCAATTAGTAAATTTCCTTTAGAGTCTCTCGCATCTCTTGATAGAGCAATGAGAGGACAATGTTGTATTGAGTGCCACTCAGCAGCCTGCCATTCATCATTTAGATTGAATGTAGTACCATCTTCTATAATGAATACTTTATTCTCAGGAATAAGTGGTTTACCTTCATTTCTATCCTTATCAGAGATAATCATATCACCCTTACTATCTACTGGTCTAACACAATCAGGAAATCTACCAGTCTTCGGGTCTCTAACAGGATTCATGAAGTATTTCTGCCCAACTTTACCGAACACACTTCTTAAAATAATTATATCGTCTAAAACATCAGCCATATTAATTCGTATTTTTATTGTATATCATACATCATCTTTATAATGAGTATGAGAGGGACTATAGATTAGCCCCTCCCAACACATCTTGATTATATATTTTTATTATGCTTCTTTCATAATGAAGCTTCTGTATGGAGAGAATACTCCAACACCAGAATAACCCCAGTTGATTACCTTAGATGCAGCTGTAGTACTTGAAACAATACCAGAGCTTAGACCATCTAAACCACCCACACCAGGATACTTGTTAGTAATGAAGTCACCACCCTTTAATGTGAACATTTGGATAGCTGGTTCACCGCTAGTCTTATCAGCAGTAAGGTCAAGCATTAGACCAAAGCCCTTGTCGCTACCCCATTCATGAGAGAATGTACGGTCAATCTTGAAAGAAATAGTGTTACCACCGATTTCGTAGCTATTGAATGTAGCGCCAACGTCTACATATCCGTTAGCTTTCTTAGACCATAGATAAGTACCACAAGTTTTGAATCTAGCAAGCCATTCTGATAGACAGCTTTGAATGTCATTCCACATCTTCTCGTTGCAGATGAATACATACTTGTTACCAGTTGGATTCTCACTCTTCTCATTCATCATAGCCATAGCTGTAGTGAATGCTTCTGGAGTAAGTTTGTTGTATACATACTTAGATGCAAATCTCTCGATTTGTGGGATGATACCGTCACCAATATAGATTGGACGACCAGTGTCAGGGTCAGAGATTGTTGGTTTACCGTTCTTATCTACGTTAGTCTTATTAAATAATAGACCTTGGTTACGTACTTCAAGGAAGTTTCTTAATAGATTCTTCTCAAGAGTATCCATCTTATACATTGTTTCTTTTACAGCACCATTGCCTTCACCCTTACCAATGCTGATGAATGTTTGCTCAAGTGGCTTGAATAGAGAAGTATAGCTATCATCAACACGATGTGTTGTAATGTAACCTCTGTGTCTCTCAATGTTAGATTGATACTTAACATAACCCTCTTCATGAGCTTCAGGCATAGCGTTAGATTGGAATCTTGTAGTGTCACCAATCTGACATCCGTCTAAGTCAAGAATTGAAGAATAGTCATTATCAATTAGTCTTACCTCAACAGTCCAATAGTTATCTGCAACTCTTGTAGGTCTAGAGATAACTTGGCATTGCTGCATTGTTTTGTCAATCTTAAAAATGTCGTACTTCTGGTAATAGTTTTCTTTGAAAGCCATTACGATGGTTGTACCACCTTCACCTGTAGTTGCTGGAACATCTGCGAACTCAACTCTCTTGATGTAGTTGGTTTCAACTTCCCACTCGAAGTACATACTATCAATACTTCTGTATTTGCTATTTGACTTAGAATCCATGTAGAAGATGTTTCTCAAAGATTCTGTCAAGTAAGAAGCAGTTAGATTAGGGTAAAGTCTTGAAACTATACCAAGTCTAGTTGGTTTTGTGCCTAAGAACTTATAGAAATCTTCATAAGTTCTAGTTTCGCTCATTGTAGGGCGATTGGTTACGAAATTTGCTACTATCATACTTTATAATTTAAATTTAATCTAAATCATCGATTGTTAATACTTTTTTAGCAGGGGCAGCCTTACTACCTGCTGGTTTTTTGACCACTGTCTTAGCTGCATTTGGAGCTTTACCTCCCTTAGCATCCTCAAATCCTTTATTGTAATTATACTTAGATGCTTCTGTAATCTTCTGTTTGTAATAATCAGAAATTTGACTAAACGCCTCTTGTCCTTTTAGTGCATACCAAACCATACCCACTAAGGTCTTTGGGTCATTCAATGCTTTAGCAATGTGTCTAACTCCTGCAACATCTGAATCTAAGATAAAGCTAGCAATTTCATTCATATCGTCCTCAGACAAGGTTAGTGAGGACTCACCCAAATCAATGGTATCATTCTCTTGAATTGCAGCTACAATGGTATCTTCGAACTCTTGAGCAGCCTTTTCAGCAGCTAATCTTTGTTCTTCTTCCTCTTGTTGAGCTAGCAACTCTTCTTTCTTCTTGTATTCATTGCGGATACCTTGAACCTTCTTCTGATATAATGCTTCGTGCTGTTTAGCTAATTCTAACTCAGCAGCAGCATCCTCATCAGTAAGCTCTGGGATTTTAGCTTTTAAATCTATAAGATACAGTTCATCATCTGGGATAGAATCAACCTCATAAACAGGAGTTTCTTCTTGATTAGAAGCTAAGTACTCTTGAATAGCTTGTTGAGCAATATACTTTTTATATTCCTCCGCACTCAGATTATTCTCTCTAAGCTCATTAATAAGTGAAACCTCATCCTCTGCTAAACCATAATCGTCATTTGACTCGTCATAATTTAGTATTTGAAGTTGCTCCTCTCTTGAAAGCTCATTGAAACTCTTCTCTTCAATCTCTCCTGCCTCGTTCTCAAACTTGATGGCATCAGGATTGATTCCTTTATCTTTTAGTAGGGTAGTGATGATGTCGTCCTCGGTTGGCTCGTTAGACGGCTCATCCTCATGAATTTCCTCTCCTTGTGGTACAGAACCATCAAGCCAAGGCTTCTCATAGGCATCCTCGTCAAACTCAGCTTCAGGAGTTATGTCTTCGTCTAATCCTACATCGTCAATGTCTAAATCCTCTAATTTCATTTCCATATTATTCCCTTTTAAAGTTATTTGCAAAATTAAGGAATTTTTAGGGTGTCCCAAAATGAAATATTGAAATTCATTAATAATTAGGAACACCCTTACTTATTACCCTTGTATTGACTTGATATAATCCAATATACCCTGTACGTGTAGACGAGCTATAGTTGCTCTACCCTCATCTGATAGTAGGTACTCTACATCTGCCTTATTATCTTGAAACAGATTTTCTGTTAAAACTGCTGGACACTTAGTCTCCCTGCATATAGCTAGATTCTGTTTCCAATATACTTGTGTTTGTGAATATTTCCTTAGTGTTAAACCCTCTTTACGTGCTGCTTCAAACAAGCACTCTGCCAGCTTCCTACTCTTACTTGAACTGTTGTTGGAGATGAATACACTCCAACCTTTAGCGTTCATCCAATCTGCCCCGCTACCAGCAGCATTACAGTGAATTGACACCAATACAGTATTAGCTTTTCCATGTATATCACAGTATTGGTTTACTATACGGCATCTCTGCATGAGTGGTACATCAACCTCATCAGTAACTACCAACTCAACATCAAAGCCTTTGTCTGTTAATTGTTTCTTTACCTCGTTAGCAATCTCTCTACAATATTTATACTCCCTAAGTCTGCCATCTGGACTTCTTTTACCTGGAGTAGACTCTCCATGACCTGCATCCAATAGAATTATCATAGCTTACTAAATTTTAGACAAGTGTCAAGTATAGCTAAGTTTACCTTACCATCATCATCAAGCTTCTTCACAGAATCCTTAATGATTTTTACTTGCTCGAAACTAATATTAAAATCCCTAGGGGCTTCTTTAGTAGCATCCCATAGAACCCTACCATCTACTTCTTTGTAATTTATTTCTGACTTTTCCTCCTCTGTTAGTCTTATTAACCTAACTAAGTCCATAACCTCAACCAACTCTGTAATTTTACCTTGGGTTGGCAATATAGTTATTAATGTTAACCTATCCTTTACATTTAAATTTACTTCCATATTATTCTTTATACACACCAACTATTAATCCATTAACTACTACAAATCTTACTTTATCTAAGTTTACTGCCCCTCCATTGAATGTTACTCCTGCATATACCTTACCAGCTTCTGGATTACTAGTAGTTCCTCTAGAACTAACATCAACGATAGGCTCACCTTGATTATTAACAGAGTTAGTCCAATACATTACTCCACTACCAGGATATTGACTGTTACAAGTAGTTGTAACAAAGTTTCCTAAATGAATTGAACCAGTACAATAAAGCCCCCCATCAAAAAACCCAGCTACCATAAGGTTTTCATTTGGTACCCTTGGGTATTTGTCACTACTAAGACTGCATATTGATGCCCATATAGCAGCATTTAGGCATCCTGCTGACTTAATACCAATACCGTAATTAAAATCTGAGATGGAATTAGCCTCATTATATACCTCTAAGAATGCTCCCCTACTATCAAACAGGGGCATGTTGCCAACTCCCAGTTTGAATCCTTTCCATTTAACTAGTGGGTTATGTGGGTTTCCTTTTTGATACAATACATACATATTCTCTCCCCAAGAGTACTGGGCTTCTTTAATAACAAATGAACCAATTTGTCCTGATTGAGCATTTATTTTACCACTAAAATATCCAGATGTTGCATATATCTCCCCTTTGAAGTAACCATCTCTAGCATACAAGTTACCTTTAGTATTAATAAAGGAGTTAATATAATAGCCTTCTTCAGTTACATAGTCGCCACTAGTATCAGTGTATATTCCAGTACCCAAATCAGGTCTAGGGGTATACGGAGTCCTATAACTTTTCTCGTCTCCTCTAATTCTTAATCCTCTTGTCTGAACCCAACCATTTATATCTAACAATGCTTCCTGGAATTGACCCTTATCATTAAATAGTCCACTTAATTTCATAGCTGGATTACCTGCAATACCAAACACGAACTGGTCTGCATTCATATAAATCTCAGTCTTATTTCTATATGTAGGATTGCCATTCTCATCCAAGATAGGTTCTCCTTCTAGATTTAGAGCTGGAACTTGGTCAATAGTACCATCTGCATTTACAACATCTCTAATCTCTAAACCAGCATTCCTGAATTTAAGTAGTACACTCTCTTCTGAGAAATCAATAACTGATGTACCATTATTAAGATAGAACTCTCCAGTTAAGAATACATTCTCACCATATAGACCATAACCGTAAGGCTGTTTAGTTCCAAAGGTTTCATTGTATATTCCAGATAGATTACCTAGCCTAACCTTAGTAATCTTGGTATAGGTACACTTATATTCTTTATTCCTAAATAACAGAGCTGAGTCTATTGTAGGAACTTCAGTTAAGAAGTAACCATACTTAGCTGGATTATTGAGAATCTCCTGAGTAATTTGATTGTTCTCACCATCATTTATAAGGACTTGATTCTTATCCTTAGTCTTTAAGAATATCAATGGGTGTTTCTTATCAATCTTACCTCCGAAGTTATCTGGATTTACACTACCTGGGTTAGTAGTCTGATAGTAGAAGTCACTAGCATCCTCTCTTACATATATATCACCTTTCTTCTTAATATTAGCTTTCTTAGTAGCCCAAGTAGGAGTAACATATAATACAGAATAGTCGGGTCTGTTAAGTCCAGCTAATACATCAATGTAAGGACCACAATCGTCAGTAGATGTAATATAAACAGCATTCTGTCTTTCAATATTGTATATATTACCCATCTGAACCATATCATCATCCTTAACTATATCATCAAGTCTTTCATCCTTTGAAATAGCATTTCCATCAGCTTTACCATTATCAGTAGTTCTTGCAGGCTCATACTCATTAGTATTTGAGTTGTAGAGCTGTTCAGTCTTGTTATACTGAGTATCATTAAAGCTCTGCTCAAACTTAATTAAATTACCTTCATCATCATAAGATATCTCTGTATATATGTCAAATACTGATAGAGCTTTCTGCATTATATATGTGTAGGAGTCTACTTGCACAGTTACAATAGCATCATAGTATTTAATGTTACCATTATTGTACTTCTGACACCTAACAATATCCCCAGGTTTAAAGTAAGGATAATCCTCGTTCTTGCACTCTACTACCCATATATTAGATTGTGAGGGCATTCCTGTGTCAGGTTTTTGAAGTCCAAAGTACTTATAATAGGGATAGACACTATATAAGTTAGAACCATCACTAGATGTCTTTCCATCCTTTTTATAGTTCACTTCTCTACTTTTAGGAACTATGAAAAATTGTGTCCTTTTATTAAATGAGTCTACATTAGCCCATTTAGAAGGTTCAGTACCTGATAGTGGGTCTCCTGGAACTTCTTTCCATTCAATGACTTCCCTTGACTTACTTATGAATATAAGTTTAATATTACTTTTGTAGGTATTGAATACCTTCTCAGTAATTATTCCAGGGCTAGGGTTATTAGCATTATATTCAGCCCATGACTTGTCTAATACATTCAAATCATATAGACTACTCGGACCTTTAAACAGTGGACTATTTATTACTACTGTTATGTCCTTAATATAGATTATGAAGTTGTAATCTACAAAGGCTTTAGGAATGTAACTACCACTAGCATTAGCTAATTGTGTAGTAAATTTCTCTGTTACTGAATAATTGGTACTTAAATCATTAAATAAGAAATAATTGTTAGATGGTATCAACTTTTCAAGATTACTCTTTGCATCCTCTGTTCCCCATGTACCTATTCTTTGTAGGTCAGCTTGAGTTATGATTTTGGGTTGATAAGCTGCTGTACATTTACTGGAGTTACTAACCCATAAGCTACCATTGGTTGCACTAATCTTATTAATAACCATCTCATACACTCTCATAGCTTTACGAACTACAAGATAATCTACAGTTAATGTATTAGTATCAGCATCAAGTCTCCAACCATAACCTCCAAATCCAGATGCAAACTCTGGAGAAGTTAAACTACCACTTGTTACTAAGTCACCATACATACGAACATTTTGGTTAAATGTCCAATTATTCTCGGAAACACCTTTACCCTTAAATGTCCAATTACCTGTAATGTATTCATCTACTCTTTTCTTAGCCAAATCATCTGCAGCATAGCCGCCTATAAATTCGACGTTTAGATTGTTCACTAACTTAGAAGAAGCTACTATTAAAGGAGGACCAACAGTATTAATCTCTAACTGTCCTGTCATTGTGTCTCCCTTACGCCTTACATAACCATCACCAGCACCCTCTGCTGCCTCTATTAAAGCTACATATCTCTCATCATAAGAAATATATAGAGTAGTTGTAAGTGTGTTATAAACGAAGAATCCATCTCCAGGATACTCCATCTGCTCCATCTCAAGTAAGCTCCCAACTATAATAGTCTGGCTTTTAATTTCTGATTCTGTAGCCTTATCAAGTAATGCTAAAACATCACTCAAAACTCTTGAGCTATTACCAGTCTTTATATAGACCTTACCTAGAGTTTCAAGTACTAAATCAGTGTACTTATTACCAACTATTACTTTGTCACCTCCAAGAAATGACTCTGTTCTAATGTTGTCCATTGTTCGCTTTCAACGTTTTAAATATTTTCTCGAACTCATCAATGTCAGCCTCTCCAAACTTAATCGGTTTACCGAATAGCTTAACGACATATCCATTTTTAGCACGAGTCTTCATAACGTCACGTAGCGCATTACCAAATAAATCTATATTTATATTACCACCCTTATCAAGGAATGGTTCCAAATACATTCGTCCTCCATATTATTAACTACGTAAGTTATGAGAGCGTCAGTACCTATTGTGTTTATGCCAAATAAGTTACTTACCAAGTTTTTAGTGAATGTGTTTGCTGCTTGAAATAACAATTCTTTATCACTCATTATTTAGCTGTTTTATTCATCATGAGTTCTTCAAATCTCTTTTTCATCTCTGGGTCACTTTCCATTAATTCTAATAATGTATTAACCTTCTCCTCTTTAGCTTTTATCTGTGATTGTATAAACTCCTTACTCTTCCTAATAGTAGATAGTAGGTTCTCTGCTGCTACCTTACCATCTGGAGAGTTTACATACTCTGCACTAAACTTAGTTCCTAAGAATGACATAAATCCTGCTTCATAGGTTTGTTTAGCCATTTGATATTCTTGTGTTTTAGCCAATACGTTCTGCTCATCAACAGACAACGACCCAACCTCCCTGTTTATTTCATCAAGGATGGGTTGAGTCTTCTGTTGTGCTTGCTGAGCTTGTTGCATAAAAAGAAATATTGTTAATCAATGTTAACTACAAAATAATTGTATTAAAATATTTAAAAATCATTTCTATGATATAACTAGCTTATATAATTGGTTATAGCCATTCAGCAGGTACTAATCTAGACTCTAATTGGTCAGCATTGGTAATGTTACCCTTCTTAACTCCAGTTAAGTATCCAGATACAATATTTAACACAGGATAAGTTGCAGAGGTGAACGTAGGTACTGCACCTTGTAACTTAGTACAATAGTAGAACATATTACTAATGTCATTAATATTGTAGCAAGTCTTCAGTAGGTCTTCAGTAATTAAAAGTAAACCGTAATTACTGTCTTCCTCTGTACTTGCAGTTGATACAGCAAATAAGCTAGAAGCATTAACAATTCTATTGTTATTCTTAAATATGTTGGCGAAATCAATTTGAGGATATATCTCCTGAGTTCCAGCAGCATTATACGCCCTCTTATCAAACTTACAATTAGCCCACAATTCAGTAATAACTTTTAGGTTAGGATTATTAGCAAATAGGTCACTATTTACATCAACACCAACTTCTAAGATTGTCTGTGAAAACATACCTGTAATATCTTCCAACCTAGTATTATATTTAAACAGGTCTGGTGGGTATTTGATACCTCTAGTGAACGTATCTCCTTGTAGATTTACGAAAGCACAGAATCTTGTAGTTCTAAACACTCCAAGCAGCTTTGGTGTATCTACAAGTGCTTCAAATAGTTTACATGGTATTCTACCTATCATACCATCCCATTTATCAGTTTGTTCTATAGTCCAATCTCCAGAATCAGGCAAGAACTTCCTAACTTGCTCTGGATAGTTGAAATCAATCATAGAATCTTCCAACGTACAGTCAGCATTACAATACCTGAATAGGTCAGTAGGAATCATATAATTCTGATATCCAATCTCAGCACGACCATTACCTGCCTGGCTAATAGCAGTCTTTTGTTGAGTATCATACTTAAAGTATTTCTCAGTAAGTCTTGACTTAACATCAGCTAAACCACTCTCAGTACTAGAAGCACCTTCCCATCCATAACCATCAAGATACCAAACATCAAATGCTTGTTCTCCTGGATTATAGTCAGGACTTGAAGTATCTTCGTTCCTATCATAGTTATATGACTTCTTCATGTTGCTGACATCAAGTTTAAATGTTACTCTGTTACCAGCATTCTTAATAATATGGTCATCCCAAGTTGTCCATGTACTATTAAGAATTAACTCTGAACCTATGTCAATAGTTCTGGTTTCATCATAACCTAGACACCAACATCCCTTAAATACTCCAGCCATATTAGTTATGCTATGCCTAATAGACTTAGAGCCATCTGAGTTGTCTTGGCTCATAAAGAATAATCTGTAAGGAATGTATCCAAAAGTACCACTATTTTCAAAGGCAAATGACACATCTTGTAAAGGACAGTTCTTAAAGCCTTCTCCCACTAGCTTTAATTTAAGATTGTAGCATCCACTAAATAGACTCTTGATGCTAGTTAAACTAATACAATCATCAAACATACCAGCAGGTGGGAATTGATATATCTTACCATCGTTGTTTAAGTCTATTCCTTTAAAGAATCCCTCAATACTATTCAATATTTTACAACTCTTGAATATATTAACAGGAATACTCTGAGCACCAGCTTCATCAGAACATTTAAGTCCAGTAAGTATACCTATAGCCTGTCTTAATGTTCCGCTAATGCCTTGGAACATATTTCCCATCTCTGATAGATTTACTAATGCTTCTCCACCACTGTATTGGAATGGGTACTGGATAGAGCTAAATGTTGGGATGTGCCATGTAGTACCCCTGTCATTGATAGTTTGACTTATGCCACCAAACACATTAGGTCCAATCTTTCCAACTAACTTAATACCAGAGTATAAAGAGTCCGTTAAAATTAAGGATTGAGCAACCTTATTAATTGTATGGAATAGATAGGTATTACCATTACTATCTGAATCTACAGTCATTCTAACCCAACTACATCCAGTGAATACACCTTTTGGATAAGGGCTTACTAGATTTCTTAGGTTTGTAAAGAATGTCTTAGAACTTAGTAATCCATCTGTAGGTACAGCTGCTCTTGTATTAGCACAGCTTCTCAACTGTTGACAGTTTCTAAACATATAGTCAATCTTTACTAGAGGACTATACTTACCATTAGCTGGGGCAAACACATTGTTGTCTATCCACTCTAAGCTAGTACTATCAAATGCAGCTTCTGCATCAGTAAGCTTAGGTAAGAAGTCTAATACTCCCCAAGTAGAATCCTTAGATGTACTGTAATCAGATGTCCTAGAGAAGAATGGTCCAGTTAGGCTTGTTCCACTGAATGCTTCCTTGATGCTATTTACATTAGGGCATAATCTAAATAAGTCATACCAAATATCACCAGTAACATTTGAACAACCTTTGAACATACCTTCTAATGAAACAACCCTATCAGTTAATCTAACCATTAGGTATTTAAAGTCATTATAGGATATTCTAGCACATCCTTCAAATAAGAAGTAAGCATCAGTCAATTCTTCTCCAAATGATATATTGGTAACGTTATTTCCTTCAAGGAAGACATCAGTACCATATTGAGTATACACACTATCTGGATTTAGATAGAACTGACTACATCCTCTAAATATCTCACCACCCTGAAGAGATAGGTGTCCGATTACTCTCTGTAATGAAATACAATCTCTAAATGCACCTCTTGGTATTTCTATAGGATTTGTCTTATCATTCTTACATCTGACCTCTACTAATTGTTTACAGCTAATAGCCTCGATACTTTCTAAGTCTGGGAATGCAGTCAAGTCTAAGTACTCTGGAGTTCTATCATTATACTTTAACGTAGATAATGATGTATTAGAAATAACTAGTCTTCTTAGGCTAGAGAAGTTAGGTTTACCATTAACATATAGAGATGCAAGTGTAATATCACTAGTCTTAGTATAGCTTAGGTCTAGAACCTCAAGATTCCAAGCACCTGTTAACTCTAACTTTAGAGCAGGGTTATTCTGACCAGGAATACTAAATTCCTTCATACCAGGACAGTTATCAATAGTAACCTGAGCCAACGGACTGATAGAGTTATTAACTGAAGAATACGGAATCTGAATGGTTTCCATCTTCTCACAGTTCCTAATAGTTACCGTTCTCACATTAGGTGGTATGTTCAGAGTTCTTAATGCACCGCAGTTATTAATTTCTATTGAAGTTAGCTTTAAACAATCATAAATAAGTAATGACTCAAGGAAAGATTGGTTCTCTAACTTCAGATTAGTAATATCTGTTCCAGACATATTTAATGTCTTCAACACAGCAGATGTTGGGAATGTAATCTTAGTAATAGAAGAGTATGATACATCAAGTTCCTGAATTTTACGACAACCGCTCAGGTCTAATGTATATGCAGAAGCAGTAGAACCAATAAGTCTCACCTTACTTAGATTCAACTTCTTAATATTCTTCAAACCTATATCATTAGCCTCATTATATACTCCACCCTGGAAGAAATAAGCAGCATCCACATTATTTAGTCCACTTAAATCTAACTCTTGTAACATAGGTAGGTTAATATTGTCCAAACCTGTCCAAGGGTAACTCTTAAACTTAGTAAAGTCAGTAATGTACTTGTTAGCATACATATATACTACTGTTTCACCAGTAGGCATAGGTAAGATAACTGATGTTGGAGTGTCTGTAATCCAGAATGCACCAGTAGTCTTATCATGTGAATAGTGATAAAGTATCTGACTACTTGCAGTAATATCAGTACTAAATCTAATTTCAGTAGCGGAACCAGTAGCTTTGTTAGAAGCCCATAGTCCAGTAATAGGAGATTCAATAGTAGTAGGTAATAGGTTAGTATTATCCTTGTAACCATATACTCCATCTAAGAACATTATTCTCTTTCTAAACCAGTCTTTAACGTGCATTACACGATTACCATGTAAGAACTTTAACTGACTAAAGTCTGTACTATCTTCATATTTACCAGTGTTTGGGTCATATGTTTTAGAAATAGCAAGGTATTTAATCTTATAGTCATAGTTAAACATGATAGAACCTGTCTTCTCTGTATATGATTGATAGTAATCCTTAATAAATTTATCAGGGTCAGGGAACAAGTTAGTTCTTAAATTCATATATAATGACTCTAAGCTAGTTCTATTCTCTGTACTACCACTGTCAATTCCAGCTAAGTTTTCAAGTACTTCCCATATTCTATTCCACCATGAAGCAAAGTACTGTTTATAACTATCAGTTGATACATAGTTCTTCTCTTGAGTATACTGAGTAATACCAGTATCCTGTGAAGCAATATTATACCACCTATGTAGATGTGCCCAGTACTCTACAATATCTTGTCCAGCATTGTTTAGACCAAAGGCAGTATCCATATCGTAGAAGCAACAATACCATACATCTGTACCCCAACTACGAATAGTTAAGTTCTTACACATTGAGTCCACACAACCAAATAGTAATGCAATCATAAAGTAAGCACAAGCATTATCCCAGTTTAGATGCTGGTCACAAGCACTAAAGTTATAATAAGCATTCTTATCCAAATCATAGAACTCTCCAGGAATAGGTTTAGTAGGAGTCTGTCCAGCATCGTCCATTGTATATTTCTGGATACGAGTAAGAGCCATATTAGCCATTTGAGTATAGAACTTCTGAACCTGATTATATCCAATCGATTCATCCCTAGATGTGTACATTACATCACCCATGAACTGAACAATCTTCATATCATCCTGTTGGAAAGCTCCTTGAGCAGAAGAGTTTTGGTTTATTTCTACAGAATATACACCATTACTTACCCCAGTGTTCCATCTATTAGCATCTTCTGTGTAATCAGTTACTAATGTTGGTCCGTCTTGGTTCACTTTAACGTAGTCAGTAAGTAACTTTAATCCCAAGTTAAAGAAAGCATACCTACCTAAGTTGAAGTTATAAATACCACAGAACTTAGGTTGTTTAATAGTACCATCAGCATCTGGAGCATATCTAATAAATAGTAATACTGGGAAACCTTCAGAGGTATGCTTAATCTTACCTCTAATAGCATTAGCTTTATCTGCATCACCTCCCCAAACATCATTACCTAATGACATAGGTGGAGTTGCTCCGAATGGTGTAATAGACTGTCCAGAAGAGTTTTTAGCTCTACCATTAACAATCTGACCAATTACTACGTTATTAACGTGTGCAGAGTCTACTACGTCAGCCTTTAATGTAAACTCATTCTCTGGCAACCAATCATCAGTAGGTTGGAATAGCATCTTCTTACCAGTCTGGTCTACATTACCCATATAAATCTCAAAGTTCTTAGCATTATAAGATAGTGAAGATGTACCTTGTAGACCAATAGTAACACCATTGTTCTCTGATACACCACTTGGAGTTGTAATAACAACCTTACCCTTACTATCTTGATAAGTAATTTTAACGGGGAATTTCTTGCCCATTACTTCTACCTTATCAGATGCAGAGAATATTGCAGTTGAATATGGTTCAAATAGTGTAGGGCTGTTAGATGTTTCCTCTACTAACACAATAGGATAAGGTGTGTTAATTTCCATTTGCTCTACTAACTTAGAGTATAATAACTCACCTGTTAGGAAACCACCCTTACCTCCATCCAGAGTCTTATCCCATATTAAACAGTTACCTGCACTATCAAATAGATTCTTAGTTCTTAACTCAGCATCTAAAGATGCATCTATTTGTCCTCTTACAAGTCTAGCTTGTTCAGTTGCAGATATGTAATTCTGTACAATAGCATACTCACTCTGTGATGACGTGTAAATCTTAATGTCATAAATATTAACATCAGAGAATCTACTTCTAACTCCGTTGTCGTTTCTACATCCGAAATAGAAATCAGTACCAAACATCCAGTCAATATCTGACTGTAGTACTCTACTTACAGCAGATAATACACCGTTGACATAGATTTTAAAGTACCAAGCATTACCTGATAGTAATGATACGTCTAAGTCTACAGTAAGTAACTCATTCTGCGGAAGTTTAACTGTAAGTGTATCAGCAGAACCAATCTTACATACAGCCTTCTCTAATGATATTTCATAACCAGTTTTTAATTCACCATCCCCATACTGACCTATACCGCATACTACTTCTTCTGGATAAGAAGAGGCGTCTGCCTTATAAGTGCATGAGATATGGAATCCCATAGGTTGGAAGAATGATACACCAGCACCAATATCAACAGCAGGGAACATTTGGTCAGCTACTTCAAGATAACCATAAGCTTCACCACTTAATCTTGTTGCAGGTATCTGGTTCACTCCATCAATGTCTTGTATGAAACCACTAGTCTTACCATTCACACCTTTTAGAGTAAAGTTTACTCCATCTGGGAACTTAGATGCAAATGCACCTTCATATATAAACTCACCACTATTCTTGATAGGATAGTTCCATGTACCAGTTGCAGTATTTGGAAAACCAGTAATCTTACTAAAGTAAGCAAGTAACGTGTGCATGTCATTGTTTGCATATAGCTCTGTGCTTACACTTTCTACTATTCGACAAGTAACTGTCTTAGTATATTGAGCAGAAGTATCACCAGGGTCATTTACTGCATACCCAAATAGAGTGATTCTTAAATACTCATTAGCTTTATTAACAGCTAGGTTTACAGTACTATATACGAACCTATTAGTCTCGCTCTTATTGATATTCTTAATTGTACCAGTGTCAAGTAACTCTACCTCTCCACTGTCATTCATTAGATGAATCTTGTAATCCATATTGAATGAACTATACTTACTAAGACCGTAACTGAAGTAGTAGCTAAATCCTAACTGTGAACCTTGACCATACTTAGTTAAGTCATCAATAGTCTCTCCAGGGTTTGAAGAAGGAGTAAACTCTGTAATATCCTCAGTTACAATAACTAGATTATTACTATCAGCTACCGTAACATCAAACTTAATTTGTTCAGATGATAATACTTCTCCATTAAGAGTAGTACTAGCCTGCGCTATGAAGTAGAATCTTTGACCTGCTTTGGGATTAAAATGTTCACTTTCAAATAACAGTTTACGAGCATCGTAGCTTAAAGCTCTAATAGCAGTAGTAATGTTACCCACTCTAGCTACTTCAATACCATTAATAGTCATCCAGAACTCTGCTGGACTTTGTAAGATATTATTAGTTACAGTATAGTTAAGAGGTACTTCTGCAACACCACCCATATACATAGTCTTAGGTGGTATAGACTGAATCTCTAAGGAGATAGCTCCTGCTACAATCTTTACATATGTAGGAGTAGCATATACATTGTCATTATCGTAGGCAGATAGTTCTACGTCAGTAGTTCCAGATAATCCAGTAATGGTAATATCTGTTCTAGCCATAGAGTACTTCTTCCATGTTCCTAATGTTTTGTTGGTAGCTAAATCTTTAGCCATTACAGTAAATGACTTTTTAACACCACCACTCTTAATCAAGATATTAAGTGTAACAGTATTAGTGGCTGTGTAGACTGTGCTACCCTCAGCTACATCAATAGTATATTCGGAGCCGTCACCACCGCCTCCTCCACCTCCACCTCCACCACCTCCGATTGCACCATTAAGGTACACCCAGGCTAGGTTTTGTTCTAACTTAGTCATTCTATTATCTAGCTTTGTAAAGCCATTGTCAATAGAAACTGATTCCCCAGCTTCATTTAAGAAGCCAGGGTTTGTCAGTTCCAATTCTGAAGCATTAGAAGCACCGTCGATTACCCATCTTCCAGTTACTTCATCATAATGTTTTATTTTCATTGTAATGTCTTTTCAATTACTATATTGTTGCTTGGATTGGTAGAACCATTACCTCCCACCTTTTTAAGGTCAGTATAAGCTATAGGTACATTATACTTGTAAGCCCAAACTTTAGTATTGTCCTTTAGTTGAAGCTTGTATGATTTACCAAGTATTCTCTCCCTCGAAGCTGTTGTCATAGAAGGAGTCTCAACCTCATCACCACTACCTATATTCCATATAATGTAATTAGGATATTGCTGTGCTGAGTTAACCTTTACTGTAGCAGTATTAGTTGTATTGTTCTCAATCTGACTAGATACTGGGTAGTATTCTAACAACCAAGGAATATTCTTTGCAGGTAATTCCTTATTAGAAGTTAACTTATATCCAGTAGCCTGACACATTACATATCTTACATAATTCAAGCTTGCATCAGTGGAGATTTGAACACATTGTCTTTCTCTATCTGGTAAGCTAGTATACCATGAAGGAGTTAAGGAAGTATCGTAAACGATAGGTTCCATTGTCCTACTTGGGTTCTCTCTTATATATCTTGAATTGGCATATGTATGTTTGTGACCACATAGGCATAGTTTGAAATCATTATCTTGCATCCATTGGCTGAACCAATAACTGCCTACTGTATTTAAATGGCTACCACCCCTCTTGATGTTTAGGTCTTTGTCATAAGTTCCACTCTCATTCTTCTTTATATAACTCATAATTAAGTCAGCCGTAATGATAGTAAATGGAGCTTCGTGACAGAACGCAACCTTCCACTTAATTTTAGCATCAGCTGCGTGTTGTGCCAAATCAGCAGTTGCCCAGTTTTTTAAGTCATTATATACATTCACACCAGTTATATCTCCGAACACGTCTGTCCTCGCTAATTCAGTGATTTCAGAGTTCATAGACAAGAAATAGGTGTTGCCATATACGAAACTATAGCAGCAGGGGATGTACACTCCAGCAGACGAAATGGGTACTGTATAAGGGTGTTCAAATGTAAAGAAAAATTCTACATTTGCTGGATTGGTCTTACTCTTATCTTCACCATCTCCTAATGTGTATACGTCTACAGGAGTCAAATCATTATTACCTACTGAATACATTTGTTCCGTGTCTCTGTAGATAACATCTCCACCTTTATAATAGTCAATCCATTCATTGAATCTATTACCATTCTGAGTTTGGTCGCCAGTATTTAAGCACCATTCATATGGATTCTCAGCTTTATCAGAGTTGATGTACTCTGCACTGACCCTCCACATTTCATATTCTTCCGCATTGAATCCTTGTTGGTCACTTACTTGTAGGAAGTTAAATCCTCTTTCAATAACCTTATCCCTATTTCTAAGAGTAAACGACCTTTCCCCAGTCCATGCTCCATCTCTACCTACCTTGTAATAATACTTCTGTGTATCAGTAGGTTCATCAAAGTCCTTAATGAACTTATGAACTGTAAATGGAGTGCCATCTGTAGTTATGCTTCTAATCCTATTGTAAATTTTATTAGTCCAATTCTTGTGGTTGGCAGGTCTGTTAGGATTTTGACTAACGCCTTCTGTATTGAAGTCTTCCTTCTTGAAAGATTCAAATTTATTTTCTGGAGTATATTCTTCACCATCTTTTCTTATCCAGATATATTCATCATAGTATCCTACTGATACCCAGTTAAAGCATCTTGTCTTATGAGCATCATGTCCCAATGTACAAGTAACTATGTTAGGAGCACCCTCTACTAGTAGATGCTTATTAAAGAATATATTCTTATTCTGTGATGAGTTCTTCGGAGTATACTCTTGAATATCAATAGCAGGATTAATTTTGTCCATATTAATATATGTCCAATCCTTAACATTACTCCTAGCACTCAGAGCTTTAGTAGCTTGCTTTACTGGGTCCATATTATAGTAACGCATTAATAATACATTACTTCCCTTAGTGGCAATAGGAGATGTTTCACATGGCATTGACTTATCATTATAGCTACCTATTCCGACTAAATCAACATACCATTTAATAACTCCGTTAGTAGTCCAAGGTGCAGTACTATTCATAACAGTAGTCTTGAAGTAGTCTGTAGTCTCTTCACTACTAATATAGAATGCACAGTCATAGCTAAATTTAATACAGTCATCTTTACTTGACCATATACTATGAGGCTGCACTCCAGCACCTGTATCTCCAGCAATCTCAAGTCTTGTATTGTTAAGGGTTGCATCTTTTGTCCAATACATATCAGGTTCACCAACTCTAATTAGTGTAGTATTGATGTTCTCTACGGAACATTGAGCACCCTTAATTAAGAATGTACCTTGAGATTTAAGAGTACCAACTAGAGGTAATGTAACCCAATCTCCACTATTTCTTTCTGTATAATGTAAGAACAATCCCTTTAGATTTAAGTCTTTCTTACCAAGGTTACACAACTCTACGAAATTGTGAGATACTGGATTGTAGTCCTTATCCTCTGACGTTCCTCCACAATACACCATATTAACATAAATCTTTGGAGAATCTTTAGAACCTACCTCTTCTGGGATGATAGGGAAATATGGAGTAGTGTAGTAAATTCCAGTACCTTGAGTCTGAGCATTACCAGCTAAAGTATTCTTATCTAATCTATAATCATGTATATCTAACTTACCATCCTTAACCTGAATAAGAAATGTATTCTCTTTATTCGTCATGTCAGCGAACTCAATACCAATAATCTTGGTTTTAGCTCCACTACCACTTCCAATGACTTCGGTTAATATTCCATCCATTGTTTCTGTGTCTGGTCCAGGTCCTGGGTCTTCTCCACCACCTGTGCTACCTATTTTAATTAATTTATAAGTCTTAGGGTCTTTAATCCATAATGTCTGAGTATCATAACACCATAACAATTCTTTAGGTAGAAAATCACCTTTATTAGCCTGCATTTCTGCATACGTACCACTTTTAATACATATATGCTTAGCATTAGGTAAATACTCTTCATACTCAGTTGGCTCAGGTGAATCAGCAAGAACTATATCCTTATTAGCTTCTTGAGTAGCATTATCCTCCTCTTCTGAAGTACCATAATCAGGTTCTTCATTAGGCATACCATCATAAGCATATCTCTGATTGTTAGTAAAATCACCCGAATCTATCTGGCAATTAAATGCAAACTCTAGTTTACGTACCTTGTCTTGCAATACTGATATAACCTTCAGCAGGTCTTGAATTACAGTACTACTTGTCATATGTTCTTTATTCTCAGAAGTATCTATCCAAATACCTCCCTTATCTTCAGGTGGTGTATCCTGTATGTAAATTTTGGAGAAGGACTCCCATACGAAGCCGTTAAAGTAACGTATCTCATTGATTTCATCAACGAATACTATCTGTCCTTTAACTCTTAAATCGTCTCTGTCTAATAGTTCTTGTAAGGTTTCTACGACCACTATAGACATTCCTCCGCCTCCACTTCCTCCACCTCCTTGTACTTTCCATACATTCCATACCCCACTGTAGAATTGGTACATATGGTTGTCGTCAGGTGAATTTTTAACGTAACATAGCATACCTTCCTTTAGCTTATTGGTATTTAGGAAGGCTTCCATATCACTCATATTGGTAACTTGGATGTAACCACCACGTAAGTCATTAACGTCAGCTAACGGAAAGTTAGCATTGTTTTTGGGTTTTAATTGACCAATTACCTCAATATATTCATTCATGCTGATAAAATAAAAGGGCTATGTATAACCTACACAGCCCTCGTTTATTACATTACGCTACGAATAAGCTATAAAGTACTTCTAAGAAATCAGCTGCATTCAACTTTGTTCCATTAATTTCAACATCGTTACCTGCATTAACCTCAATAATTTGAGCAAAATCATCTTCACTCAATGTAGTATCAATTTGTACTTCTTCTTTTCCTCTCTTATCAACGTAAGCATTATACTCCTCATTGATTTGCTTATTCCAAGCCTCAACTTGAGCTTTATCTTCTTCAGTTTTATTCTCTTTCATTATCAGTTCTTGATAACCTTTAGGAGTTAGTTCCTTAACAGCCTCTTGTAAATCCTCTTCAAGCTGTTTTCTTACTTTACCTAACTCAATTCTCATACTCATTAACCTTACCTTTAGGTCTTTGCTGAGTTCTTTGTCTCCGTCTCTAAGCAGTACCTTAGTGATAAAGTTGTGCTTAACCATCATTTCATTTACTGTCATAAAATTAAACTGTTAATTGTTGTTTTAAAGCCGTTACTGTTGCATCTAACAAGTCCATACCTTTATCCTCTAAAGAACTAGGATAACTATTAACACTCTTGCTAATAAGTCCCTCTCCTTCTTCAGAATAACTAAATCCTCCAGTGAAAACATCTTCTAATGTGAAGAAAGACCCTGAGAAAGTAGTAATTTGGTTATCTCCAGTAATCTGTGCATCGCCTTCCAATTTAAGGTGTGCATCTTGATTCTTTACAGTGTACATTACTCTTTTATTAAGTAATTCCATAATTAAATTTATTTAAAATTAATTTTATTCTAAAATCTTCTCTTAAGTTTTCGGGTGCTAAGTTAGTGATAATTTACTAATATTCAAAACAAATTATCTTAAATATTCATAACTTACCATGATTGAGGAGCATACACCATCTTGAATACAAAGATTGTCTTTGGTCTCCAATCCTTTGATTGACCATTACCTGAGTAACCAGTTCTCCAGTTACCTCCTTGTCCAGCAGAAGTCATACCATCTGCAGAGTGATTCTGACCTCCATCTGGTCCGAACACGTCTCTATCGTTAGCATTATCTGACCTACAGCGTCCAAACCAGTGAGCGTGCTTAGGCATTTCGTAACCAGTAATGGTTTTACTATTAGCACCAGCTGTACTACCAATCCTATTACTTTCAATCTCACCACCACCTGCTGTATACATACCATTAATATATGTACTGATTCCATTGTATGCTAATACGAAGTCAGATAGGTTTACAGTATAGGTCATTGAACTAAAAGTAGCCTTGTATGACACACTTGACTTTCCTCTACCACTTGAATCAAATAGCTGATTCCTAAATGTAGTATAGTCTGTACTAGTACAAGTATAGCCATTTACCTGGTAAACATAGAAATCTACTACCTCTCCAGGTACTCTTCCCTTATTTAATACAGAACTAATATTTCCAGAATGGTATATAGTATACTTTGCACTTCCGTAAGTTAAAGGGGCATTGTTATGACAAATATTTACTCCCCCAGGTGTATTTCTATATCCAAGATATAAAACATTACCACTATCTGTAGCATTGACTTCATTTGTATTTCCTATAACTACCTGCCCAACTTGAAGGTTCCCTGTCATAGTATCTCCAGTCTTCTTTACATAATTATCTAACGACAAGTTTCCAGTATGATAAATAGTATAGTTAGAACTTCCATAGGTCAACGGTTGATTGTTGTTACATAGGTGTATTCCCTTACTTCCACGATACTGTAAAGATAGGGTATTAGTCTCACAGTTTATTTCATCATTGTTCTGTAGTAAGATATTCATTACCTTCAATGCTCCAGTCATAGTGTCACCTGTCTTTGCCACGTATTGTGAGTGAGTATGTGTTCCTCCTAAGTCAGATAAAGCTCTGTGACCTCCGCCTCCTAGTAGTACATAATTATTACTGGAACCAGTTTTGGTAAATCCAGAACCTGTCACCCCTTTAAATACAGCAGTTCCGTTTATACGTATGGACCAGTATTCATCACCTAAACTGCTCTGAGAACATATATCTTGCACTCCTACCCAACCTGAATTTGAGGGATGCCCTATATATAAATGCCCATTGTGAGAGATACGAGCACCACTAGACATAGTACCTCCTGACAGTGGGAGGTACTTGGATAAGTCAGATTGGACTGCTAACTTCTCCCACGTGTAAGACCATGAAGAATCGTTGTATGAAGAAGCTCTATGCCAGATATTATGACCATATGCTTCGAAATATAATTGGTTATCCCAATGTCTACCTCGACCCATTACCTCTAATACAACACCATAATTTGAAGACCCTGCCACTACTTGACCATAAGAGTCCCAAACCTTTATAGAATATGGTGATATATTAGCTCTTGGTGCACCATCCTTAGGGAAGTTAGTTGACCCAAATGTAATCTCTTTGGCATTCCATGCTACAGAAGTTAGGTTAGAATTACCTGAGTGCCATATTGTACTTCCTCCTATATACCCCACAGCAGAACCACTAGCCTTGCTCACTTCAAAATCAGGAGTAATACCCATCATCGAACCAGCTACCATGTTAGACATATCTTTCCCAGCATACCACCTTAACCTAGTAATAGTATTCTTAGCCCATAAAGCAATACATTCATTTCCACTTGTATCGTAACCTATTCCAGATGTGTACCCAGTATTGGCAAATCTCAAAATGATGTTTGTTGTCTCAGTCATTTTTAAGTTCCCAGTCATGGTGTCTCCAGCTTTATTTACTTTAGTATTAGGGTCAAAGTTACCAGAGTTCCATATGGTATATATATTTCCCCAAGTTCCACCAGACCTAGACTTCATGTAAAGGTTTCCACCAGTACCATAGTCATGATATATCTTACACTGATAGTTAGCACTATCTGAATGCATTAATGTTACACCATAAGCATTGAGGTTATTATCTCTCCAGAATCCAGCCCTGCCCAAGTCATCGGAATTACCAGTCCTTTCATTTACACCATAAGAACCATATGTAGAATAGATAAACTGATTTAAAGCCTTATGTCCACCTCCTCCAAGTAGAACATACGAGTCACTAGAACCTACTTTCTTTATAGTGGTAAATATGGCATTACCATTAGTTCGAATAGACCAAACTCCATCTCCTATTGAGTTTTGAGAACATATATTCTGGAGAGCTACCCATCCAGCATTATCAGAGTTCCCTATATAAAGATTTCCATCGTGCGATATTCTAGCCCCACTTGTCATCTTTCCTCCAGCTAAAGGTAAGAATTTACCATCAGCCCATCCAGTGGTAGCTAATTGTTTCCATGCCTCCCAAGACGTACCAGTACCAAATCTAACCCATACATTAGAATTGTCAGTAAATCCAAGCTGTGCACTTTTACCACCTGTCCAGTCTGTAGTACCTCCATACTTTCTGACAGTTAATAGTCCAGTATAGTTTCCACCATCACTAAGATTAGCTTTAGCATTAGCTTTAAAGTCTAACCAAACACCTGCTGCATGTTCTTGTGGTGTGGATGCTGTTTCTCTACTATCAATAAAGTTTATAGTATTATGAGAGTGTTCAGTTCTTAATCCTACTAAGTTTCTGGCATCCCATATCTTATAGTCAGTTCCATTATACCTATGCTGTAAATCAGTTTCTCCACTTCTAATATATGTAGTACCAGCCTGCATACCAAGATATGTATAAGTAGTACCATTCCACATTACAAGTCCGTTACCATTAGTAGCTTGAATTCCAGTTACTTTTAAAGTACCTGTCATTGTGTCGCCAGCTCTATTTACAGCATTAGCAAAAGCTCTAATATTATCTCCGTTAAATACATAAGCCTTAGAGCTATCACTAGCCTTAGCTCCCCATATATGAGTTGGAGTAGCATTACCCCACTCCCAATTCATTGTAAGACCAGTATTTATACTATATCTCACATAATTAGTAAGTACATTTGGGTCGTTACCCCTAATAACATAAGTACTATCAAGGTATGTATGGAAATTAGCATTATCAATTACTGGAGTCCACTCACTTATTGTGCCAGCTACATTTCTTCTATGCCACAATCCAGCTGTACCTGTGAAATTCTGAGCTAATTCAGTGTAATAACCAGCTGAGTTATTATGTAAGATTTTAATCCTATTAGACCAGGAACCAGATACAGGACCTTTATTTGAGTCTTGTAATATTCCACCGTAGCTTCCATAAGTAGCATCCAATAATCCAGATGGGTTTAAATCTACTTTCAGAGCTGGACCACCAGGACTAGTAGCTCCCGCATAGTTATGCGTATGGTCTCCAGTAGAAACTACTTTACCATCACTATACAACTTGTTATCCGCGCCTATATACACTTTGGAATTGGTATAGGTCTGAGGGTTATCTGTTTGAGTTAATGCCCCAGTTAGGAATAACTTAGTAGTTAACTTTTTAGTGGCACCAGCTGTATTCCTCGTGTCTTGAGTTGTTATTAATACTTCATTATTGCTACCTGTAAATGTAACGTTAGTTCCTGCTTTAAGAGTTTTACTAGGTGAAGTAGTTGGCTTATAAGTATCTATAACAGATTCTCCTTGTTTGAAAACTAAATTATAGAAATCATAAGTTGTATCCTTACTACTAATAGTTACTTTCTTATTAGCTGCATCTGGGGTTAGAGTTACATTAGTGCCTTGAACTAAAGTAAATGAGTTGTTAGCTGCATTGGGGTCAAATGTAGTAACCTTAGTAACGGCTTCCCCTACTTGAGTTTGTAAATCTAAATTATAAATAGCTTGATGTTCAGTTAATACCTTCTTACCTAAGCTATACAAACAGTTGTCAGTTCCAATGTATACATACTGGTTACTGTAAGTTTGAGGCGCAGTAGTCTGAGATTCGGCACCAATAAGGAACAATTTTGTATCAACCTTATTAGTAGCTCCAGCAGTGTTTACTGTATCACTTCCTGGGTCAGCAGCAATAGTTACATTACCCTGACTATCTCCAGTAATAAACACATTATCACCCTGTATAATATTTAGGACTCTAGCTACTGAACCATCAAAAGAATGTATAGCCTTCCCGTTATATTGGAAAGCTAAAGCATGTACAACTTTCTCGGCTGCAACAGCAGTAGCATCGGCAGGTAAGTAATCAACATTACTAAAGGCATTTTTACCCAAAGTCTTCAGAGTCCATTTATTAGCCTCTCCTGTAGATAGGATAGCCTGGTCAGCTATACTTCCACTACCTGTTAATGTAGTATAAGATTGGACATGTCCATCTAATGCTAATATCTTTGTTGTTCCTCCTATGGTTAAACTAACTTTGTTATTGTCTGCATTTGAGAAGAATCCTCCATATAGTTTACCATGAGTCCACACTTCGCCAGTGTCCTTTATATAGACAACGGCTGACCAGTATATATCTCCACTGGTATCTGCTGCACTTGTAGGTAACTTCCATGTATTAAACACACTCTTACTAGCACAGTCAATGTATTTTGTTTTAATTAGCATATTGTGTTATCACAAAGTTAATAAAAAGGAGGAACTGAGTCCTCCTGAATTATCTTGAATATGTTATATTTCCACTTGAGTCTACAGTAGCCCATCCCGTTACTAATTCTCCTTCTATCCATAAGAAATCACTGGAGAATATTAAGTCTGCATTCTCTCCAATACTCTGGGGTAAAAGAGAAGATGTTGTATAGGCTAACACATCACGCCAGCTATTATCTGATATTGAAGTAAAGGTTAATGTATTTGTAGCATTATCCCAACTCAATCTCATGTTACCTGCCGCTCCAAAAGTTAAATCTCCAGAATCTGTAGAGTTACTTAGAATTTGAGCTGCTGGTTGACCAGAGTTTTGGTAGTTAATAGCACGCCATGTTTGAGATACTGGAGTAATCCATGAAGGAGTACCATTATTATTAATAGTAAGTACTTGTCCTACACTACCATTAGTAAGACCTGTAATCAACTTACCTGTAGTGCTATCAAACACAGCTAATTGCCCAACTACTGCTCTTGAAGGTCCACTAACAACTCCTGTAGTGTTTGTCTGCACAAACGTCCACTTAGTTCTTACTTGTGACCAAGTAGAGGAAGTGGCAGCAGGGGTACTCTCCTTACATATTAGCAAATCACCAATTTCTACTGGCTCTCCATTGATATATCCAACACTATCAGTATATGTACCAGTACCAAATGTCACCACGTAAGTATGACCAACATCAGCTGTGGGTGTAAATGAACCTGGACTTGTAGTACCAGCCTCAACTGCACCTTTATATAGCATTGCATTATTAGAACCAAGAATACTATCAGCATAGTCTTTAGCAGTCTGTATTGCATTCCATACCATTAAAGGTGAAGCTGCAATAGCTGCAACTACGTTAGTATCATTAATGTTCTCGTTATCACTTGATGGGTCAGGCTTAGTATTAAGAATATCCTGCAACTTTACATGACCATATAATTTAGTAGAAGCACCACCATATTCTGGCTTTAAAGATATGTGAATCTTTGGTGTAGCTTGACCTTGTACATCACCCTTTAAGTTGCCAATAATGTAACCATCTAAGACTGATAAGTCTCCATGATTAACATTAACTGGTCCGTTAGAGTTCATACCTCCAGCTATTGTCATCTTCTGGGTGGCATCGTTGAATGTAAGACCATTAGCCTTTCTTACTTGAGAAGTATCTGCCGTATTACTAGCCTCATTATAAGATAGTAATATGTTTCTATCTCCCATTAAAGTAGACGGAGCTAATTGCTCAACATAATCTCTGATTTCTATGTTATGATTCTCAGCCAATGTAACGTGCCCAGTGGCATCTACTATAATATTCGGAATTACAAAGATACTTGCATTTCCAAGATTAGTAGACTGCCCATAAGAACCTGGGACTACTCCACTGGTTTTGTGTAATAGCTTTCTATTAGCTGCATCCCATTCAAGAGGAGGTTCAGTGTCTACTCTACTAAGAGCATTACTACTAATAATAATTCTATTACCATCACCTTTTCTGATACTAATACTCTCACCAGCGGTAGACATTAAGAAGAATGAGTTACCAATCTGAACTTTTACTGAACCACTTACTTCTGATATTTCAATACTAGGGTATCCAATACTAAAGTAAGTTCCACAAGTCCACATTTCTCTTGTGTCTTCTATAAACACAATAGGGTTTAGACCCTTTGGAATACTCTCAATCAGAGGTTCAAACACCTCTTTCTTCTTTACATATGCAAACTTACTATCAATTACCATTATCCAATTATTTTAGTAGTTAGTAAGTTGTCTAATCTTAAAGCTGTTTGTGCTAGTGTTTCAGTTGGAATCACATAGTTACCAGTTGCATTTATAAGTATATCAGTACCATCTAATACTGGATTGGTCTTAATAGGCTTCTTGTTAACAGTCTTGTTTCCAATTTCATCAATCTTAGCTTGCATTTCATCCAACAGTTGTTGAACTTTATCAAGTATATCAATGATTTCCTTATTGTCCAAGAATACTACCCATTTCTCACCATCATATAACAACATCTTACTGTTGTCCTTAATCCAGATATGGTAAATAGTTGGAGGAGTCATATCACCCCTCCAGAAATTTACCTGCTTATTGTTTACCATTGCATCTGCCATGTTATTCTAATATTATAGAAGCATTAGTAGTAATGTTATTAACAATCTGTTCTAATGCTGTAAGTTTATCCATTAGTAGTTTACCTTGAGCTGCTGATAGGGGAATGTCTGACCTGTCTGTTACTAAGTCGTTAGCTACAACAGTAACAAATTCCTTAGTATAATTAAAGGTCTTAGTTTCTCCATCTACTAAATCAAATACCATTTTTAAATCTCTATTGTAATCATAGTGGGCATAAATTTCAACATGGATAGTTCTAATACTATTTATGTCTGTAGTATCCGTTCCTACCTTGTTATAGGATGTTACAAAGTCATTATTTTGGTATTCAATAGTCACCATTTTAGCTAAGCATAACCTTTCTGCAAAATCAATAGCATTGCTAAAGTCTTCATAATATGAAGATGGATTAGTACTAGAATACATATCATAGCTGATGTTTGCATTTAGTCTATTGACATCTTGCTCAACACCAGAGAGTTTAAACTTTATATCAGAATCATTATAATTCTGTAATCCATCAAGCTTTGTTTTATAGACATCAGTAAAGTCATTAGCACTCAGCCCCATTCCTGAGACCTTTTCAACATATACACTAACATCAGGAATCTCAGTCTTTAAAGCATAACCACTTAAATCAACTCCAGGTATAGCAGCAATTTGCTGTTGAACCCAAGTTTCAGTAGCTAAACCTTCAATACTTGGAATGATAGGTGTGTTGATAAGGTCGTTGTAATCCTTAGAGAATAATTCTGACTTATCAGCCTTATTATTTAAGGTATTCTTTATACCACTTATCTCAGTGTTAATACCACCTATAGTAGTATTCTGAGCTAGTATAGCATCACTTAATTCCTTAAAGGTATTGTATGATGGGTCAGCACCTTCTAAGATTATATCAAACCTACTGTCTGTATAGCCCTTAGCTTCTAATAAAGCAGTACCAGCAGCACCAGCAGCTTCAGCCCCAAGTTCATCTAATGTATATGTTGGTTTATTAGGTTGCTTAGCCCATGCAGGTACAGTAGGGTCAGTTTCAGTAAACTCAGTTAGATAACCTTTAGCTTCTAGTTCTTGTTCAGTAACTAGGTTACCTGGCAGTGAACTTATATATCCACTATCGTTCTCTAACTGTGATACTCTAGTTGGTAGTTCTGTTCGGTCAGCTTTTCCACTAATATCTGGAATATCAGTCTTGTTAGCTTTCTTAGCAACTTCACCTTCCAAATCAGTTATTGTCTTTCTGATGCCAGAGTCATTATAGTTAGTAAGTCCAGATAACTTAGCTTTCTCTTCTATAGTAAAGCTCTGTTCAGATAGACCCATTCCTACTTGTTTGTCAACCTTATTATTCCAGCTATCAATGTCTTGCTGATTTATATTCTTTGCAGCACTAGCAGCAAATTGAGGTTCTAACTCTTGGGTTAAATAACCTTTGGCTTCAAGTTCCTTATCAGTAACATACTCTTTAGGAACTTCAGTTAGGTACTCTGAGTCATTCTCTAATTGAGAAACCTTAGTAGGTATTTCACTCTTATCAGCCTTACCAGAGACATCTGGAATCTTAGCATCAACTTCTTGTTTAGTATAGTAGTTATTAAGTTGTATATCGCCACCTTCAATAGCAGCAAGTTTATCATCAACTTCTTCTTTAGTATATACTGTATGCTTATCAGCCTTAGCTGCTAACAATTCACGTATAGTTGTGGTATCAATACTCTCTGGATTATATCCACTCTGGTCAAGTATTTCTACAGTAGTCTCTCCTAATCCTGTCTGTGCGCTCTTGAATATATAATATAGGTTACTAAATATCTCTTGAGTTCCAAGTAATTTAAAACCACCTATAATACTACTAACTCCTAAAACAGTATTAGAACCGTTAGGAATCATTACATATATATACTCATTAGCTCCAGCATTAACTGTATAGACATTATCAATAGTTCTATCAAGTTTTGTATAGTCTGGAGAAGTTCCAAAGTAATTTGGATATTTAATGTCAAATGTAACAACTCTTGTAGCACTAATATCCTCATACTTATATTTAAGGGTAATTACCATAGATGTAGTCCTATTAGTAAAAGTATACTCTCTTACTTCAGGACTTAGTGTAACCCCATTAATAGATTGCTCTATAACTTCTTTATGGTACTCCCAAGTAACTTTTACATCTGTAGGTTCATCTCCATAACACATATATTCTGGGTCCAGAGATATAGCCTTGACGTTATTATCAATAGATGCTGCTGCTATTTTAGCATTAACCCATTCAGTAGAAGCAATTCTGTTAGAATTATCTGTCATCAAGGGCAATGTAGTAGTCGGAGTTCCAGCAAAGCTTGGAGAGAATATATCAGCTTTGTTCTTAAATCTAATTTCTATCTCACATGCCCATTGAGCGAGCTTAAGGTTAATTTCATCAATAACCTTATTAATATCGAAGGCTATTGAATCAGTTACAAAGGTATATAAATCTTTTTGGTTAGACAAGTTACCTTTGATGTTTCCCCACTTTAGAGCATATTCATCTGCTATACCAAGATTGATTCTGGCTATAGTTCTCTGATATTCATCAGTTAACTCTGAAAATAGATTCTCCTTTTGAAATCCATCATCACCACCAGTACACCCATAATATTTAGAAGTATCACAGTCATCTTTAATACAGATGTGGTCTACTCCTTCCTCTTCTACCTTTATACTGTCTATCTTGTCTATTGTAATAACATCATAGTCGGCACAAATTCCTTCTACTTCCTCTTTCTCTATAACACCATCTATTATCTTAGTATCTGGTTTTATATTAGAAATAGAATGTGGGTAGTCAGGTAAAATGGGAGCTTCTTGTTCTTGTTCGTCAAGACGTATAAACTCTGCCATATTTAGATTTGAATGATTTGATAAGCATATGTCATAGGGTCTAAGAAGGATATAATAGTAGCCTCATTAACCTTATGAATTGTTTTGGTAATTGTCATTGATAAACTGGTATCTCCAATAGGAAACACTTTATCATATAATGACCCTTCCATATAACATACATTCTCGTTAAACATATTATTAACTGAGTTCCACCTCAGAGTTGTGTCATGACAGCCTCTAAGGAACGTATTGCCCTTACAATCAGCTTCTAATACATTATCATATGTATCTCCCAAGAATATATTATTAGTACACCCTTGTTTCAATTCATTATGCTTAGTATTATGTAATTCAGAGCTGTCAGTAATAACTCCTCCAGTTAAGTCTGAGAATGTATAGAAATCTCCATATGCTGCTCCAAGATTAAGATTAGTGTTGTCTAACTCCTCAGCTGTTCTTCTAAACTTTATATTCTTAAAGTCATAGTGAGCTGAATTGAAATGATTGTCTCTCATAAATGTTATTCTACCTTTAGTAGTAACTCCATCTTCGAGAGTTTCTTTGGTAGGGTCATATTCAATAACCCAATCCTTCATTTTATCATTATCAATAACAACTCTTGGGTCTAACCTATTATTAGTAATAGCTGTTACAATTAGCTTCCAAATAGGTGAAGGGTTAGTGGAGCTATCAGTGCCCCACGTAACCTTCTGACCAGAACTATTAGTAACATTAGAAGAATAAATAGTTTGAAAGTCTGTAATAACATACCTTGCCCCTGTTACTAAACTCTTCTTACCTATATTGTCATTGAGTACTGCGTAGGTAACTTCTAAGGGTTTGGATTGTCCACCTTCTCCAGTATAATCAATGATACCTATATTCTTTCTTAACTGTTCCTGCTCCAAATCAGTTAAACCACCTAGTAAGTCTTTCTTCTTGAAATAATTATTCAAATCATGAATACAGGCATAACGTCTTGTATCCCTTTCTATTGCCATGTTAATTATTCATTAGAAATTCGTATATTCCATCTATTTTATCAAAGTATTGACAAGTCTGAATAAAGGATATTTGATGCAAAATCATATCGTAGTTCTCAATATATCCCTTATTTAGCCTTTTAAGGAACTTGTCAAAGTCTTTGATTACTTTCAACTTTAGGTTAGTTATTGCATCCACAACCACCTCCTCCTATAGTGTTTTTGTCAATCATAACATCTTTACAAATTCCTCCGCACTGAGTAATGTCCTCTAAGACTCTCTGAGCCTCGTAGTACTGACCTAACTCAATTAAGTACTTAATAACATTAATTGCCATCCATATAATATCTCTATTATAGATTAACATCTTAACATCATCAGTTTTATTCTTACATCTTCCTGGTAAGTCCCCTAAAAGATTCTTACACAATCTATAGAAGCATTCATTAATATGGCAAACACAGAATGTATTCTTATCGCCTCTGATGATTGTAGTAGTTTTCTCAGTAACAGTAGCAGGTGGCATGGCATTAACTTCCAATACTTCCTCTACGGTTACTCCTACTGACTCCTCATCAACATACTTCATAAATGACTCGGATTGTGTATCGTAGTAGTAAACAGAATGGTAAGCTGTCAATGCAGTAGGATTCCTCTCTAATACATATTTAAGCCATACGTCTGTTGGTAAGATTATGTGAGTTACTTCATATAGACCATCAATAGGCATCTCCATTTCGGATTCATCAATGCAGTCTATAACATGCTCTACAATATCATACTTCTGAGTTACTTCATCTCCTGAAGACTTAATACTTGTTATAGCATTAAGGGTAACTGTTTGACTATAGGCATAGTTACGAGTACTTACTGTGATTTCATCAGTCTCATTTAAGTACTCGTCATTATCCCTTTCAAGTCCAGTTATTGTAATACCACAAGCTCCCTTCTTGCATATTTTAAATACTGAATCCATAATTATACGTTGAAGTCAGCTCTTACTTTAGTTTTGATTTCTCCTACCAGTGTAAGATAATCTAGGTATTTCTGTCTATCAGTTTGATTATCAGATAAACCTAAAACAATACTATTGGAGCTGTTAATTAAATCAAACTCTTCATCTTGGTCTACATACTGTCTAATAATAGCTTTAATGCATTCTTTGTGGTCTGGTTGACCATGTAGATGAACTTGTATATATGTCCACCTTGTTTCCTGTGTTACTTCCTCTGTCTCTGGGTCAGTAACATCAACTTCTTTTGACGTAATGTCATAATTATAGTAATATGTGCCGTTACCTAGCTTTTCTATTGAGTTAGGCTGTACATTCATTTCTACTCTTTTTGGTTCTAACATAAGGTCTTATTTTAAAATTTACTGGGAATGAATATCTTGTTAGAGAGTAGAATAACTCTCTGCTCTTACTCTCAAAGTAATAGGATTTGTTATTGTATACAAAGTTAACTCTAAAACACTTACTGTAACTAACCATATCAACAACATGAATATACTTGTTATAAAATCTAGAAATATTAGATTTCTTCCCATCCCAATTAGAGAATCTTAGACCTGTTTCTCTTTGAATCTTTCTTAACAAATTCTTAGAGTTGCAGAACTTCAACCAACCAAAGTGGGATTGCATTCTCCTTCTTAATTCTTGTCTGTCAATCTTACCAGACTGATACTTCTTTACCAGTCTAAATAATCTAATCTTAATTGACTTCCTTAGTAACACATGGGTATGATAGAACCTATAACCTACAAAGTCTATACCTCTATCATCTACTGGGAATATTTGATAATTTGGTTTTAACCTTAAATCCAGAACCTCTTTCAAATACATCTTAATTGCTATAAGTACTGTTCTTAAGAAGTTCTTGTCACTGCTGAGAATTACAATATCATCAGCATACCTGAAGTAGAATTTACATTTTAACTCTTCTTTGACCCAATGGTCAAAATAAGCTAAGTACAAGTTAGCGAAGAATTGAGATAAGTAATTACCTATAGGAACTCCGTCAGCGGAGTAAATGATTCCAATGAGTAATACTAGAAGACTTGCATCCTTTACTTTTCTCTTAATGATTTCACATAGTATATCGTGATTAATGGACGGATAGAATTTTCTAACATCCATCTTCAAACAATAAAGAGTTTCATTGGGATGCTCAGTTAATGCTGCCCTTAAATCATAAGCTACATTATGAATACCTCTATCTTTAATACAAGAATATGTATGCTTTATAAATATTTTAGTCCAAATAGGTTCCATCACGTTCATTATAGCGTGATGTGTTATTCTATCTGGATAGTATGGTAGTCTAAATATTAACCTCTCTTTGGGTTCATATATTTTAAACGTACTATACTCAGAAGTCTCATAGGCCAGGTCTTTTAGCTGTTCTGATAACTTCTCATTCTCCTCTTGTTTATTCTTGTCGTGCTTGAGGATTCCCCATCTAACTGACTTATGCTTCCTAGCTTTATCATCAGCTTTCTCGATATTCTCTATATCATAAACCTTATCATGTAAATAACCTATACGTTTCAAGTCTTATATATTTATTTTAGAAGCGTTCGAGACTAAACCTACTAACATCCAGTTATTAAATACTACGTTGTCTTTTGCCAAGAGGCAGGGGTACTATTTAGACTGTAAAATGAAACCAAATTACCTAAATAAAAAATATATAATAAGCCTACATTGGTATTAGCATTACTGACTCCATTATTAGAATTGAAGTAGCTAAGACTAGCATTACTACCATTATTAGCGTTGCTGCTAACGATGAGTGTTTTATAGTAAATTTAACTTGTCCAGCACCAACAGAATGTAGGTAAATAGTACCCCTAATCTCGTATTTTATCTATTGTATATTTTGTTAAACTACCTTATTTAGTGTTCTGAAGCCCACATTGGTAGCAACATAACCGACCTCATAAGAAGAATTGAAGTAGCCAAGACCAGCACGACCACCATGATTAGCGCTGCCGCCAACGATGAGCGTTCTTAGTGCTGTGCTTGAAGCATTGCAGTAGTGATGGTCACACATGTAAGTAGTAGCAGAACCGCCGACCACTGAAGGTATGATTTCACCTGTTTCTCCTAGGTCATAGTCTTTTATCCATCCATCAGATGCAATCTCAGTACCAGCAACAGTCATTTTACCCTTAGCTGTATTACCATCTCCAAATGCTGTTGGGTCAGTTGTAGTGTATACATTACTTGGCTGATTAGCGGCTGTTCTCTCTAAGATAATACCATCTAGGTTAGTCCAGACGTCTCCGAATGGATTATCAAATCCTCTCCATCTTGGAACCTCAAATGTCTTAGAGGCTACTGTTGTAGATTCGTTTATTACTGTTTTAGGAATAACTAAATCCTTAACTCCAGTAAAGTTACCAATATCATTACAGTATCCGCATGGTGTTAATGGGTAATAACCATTATAAGTATTCCAATCACCATTCCATATAGTAACACCATCACCTAATCCGCCTTGATGATAACCTTCAGCTGTTAAATCAGCAGTATAGGCTTTTTGTGAGTTTAGTGTAGCATACTCAACAACCCAAGCCCAGTAGAATATCCACTTGTAATACTCATAGCACAACATTTCTGAACCAGCATTAGTAGCATAAGTTCTCATGTTAGCTCTTGAGATATTAGTTCTTGGTTTACCTAAGTCACTTCTAAATGCATCAGTATCTAAATATGTGTCGTTAGCAGTTCTATTACCTCCACCTCTGAACTGTGCTGTAGTATTAACTACTGAAACTGCTTTAGGAGTTGCAGAAACTGTAGTATCAACAGTACTTCTGTAAGCATCAACTAGCATTTCTGGAATTTCAATCCAGGTATTGTCCATCTTAATAGTAGACATTCTAACCCACCTCTTAGTACCTTCAACTCCAGACTTACCATAGAATTTAGGTATATGTACTCTTACGGTACCATCAGTTCCATCTAATACAGAAGGAGTTCCATCAGCTTTTTGTGACCAATCATTAGGGTTTAGATAATAATTGATTTCTGCACCATTAGCTACACAACCCTTATACTGAGATTGGATAGGTAATGACTTATGTAATAGAGGATTACCAATTCTAGTTAATGTGGGGTCAGCTACTGTAGAATCCCATTCAACCCCATAAGAGTAAATGTCTTCTAATCCAGTGTAGTCAATTCCACCACCTCCACCTTGATTGTCCTGCCATTCAGCTGTACCGTCGCCGTTGTTTACGAGTATTTGACCTGCTGTACCTCCAGCTGGAATATGTTTATTACCTGCTGTAGTTGGATGTACATAGTTGTTAGCATTAGCTGCTACACCTTGCAGTTTAGTCTTCTCAGCTGTTGTATAATCTTCTGTAGATAATTGTTTACCTTCAACCTTATCTACCTTATCTGCAATAGCGCCTACAGCTGCTTTGTCTTCAGCAGTATAGTCGTTAGTTGAAAGTCCTTTACCATTTACTTTATCTACCTTGTTAGCTATCTTTGCTACTTCTTGCTTCTCAGCTGTTGTGTAGTCGTTAGTAGATAACTGCTTACCGTCTACCTTATCAACTTTTAGAGCAATAGCAGCTGCGCTTCTTGCCTCAGAATCCTCAATAGCTTTATCTACTTGTGTCTTGTTGTAATAACCTGTTAAGTCTACCTCAACGTGCTTATTACCTAAGAACTCCCATCCTGTCTTCTCAGTAGTAACCATCCATATATACTCATCGTATACATCGTTGGCTCTAGAGCTTTCATTAGGAACCATGTAAATGGTATTGGGATTACCCTTAGCTGGTAGTTCTGTAACAACAAGAACCTTACCTCCCGCATCAGCTATTGCATCAGTTACCCACTGTTCTGTAGCTAAGCCTTCAATTACCTTATTAACAGTAGTTGATTTGTTAGCACCATTTTGAACGATAGGGATTAACTCATCACCAGCCAGTGTTGTAGCAGGGGTCATTTGAGAGATTTTAATGTCAGTTGCTGCCATTATTCAAATAAAATTAAATCACCATTTTCTGTAACCATAAATTTACCATCTTCTAATATAATGTTTGCCAAATCTCTAAAGATTAGACCACCATCTTCTGTAAGTATATTAACGCCAATTTCGGCAAGAATATTTCTAGTAACATCAGTAAGATAAATGTCTCCATTCTCTAACTTCCACCTGTCTATAACAACAGACTCATGTCCTTGTCTTTTGACTATTAGTGGATAGCTGCTGTTCTCAAATCCTTTTAATATTACTTGTCCATTGGCATCAGTCACGTACTCTTTACCCTTAAAGACAACTATGGCACCTACTAAGGGTAATCCAGTACCTTTATCTATAACTCTAACTACAACTGAGATAACCTTTAGATTGGCTCTCCCAATATGGTTACCAATGCCAATATAAATTCCCATGTTAGTTACCTACTTGTAATGTACTTTCAGGTACAGCTTTAATACCTATAACTAACTCTGGATTCCATCCAGGATAGAACACAGTAGATACATACTGACCTTCTGAATCTTTTAATAGTACCTCTACAGTTACATTATCTTCCGTAATGTTCTTAACAAGAACTGCATTACTTCCATAAGGTAACTCAAAGTCACCTGCAGGCAGTAGAGATAATCTACTTACTTGCAGGGAGGTTGGTCTTTCATTCTGATTGAGATTAATCATTCTTATGCGTTTTTAACTTCGTTATTCATTTGATTACCATCGAATAATTGAGCATATTCAATGTCTGTTCTCTTAGTATCGTTATCAGCATCACTTTGAGACTTGTCTCTTTGAGTCCTAGCATTATACCAGTTAATATCAGCTTCGTTCTGAACCTTTTGTCTTTCAATTTCCAATTTAGCTTCATTAAGACTTTCAATCTTACCTTGAGCCTGTTGTAATTGCTGTTGTAGTTGTTGGTTCTGTTGCTGTAGCTGTTCAAGCTGTTGCTGCATCTGACCCATCTCATTCATCTCCTTTTTCTTCTTAGCAAAGGCTTTAGTAACCTTAGCTTTAAGTTCAGTAAGACTTCTAGCTGTTAGAGCATCAACAATCATATCTGGGTCTAACTGACCGCTCTTTATAAGCTCAATAATGATTTGTTGAACGTTTTGCATTTCCTTCATAATCTGGGTACTTGGCACGATATGTATATCGTAATCAGTATGAGTAAAATGCTCTGGTAATGCAGTAAATACTTTCTGTAGTTTATCTCCTAAGATTAGAGTTCCAGTTAATCCTTTCTTCCACACTATCTTAGCTATATCAAGACAATCTCTAAGAATGTCTATTGATAATGTGTCCATAGTCTGATAGAATGGTTTAGTAATAGTGTATGAATTTCTAGCCCCAGCCTCTACGTTACTAACTGCATCTTTTTGCTGAATACCATTAAGTCTTTCTCTGAACACACCAGTGATAGATGATGTTTGGTCTTCCACTCTTTGTAGTGCTAAGTCAAAGGCTTGAATAGTCTGCACTTTAATAGTATCAGTAAATCCAGCAAATGAAGTATTGTTATTAAATGCCCTACCTTCCTGACTGGTATCTACTAAAGCTACTCCAGTCTTTTTAAATGCAATCCACTTCTGAATCCTTTCAGTAAGGTCATCACCTAATATTGTTGGAAGCATAGATAAGTCTAGCCAGTCACCATCAGTACCACTATTAGCTAAGATATTATCTCTAAAGTAAGTAATTAAGTCATACTTATCCTGTAGGTGAGCACATTGTAATACTAAAGATTGTGGAACATTGTCTCTATTAACCAGATATACACCATTAACAGACAACCCACACTTAGTAGGAGCATCCTTAGTTCTAATTACATTCTCTGATTTACCAGTAAGAACATATATAGACTGTCCTATCCTAACTCCCTCATATCTGTTTTGAACATACTCATCACCCTCTTTGTCTATGTCAATCCACTCCGTTTCATAGACAGGTAATAGCTTATAGTTAAATGACTCATAAGTATCAGCAGGAAATCCTGGAACAATACCTTTACCAGCATCTAGTCCAGCACCTTCTCCTTCCATAATAGGTCTACATCCTACTTGGTTTTCCATAGCTCTAATATACATATAGGAACTATCGGAGTAGTGTTCGTACATATCCTCTAACTCAGCTCTACTCTCATCACTTAGGTCTTTGCCATATTCAACAAGAATTTGCTGCTTAGTCATCCACTTCCTAATTACAACTCTGTAACTATCCTTTACATATGGGGATTCAGGATTCCTATCAACAAATGTATTTAATGGATTGAGAACATCAATACTAATATTAGTTCCACTGGCTGATGGTTTGACCTTATAGAATGAGCATCCAGTAACAAGTAAGTCTAATAACAGTGCCTTTAGCTTATTAGCTAAGTCAGTGTTCCTTGATTGGATTACATACTCAATAACATTCTGTGCGGCTATCTCGTAGTAACTAATAAAGTTGTTATTAATGTCTTCAATTAGCTTCTCTATGTCTGCCTCAACTGAAGCATCACTAACATTACCTCCTCCTATAAAAGCTAGAATTTGATTGTTCAAATGCTTCTGTAAGAATGTGTAGACTTGCTGGCTTATTTCTAACTCCTTCTGTCTAGTAATCTTGGAGATTGTTTCCTTATCTTTGCAAGATACCTTTGGAAGAATTGGAATGTCTAAATACTCTCCAATTAAAGCATCAACGTGTTTCTTTATAAGAGGAGTGAACTCAATAGAAGTAGGATTACCTATTCCAAAGTTTTCTTCAAGATACCTAAATTGCTCGGCATCTCTCTTACCGTTATAATAGTTGTATGCCTTCTGTAACTTCCATTTGTTGAAGACTAACTCATTTACAGCTTTGTCAATCTTCTCTATCAAATAATCATCACTTCTTTGCTTTGCACTCATCTTCGTAATCATATAATTGTATAGCAGTGAAGTATTTAGTTCTCACTAAACTTCTCTCCTTTAATTCTTTCTCAATAAACTTTATAAACTCCTCAGCCGTACCATCACATGCAATGGACAATGGCTTTTCATCTTTATTAAGTCCAAGGTCCATTCTGTATCCCACGTGCTCAGGTTCTTCGCCTGGAAATTTATAAGTGGTTTCGTAAACCTTTAGGACTCCTTGATATTCTACGCAATATAAAGATTTAATTAAATCTCGGATTGCTTGTTCGATGTCCTGTGTCGTCATAATATTGTGTAGGGAATAAGTTAAACTTAGGTACTATAGACTGTTTGTCTGGAATAACTCCTTTATGTTTTATGCCATATTCATCAGTCCAGTAGCCAAATAGCTTCAACTTCCTACCCCCATTATCAGCTTCCTGTGGTGGAATACCACTTAACTCTTCATCTCCTAACTCAGCCATACCCATCGCTGCTACAATATCAAACTTTCTTTTATTCTCATAAGAATAAGTAATAAGTTCATTAATCATTGGTTCAAACCACATATTGTGGCAGTAATCATTGATATAACAATCAATAAGGTCTAACTGATGTTGAATAACAGCTTCAGTTGCAGGAGCACCAAATTGTCTACTTCTACCTGCCTGTATATCTGACTGTGTAGCTCTAGGTCTCCTCATTAAGAATCTCTCCTCTTTCTTCTTAGTTCTAAACCAAGTAAGAATACTAATACGAGTAGATTCAAGACAAGCCTTACAGTTATAGTACTCAAGAATTTTGAGGGTTGTTCTATAAGCCTCTTCAAGATTATTAGGTCTGTCTTTGTAGATACAAACATACATTGGTTCTTGTAAACCAAAGCATCTCTTCTTAACTACTACACAGAAGTCTGATGGGTCTCTAGTACTATCAGATGTATCATTCATACCCATGTCAATACCGTCGATGCCAGCTACATATAGATTTCTAAAGTCTGCGCCATTCTCACTCTTAATGGGATGTTCAATAATACAAACCTTTCCTTTATCACTAGGTATAAACCTTACTCCATTCTTAGCTTCTTCAGAATGTACATTGTTTTGAAATGTATATTCTAGCTGTCCCCATTTAGGTTTAAGCTCTTGTGGAGTAATCTTATGTAACTTAATAGCAGCTAACTGTTCTGTTAATAATACAGTATTGAATTGGTTATCACCTTCCAAAGCTAATGCTTCATCAGGTGTAAAACAATACTCAGCAGAGTATAGCATTAAACCTTTAGGGTCTGCAATCTTAGTAGCTCTCTTAGCCATGTAGAACTCTCTACCCTTTTCTGGGTCTGTCCATCCTCTATGGTCTACATATCCTGGAGCAGTAACAATAGTATATGCAGGAATGAAATATGCAGTTTCTACATAAGTACCTTCCTTAGTATAGTTATGTTTGTATGGAAGTACATCATAACCTCTAGGGTCATGGAATGCAGCAGCTACACCTTCTAATGCGGGACCACTATCACCACCTGTACCCCAAGCCAGCTTAATACCGAATCTCTGTCCTTGAATATCAATCAAGGCATCACCCTGAATGAATGCTTTCTTCCAATTGGGCCAAGAACCACTTTCTTCGTACATCAGAATATCAGTACGGTCACCTCTAATCTTATTAGGTTTATCAGCTGTAATTCCTTCAATCTCAGACATCCATCCAGATTCTACACCATCTACATTCTTACTAGAAGCTCTCTTCCATTTAGCTGTGTTGTGTACTTGCCTTAACCACCTCATACCATCCTCAGTATTATCATCTAAATATGATAACTGAGTCCAGCATTTACTTAAAGTATCATCAACATAACCTTCTTGTTGTGCAGCTACTACCCCTCTAAAGTGAGGTCTAGTTGTATAACCATTAACAAGTATAGCAGCAGCTATTTCCGAGAATCCAACACCTCTGGCTTTTAAACCAATGGCATTCTTTCTCAGCATCTTACACAATTCTATATAATGGAAGTACTCATATTGTTTTACAAAGAAATTAGGGAAGTCTACTGAACGACCACCACCAGCCTTAGTTGCAGAAGATAGATTAGGTAGCTGATAGTAATTAATAAAGAAATAATTATCACCAGTAATAGTATAGCCATTAACAGTCATACCATTTCTACATCTATCATATTCTTGGTCCCAAAACTCACCATAAGCCTTACCCATCAATGGTTCATTACAATACTTACCAGTAGTAGCCTTAGTCTTCCTAGCTTCCATAAACCATTCTGGGTCAAAGTCTAATCCTCTTGTACCATCAATAGGTCTGTAACCAGTGAGTTCATATGATAGGTTAGAATCAAAATAGTCTATCGGGTCTCCAATTCTGACATCCCACTCAACTTCCGTGAGCTTCTGCTCTAGTGTTCCAGTATTCTCCCCTACTTCAGTAACCTTTTCAACTAAGGCTTGGACAGTAGGGGACTCCTGGATTTTATTTTTAGGTTTCCTTCCACGTGCCATGTTACTTTAGTTTTGGTACATATCCCTCAACAGCACCAGCACGAAGACCTGTAGCAGCTTTCTGTTTCTTCTTAATACGGGCTTCTAAGGCATCTAATTCATCCAATACCTTAGATATAGATGACATTTCACCGATAACGTCCTTAGCTTTAAAGATTGGTTTACCAGTAATGGGGTCTCTTTCTTGTAAATCAGAACCCTCATTGAAATAATCAATCAACTCGTCTACCTTATTCTGAGCTGCCCTAATTAATTTAATGTCTCTTGCTGATTCTTGTATCTCTCTATATTTCCTACATGCAGCTCTAAACAGAGGGTCATTAAACTCCTCTTCTGTAATACCACTATCCTGTTTAGCAGCCTCATTGCGTTCTGCTTCAGTAAATTGTGAATAGTGTGATTGCCAGTCAATCATTAGATACATGTAGGTGAACTCTTTGAATGCTCTTAGCTTTTTAATACCCTTAGGGTCTTCCTTACTGATATTTCTATCATTAGTCCATAACTCAGCGAACTCCTTAATAAGAAGAATCTCTGGTTCGTTTAATCGCAGTTCATGATTTACATTATCATATAGAAATATTGTCATAACAATTATTGTTTAATTATACGTCTTTGGACTGTTCCTCCAAAGTAATTCTTTCCAATTCCCTTATTTTTTACAGCTCCTGCTCCACTAGCACTCTTCCCATTAGCCTGGTCTTTCATATCAACCTTTACTTTCTCATTATGAGGAAGTTTTTTATAGTCAGCTGGAGTCATCTTCTTATAAGGAAGTTTCTTATTACTAACGTTGTATACCCCCTTACTTGTGTGTACAGTGTCAGCCTTATTAACTACAGCACCTTTTTGGTCTTTAGCTACTGACCAAGAGTTATCTACGGTTCCTCCCATATTCTTTTTAACTCTCTTCTTAGCCTTACCTCCACACTTATCTTTAAATATATCTACTACTTTAGCACCCTCAGCTTTCTTCTTGCATTTAACACAGCCTCCAGCCATATACTTCTCAACCTCGTATCCTTCTGGGCACTCACCTCTAAGGGTTTGAACATAACTTAACTTGGCTCCTAATTTAGCCATTGAAATTTGATTACCTTCCATTGCTTTGTATTGTTTATAAAACTCTCTTAAATCGTTCTCTGATAGCTGTGCTACTTTGTTCTCAAAGTCCGCTTCATCTTTAGGGTTTAGGACTTTAATAAGATAGGCAGTGAACGCTTGTTGTTCTTCGTTCATCTGCCCACCCTGTTGAAACATACTTATCATACTTTAATTAAATCCTTAGTATTGTAGATAGCTTCCTGCAAAACTCCTTCTGTAGAGAACCATCTACATCTAATACCTTTAAAATAATCTTCTGTTACGTTGGGAACACCATGAGTTCTAATATTCATAGTCTCCTTCTTAACCACAATCATTACAGGTTTGTTAGGTATATCTTGTTTAAGAGTTACTACCTCACCTGGCATAAAATATACTTTCTCTTCCATTATGCATTATCACTTTTAAATTCCTTTGTATATCTATCTTTTAATCCAGAATTAACTACTACTTGAACTTGAGGTTCAGCTACAACTTCAAATCCTTGTCCGAAGAATGGAATAGGAACTCCACATGCTCTTCTATAGTAAATAATGTCACCTTCCTTTACAAATTTACATAAAGGACTAGCCTCTATTACTAATGCTTGAACTGATAAGTTCTCTTCTTGGTCCATTTCACCAGAGTCTGGATTCTTAAATGTACCTGTATATTCTGGAAGTATCAACCCTGACTCAGTTACCTTCATCTTCTGGAATGGGTTCTTAGCATAAGGTTGTACTAATATATAACTGTTGATAGGGACAATCTGTAAGTCCTTCATCTTCTCATCCATCATCTTAGCGTGTCTTTCCTGCTCATCGATTTTAGCATTCCACTCTGCCCTAGCTTCCTCAACCTGCTCGTTGAATTTTACTTTAGCATCTTGTTTAGCCATTTCAGCTACAGTAGGAGACATTATAAATACATCCCCATTACCCATTAAACTATTCTTACCATTAGCATCTCCTCTAACCAATTGATTCTTTGTTTTTAACACTGCTTCTACTGTACTTAAACTATTCATACTCATTAAAATTAAATTACCATTTTCCTATAGGACACGTTGCATTAGGTAGAGTTGTTTTAGCTCTTAGCCTGCATCCACATCCATTAATATATCCATCTTTCTTCTCTGTACTTACATCTTCATTGTCTGGGTTTATCCATAACTTACTGTTACAAATCTCACCCAATACCACACTCTTTTTATAAAGCTTACATTCTTTACACAAACGGATGCGGGCAGCAGATATATTCTGATTCAGCCCAAGCATCTCGTTAGTGTGTCCATTTAAAATAGCACCAAGACCCATATTTATTCTATTTAGTTCATAAAGTTGCTAATATCTCAAACCTAATTGTTTGAAAGATACTCATATAGGTATTATTAGAATTCTATAGGTCTCCTGCTATTCTTTCTGGCTTCTAATATAGCTTCTTTCTTATAGAACCTACACATTCTTTCCACATCATCCTTTAGATAATCAAGCTCATGTTCTGTGACATTTCCTTGATGGTCGTAATGTATAAGTAATAGTTTCTTAACTACGAACTTAGGATTCAATTTCTGAAGCATCCAAGCATAGGTTGATAACTGTAGTGCATAGTGCATCTTGTTACAATCCATAATGTTATTCATAGGGTACTTCATCATCTGACATTTCTTAGTTCTCTTATCAAAGAAGGATTTATCGTCTAACTTTTTATTAGTCTTGTAGTCTATGATATAGATGTCATTACCATCCTTAATCAGTAAGTCAATCTGTCCTGCAAGTTTAAACTTGCCATCATCTGACTTCCTATATATCATATACTCAGGGAATACTCCCTTCTCAATATCAAGTAAATCCTTATTGTGCTCCATTAAAGAGTCATTGGTATTTACTTCAAACTTACCTCCAAGTCCGAACTTTCTTAATTCACATTGTTTCTTAGAAGTATAATTACCTTCTAACTCAGCATGAATTTTAGAACCTCTTTCACAGGATTCAGCATTAGTCTTCTGCCACTCATCTAAGATGTCTTGTTGAGCCTTATTGTAATCGTTACGAGTAAATCCATACATATTGCAGAAGTATTCTACATCTATCTTATGAGTGTTTAATAGTTGAGATTTCTCAGCTTTAAATTCTTCTGCTGATAACATCTTCTCTAATGCCTTATAACCTGACCAGAAATCCTTATCAAAATCTTGACAGAATTTGCCAATTAATGTTGTTACTGATACATACACTCCATTTTCATCCCAGTACATGTGCTTCTCATCGTTGTAGCAAACGTTCTGGTTCTGCTTGTCCACTTTCATATAGCCTTTTAAATTTATCCTTTACTGAATTATAATCTAACCATGTTGTAAGAGGTTGAAGAGATGGAGCTATTATAGATTGATAATATCCCAGGTAATATTCCTTCTTCATAGGATAGATAACTACCAGCATTCCTACAGGTCCATCTACACCAGATAGCCTATAGAAGGCGGCTGACTTAGCATTGCTACGTTGTAACAACTCTACTAAGTTGGGCAGACTTGTGCTATATTGTTGAATACTATCCATTCTTAAGGACTTATTCTCATTTATCTTTTCAATCTCATCTCCATAGTTTGTATATTCTAGCTCCTTCCATATTCTTAAACAGCTCTTAGTATCCAGACCTCTCTTCTTCTCAGTTAGTGCTGTAAGGTATCTATACGATAATCCATGAGTACTAACCAAGGAATTGTGATAATTCAATAGGATAACATTAGACGCATCCTTGTCCTGTACCAATATTCTTTCAATGTATTCATTAATAGAAGGGGAGATTATCTTTGTATATTCCTCAGCGAGGTACTTTTCCTGCTGGACTTGTTCAGTATAATCTTGTAAGATAAGTTTCGTATGACCTCTAAAACTAGTTTCCACTACTATCACTGATAAAACTATAATAATGATAGTCTTAACGTTTGGACCTAAGTTATTAATCCAGCCATAAATTGCTTCTAGTCTACTTAACGACATTAATCTATTTCCTTTAAATGTTGAATGTTAGTCCGTCTAAAAATAAACTCTAATTCATTTTCATCAATCCATTATTTATAATTTACTACCTTTCATTTGATAATGTGCAAATTTAGCTTTAATTTTGTAAATAAAAAAATGAAACATAAACTTATTTAATTATGGAACTAAATCAGAGAGAATTGAATGCAATGTACGTCTCTTTAAAGGAGATGTGTAGTAATGTAGATTTAGATAGTATTCCTATGTTCAGACAAGGGAGTAAGCTAATACCTAGATGTAAAAATGGAAGTGGTATTCATATTAAGAAAGAGAATAGAGGTAAGTTCACAGCATCTGCCAAGAAAGCTGGACAATCAGTACAAGAACATGCTCGTTCTGTACTTAATAATCCTAATGCTACTCCATTACAGAAGAAGAGAGCTAATTTCGCTAGAAATGCAGCTAAGTGGCATCATTAATGATTAATTATGACAGAGAATGCTGAAACAGCTAAAATTAACAAAAGTTTATTAAGGGAGAGGAAGAAAGAATGTTGTATATGTGGGGAGACTACTTACTGCTGCTTAGAGTTACATCATATAAGGAATAAACTCTATACAATATCCAGAGCAGTTAAGAACCTTCCCACTCCTCTTTTTATAAAGGAGATGAATAAATGTATAGTAGTTTGTTCAAACTGCCACAAGAAACTACATAATAATATTATTAGATATGAGGATAAAGAAGTTACAGGAAGGTAATATAATAGCTAAGCAGGATAATACTAGAGTATCTAAACCTATTATTCCAGAAATTATTAAGGCTAAACCTAGACAAGACCAACTTATTGATTTGGGAGGAGAACCTTCTACTGATACAAGAACAGCTGCTGAAAGGAATAGAGACTATTGGCATCCCATTAAAGGAGCTAAGGAAAGGTTTAAATCTTCTATGAGGAATGGAACTAATCCATTAGTAGGCTTAGAAAGAACTGTAATGCCTGGTGCTGCATTAGTAACAACTCCAGCTACAGTAGTAGGAGGTTTATTAGGAAGTGAAGCTGTTAATAATGCTACTGGTGGATTTGGTCAATGGTTGGAAGGTAAGGTTGGAATACCAGCTGAAGTTGGAGAATATCTAAACCCTGGTGCAGTATATGGAGGAGGTCTTAATGTTACTAAGAACAAATTAGTTTCTAAGTTTATTAAAGGGGATGCTGACTTAGGTTGGAATGCTCTTAATAGAAATCATTGGATATTTAATAGAGAGGCTCGTACACCTACTAATATTGCTACTGCTAATAGAGCAATGCCATTCTTATCTAATGTAGAGAAGACTCCAGCAAGAATTGCAGCTTATAAAGTAGGTAGAAGAACCAAAGGTAATGCTTCTGTATCTTTAAAGGATATAAAGAATAATGAGTCTACATACACAGGTTCAGCAACACCAGAAGGTAATAATGGTGATAGGGACTTATTAGGAATGTATCTATTTCAGAATGACCCATTAATAAGTAAGAGTCCTTGGTTTCAGAAGGTAGCTAAATCATTTAAACCTGCTAAAGGAAAAGGGTTCAGTCATGGAGATAATCAACTATATCCTGGTATTGAGAATAGAAGATACCAAATGCAATCTGTAGTAAGAAGACAACCTATGATGCAAGGTGCATTATTAACTATGAAGAAAGGTGGTAGTCTAGTATCTGATGGTAGAAGATTCAAGTTTAAAGATTCTACACTAGTAAAGAACTCTAAGACTCTTAACAATAAGAGAGATATGAGGAAGAAATTCATGAAATCTGACAGACCTACATATAGTAACAATAGAGTTAGGAAGGGACAAGAAGGATTACGATTTACTAGGTATGATGTTATAGAAAGACCTACTCTTAATATGGATAATACATTTGAAGAATACAGATTTCCAGTTGATAATACTCCAACTTATACTATTAAGAGAGAGGAAACTCCAGTAGATGTACAGCAACCCATTATTAAAGAAGAAGAAACACCTATTATGAAGAGAGAGTTATTCAACATCAAACCATCTAAAGGATTAGATGAGTTTAATAAGTGGTACGATGAGGTAGAACAAGAAGACCCAGAAGCTAAGAACTATAGACAATTCCTTACTAAGATGGCTGAACAGGAATCTGGATTTAATAGTGCAATACAAAATAGAGCTGGTGCTCCTGCTTATGGCTACTTCCAATTCATGCAAGATGGTAAGAAATATAATAATATTTCTGCTTATGCTGGAACAGATGTAGATACATTTAGGAATAATCCTAAACTACAGATTAAAGCTGCTATTAAATTAGCTAAGCAATTTGAAAGAGGGTTTAATAAACAAGATTTAGAGCTAGCTGCACAAAAAGGATATACTAAATTTGGATTGTTAGGTGGGGCATGGTTAGCTGGTAATGGTGGAGTTAGAAAGTATCTACAAGGATTGGCTAACCCATCTGATAAACATTGGAGTAAATCTGGAAGTGGAACGGATGTAGCTAGTAGAATACAGATGTTTAATTTCTAAGAACATGAAATTTATAACCTTTATAAAGGGGATGGTTACTTCACATTCTGGTATTAGTAGTAAGAGAGTGTGTGGAGTATTAGGATGGATAGTTGCTATAATAGTGTTACTATATTGTACTATTCATGTTATCCAAGCCCCATTAATGATAGATACATTCTTAGTATGCTGTATGGCATTACTTGGTATAGATTCAATAACTGGTATCTGGAAGAAATTTGATAAACATGATAGACCAAATAAAGAAATTCCTGAAGGGTGATAAAATATTACATATGATATGCTGCTTTGCTATTGTAGTAATATTTGGATTAATCTTAAATATAGTTAGTGGAATTGCTCTAGCTCTAATAGCTTCATTTGGTAAAGAAACTTATGATGAAGTAAAATACAAAGGTTGGAGCTGGGATGATTTGCTAGCAGATTTATTAGGAATAGTTTTAGGAATCTTAGTACTATGAATTATAATCAAGCTACACTTCACGCTGCTACTGGTAAGATATTAATGCTTCCAGGTTGGCATGGATATTTCTATTGGAATTATGGTACTAAAGAGCTAAACTTTAGAGATGGAGATTATCACTTAGATAGTAAGCAACTAGAAGATAAGAATGTAAGAGATAGAAATGATTGGTATTATATTACATAATAGAAAAGGCGAGCCTAGCATTTAGCTAAGTTCGCCTTTTGTCATTTCTATCCACCTATATAAAGAATCGAGTACATAATTAAACCCATCTTTCGTGAATGTATTAAATAATATTAATGAAATTTCATATCGGTTTGAAATCCTTCTCTCTCCTTCATAGGTAGACATATGTACAGTTATTGTTTCATCTATTATTGATATAGATAATCTACAATCCTTATATTTTCCTACATAAAGATAGCTGTTGTCTAAAGGAAAGCCAAACTCTTCGAATTTTGGTTTAATATGTTCATCTATATAGGTATATGTATTATACCAGTAAGACCTACCTTCCGAAAGGCGAGGTCTAGAAAGGAATAAGTGTATAGCAGCAGATGAGACCATTACTCTATAGATTTAATTGTTACAGAAGGGTATCTAAGATAATCCCAACCTGGATGTATATAGGCATTTTCTTTTACAGCTCTATATATTAACTGATAAAACTCTAAGGCTTCCTCGATAGAAGTATGTCCCTCTAATATACTAAGTAATTCGTTCATGTGTAATATAATATTTGACCCCAGTAAATCCCACTAATAGAAATACAACACAGAGCCTGCTTCATAAAATCCTCATTATCTTTAGCTGACAATGGTGCAATTATATAATCTACGTGATTACCTCTCAACTTACTTGCAATCTTATCATCTTTAGTCTTTATATATAGTTGGCAATGCCCTCTTCCATTTCTCTAAACTCTTTACACATACATACTGTATCATCGTCCCTTACTAAGGGCAGTACCTTTTACCATACTTCTCCTTGTTCCTTTGTAAGCCTGCTAATACAGCTTCCTTTATTGTCAGTAATTCTTACCATATGTTTCAATTTCTAATGCTCTTCTCTTGTCATTCTTTATCAATTCTGCCATCTGTTCATAAGCCTTGGCTAAGTGCATATGTAATAACTCCTCAGCAATTTGAGGATTAGTTGGAACTGTATGAGCAATTTGTACCGTTCTGTCTCCTTCTCGAAGGACTATATAGCACATTCTATCCCTGTAGTATATCATTTATTCTTCAGCTTTTCTTCTAGCTCAGCTATCCTCTTCTTTAAAGAATCATTCTCTTTAGCTAGTTCTATGTTATCATTCTTTACCTGTTCTGCCTTCTTCATAAACTCTTCTACACCCTGCTCAAACAGAGTTAGATTCATTTTAATTTGTCTGATTTCTGGAATCATTGTTAAACTTATCCTCTAGTTCATTAATAATTCTGTGAAGACTTGGAATCTTACTTGTAATAATACTATCCAAGTAATCTTTAATATCATCCAGAGTCATTGCATCAAATTCATCTTTAGATAAATTACGTGATTCAATTGTCTCTATAAATACATCAATAGCATCTTTAATAGCCTGTTTGTCTCTTAGTAGCTGTTCATGCGTTAGATGAACATTAGTAATCTTAGAGAACAATGCTGGATACTTAGTAAATATCTCTTCCAATTCTTCATCACTAATTAGCTGTAATAGTTCTACAGCTTTATTATAGAGTACTTGTGCCTCTACAACATCATACTTATCAAGTATAGCTTTTAATTGCATAGATTTCTGTAAATATTAGATAGTGTTAGACAATGCTCAATATTAGCACCATTCTCTAGTCCTGATATGATTTTATCTAATACTGTCAGTTTAGCCACCATAGCCTTACCCCATACAATAGAATCCTCTTTAGGTTCGCAAGAACCACACTGACATTTACAACCTTCTTCTGTTGTTACAATTTCTTTTACTTCTTTAGCCATAATTCAAAATTTTATAATTAATACGTTATTTCTTCCTTATTGTTTGGTAATACAAAGATAATACATTCTAAATAGATTACCTAATGAGTTATACTTAAATATACTTAATATAGGTGAACTCAATTACTAGGTACTCCAAAAATACGCCCCCTCCCCATTGAGGTGACCAGTCAATAAATATTTGAGTTTTATTGGTAGATAATTGTTAGATTTGCAATTCGCGAATTGCAAATTCTTTAGTCTGAGTTTGTTATGAGATATGTAGTAAGTGAAATGGGGTGTATTATGAAAGGTAGCGTATTATAAAAGGTAGTGTAGTATATTATAAAAGGTAGGGTGTTATGAAAGGCAGTATGAAAGGGAGGGGGTAGTATGAAAGGGAGGGGAGGAGGGGTAGTATGAAAGGTAGTATAAAAGGCAGTATGAAAGGTGGTGTAGTGTACTACAAAACGCCCCCCCTGGGTTGCTCAAGAAAAATCAAAAAGTTTTAGAAAACTGTCCTGTACTATTACTAATATATTTCATCAGTCTTTGCTTGAATTGTTGAACTTAAAACCTTGCGGTGTAGAGGTGAACCGTCATACAGTCATGCAAACTACATACGTTTTATTCAATGGTGTTTTGGTTACTTTACAAGAGTACAAAGAAATGATTGCAGAGCAACAATAGTGCTCTGCTTTCAAAAGGGAGATTGTCTCCCTTTAATTCTTTTCTTTTATATACTATTACTTGTTATATATCTTCATTATGGTTTTGATTATTAACTTAGGCTTTGCGGTTGTGTGTAACCGTTATCAGAATTATGAATACGACATACGTTCTTTATTGTGGTGCATTGATTACTTTAGCTGAATACAAAGCAATCATCGCTGAACAGTAGCATTAATGGGAGTGGCGACACTCCCTTATTTTTTTTTACTTTAACATTTAACAATATGATTGAGAAGATTATCAATGGAACTTATAAAGCAAAGCTATTAAAGAAGAGACTTTGCGATGTGAAGATTATTGTTTGGGGTAATGGAGAACCTAAGACAATCGAACAAGTGAGTTACTATCATTAATGGTTATGGTTGGGCAACAACCATCTATTAAAGCTTATGACCTTCTTGACCCATATTATGGAAAGGTCTCTCAGGAGGTGTGGGAACACTCTCATTCAGTTAAGACTAAGACAGGGTTAATCCCTGTTTTAGTTTTTGAATAATATACTATTACTTAATTAATGTCTTCAGAATATCCTTGAATTATTAACTTTCCCTTTTACGGTGTGGGTAAAACCGTTAGAAGCATATGGATACATTATTCAGCTTTGCAATCGAGTACAACAAGGCATTCTGTGCCAAGTTAGGTGTTGAGATTAAGACTGGCTTAGATGCCTTCGAGTCTAACGACACAGTTGTGCGGCGTTCCTTAGAGGACGCAATGTTTCACGTTGGTGACATCGTGGAAATACCTGCAAAGGATAGTGACCAATGGGTTTCGTGTCCCGTAGCTAAAGGAGGCAATGCAGTGGTTCGTCCAATCTGCAAGGTCACTGCATCAGACGGGACAGTTACAGCACGCGAGCTGTTTTACGGCACACTCACCAAATCGGTGCAGAATCGTGAGACGAAGCAGACCGTAGCTGTTACTGGCACGATTGTCGACGAACTTCGCAACTGCATCATGCAGAAGGAAGGTTGGTTGAAATTGTGCGGCAAGAAGCTCAAGGTGACCAATGCAGTCGAGGTGCCAATCATCCGAAGAGGGTGGAATGGGCAGCCAGACAGAGCTACCACAACCACAGTCTACAGCATAGACGTGGTTAGTCTACAACATAGACGTGGTTGAGTAACACAGAGGAGAGTGGTGACAGCACTCTCCTTTTCTTTTTCTAAAACAATTAAATACATTATATTATGCAAACTAAAGAATCAGTTGAAAGACAATACGAACTATTGAAAGAACTCTATGGAATACAATCAAGTGGTTGGTCTATGCTACATGAACGATTTAACAGATATGTGTTCTGTGAAGCTAATCGTAAATCACTTATTGCTGAATACAAGAATGCAGTCTATTCTTGTTTAACTGGATTAGGGGGAGACTAACAATCTCCCTTTAAAACTTTCTAATGCTACATCCTTATACTAGTACTCCTCACATCCTCGATATGTATTTGAATAAAATAATATACTAAATACTTTTATGTATTGGTGTATTAGTTTATTCAAACTCATTCAGGGTGAGTGTGGTTAATCATTAGGAGAGCACTATATGTTGGCAGCCTGGAAAGACAGGCAATATTGTTAAACTCAAATAAATTTTAAAGATTATGGCAAACGAAAGCCTTTTCGCTTTTGCAACTAATTATGCAGAAGCTAGAGCTAAAGCTCTTGGTGGTAACATTGTTAAGGGTGCAGCAGCATTCGAAGTTGAAGACGCTCCAGTAAGACGTGACTTGTCGGAAACCCAGTTCAATATTGGGGATAAGATTGTCATTCCTGCTACTGCTGATTCAGAACAATGGATTTGTACTCCGCTGACTAGAGGACAGAATCCTGTTACTCGTGCATTGTGTGAAGTCACTGCATCTGACGGCACGAAGAGTGTTAAGGAGTTGTTCCTCGGTACACTCATGAAGTCCGTACAGAACAGAGAGACTAAACAGAATGTCAGCGTTACTGGCTCAATCACCAACTTCACTTCGAATTGTATTACGAAGAAAGAAGTATGGCAGAAGCTGTTCGGTAAGACTCTGGAAGTCGTTGGTGTTCAGATGGTTCCTATCATCCGAAGAGGATTCAACGGACAACCTGACAGACCGACTGAAACATCTGTACTGAAAATCAATGTCCTCGAATAGACCTCGAAGGACAAAGACAGTTAAAGCTTGGGTAATGGATAAGTATCATATTAGGACTAATGATAATATATATCAAGTCTTAGATACGAGCTCATTACCCCAAGAAAAAAGCTTCTGGGCGCTAATCTCCCCCCTCGACTTTTGTAACTGGGCAGTCCTAAAATGGATTCCTCTTTGAGGGACATTTGTAACTGTACACACATTTAGACACAAGCTCTAAAGAATTAAATTCCAAATATACCCAAATTAAGGGTTTGGTTCTAAATGTGTGTACATATATACCTTTATTTATTGTAATGCAGCATATAGATGTATTAACACCTATATAGAGTTCAAAGCCTCTACAAATGCAGATGACAATAACTAATTCTAAAGACCTCGCACTGATTAGGTAAGTGTAAAGATTATGAATCCATTAAATATTCAACAGCAAACTGGCGTGTGCAACACATTTGAAGAACAGGAAAGTTTCATCTACAATCCCACAAAATGATAATTCATATTGATAAAGAGGAAGTAACTATTTTAGAGATTAAGATAGCTACTCTTGGAGAGAAGGACACTCATGCATATAATTATAGAAAGGATAAGAAGTGGATAAAGTTCTGTAGGGAACATAACTTCCATCCACACAAGGACTATAATACAAAAATATATGACCTATATCTAAGGTTATGTGCAGAGGGTATAATTAACTAATCGTATAAACCTATAATTGGAGGATTAAATTATGAAATTATTTTATTTGCCTGATACTAAGGCAATCGTTGCAAAGTATAACAACAAGTTTGTCTCATTGCCCAACGCAGAAGAGATAGAGAAACCTGCTAAGTTCATCCCTTGTCAGCCATTCTTAAAGGAGTCTAAAACCTCTAAATGGAATGACATTCCAGATGACGATGATGCATTTTATACCCATCTTAACAAGTATAATGACCTAAAGACATCTGATAGACGTCCTCGTGTCATTAAAGTTCATAAAATTAGGATGGCTGTAATATATACTACTAATGAGGTGGGAGAACCTTGGTTCCAGCTATCTGGCAACGTTCCTCACTATGTATTGGATGGAATTGCTAATGTTCTAAAAGAAGAATATTATGATTCTATTAAGTAGTGGTATATTCATCTCTGACGGCATGGCTTCGGCCATAGCCGTTATTATTGGTGTTGGTATAAAAATAGTAACAAAGAATAAAAATAACAAATAAAATAACTAATCGACATGGAAAAGAATGTAATAGTAGTAGCAAGTGTGCTTGGAATCCAATCTCCTAGGGGTCTTCAACTTATTCACGGAAATAGAACCGTAACTGACCTAAAACACGTAGCCAAAATCAAAGAGGCTATGAAGAGAGGAGAGATTGTTCCGCCAATCATAATTGATAAGCTAACCAAACTTATCATAGACGGACAGCATAGGTTCATGGCTGCCTGTGAATTGTGGAGAGAAGGCAACTCATACATACTCTCATACTTGGAATTTGAGTTCGAGAATCCGTTGCTATCTGCAATACGATATAACTCCAACTCAAAGAAGTGGTCAACCGCAGACTACGTAAAGGCTTACATAGTTGATGGAAGAGAGTCTTATGATATTCTTCGTAAGTTCTGTCAGAGCCATGAACATTTCAGAGGCGGCAGGAGTGGTTTCCAATATAAAGCAGCCGCTCAACTAATCACAGGTCAAGCATGTGGTGATGCGATACAGAGGGGAACACTCCAAATCACAGAAGAGCAGGCTAAAGTAGCTGATATTGCTTACAATCAGTTAGCACAAATGGCTGCTGCAATAGGTAAAGAAAGAGGAGGACTCACTTTACTGAAGCGTGATATAGTACTAGCTTGGCTAGGAGTACGTGATTTAATCTTGTCTAACATGACTATAGATGCCTTCACTAATCTGATGAAGAAGCATTTCGTCTGCCCAGTTTCAGATAAGAAGGTTCTGTACCAGAGTATGTATTTGGATGTTTACAACAAATCCAAGAAAAAGAAATAGCCTACGTAATGGGTGCTAGTTTAATAGCTAGCACCATTTATCCATAATTAAGGCAGGTGAGGAGAATAAGTGAAAACACAAGTGCAATTATCTAATAATTAGAGCACCAAGTATGGTTGTAGGTAAACTAAAGTAGGAATTAGCCATGACACTACTCTAAAAACGTATGGTGTGTATGCAGACTCGCACTTAAATCTAGTCTGTACTAGGAAGTACTACCTAGGTCTGGTATCGTAACGCCAGAAAAGGCTGTATGAACGTAGAGAATATTTCATACAGTCACTTTTGGAATAGTCTGAAGCCCTATAAGGACTTAAAATCGTGTACCTAGCCACCAGGCTTACAGAAGAAGTCATAGTTCCTATATGGATGAAAAGATGTACTCGGAGTTAATAACTCAACGTTATGACAGTATGCAGCTATAAAGATATAGGTGTAAAATGCATGGGACACCATGTTAGCTGAAATCAGAAAGGAACTGGACCATAATGGGTACGCCCTGAGACTAATGCAGAGCATCTCTTATACCAAACAGTATCTTCCTAATACTGGAGAGATGTCTTATCGAGAGATAAGGCAAAGTATTGTGAGATGGCAATCGAAGACAGTCGTGTACACTTCAATAACAGAGGGTATTGTCGAGACTGTAGGCACAGGAAGGTCTTGCGTTCCATAAATTAAGATTTTATATATAGGTAGATATGATTCTACTATACCCCGTGACGGCATCATGACTAAGCCTTTACGTGGCGATGCTATAAGTAACCTATTTATAGGTGAAACTAATTGGTCATATTGTTTAATTTAATAACTAATCGACAATGAAAATTGAAAAGAACAAATTAGTGAATCGTGCTCAAGTGTTGAATCAAGACATTCAGTTAGGTATCATTGCCTATTCTGTAGCTGAAATGGTATTTATCATCGAACAGACAGACGCCAAACTCAACAAAGGCGAAATCAATGACGAGCAGCACAAAGCTATAGTTGACGATTGTGTAGAATACATCAAGTCGGCTAAGGAAGTGTGTGATGAGTCCAAGATGGACTGGAGTGTATGTACCTTGTTGTCACGTACTAATCTTGATAAGTATGTGGAAAGCAAGGTTGACTAAGGCTGCATTCCTACTTATGGTAGGATACTTAGGCTGGCAGTGTACTAGAGCATCTTTATGGATTCCTCTAGTACTATGTGTGTTATTAGGCATTTTTATTATTCGGCTTAAAAATAAGGATTTAGCATGAAAAAGATTGACATGATTCTGAATGGCACTAAAGAACAGTACCCTTCATTGATAAGCAAATTATCTAACATTCTCGAACCGTTCGCACTGCTTGCAGTAGGCAAGGCTCCAGTATACATCGGACGTATAGTAGAAGAACTTGGAGTTAAACAGTGTAAGGACTGTGGAGCTTTCATATTCAACATTGATGGCAATGACGTTGCTCACGTTGATACCAAGAGAATGGAAGCATCTGTATTCGGTGGTGAAACATTCTCTATCTCTATAGAAGATGCAGAGTCCGTTCGCAACACAGTAGATGCGTTAGAGAATCGTAAGGGCAGTGACATTGATGAAAACCCTATTAAGGACATCATCGAGGGTATGCCTAAGGAACTCAAGTCTCTTCTCGGTGCAGCTATTGTAATGTCAAAGCTGCGTAACTAAAGAAGGTTTTTGAAGACAAATATCAAGGGGTTAGTCCACTGTGAAGTGAGCTAGCTCCGCCAACTTTTAAAGCTAATAATGAAATGGATATACTGAAGCAATTAGAAGAAGGCAAACCTTTCTCTGGTAGAAATGGCGCTTTTACTGGAAGAGTTGAACCACAATCAATACTCTGAAGGTTATATGTGGTACAAGATGGCATGAGAACTACAGCATGTTGTTTGGACGGCGGTTCGACTCCGCCCAAGTCCACAAACATTATGTTTAACTAATCGACAATTTGAAATGGAACAGAAAAAGAAACGAAATTACGGTAAGATGACAGCTGAAGAGTTGTCAGCTGCTGTAAATCTAGTGAAGTCTGAGAACTCTGGAGTATTCGGAGTTAAGGACATTAGAAGTGCATTTAAAGACCTAGGTGTGCCCATGTATAGCGAGTTTGCTACAACATTGGTTCAACAAGGTGTTCTCGTACAGGCAGGACTGACATATCAAGATGGATTTAGTTGGTCTAGCACAGAGCCTATTCATATGAATAAGGTAGTAGAGCTTATGACTATTACTCGTAAGAAAGTAGCTGCACAGGCAAGAAAGTATAGTCAAAAGAAGAAAGCTATACAACAGGGTACATGGGTTGAACCAGTAAAACAACCTAAAGAAACTACAGAGATTGAACAGGTACTTGAAGAAGTTCCAGTTCATGAACATAAGGAGCTTGTACCAGTTGATAAGGCAATTAATAAGGCTATTAAGCTGCTTACTGAGAATGGCTATAGAGTTTCTAAGCCAGTTCTTATATATGAAGAAGTAACTGTAAAGTAATATGAAAAAGGTTTACATTCAAATCATTGACCCGCTTAATGGCACGTGTGTAAATGCGTGCCATGAATATCCAAGCGAATATAATCAAGCTGTAGAAGCTACTCTTAGATATTACAATCTCTCGGCTGAAGAAGATTATGAAGCTATGAGCGGTACTGGACATGAACTACCTGGAATGCCTGAATATCTACTCATACATGGGTTAGAGAAAGGAACTTCTAAGTTGGTAAATATAACTGTGGTTGGATAAACTACGACACGAAACTGACCTGATGAGTTGGGTTACATAGTGCGTACTATGTGGTTGACTTAAACGTGTATAAATAAAAGTTGAAACCTATTACGTATAGTCTGCCCTCTACGAGGTGCAACTCCTCAATGTAATATGTAAGGAGAAAATCCTTATGTCTCTTGTAAAATTCGTCTAAATGTTTAACAATATTTTGATTAATGGTCAAGCAATACAAGAGTAGGTCGTCAGTTCCATTTCATTATTGACCTTTCACTCAGCTACAAACATCTTTCATTGCCAGTAGCTGAGTGATTGTTTTATGAGAACATTAACAGATAGATTATGTAGGTAAAACACGCTATATAATTATCTCAATTAATTTATAAATTAAGAGATAAACAATGGAATTTAGTAAGAAAAAGAAAAGTCTTTTTAAGACTGAATCACAAGAGAACAACTTTGTGAAGGAGGGATTGAAGCTATCGGCTGAAACTGTGAGTGGAAACGGTGCTAAGAAGTATAGCACCAGTAATGATGCATTCGTAGACAACTTCTCAATGATTGCAAACTTTAAGGCACCTCGTGATTATGCTGAGGTATCTAAAGATATGTATAAATTGTGGAGTATTAATCCGAAGAAGTGTCTACAACTCGCTGTGTATATTCGGTTGATTACTCGTGAGACTCAGATTGTTCTTCCTAATGAAACTATCACTCTGGATGTTCAGAGAGGACAGGGATTGAAGAATGAAGGTATTATGCGTATGCTATGGTTAGCTATGCATCACAAACCTACATTCATGGCTAACATGCCTTATTTCATCGCTGCTGGTAGCTGGAAGGATGTATTTGAAATGATGAGCCTTGATTTACAATATCATGGCTGGGAAGGAAGAAAGTTGGATTGGAATTTCATGCGTAAGATTATCTTGGCTGGATTAGCTAATGGTCATACGAGTGAATTGGTGAAGAAATACCTACCAACCATTCATTCAATGAAAGAATGTAAAACTGTTGATTCACAAGCTCGTACTATTATCGGTCAGTATCTTGCTTCTTGCATCTATGGTAAAAAGAAAGACAAGAAGGCAGATAAAGAGACTGCGGATAGCCGTGCTGCACAACGTAGATACAGGAAACTTAAACAGAGTGGAACTGCTCATACTTGGCAGCAATTAATAAGTCAGAAGAAGTTGCTCGAACTGGACTTCAATACCATTCATGGACGCGCTCTGAGCCTATTGGTAGGCTCTAAGTTCTTGAAAAATCAAGGATTGGTAGAGAAGTATTCTAAGTGGATAAGTGGTCGCAAAGTGGCTAAATACACTGGATTTGTGTTCGAGTTGTTCCAACCGCTTGGTGAAAGCTACCGTACTAATAGGCTTGAAGAGTATAGAGAACAGACTATCAATGCTCAGTTTAATGGGCTAGTTGAGACTGGAAGACAGAATCTTAACCAGAACAGCAAGCTGTTAGTGGTTAGAGATATTTCTGGTTCTATGACCTCTAAGGCAGTTGGAACCAATATGTCTTCTTATGCTATTGGTAAAGCAATGGCATTATATTTCTCTGCCCTGTTGGATGGTCCATTTAAAGATGCCTATGCTACATTTAGTAGTACTTGTAAGCTCTGTACATGGAAGGGTAAGACTCCTATTGAGAAATGGGCTAACGACACAGATGGTAACTTTGGTAATACCAATTTATTATCTGTGGCAGATATGTTCGTTAAGCTGAGAAGCACAATGAAGATTTCTGAGAACGAGTTCCCAACAGGAGCATTGTTGGTTAGTGATGGTGAATTTGATGCAGCTCGTAGTTGGGGTGGCTCAGGTGCATCCGTTACTAATTTTACTGCATTTAGACAAAGACTACTTAAAGGTGGTTTCAGTAAGGAGTATGTAGATAACTTTAAGTTAATCCTTTGGGATTTACCTAACGGTTATTATGGTGGAGGTCTTCGTCCTAAGTTTGAAGACTTTGCAGATGCTCCGAACAATTTCTATATCAGTGGCTATGACCCTGCTGCTGTAGCATTTATCTTGGGAACTAAACCATTCAAGGCTACACCTAAGAATGCAACAGAGTTGTTCAATGCAGCTATGGACCAAGAATTGTTAAATCGCCTTGTTGTGTCTGAACGAAAGGTGGTCAACAAAACTAAGAAGAATACAAACTTTAAAAAGAATAAGAAATAAGTATGATTAAGCTTAACACTTTACTTGCTAAAGTAGAACATGGTACATCAACATTCAATAGAATGATTGGTGATTATGCTGTGTTCTTTAAGAATAAGCAAGGTATGTTTGAGGGTATCAAGAAGACCTTCAAACCGAGAGATGGCTACGCAGAAGATGCTCGTTATATGGGCACTACTAAGGTAGCTACAACTGTAGAGGAGAAGCTCGCATGGTTCGAACAGAATGCAATTCCTTATTTGAAAGACCTATTCTCTGTTGAGGCAACTAACTCTGCTGGTGCACCGAGAGTTGAATTGATAGTAGATGGTGTTTCATTTGGTAAGTTGACTGCTCTTGACCTTATGAGACTTAAAACTATCCTAACCAGTAAGCAGCTGGAAGATATGTACGCCAATGTACCAGTGCGTTCAGATTCTGAGGTTTGGCTTGAAGGAACTGATGCAGAATATCAGGGACGTGATGTACATGAGACAGAAATGTTGAAAGGTATAACTCGTACTACTGAATCTGAGGAAGTTATCCTTAAAGACCCGAATCTTGACCCAGCTAAGTTACCTGCTAACTATAACGCTAAGGTTACTGTTAAGAAGAAAACAGTAGAAACTGGCGATTATACATTGCAGAAGTTTACTGGCGCCTGGACACAGAGACAACGTGCTGAATTACTGCAAAGAAGAAGTAAGATTCTTGCAGCAGTGATTGAAGCATTGAAGGTTGTTAATGATAACGAAGCACAGAGTCCGAACCTCAGTGTAGAGAAACTCATTAACTTCTTGCATCATGGTAAGTAAGAAATAAAATATTGACTAAAGCTTTAGCTTAAGCCTCAGCATTACTAAATCCTAGATATTTAGCACAAGCATTGAGTCAAGAGCTTTAGCTTTAGCCTTACAGTGAGAAACCAGTAGCTTAAATAATCAATTGATTATAAATCTGACCATTCGCAGGTTCGAATCCTGTACGCGCCTCTAAACATAATCCTTTGTTTTAAAAGGTGAGATAGAAGCATAAGAATCAACATACTAGATAAGCAGTATTGCAAGTAAGCAGCAATCAGTATGACTCTTATGTGTATGATTCTCACCTTTCTACTAACATGGCGCGTTGGTGAAGTGGATTAACACGTCAGACTAATAAACAGCATTAGCATGAAACTACTGAACGTTATCTCACAACTAGGGGCTATCATCGAGGATTTTCGAGTTAGTCCTTAGGGGGTTAGCTTAATGGTTAAAGCACAAGAACGTTTAATTCTTGGGAGTGGGAGTTCGACTCTCTCACCCTCTGCTTCTTTTCGACATAATAAGAAATAATAGTAGAATAAACTACTTGTCTGTGAAGATAGGTAGTAATATAAGGGGATACGCAAATGGTAAAGCGGCAGTCATTAGGGACTGTGGTATAATATTCTAGGTGTATACATTGAGGGTTCGAATCCCTCTCTCCTTACAATTCTTTGTAAAAATTACATTTGTCAGCAGTTATTGGTCTGTGAAGATAGATAACTATTAGTAGAGCATTAAGAAATGGTTTCTATAATGGGATATAGTAATAAATTTGATTGTTACAAAATTTAACATTATTCACTTTGTAGAGTCTAAAGATTACACTATCTTTGTACTCAGAAACGTTGAGAGAACGTGATTGTGTTTGTGTTTTATTTATCCCATTGTTGAGGGGAGTGCGCCAGAGTTGGAGAGCTGGGGCGGACTGTAAATCCGCTGCCTTCGGGCTGAGTAGGTTCGAATCCTACCACTCCCACAACAATATCTGCTAAAGTCAAGTGCTTTGGTGAAAAGTGTGCTCGTCTGTGAAGATGGGCACATTTCATCTTGCAGATATAGCACAACGGTTAGTGTATCGGCTTGCCATGCCGAGGATGTGAGTTCGATTCTCATTATCTGCTCTATTAATTGGTGCATTGGTCTAATGGTTAGGATACTAGACTGTCTATCTTGGGGTACGAGTTCGATTCTCGTATGCACCGCATCTCCCCAATCCTCCAACAGGTGAAACGGAGGCGTATTGTTGAGGGCACAACGTTAGGAAGACCTTAGTATCATGCTAACTTGAAAGCATGGAGAGCATTCGCTAATAAGGCTCTCGTAAAGATTTTTAGTGGAGGTTAGGTAAAGCTAGCATAGCCTAATGACAGGAATTTAGAAGCATAACAGATGGAAACCAATGAAGTGAAGTCTTCCTTATGTCCAACTAAATTCCTTTATTCAACATCGCGGATTAGAGAAGTGGTCTATCTCGCCAGTCTCATAAGCTGGAACACTCATAAGGTGTCACAAGTTCGAATCTTGTATCCGCAACTAACTTAATGTATTATGGAAGAGAAATTAGACTTAATTATTCAAAAATTAGATGAATTGCTTGTATTAGCAAAACGTATTCACAAAGATACAGAACCATCTATTGAGAATAATGCATCTGAATATCTTCTAAATGTATTAGGTGACGGTGATGTCTTAATGCAAGGTTTTACTGGTAGCAGATAATTAACGTGTGGGGTGGTAGCTCACTAGGCTCATAACCTAGAGGTCGTTGGTTCGAGTCCAACCCCCGCGCCTATTACACCAGGTAATGTAGTGGAAACTACATAGGACTGTTGTAGTTACGAAGAGTATGAGGGGTGAAACTCATAACTCACTATAAGAAAGCATACAGCAACTATTCAAGCATCAAACTTTTAATTTGACACGCTAAAACTGCTTTCTGTTTAGATTGGGTGATGGCGCAATTGGTTAGCGCACCTCTCTGATAAGGAGGAGTCACCCAACATCTTGATGATAGAATAAGAAGTCTAACAGCAAATTCAACAACAATCTGTACCATTTTACACGGATAAGTAAAGAATGACTTCTGTAAATAGTCCCTTAGCTCAGTTGGTGAGAGTATCTGGCTTACATCCAGAGGGTCGTAGGTTCGAACCCTACAGGGACTACGTAATGCACGTGAGGCTAGCGTGACGTAGACATTCCTATCCCTGACAGCAAATATGGAATCCACATCGTAGGGTGGCGTTGGTACTACAGCAAGGGTAGTGTTATCTGTAGTAATTGGGGAGTTAGCTATAATTGGTTAGAGCGACGGGCTGTTAACCCGTAGGTTGTCGGTTCGAACCCGACACTCCCCTCAACCTAGCGAGGTTTCACGTACTAATATGTACACAAAAGAGAACTTCTACGTAGATTTGTTGTGAAACAAGTCTACTATATGCGTCGGTGGCATGACTGGGAAGCAACGCTCTCCAAAAGCGTGATATGGGGGTTCGAATCCCTCACGGCGTGCAGCGATTAGTTATCAATAAGAAGACTTACAGCAAACAATTATGATTATAGCAGTATTTTGGACCGCAAATATCAACAATAGTCTTCTGTTAAATTGGGAGGTAGGACAATGGGCTAGTCTACTACATTTGGGATGTAGAGGTTGCGAGTTCGAATCTCGTCCTCCCAACACATTTATGGTTAAGTTATATAAGAATACTTAAAGCAAATTCAAACAAACCGTAATTTTGTCTTAAACGTAGGTTCGATTCCTACCCTTCCCACCATTGTGTGACTATTTAAATGGGAAGGTTGAAATGTTGGTGTAGTCCGAGAGGATGAAAAAAAGTATTCTGTTTTATGGGGAGGTAGCATAATTGGCTAATGCGCTAGATTTGCAATCTGGAGGATTGGGTTCGAGTCCCACCTGCTCCACGAATCTTAGAGATTCATGCTTCAACAACTCTTTATTTAAATTAGACCCAGATAGAGAAACATAAATGCACGTAAAGTAGTGTTTATGTAGGGTTGCCCGAGCGGTTTAGGGGCTGGTCTGCAAAACCAGTTAGAACGGTTCGACTCCGTTACCCTACTCTATTTTGAGTTTAACAAAAAGAAACCTTACAGCAATACCTCTATGCCTTGTAAGCCGTAGGTTATGGGTTCGAGTCCCATAGGTGGATACGTCCACTTTAGCTCAATTGGGTAGAGCAACGTATTAAAAATGGTTTCTGTACCCACATCTATTGTTAATTCAATAACGTGGGTTATTTGCACTGAGAGCTGGGTTGGTAGGAGCAATCCGTCAGCCTCCGACTTTTAATCGGATGTTCCAGGGTTCGAGTCCCTGTCAGTGCACTATACATCTCAAGAGACTATTGATTTAATTGTTTCTCTTAGAAAAGAGGGTAACACCCAAATAAGAGAAGCAACTGGATGCAGCAAAGGCACAATATCTAAGTACTGCACCCAGTATGGTGTAGACCCTAGAAAGGTTAATGAAATTACACCAGATTTATTACAAGAAATCCAAGAGAGATATAACGAACTAAAGAGTTTAAAGAAAGTGGCGAAAGAATATCATATATCAGCTAAACGACTTAGAATAGCGGGTATAGAAATTCTTAATCCTCAAAAGACTAAAGAAGAATTAACTTCTCAAGCATCTTGTGCAAGAAAGACTAAGTTAAAGGCTTATAAAGGAGGAAAGTGTATAGTATGTGGATATAATAAATCTATTAGAGCTTTACAATTTCATCATTTAGACCCTACCCAGAAGGACTTTGGGATTAGTGGCACTACTAAATCCTTTGAAAAATTAAAACCTGAGCTTGATAAGTGTGTTTTACTATGTGCAAATTGTCATGGAGAAGTACATGAAGGACTATTAGATATAAATAAATTTATATAAGGTGCTCATAACACCTCCTTTTTCAACTACTGTAAGAGGACATACAGCAAATACTTTTACATTCTAACTATTAAGTGTAAATGTCTTCCGAAGTAATCCCGTAAGGCCGAAGTAATCCCGTAAGGGTGCAGGCAAGACTAGAGTAGGACGCTTGAAGTAAATGTACTAAGCTATGAGAATTAGCCCTGACTATGCTAGGTAAGTATAGTGTCTACCCATTCTGAATTGGGAGAGTGGAAGACATTAAATGTAAAACCCATGTCCTCTGTTAAACCTATCCATCGAATTTCTGTTTCTGGAGTTTTGGATAGGTTTATTTTAACTAACAAGATTGACATATTTATTCAGCAACACTATCTTATTATGAAAGCAATTAGACTAATTAAGAAGGCTGTTAAGTGGTATTTGGACAGAACTGCTAATTCTTACATCTACCCTACTGGAACTCTCCCTATTATAAAGGAGTAAGTTCCTATGCTGCTAAAGTGAATATGTAAATCAACAAACTATGGAAGTGTAAGCCTAATTGCTAAGGCAGCGGTCTTGAAAACCGCCAGTAATCGTGTAACAGCGATGTGTGGGTTGGAGTCCCACTACTTCCTCAACTATCAACAACAAAGTATTATGACAGGAAGATTTAGAGCAATTAACAAGATTAGTAAACACAAGATGTCCTTATTATGGGATAGAGCATTTGCAGTACTTACAAAGGAGTATGCAGTGGTCAATGCTATTAATAAAGGATTTAGTGAAGAGAGCAAACAAGTAGTAACTAAGAGATTTGATTACCTCGAATCCTTAATCTCTACTGGACACTTAGAGAAAATGCCTCGTAAAATGAAGAAGGCATTTATAAGAGAACTTTCAGCAAGGTACAACCTTTGTCTGATTGTATTACAACATTGGGATGAATTTAAAGAAATAAAGGCATGATTGACGTATTATTAGTAGACATTGTATTTGATTGGACTTTCCTAAAACCCTTAATTGAAAGAGACGATGGAGAGAAAGAATCAAATGACACGCAACAAGTATTGGCGCAAGCAGAAGTTAGTCCAGAAATATATTACTAGGTTAAAGAAGTTTCCTGCTAGTAATTATGGATTGTGGTGTGATAATCAACATTGGACTTTACCTTATAAATCAACAAGTACTCCATGTAGTTGTTGGTTATGTAAGGGAGAACGATACAATAGACGAAAGTTTAAAAAGGAAACTAGACTTGAAATAGCAATGTTTTAAGTTATTTAATTTATAAGAAGTCTTACAGCAACAACATTAGCACAGTATATGCAAACAAATGACTTCTGATGATGCCTCGATAGTTCAACGGATAGAACAGTAGCCTTCTAAGCTACATATCTAGGTTCGATTCCTAGTCGGGGTACTAACTTGGCAAGGTTGACTTATAGACCGAGGTTGTGGTAGGGGTAGTGCCTTATGTGGATGAGGTCGTACCTTATTGGTGATGCATCACTAATCATAAATGGAAGTGGGTACGAGTGTAGGTCTAACATGGTGTTTATAGTTCAACGGTTAGAATAACTGATTGTGGTTTCGACTACCACTAAACACCCTTATGGCAGTAGGTTTTAAAATAAAATCTTCCTGTTTGTTTACTATTGCCTTAACGTGGTTTAGAAGGATTGCACGAAAATAAATCCTTCCTCTGGGGCGGTAGCTCAATGGTAGAGCGCAGGTCTGAAGAGCCTGGCGTTGGAGGTTCGATTCCTCCTCGCCCCACGTCGATTAGTAGACGAGAACTAACAGCATTAGCATTGTTTCCCAAGCAGTTGGTCTGAGGTTCGAATCCTCACGTTAGCTTAGGCTAATGTAGCTCAGTGGTAGAGCAACAGCCTCATAAACAAATAGTTCTCAGCTGTTTTACAGGTTAAAGAAACTCTGTATGGAGAGTTGGGTGAGCGGTCGAAACCAGAGTCCTGCTAAGACTCCGAACCTCAAAAGGGTTCCGCTAGTTCGAATCTAGCACTCTCCGCAAGTATATTTGGAATTTTTGTATAATAATGATTAATTATGATTACTATGACAAAGATTCAGCCTATAAATCCTAATGAAATAATCAGCGAGAAGGTAAAGATAATACCTGACCAAGTTATTAGGGTTTTCAACGAACTGATTGCAAGAAACTGGAACAAAGACAAATCAATAGTGTTTACTAATGAAGCTGTCGAGTTTATAAAGTTTCTGACTGGTGCTAGTAAGGATACTATCATACAAAACCATTGGTTAGATGTAGAACCTCTCTACAGAGAAAATGGGTATGAAGTAACTTACCATGAGTCCCAGGGTAATGAATCCTTCCCCTCATATTATGAGTTTAGGAAGAAGTCTCTAAATGCTGGGTTCGAATAACGGCTAGTTCCTCACACTTTCGATGTGAAGATAGGGGTTCGATTCCCAGTACCTTGTAGTCCTCCTTAATCCTTAATAGGATAGTTAGGCTACACTGTGAACGAACAGAGGAGAGGAGTTCACACGTTGGCTAGCAACGTAGTACACAATGGTGGGATAGGAACGGCTAGCACCCACCTTAACTGTTCTTATAATACTAGTTAAACGCCTAGCGGGGGTTAGAACAGTTAAAATACTCCTATCTACTAATGGTTAGGTAATCGGTCTCTCAAGCCGAAAATACGGGTTCGAATCCCGTTGGGAGTACGATAATGGGGTACCATTATGAAAATCATCTTATAACAGAGTTATCAGTTCGTGAGAATAGATAACTAATCGAGGGCGTAGTGTAATGGTCAGCACGCCTCCCTGTCACGGAGGTAGAGGGGTTCGAGTCCCACGTTCTCGGCTGAACGTAGTAAAAATTACTTTATTGAAAGAAGACTTACAGCAACTACTAAGAATCAATTGGTAAGTGAAAGGTGCAGGGTTCGATTCCTTGCCTATACCGCCAAAGTCCTGATGGGTATAGTAGTTTAAATGGTTAGAACGTATTAGAAACAGGCAATAGTCTTCTGGGCGTACATCTAAGTATGTACGCTAATTCGCCTCCTTAGCTTTAATGGTAGAGCAACTCACTTGTAATGAGAAGGTTGTCAGTTCGAGTCTGGCAGGAGGCTCAAAATTAGTCCTATTGTTAGTAATAACAGTGGGACTTATTCTTTCTAATAACAAGATTCTCAGTTAAGTATTACAAAGATTTAGCATTTGCAAATGTTTTTATGTAAAAATGATTTATGAGTAGCTTTAAAGACGGATTGAGAAGAAGTGGTCAGAGTGTATTGGATGCAAGGGCGCAGAACTTGTATGAAATGACTAAAATTGAAGAGGAACGTTTCATTCAGGAATGTAAGATGAAGGTTCTTCGTATCAAGAATGAGTTAAACAAACACAGAGACCTATCTGTAAAGTCCACCACTTCGTTAGAGGTTGGCAACGGCTTTGACCCGAAGGCTTGGGTAGCTAAAAGACATCAATTGGAACGCGACCTAAGAGTTGCTAACATTGAATATGCTTTGGCTCTTAAAGTAGACGGAGAAGAGTTTCCAGCTGACGAAACTGAGGAACAAATTAATGTAGCAGCAGTGCTAGAAGACGATGCTAAATTGAACTAATCAATGGGAAGTGGAAGTTATTCTTTTGCAGCTTATTCTTGCTTAGCAAACGAGAGAGAATATTCAACTAAGTCAGCTGATGCTGTCTTTAAGAACCGTTCTTTGTCAGCTAAATCAGACATTAAATTGTCTAATATAAATGCAAGAAATTAAACCAGAAATGGTTGATACTGGTGTTAGAGAAAGTAGAGATAGTAACGAACACCCAGAGACAACTCCAATTATCATTGCTCTTGATGTTACTGGTTCAATGCGTAGAACACCTCATGAAATGATTAAGGATAACTTCCCTAAACTCATGGATGCAACTGGGAGTCAAAGACCCGCAGCTGTTATTTATGGCAGTGGGTGACCATGAATATGACCGCTATCCAATTCAAGTTGGGCAGTTTGAGTCTGATACTGAGAAAATTGTAAATTCACTAGAAGAGTTTGTACTCGAAGGTGGAGGTGGTGGTAATGCTGGCGAAAGCTACTTGCTAGCACATATAATTGCTGGGTATCACACTGAAACAGATTCAAGAGACACAAGAAAGGTTACTTATTCACCATTGGTGATGAACCTAACTTGCGTAACATCAGTGGACATGCTTTAGAAGATTTCTTAGGCTATCAACATCCTGCTAATCCTATTAGTGCGGATGAAGCTGTTAAGAAGGCTCAAGAGCAATATAATGTCTATCATATTCACGTTACTAATGGTAGCTATGGTACAAGAATCGCTCCAGGTTGGAAGGATTTACTTGGACAGAATGTATTAACTTGTGATTCACACGATGTTCACAATGTTATTGCAGAAGCTATCAAGCAACACGAAGACCTTACTGGAATACCTTATGAGGCGGTTGATATCCCTGCTTACACTCCTAATAGTACCAGTGCAGGTAAAGGAACTTATACCTATTAATAGTAGATGAATGAATGAATGAAATCGTATTAGGCTCGTTCTTTGGTGACGAGGGTAAAGGACAAACTGTCCATAATCTGTGTAAGACACATCCGAGAGAAGAAACAATAGTTATTCGCTTTAGTGGTGGACACCAAGTAGGACATACTGTAAGGCATGGAAAACTTGAACACACATTTAGTAATTATGGTAGTGGTACTTTACTAGGGATACCAACGTACTGGTCTAGTTACTGTACAGTAGACCCTATTACTACTATGAAAGAGTTGGTTGATTTAAATAAAATGGGGGCAAACCCTGAGATTATTTATCATCCACTCTGCGAGGTTGTTACTCCCTTTGACGTTATTAGTCAATGGAATAATGAGGACAACCTTAGACATGGTACTGTAGGGACTGGTTTCAAATCTGCTCTTGATAGAGTAGCTGCTGGTTATCATATTACAGTTCGAGATTGTGCTAATATCATGGTTTTAAGAACCAAGATAGCATCACTTATCAAGAACTATTATGATTTTAGTTCCAACCTTCCAATGTACAATATTGATGAATGGTGTGTTAAAGTGTATGAGTATTTCAAGTCCGTAACTGTACATGACGAGAGTATTTTAACTCGTTATAAGTACAAGGTATTTGAAGGCTCACAAGGTATATTATTAGACCAGAGGTTTGGTATAATGCCTTATTGCACTCCAAGCAACACCACTTGTCAAAATGCTGTGGAGATTATTAATAGGATTAGAAAAGAATCTAAGAACCACTTAGATAGAATGACGGAGGAGATAACAGACCATGTGTATGTTATCAGACCATATATCACTAGACATGGTAATGGTCCAATTCCTTCTACTAAACCTGTTAGAGAAGTAAATGACCCTAATAATAAGTTCAACGAGTTTCAAAAGACTCTTAGAGCTGTAGAGTTTGATGTGAATTTATTCCAGCACTCTTTATTAGTTGATTCTACTTTCATTCCACACTCACAGAAGAGTATTAGTTATTACTCATAGAGATGAAATCACATCTCAGTTTAATGATGAACTTCTATCTGGTGATTGGGAGGAACAATTCAACAGCATACGAACATCTTATTATGACAAACTCACTGTTTGACATAGTATATTATAAAACGACATACAGCAAGCAATCATACTGACTTTCAAATAGTAAAACCCTCTGCTGCCCATTGCGGAGGTTAAAGAGTTGAATGGGAATGTCGTTTGTTTTATTGGGCTATAGTGTAACGGTTAGCACACAACACTTTGACTGTTGTAGTCCAGGTTCGAATCCTGGTAGCCCAACTAAGAGATAATCTTATGAAGGCAATGAAGGATAAGAAGAAATTCGGAGGATGTTCCTTAACATCTAAGAATCGTAGCTGTAAGAAATTCGGCTGGAGTTATGATAAGGAAACAAGAAGAATCTGGAGGATTGAAGCTAAACGTATGGCTCATAAAGTACTTATGCATCTACCTATCAGTAGGGAAGAGATTCAGAAAGCGTGGAGTAATCCATATATGAACCTTTCTGAACTTGGTGTTCCTTATGTATGGGATGGCGTAGGCTATTATGAAAGATGGGTTGAGCAAGTGTACAAAAAATTAAATAACGTAACATGATTTATGCAAGAGTAATTCTAGTGGTGCTTATTATACTAATATTAGTATACTATGCTATGGTGGTTGCACACCTCTCTGGTATTATATACCTTACGAGTAGGAAAGTAACCTTCGCCAAACTGTGTATTCCATTTTATTATTGGGTACATCAGGATTAATGATAATGTTTTAATGTAAATAAGTAGAAAAATGAATCAACCTAAAGTAAGTAAAAGTTCAATCTTTGCTATTTTGGCAGGAGTAATCGTAGTACTGTTAGTCTGCATGGCAGGTTCACTCTTTGAAGATGCTGATAAGTCTAAGAACTATGTTTGTCAGATGCCTATGTCTGGTAAATACGTTGTATGGACAGATGGTGGTCTTCAGTGGCAAGGCTTTGGTAACAAGCACGAGTACTTCAAAACTTCTCAGATAGAGTTCGTTGACTGGAAAGAAGTCAGTGAAGGTAATTATATTGCATCTGGTGAGAACCCAGCAGCTTCACTTACCTTTAATGATAAGGGTAAGGGATTTATTATTGGTTCTTTCCGAGTTGTTATGCCGAACGATGATACCAATATGAAGAAAATTCAGCAGGACTTCGGTTCAGAGAAGGCATTGATAGCAAACTTAATTAAACCTACTCTATACAAGGTTGTAACATCTTGTGGTCCTCTGATGTCATCATTGGAATCTGTATCTGAAACAAGAACTGACCTTATTGCTTACATCACTGACCAGCTTAATAACGGAGTATACAAAACTGTTGTAGTTCGTGACTCTGTTACTAATGAAATTACTGGTGAGAAGGAATTGAGAGCTAAGGCACAGATTGTTGCTGATGCTAACTCTCCAAGTGGTTATAAACGTCAAGAAACATCACCGTTCAGTCAGTATGGTATTACCTGTGGATTGGTATCCATTTTGGATATTAAATATGATGGAGCTACCCAATCTCAGATTGATGCCCAAAAGCAAGCTAACTTAGCCGTAATAACTTCTAAGACTAAATCTTTGGAAGCAATTCAAAGAACTGTTCAGATTACTGAAGAGGGTAGAGCAGCAGCTGAGAGAGCTAAATGGGAACAAGAGAAAGAGAAGGCTGTAGCAGTTACTAAGGCTCAGCAAGAGTTTGAAGTAGCTGAACTAGAAGCTAAGAAAGCAAAGCAAGTTGCTTTGAAGGTTCAAGCTGAAGGTGAAGCTAAGGCAGCAGCTAATAGAGCATTAGTATCAGCAGGTTTAACTCCAGCTGAAAGAGCTGAGTGGGATTATAAGACAGCTGTAGGAGTTGCACAAGCTCTAGCAGAATCTAAAGTGTCTTGGGTTCCATCTGTGATGTTTGGAGGAGGCAGTTCAAGTAATTCAGCTATGGATGCTGTAGGCTTGAAGATGTTACTGGATATTACTAAGTCTTTGGAAAAGACAAGTAAATAAAAACATAAATACGCAATGAGGAGGGCAGGTGTGTAGAGTTCTACAACATACTGAGGGTTTGGAGTCTGAGACGGTAAGAACAAACTGGGTAAAGACTAAGTAATTGCGTATTTACGGACCTATAGCTCAGCCAGGTCAGAGCAACTGACTCATAATCAGGAGGTCGGGGGTTCAAAGCCCTCTAGGTCCACTTCTTTAAAAACTATCGCTTATGAAACATTTATTACTAATACTAATGTTTATTCCTTTAGCTTTATATGGTCAACATAATGTTACGGCAACGTATTATCATGCAGGACCAAAACATGGTTTATCATGGATTACGGCTAGTGGAAATAGAATTAGTGTTAAGAAACTAAATGCTGGTAAGTTAAGATGGGTGGCGCTATCACATAACTTATTAAAGCATTATGATTATGGAGATACTATTATAGTAGTATCTAATAACCCTAAGCTTAGAGGTAAATGGGTAGTAATGGACAAGATGCACAAGAGACACTATAATAAGATAGATTTCTTGACTCCATCTGGAAAGAATTTAGGAATGTTAAAACCAACTAAAGTAAAGATAAAGAAGAAAGAATAGCAATGGGGTAGTGGCGGAATGGTAGACGCGCTGGTCTTAGGAACCAGTGTCTTCGGGCGTGAGAGTTCGAGTCTCTCCTACCCTACAAACTTTTAAACAACAGGAAGTATGAAAGAGATTAAAGAATTTATTCAGGAACTATGTGATTGTGCTAAGCCAAGTGCTAATGGTAGTGTGGTCGCATTAGAAGATGCTACTAGAATTGTAGTACATGCGTTTGCTGCTGGTATGAATTTTCAAGACCATGAGATTAAACGCAAACATAAGTTTAGACACTTTGAAAAAGAAGACATTGACAAGGTAGCTGACTTTAAATTCATTCCAAATCCAGCTAATGGTGGCGATGACGATTACATCGTCGCTGATATGGTGTTTAAGGAATATACATATGGAGAATCAGGTGAAGAACCATTCTGTGATGTTAATGCCTTGAACAGGGACTTTGGAGATTTAAGACTGAAAGAACTTATAAATGGTAAATACAGATGAGAAGTATATTGATTTTGTTTGTATTAGTGCTCACTTCATGTACTAGAGTAGAGCCTAAAATGACAGTTATTTCTAATAAAGAGAAATTTGTCATTGAGAACTTTGCTAAGAGTGTTACAGCTGCTGAGTTCACCTATAAGGGACATAGTTATATATGGTTCCATAACAATAATGGTGGATGGGATGGTAACGATGGTATAGTACACAACCCAGACTGTAAGTGTAATAAGAAAATAAAATCCACCACTCAATACTAGTATGAGGTGAGAAAATAACCTAGAAGCTGTTGATGCTCATCAGACGTGATGGGCTATAGTTACAGTTGCGATTAAAAATTGATAGCTTACTAGTCCTATCAGGCGGATTATATAGAACGTAGTTAAATGCTACGTTCTTTAAGGCGACATAGCTCATTTTGGTTAGAGCGTGGGAGTCATAACCCCAAGGTGGTTGGTTCGAATCCAACTGTCGCCACACATCTTAATTTTATATGTATGAGTGACAAAGGCTTATTATTTAAGAAAAGGAAGAATAATCATGGAAGTCATCATAAATGCAGTAAAGGAAGTGGTTTTCCTAGACATAGTATGAACCACTATCCGAATGAAGCTGAGATATTCTAAACCATCTGTAGGGCGTCTTTATTGTGAATGGGGTCCAAATCGTGGTTATCTAAGAACAAACAGAATAACTGGTTTTATTAATAAGTTCATAGGAAAACCTTATAATGATTTGGTTAAAGCATTCTACGCTCTTATTAAAGACCTAAGAGATAGCCATAAAGAGGTAGGACTTAGTGACCTTGAATGGCACTTCGAATAGTTTAGATATAGAAGATGGAGAGGTGATTATTATGTTGATGATGATGGATTAGTTCAAATAGTCCACCCAGAATCGGTGAGAAAGCAAACTAGTCATATTAATAAGCAACAAGTAGCATACAATAAGAAGGTTAAGATTCCAGACTTTGGTAGAGTGTCTCTTCCAAGAACTCCTAGCAGAGAAACTAATAACAGGTATTGTCTTCCAGAATATGGCAGTGTAAGTTATGAGAAACCTCAATATGATGCTCCTAGATTCTTAGGCAATTACTGGTGTGATATGGATGGTAAGATGCTATTCTTACCTGTATATCATGTTCCAGGTACTAATATGTATGCTAAGTATTGGACTGATACACATAACATTCGTAAGCCTAAAGAGTATAAAGAGGGTTATTACTACAGTAGCTACCCACAGAGATGGGATAGGAAAGGGTATTGTGATAGATTCAGTGATATGTTTAGACCTGGAGATTCTGCATTTAAGTGGGCGCAAGGTGTAGAAAATGGGTGGGTTGTTCCAATCATCCCATTTAGCAAGAGGTCTGAGTGGTATGGTCTTAGATATGCTATGTATAAAAGAATGTATCACAGCAAACTAGTACTAATGCCAAATACTAAGGAACTGACTAGTGTGAGAGAATTAGTTCAGAGATGCAGGGAACACCTATCTCAATGCGAAGACCCTGAAAACTGGTGGTATGGTAAGGCTGAAAGATGTCAGAAAGAACTTGACGAAGCCTTAGAGAAACTTAGGAAGACACCTAACATGGCTTACTTTGAAGTGGGATATGGTCAGCTGTATCCTATGGTCAAAAGATACGATTATGAAAAAGCATTAAGAATCTATGAGCAGGAGCAGAAAGAAACCAGTATGGAAGGACAAGAGTAACCATGTTTGGTACAACAGAATTGTCCGCAGAGTGCAGAGAATGCAAGTTAAGCAGATAGCAAGTCTTAATGATATTTTAGAATACGAAATCTCACAACCTAATGAATTAATAAATGATTGGGATGTCTGTGATTGGAAGTTTGATTATAGAAATCCACGATGGAGAGATAATCATACTCCAGAAGAGTTAAAGAGGTTTTGTTGTAAATAATATATTCCCAATCTTAGTCAAAGGAATTGAAATATTAGGCTAGGCGATGACAACTAAAGTAGAGTTGAGCGTATGTAATAAGACGTGTTCCGAAGTACAAGGAATGGGGTGGGCGCAGAATACCTCTTTAGACTATCTTGTATAGTCAATCACTGCTTCATGGCTCGATGGCGAAATTGGTAGACGCCCCAGATTTAAGCTCTGGTGTCCAGAAATGGGCGTGTGGGTTCGAATCCCACTCGGGCTACACCCTTGAATTTACTCTTAATCCTTAAATATAACTGATATGAATATCTTTGGTAACACTGCAGCAGGATTTAGTAAGGAAGTAGACAACGCAATGTCTACATTTAAGAGTACTATTACGAAGCTTAAAGCTACAGCTGAGAAAGCAGTAGCAACTAAAGCTGAGAAGCAAGATGAAATTAAGAAGCTGGAATCTGAATGTTCAGCTCTTGATGGAGTATCTACTAAGGCTAATAACTTGGCTGCCAAGTTGGAAGCATTGTTTGAATAATCATGAAAGTTGAGAATATAATTGACCACCCAATAGACTTCACCACCATTGAGGGATGTAAATCTTTCTCAGAATGGGTTAATGGAGATATATCTAATGCCTTCTACTTAGGTTTTCTAAGAGAAGAATTTAGTGAATACGTCCCCAAGATGAATGAATGTGAAGAGGGTATTCAATTCCTAAAGAGTATGGCTACAGCGAATACTAACGCTAAGAAATACTTGAAGGAACTCGCTAGATTGATGGGGCCTTACTTGCAAAGTAGAGAAGGATTTGTAATCCTGGATATGATTAACGATGTACTAGGGAGAGTATCCTTAGAGAAGGAAGATGATATTTATGGAGTTGCCTTTGTATTAGGTATTTACACTGATTATCTATTCACTACGCAGGCTGAGGCATGAGTACATATAGAGTATATACTGATGGAGCATATTCAAGTGCTCGTAATCAGGGAGGTATAGGCTTTGTTATTCTTAAGGATGATAAGGAAGTAGCCAGATATTCTAAAATGTACAAGAACAGTACAAACCAAAGAATGGAACAGATGGCAGCAATAGTTGCCCTTGAATCTATTAGCACACCTTCAGAAGTTACCATAATTTCTGATTCTCAGTATGTGGTCTGTACATATACTAAGAATTGGAAGAGAAAGGCGAATCTGGACTTGTGGAAGAGATTTGATGCAGCAATCGCATTCCATACTAAGGTTGAGTTTGAGTGGACGAAAGGACACGCAGACGACCAATATAATAAGATTTGTGATAAGCTGGCGCAAGAAGCTAGTAAGACTATAGAGATTACTAATTAATGAATTTGTAAATTCTTCTATATGAAATACAAGAAAATGGTAGCTAACTTAGAAGCAGCTAAAAGATGGTGGGATGCTCAACCTGAATCATTCAAGAAGGCAACTACACGTCCTGGTTCTGTTAAATGCAAATCTGTTAATAGAGGTAAATAACCACTTCGAGTTTAAGGTTAAGTAGGACTTGCGCATACTTACATATCGTAGGTATTAAAACCTTTCTACATTATGTAGATAAACCTATCACGGAGAGGACGGTGGTGACTCTCCATTTGACCCTATAGCTTAGTTGGTAGAGCTGCGGACTCTTAATCCGTAGACCAGGGTTCGAGTCCCTGTGGGGTCACAAAAGTAAAGTTGAAGTAATAAAAAGAAGAAGTAATCCATGTATGCCACTTGCTCGTGAGAGTAGGTGGCATTTTTTATGTCCCCATAGTTCAATGGACAGAACGAGAGTTTCCTAAACTTTAAATGAAGGTTCGATTCCTTCTGGGGATACTAATTTAACGTATTAAAGATTATGAAAGTACATGATACTCTTAGCTGTTAGTAGGAAAACGAAAGTCGGCTAGTGCATACATTAAGTCACTGTGCACATACGTTCAATGTCAATAATCGCCCTTAGAGCATTTGGTGTAACAGCACACCTTCTATTCTTTAGTCTTATAGTTTAATGGATAAAACGCTAGCCTACGAAGCTTGAGTTCCCAGTTCGATTCTGGGTAAGACTACAATACAAGAAATCTAAATTCTTATGAATAAGTTAGTAAAGCTTAGGGATAAGTGGTTTCCCAAGCCTAAGCCACTAAGTGCCTTAGATGCTTATACAATCACTAAATATGGATTAAAACTTGATAGAGATACCTTACATAAGAAGTGTATAGAAGAAATAGCTAGCTTAATGCAAGCTAAATCTGCTAGAAACGAATATAGTTTGGTATTCGACCTGGACGAGAACATTCCTGAATTAGGAGAGTACTTAGCTGAGTATTATACTAATTTAGGATTTAATTGTTTTGTCTTGGACAGCTCAGTAGATGAGAGAATTGAAACTCCTCAACTCTATCTTAGCTGGAAACGAAAGGGCGTATAATCGTCCGAGTTTGGAGAACTAATTCTTCAATTAACTTTAATAACTTAATTACATTATGGCAATTAGTTTGCAAAAAGGTGGACGCGTTGACCTTTCTAAGGAGTCCACAGCTAGTGTGTTTAGAATTGGTTTGGGCTGGGACGCAGCACAACCTGGTAAAGAATTTGACTTGGATGCTATGGCATTGATGTTGAAAGCTGATGGTAAAGTCCTCAGTGATAACAACATGGTGTTCTATGGTAACTTGGAAGACCCTTCTAAGTCTGTAAAGCATTCTGGTGATAACAGAACTGGTGCTGGTGACGGTGATGATGAAACTATCACTATCGACACTACTAAGGTTCCTGCCGAGGTGCAAGAAGTTGTTATCTTAGTAAACATTCACGATGCTAAGAACCGTCAGCAGAACTTCGGTATGGTTCACAATGCTAAGGTGAACCTGTATGAAGGTGCAGAAGGCAACAACATCCTTGCTAAGTATGACTTGGAAGAAGATGCTTCTATGGATAGAGCATTGGTATTCTGCAGATTATATCGTAAGGATGGTAGCTGGAAATTCCAGGCTGTGAATGAAGGTAAAGGTAACTATCAGTCAGTGCTGTTGTGTGACATTCTGGCTGGTTACGGTATTGATGCTGGTCCAAAGGATTTATAAGCTATGATAAATCTATCTAAGGGTGGCAGAGTCAATCTGTCAAAGGACGATAACGGTAATAAGTTATCTAAAGTATTCTTTGGAGCAAACTGGGGAGCTATCAAATCTGGTGGTTTCTTAGGTTTTGGTGGAGGCACTGAGGCTGTAGACCTTGATGCTTCTGTAGTTCTTATGGATGCTAACAAGCGTAAGCTTGAAACTGTTTACTTTGGTCATAAAGACTCAAGTGACAGAGCTATCCATCACTCTGGTGATGATTTGGTAGGTGATACTGACGGAGACGACGGAATGGATAATGAAACTATCTCAGTAGAACTGGATAGAATCAGACCTGAAGTTGAGTATGTTGCTTTCATCCTCAATTCATATCGTCACCAAAGATTCGATAAGATTCCTTATATGGGATTACGAATCTATACAACAGCTGACGGGCGTCCTGTAACCCGTCCAAACTCTAATCCTAACGTATTAGCTAAGTATAACCTGGATAATGATAGTAAAGACCCTGATACAACATTCGTTGGTCGTGAAGCTATTATCTTAGGGTATGCTTATCGTAAGGATGGAGAGTGGAAGTTCAAGGCTCTTGGTAACACAGGCTCTTGGCAGTCTATAGGAGAAATCGAAAGGGTATTACCCAATTTTATTTAATTATTAAACACTTACAATTATGTGTAAAGAAAGTGTAAACGTGGAAGAACTTCGTAAAGAAGTTATGGCAGACGGAGTGGTAACAAAGGAAGAAGTGGAAATGCTGTGGGAGAAGAAAGACTCTCAAGAAGGTAACACCTCATCTGAATTTGATGCATTCTTTGCCGAAGCAGTAATGGCTTGGTTGTTAGCAGACGGTAAGATTGACGAAGAAGAGGCTCAGTTCCTGGTTGACAAAATCAACGAGGATGAGGACATCGACGACGCTGAATCTGAACTGTTGGAATCTATCAACGAGTGGGGTTCAGAAGAAGGACACGAGGTTCCGAGTATCCTTGTGGATGCTTTCCCCGACTACTTCGAAGACTAAAACACTTCTCACGGGTGGGCATAACTGTCCACCTTTTAATAATTAAATAACTTAAAGATGAATATAGAATTGTTAAAGGGCTTGACAGATGCTGAGGTTAATCATAGTAGAGAATGTCACGGCTCTAATATACTAACCCCACCTAAGAGAGACCCTTGGTATGTACTTTTCTTTGAGAAGTTCAAAGACCCCTTAATTCAAATATTGAGTGTTGCTGCAGTTATTGCATTAATACTAGGGGTTATTAAATCAGAATATCTTGAACCCATAGGAATTATAGCTGCTATACTATTAGCGGTAACTATCGGTTTTATAAATGAGTATAGTGCATCTAAGAAATTTGATGTGCTGACTACAAGTTCTGATGATACACTTGTCAAAGTAAGGCGAAATGGTATAGTAACTCAAGTAGCTCGTAAAGACCTAGTTGTTGATGATGTAGTATTGCTAGCAGCTGGTGAAGAAATTCCTGCTGATGTAACAGCTTATGAATCTCACAATCTAAAGGTCAATGAGTCTGTATTAACTGGAGAATCTAAGGCTGTTACTAAACAACCTAAAGAGGAAGGTGAATTAAATGCTACTTATCCCTCATGGCTATTGCTGAAAGGTACTATCATTGAAGAAGGTACTGTAACAGGTATAGTCAATGCTGTAGGTGATAATACTGCATTCGGACAAACAGCTCGTAAAGCTGCTGAGATTACTGATACAGAGACTCCACTAAACAAGCAGCTAAATGGTCTTGCTGACCTTATCAATAAGATTGCATTTGGTGCTGCTGGTTTCCTTATTCTTGCCTTATTGGTGAGATACTTCTTTATAGAACAAGCCTATGTAGGACAAGATTGGATGCAGATTACTAACGATTTGTTATCCTTCTTAATGATTGCAGTTGCATTAATTGTAGTTGCAGTACCAGAAGGATTACCTATGGCAGTTACTTTAGCATTAGCATATTCCATGAAGAGAATGTCTAAGGCTAATAACTTAGTTCGTAAGATGCACGCTTGTGAAACTCTAGGAGCAACTACTCTTATTCTCACCGATAAAACGGGTACTCTAACAGAGAATAAGATGAAGGTTGTAAATGAGGTAATGCCTAATAGGGCATATATCACTATCAATACCTTAGCAAATTCTACAGCATATGTAGATGGAGATAAGACTATTGGTAATCCTACAGAAGGTGCTATAATTAAGCATATGGATGCTGGGGACTTACTTGATGATATAAGGAGAGATAATACTCCTGTGTTCAGAATGGACTTCTCAAGTAAGACTAAGTTTATGATGTCCATTACTAAACAAGGTGATGCCTTTATATCCTTAGTAAAGGGTGCTCCTGAAGTAGTCAGAGGTATGTGTAATGCTACTGACATTGAAGGAGAAGTAGAAGAGCAGAACAAAGGTAGACGAGTTATAGGCTTTGCTTATAAAGAATCTATGACTTTGGAAGATGCTCAGAAACTGAATGGCTTCACCTATAACGGATTCATGGCTATTGAAGACCCAATCCGTAAAGACGTTCCTGATGCAGTTAAAGCTGCTAAGGAAGCAGGTATCAAGGTTAAAATCATTACTGGTGATAATCCAGCCACAGCATCTGAAATTGCTAGGCAGGCTGGGATTAGCGATAACCCTCAATCTATGGCAGGTATTGACATTAGAAACAAAACCAACCCATATGATTCAGTAACTGGTATAGCAAGTATAGATGTATTTGCTAGAACTAAACCTGAAGATAAGCAAACCTTAGTAAAGGAATTTCAGGCTTTAGGAGAGGTAGTTGCTATGACTGGTGATGGAACTAATGATGCTCCAGCCCTAAACCATGCCGAAGTAGGTATAGCCATGAATAATGGTACTGATGTAGCTAAAGAAGCTGCTGATATTATCCTACTCGACAATTCATTCCCATCCATCATCTTAGGAGTGAAGTGGGGAAGAAGTCTGTATAAGAACATACAGCACTTCATTCTATTCCAATTGACCATTAACGTAGTAGCTATTCTTATAGCTTGTATTGGTCCGTTTATTGGAGTAGACCTACCCTTCACTGTTACTCAGATGTTATGGGTTAATTTAATCATGGATACATTCGCTGCATTAGCTTTGGCAACTGAACCAGCCAACGATGCAGTTATGAAGGACAAACCAAGAAGTCCTAAAGCATTCATTATCACTAAACAAATGTGGTATGAAATCTTTGGAGTTGGTATTATATTCTTCATATTCTTAGTCACTTTACTCTATACTAAAGCAGTATCTCTAACAGAGTTCTTTACGATATTCGTATTGTTACAATGGTGGAATCTGTTTAATGCAAGAGTGTTCGGACAAAGGAGAAGTATCTTTGATGGCTTACTAAAGAATCCAGCATTTGCTGGCATAGCTTTAGTTATTCTCGTTGGTCAATTCTTAATCGTTCAATATGGTGGTGCTATGTTTAGAACTGAACCTCTCTCTATGGAGACTTGGGGTTTGATTTTAGCTGGTACTTCTATAGTTACGGTTGTTAGAGAATTGTTCTATCAAATAAGCAAAATTTTCAAATAGTATGGAATATTGGGTATTATACTTATGTAGTATTGCTGACTCTGTTCATACATTGTTAATGGTTCTTTCAATTGTTGGTTTAATTGTATCAGTTATCTTATTCTTTATGTCAGTATGTAGTTCTCAGTGCGATGTGTGAGGAACGAGAACTTGTGTGGCTAAAGGTGTAAAGAAATCTGGTGTAAAGAGGAAACACTTCGTAATACCTACTGCTATAGCAGCGGTGTTGTGTGTACTTACTCCCTCAACAAACCAATGCTATGCCATCTTTGGCGTAGGTGCAACTTTACATTATGTAAACCATAGTGAAGAAGTGCAAAGAATCCCTGACAATGCAATGAAAGCAGTAAATCGCTACTTGGAGTCTCTGGCTCCCAATGACTCCATACAATAGTACTAGGGGTCAATGCTGTCTACATATGTAGATGGGTTGACCCTTATTTTTTGTAGATACGTGGTAATGTAACTGAAAAGTCAATAAGTGAAAGGACTAAGTAAAGTTAAGGCATGGCTAACTAAGAAGGAATTTACTCAAGTAGAACAGGTTGGAGACACAAATTCAGAATATTTTCAGTTGACTGGATTTCCAATTACAGTTAGACTGGGTGACCATCTTGGCAGGCAAAATACTATCTCTGATAAGTATATCAATGTTTTACCAGGTAACGATTGTGATTCATACGTACTAGTAATAGATAAGACTACTAAAGTTGTTAAGTATAAAGAGTTGTTAAAGGTTTTAGAGAGCTTTATTTCCCTTTATTCAATCCTTCCAGACCACCTCAAATTTAGAGTGGAAATGAAAAAGGAATTTCAACAAAAGGAGTCAAGTCTAAATTCTGAGATTAATAACCTGAAGGCTTCCATAGTGGCACTTAAAGCTAAGATGAAAGATAAAATGAATAATTTTAGTCAGGCTATTAAGAAAGTGAACAATGACATTGTAGTCGAAATGAACAACTTGCAATGATTATACAGAATATTATAGACTCTTGGAAACACATTCCATATACTCTTAGACATTATGCTGCCTTCCTCAGAACTGAGAAGAAGTATATTGGCTATTATAAGTATAAGTTTCATGATTTAGATAAAGTTCTTATGTACATTCTTATCCCTTGGTTAGGCACTAAGAGAATCAAGAAGCAGTTATTGATTGGGAGTGTTGTCGGTTAACTAAACCTCAAGAACCTATGAGTGCAAGGGAGTATTTAGAGTACAAGAAGGGAACTCTTAGAGATGTACATTATGCCCATATGGACATGATAATGAAACAATTTAACCTGTAAAAATAGGTATGGTTATCGAGGAAGCTGATTTTAGAATGACATCTGGAGCGAGTGACCATTTCTGGGATTTAGAATTACTATACACAGTCAGACCTAAAGGTAAACCAGAGCGTCAAGAATTTAAGGATGCAGGGTTTGGTATGTCTTTAGAAACTTGTATTAGAAAGGTAGTTCATCACAGAATATCTAGCAAGCGAGATGTTGGTACTCTTAAAGAGTATGTACAAGATTATAAGGAAGAAGTAAAGAGATTGGAAGAGTTACTAAATTCTTCTTTAGTAGAGAAGATGGTAGCTGACTCTAAGCTAGCTAAATCTTTAAAATCATAATTATGGCTTCAATTAAGAAAGCTCCTAAGAAGGGCACAAGACGCGTACAGTCAGTAAAGACACTGGATTGTGGTAGGTGTGGTTTACCAACAACGCATACTCTATACGATGCAGAGAACAAAATCTACAAGTGTACTATTTGTGGTAGTGTAATCAAATTATAATGTGTAACTCTAATTCGTTTAGTAAAATGAAGAAAGAAGAGAAAAAGAAGGAAGAGGATAAAAGAGTTGATGTAAACAATGACGCAGAAATGGTTGCGTTAGGAATACGTAATCCATTTGTAACACCTCGTGACCCATCTGTGTGGACTAAGACTGAGAAAGAACGTAAGGCTTGGAAGAAGCAACGTCGTTTCCCAGCTCCTGACTCACGTTGGGCACCTCCTGCAAGAACATCACGATTCGTAGGTCGTCTTATTGTCAATGTCAAAGGATTGGATAAGACAACTTATCGTCATGACTGCCCAGAAACAGATATACCTTATCTGTTGAGTAAGTACAAGAGCGAACACAGCTCTATTGTGAGAGCATTCTGGAATGGTAAAGAAATCGACCCAGAACGTCTACTCAAACAAGCAGTATAAGCTGACTGAATATCCTAAGTTCCTATACGAAGTATCTCTATATAAGATATGGAAAGATAGAGCAGAGTGTGTAGGAAGTCAGTTCTATGCAGCTGATACACCTTTAACTATTAAGAAAGAAACTACTAGTAAAAAGGTGGAAGATTATAGGTTAGTTAAGTTTATTACTTGGCTATCGGCACCTCTAGATTACTTGATGCAAAACAACTTTAAATTAGTTACTGATGAGAGTACTAGACGCACAAGGAAATCCAGAACAAAAAGAGACTAAGCAAGGTGTTCAGACAGTGGATGCAATGCCTACTATGCAATATACAGAGAAGAACATTGATGAGAGTAGACGTAAGTGTACCTTGTCAAGTGTAATGGTTGAAATGCTAGTAAAGCAACTATCAGCTGAGCTGGCTAACCATAGTCTGTATAGAACCTTTGCTAATTACTTTGATGTAGAGGGATTACCCAAATTGGCTACCTACTGGCTCGGTAGGGCAGCTGAGGAATACCTTCACCATGAGTGGATTTATAAGTATTTAACTACTAATGATGCTCTGTTCCAATATCCACCAGTTCCAGCTATTAAGGTGAACATAACTGATAGGGTCATGCCTTTTGCTGCTACTGTTGATAGGGAGATTGAGACTACCATGAGCATTAATAAGATTGTAGACCAGGCTCAGAAAGAGGGTGATTGGGCTACATTCCAGTGGTTGAATGGGGAGGATGAAGAGGAAGGTAGACTTGTTAAAGAGCAAGTAGAAGAAGAGTCTGTTAGTAGGACTATTCTGGATATGGCTAGGGAAGAAGGCTCATGGTTGCGTAAGCAATCTACTATTCTGGCTTTCTATCGCAATCCCGATAGCTTACAGCCATCTCGTAAAGCATAAGATTACTTAGAACTACAAAGATTAGCCTAAAGAATTATCTTATAATTTACATTTAATATGAAAAAGGTAGAATATATCGTAGACAGTTTCAAAGACTTTACTGGTGTAGAACGTCAATTCGTAATGGCTGCTGTTAGCCTACATGGTGAACCAGACATTTACATCGAGGAAGATGGAGATATTATTGATAACGACGAGAAGGTGTTGTCTATCGGTGTGTCTGTATGCCGTCCTGACGATGAGTTCAATGAAACTCTTGGTAAGACCATTGCTGAGGGCAAAGCTACGAAATATCGTAATCACGCGCTATATGCCGTTGATGCTGGGCTGATTAATGAAACAATGGTTAAGGCATTGCTTCAACAAGAAGCTGAGTATTTCAAAGTAAATCCAGGTCGTTATTTGGCTGGATATGACAGAGATGCTGAGAAGTATCACAGAAGCACAAGAATTGAGAGTTATATTGACACTCTCAGTGGAGAAGCCGAAACTACATTCAAATACCTTACAGAAGCATCTGATGAGGAAATGGAGAAGATGGCTGAAGCAGTAAACTACGTACTTGGTGAGTAAAAAGTTACTGTGGCTAGTAATTCTATGCCTTATAGGAGTATTAGCTTGGACGTGGTTGACTCCAACTAAGGAACCTATACCTAACTATGAAGAGTTGGTTAATCATATTGACTCTTTAAATAGTGAAATAAGTTTGCTCGAACTTGAGAGGGATTCTTTACATAATGTAATAGATTCCTCTAAAGTTAAGGTTGATGTAATTGAACATTGGTATGAAAAAGAGCTTACTGATATTACTAATCAGTCTATTGCCGACGATGTGGTGTTCTTCACAGAATATCTATCCGAAGTTGGTAAATGATTCATTAGTAGTAATTACGCCTCAACAGTTAAAGGCAACCAATCTAATATTCTTGGAACATAAGAAGTTAAAACTGGAAATTCCAGAGCTTAAGAAGCAATTAACATCTTATGAAAGTTTGATTAACTCTTATGAAAAGACTGACTCTGTAAGGAATGCACAGGTTAAAAGACTTATGCTTCATGCACAAGCTTCTGAGCAAGTAATGCAGAATCAACTTAGAGAGATTAATAAACTTGAATCCAAGAAGAAACTCTATAGGGGTTTAACGATTGGTGGATTTACTGTTAGTGCAGTCCTTCTAATAACACTACTACTGAAGTGAAGTAGGAGCAATGGTTTTATTGTTCATAGTTGTTATCCCAGACCTTCTGCTGGTGATACTGAATGTAATAGTGAACTTAGATTGGATAGCAAACAAGATTGTTAAACTGTTAAAAAGACAAGTATGAATTTCACAGACATTTTTAAAGGTAAGAACCTCATAGCTTTGATAGCTGCTGTCGTTGTGTGTGTTCTATTGTCAGCATTCGGAGTACCAAAGATAGCTGTATATGTGTTTATGTTCGCTCTGGGATGCAACAATAAGAACTTTGCACAATGGGTGGAGGACAAAATCATAATTCCATTTAAGAGGTTAGTATAATCGTATTATCTGGTAATAGCTAAAGAGTCTGCTAGTTCATACTTAGACTCAGGTATTCAATGGCAAAGCAACTAAGTAGTTCCTTCGATAAAGACAAGGATGGAGTTAGATATCAGCATCCAGAGCGTACGTGCAAGGAGTGTGCTAAATACCCCTGTTTCGGAGGTCAAGAGGACAAAACTTGTGATTATGCCAAATACGGTTGTAGGAAATACAAAGATAAGGAAGATTAATTATAAATTCTTATCATTATGATAGAATATAACATCTACTCTGGACGTAGGGGAAGGATAGATTATCAGGAAACTGGTAACTTTGAATCCTTATTGGAAGCTGAACTCTATGCTCAGGAAATCTCTGAAATGGATGCCAAGGAATATGGTTATCCAATTGAGGAGTGTGAATGGTTGGCTGTAGAGACTGCTACTGATAACATTCCTTACGACGAACGAGTAGGAGTAATGTATCTGTAAATGGAAACAATCCATGCCAAGTTGATAACCTTACGAGAAGATGTGGGTGGTTATATAATCTATGTCTTCCAAAATTTAGCTAATGGGACTTATGAAATGATTACTCGATTACCTAGGTGGGAATCTCCAGTTCTCAAGATAGGTGATGTGGGGTTTTTAAAGTACAATGAAGTAATAGCTGGTGAGGATACTTGGTATGACTCTTTAACAGGTCAGAAAGTACCTTACCGCTTTACTGGAGTTTATTTTATGGACTTTGTTTATGAGAAACCAGCGGAATCAGATTTAATATTGTAAATAGATAGATGAACGAATAAAGAGATTATTTTATATGATAAAGACATAATATAGAATAACAATATGATGAAGGAAAAATTGGCTGCCGCTATTGCTAAGAAGAATAATGACATTAACACTTTCGTATGGAAAGGTCGCAAGGTCGAAGTAAATGGACAACTCGTACAAGAGGAAAAGAAACTTGTTGATTGTTCAGACAAAGAACTAAGAACGTTCTATAATCACTGCGAATCTATGCTGTATAATGACAGCAAAGAATATCCAGGTCGATATGTTCTGTTGGACATTATCAAAGACCAGAGAGAAAGATGTAACACTGAGTTATTCCTTCGTTGGTTAGAGCAAGATAGAGGTGTTCCAAGATTTACATTCCTGCCTTCTCTGAGAGTGTTCCTTGATAATAACAAAGGTATTGATACCAAGGAAACATTCATCTCTGAGGCTTTGGTTGGGGACTGTCCTGTGGAGTTCGCGAGACTTCCTATTGAATTAGTCCTCGAAGGCTGTCTTGATAAGTTGGGCAAATTTAACAAGCAGCACATTACATTAACATTTATCTTAAAACAAGGTCTATGGTTTACGCAGCAGGAATCCAAAGACTTGACTGAGAAGACGGCTAACGGTGAGTATCGTGAGAAAGCTGAGGTAGCCAGAGAGCGTCTCGGTCTTAATCCTACTGCAAACCTGTATATGACACCGAAAGGATTATCATTCACTCAATTACGTGCAATGGTAAACCTTAAGAGTAAGAAGTACTCTGAACTTACTACTGCTCAACTGGAAACATTGAGGAATAGAATCTTATTCTCTTTGGAGGATGAGGTTAAGTTCCATATCAACCAGTGGGAGACCCGCAAGAACCAAATTAAAATGGTTTGTGATGCTAAAGGATATACTCTTTAACATCTATACCCATCTATATTGGTTCTACATATATACTCCTGAGTTTTACTCACTCATTATAGGAGTTTTGTTTACATAACTATCAATAGAATTAGAGAGTAAATTCAAGGGTAAAATTGATAGTATATGGCAGACTTGTTTGGAAATCTAAGTAGAACGGAACGCCAGGAACAAGGTGTTCAACGATGGGTAGATAACAAGTTGTGTGGGACCTTGAATTGGGCTACTGGAGTAGGTAAAACTAGAGGCGGACTAATGGCTATAAGTAGATTTCTTAAGAAGAATCCAACTAAGTCTGTTATTATAGTTGTCCCAAGTGAACCTATTCAAAGACAATGGAATCAGGAACTAATTGATTGGAACTTATTCCAACAGTGCTCAGTTAAGACCATGAATGATACATCAGTTAATAAGTATAGTTGTACTTTACTAGTAATTGATGAAATTCATAAAGTGGGAGCACCTACACTGCTGAACATATTTAAAAACGTCCAATATACAATAATCTTAGGGTTAACTGCGACCTTTGAGAGATTGGATGGTAAAGATGAAATTATAAGTAAGAAGTGTCCTATTGTGGATACCATTTCTGTAGAAGAAGCCATAGAAAATAAGTGGCTTGCCGATTATCGAGAATATGAGGTACTTATTGAGCCAGAAGATATTGATGTCTATAAAGAGGTCAATAAAGAGTTCTATGAACATTTCTCCTACTTTAACTATGACTTTAATCTAGCCATGAAGTGTGCAACTGATTGGAAGAGGAGGTCAGAGTTAGCTAAAGAGAGATGTAGAGAAGACCAGAGTGAAGACTTTAAGACTGTTAATAAACAGATTTTAGTTCATGCTATGGGATTCAGTAGAACCTTACAGGCTCGTAAGAAATACATATATAATCATCCTAAGAAAATTGAACTTACTAACTTAATCTTGGAGAACAGACAGGACAAGAAGTGTATAACTTTTAGTGCTACTGTAGCTATGGCTGAAAAGATTAAGTATGGTGCCGTGTATTCTGGTAAAGATTCTGTCAAGAAAGGCAGGATGAATTTACAAGAGTTTGTACAGCAGGATGGTGGTGTACTAAACACTGTTATGAAACTGAATGAGGGATTTAATTGTCCCGACATCAGTGTGTCAGTTATATTAGGCTTCAATAGTAGTTCTACTACTAAGAAACAGAGAGTTGGTCGAGTTATCCGTCAAAAGGAGGGCAAGGTTGCTGAAGTATTCACCTTAGTCCTTAAAGGGACTGTAGAGGAGGAATGGTTTAGGAAGTCTACCAGTACTGGAAGATATATACCTATCAGTGAGGAAAATCTCATAGATGTTCTTCAAGGAAGACCATTTAATCCTAAGAAGAAAAAGCAAACTAAAATGATGTTTAGATTCTAATGTTCAATGTAACCTATTATGAACAGTCTGACAATGTGGTTGAAGTTAAAGTCGATGCTATACAATTCCTACATCTATTGGAACTGTGTGCAGCTGGCAGATACATCAGAGCAATAACAGCAGACTTTCAAGGTAAGAGCATAGACTGCAATAAGCTATTACGTAGCTTAAAGTTTGTGTAGATTCATTTGGTAATTTAAGAGATTTTTAGTATCTTTGTACTCTTAACACGTTAATAAGATGACAACAGAGAGAATGTTAGAACTCCTTATTCTTAATAAATTCATGGACAGGTATAACGATATGTCTCCGAAAGTCAAGGGACTTACTGAGAAGATGATTTCTATACCACAAGTGGAGGAAAGGCGATATATGCTAGAGAAGGAGTTCTTAGACCCGTATGTAATTGACAACGCTGAGAAATCAGAATAAACAACTTTACAGTTAGTAGATTGTTTAGTTATTGGCTAACAATTTATTTAATTGGAAAAACTAAGTTTAACAGTAGACAATCAGTTAGTAATGATGGAGAAGTATAGACTAACAGCAGAAGAGGTCTTACTAATTGATTTATTATTTCTAGCTAGCATAGAAGAAGGGCATAAAGAATATCTAGTTAAGTATTTTACTATGCCTGTAACTAGAACCAATCTTAGAGATTTATTATTAAGTCTCCAGGCTAAGGGAATCATTACTAAACAGTATAAGGTTCCTGATAAGGGTCAGAAGTTCGACCCTGAATGTGTTATATTCAACCAAAACTTTCTTAATAACTATAGGAAGTTTAGTGGTGATTTAGGCGCAGAGTTCTTAATGACTTATCCCCACAATGGACTCATTAACGGAGTGGAAGTTCCGTTAAATAACTGGGCTAAGAAATTCAGCACAGAGGAAGAGTTTTATTATGCCTATGGTAAATCTATAGGCTGGAAGCAGGATAAGCATAACGAAGTATTAGAACTTATTAGATGGGCTAAGGATAACAATTGTAACCTCCTTAATATGAACATCGCAGACTTTATGATAAGTAAAATCTGGCAGAACATTGCAGAGCTTAAGAATGGAGATGGGACTATGAGGTTTGATACCATCAAGAGTATTTAATGGGTAGAATAACTAGGAATTTAAAGGAGTTAATTGATAGAGGTAGAAAGGGTGAAAACCATGCCTTATCAATGGGTCTTCCTAAACTAGAGAGATTTGTAGATGGTGTAGCACAAGAGACATATTATCTAATAGCTGGAGGTACTGGCTCAGGTAAGACTTCTTTTGCATTACATTCATTCATCTATAAGCCTATAATGGAGAATATCGACAATCCAGATTTTCATATTATATATTTCAGTTTAGAAATGACTGCCGAGCAATTGCTTGGCAAGATTTTGTCTATCTATATATATGAGACATTTGGTGTTGAATTGTCCTTTAAGGAACTACTTTCTAGAAGTAAGGATACCACTCTGTCCGATATGGACTATGAATTAGTATGTCAATCCTTAGAGATGCTTGATAAGATTGAATCTCACATGATAATATATGATAAACCTTTGAACAACCAGCGAATGGTAGACTTCCTTATGGAGTCTCTAAAGCAATTTGGTAAGTTCCAGGGTGATACATATACTCTGTTTAGACCCAATCACATCATATTGGTTATCTTAGACCATATTGGTTTAGCTAGACCATCTATTGGTAATTCTAAGAAAGATGAAATGGATGCTATGTCTTCTTCATTAGTTTCGTTTAGAAATAAATGTAAGATTAGTCCTGTAGTGGTAATGCAGGTGAATAGAGGTTCCTCCAATGTAGAGAGAAGGAAGTTGAACTTCCAAGAGCTTCAGTTGGACGATTTAAAAGGAACTGGTAACCCAGCAGAGGATGCCAATATAGTATTAGCATTGTTTTATCCGTTTAGAGAGAAGATGTCTTCGTATAGAGGATATGACATAAAACAAATTGGAGAGAACTTTAGAAGTGCAGTAGTATTAAAGAATAGATGGGGTGCAGCAGACATTGCTGTAGGTCTCGGATTCTATGGTAAGACTGGATTATTTAGGGAACTTCCAATTGCAACCAAGATTACAAACTATGACAAGTATTTAACCCCTGATTGGTTAATTACTGAGTCATTAGAGGATTCATGCCAAGAGATTACTCAAGAAGAACAACAAGATTCTAGTTCAAAAATGACTTTAGTTCTATAGTAAATGGCAGCAGAAACTATTGCGATTGTTGGTGAAAGTGGTACTGGTAAGAGTACTTGTTTAAGAAATTTAAACCCAGAAGAAACTTTCTTGATTTCTACTACTGGTAAGCCCTTACCTTTTAAAGGATATAAGAAGAAGTATAAGGAGATAAAGAAAGAAGGCTCTGAATGGGTTGGTAACTACTATGTTAGTTCTAAATATGACAAAATCATTAACATCTTGAAGATTGTTAATCTAAAGATGCCTCATATTAAGCAGGTTATCATTGATGACTGGCAGTATATGTTGAGTTATGAGTTTGTTGATAGAGCAACCGAAGTAGGTTATACTAAGTTTACTGAGTTAGCTCAGCACGCTATGGAAGTACTTAGGTATTCAGAATCTATGAGGGATGATTGCAAAATGATATTCCTTACTCACAGTGAGAATGTCGGTGATGTCGTGAATCCTAAATATTCAATCAAGACTATTGGTAAGTTATTGGCAGAGAAAGTAACTCTGGAAGGTCTGTTCACCTATGTATTCTTTACTAAGGTACAGGAAGGCGATTCTGGCAGGATGGAGTATAAGTTCCTTACTAATACTGACGGAGAGTGTGTAGCAAAGACTCCGATGGGTATGTTCGATGATTTGTTAATTGACAATGATTTGAACGAGATTATTAAGGTAATTAATGCTTATAACAACGACGAGGAATGATTATAAAAATGATGATTACCTTTGACTATAATCCTGATACTAAGGAGTGTGTACTTCTAAAGCAGGAGCAAGTTAAAGAGAAAGCTCAGAAGGCAAGCACTAAGGCTGAGGAAGCAGAGGATTCTGCTGAACCTCAGATTACCTTGGAGTCTAACAAATATGTCCTTAATAGGGCAGCTGCATCCTTAATGGGTGTAGAATGGGAGAATAGGTTGGATATTAAGTATCAGCCTATTGAGAAGGGTGGATTGATGTTCCCTATTATAGGAACTGATACAGCCTGGAAGACCAAGTCTGGTAACAAATTAACTAAGAGCCTTACAGTAAGTTGCAGAGGCAATGCAAACGACTTATTGTCCAAATATGGAGATACATTTACTGTAACTCCGTGGAAGGGACATGATGGTTTGTTCGTGTTAATTGGTAACAAGGACAGGTCCGAAGAAGAAATAAAAGATAATAATATTAAAATTAAAGAAGATGAAAACCCAGTGGAGGATTTACCATTGGACACAAGCCTAGATAATGATGAAGCATATGAGATTGACGACTTATCATTTGAAATTTAAATTTTAATATTATGGCAGGAATGACATTCAATCTAAATAACGTTAAAGGTACAGCAGTAGTAAGACTGAAAGCATGGGGTATCTATGATGTAGTGTTCAAAGGCATCGAATTGGCTAAGGGTACAAACAAAGAAGGTAACGAGTGGAAAGCAATGAAGATTAAGTTCTCTGGTGAGGAAGGAATCTTCGAACCTCTTATCTTCTGTCCTGGTGACGGTGGTAACGAGCGTGTAACTGGTGAAACTGGTGGTAAGAAGTGGGAGTTGCCTTCTGCTTTGGAACAACTTCAGTTCACTGTATCTCATGTAATGACAAATCTTGCTCCTGAAATGATGGAGAAGTTTGTTAAGGCTGTTTCTGGTCTTACATTACCTGACGATTTTGAAAAGTTGATTGAAATCATGAATAAGGCTCTGGCTAAGTCTGTAAACAAACAGACCAAGTTGAAGCTGATTGGTAACAGCAAAGGTTATGCATCTCTACCTAGCTTTGTTGGTATTAACAAGGAAGGTGATGCCTACATCAACAACAACTGGTTGGGCGATACTGTAGCATTCTCTGACTATGAAGTCAAGAAAATGAACGAACAGAAGAACGCTAAACCTACAGCTGTTAAAGATGATGTAGATGCTACTGACGATACAGCAGCAGGTAACGAAGACTTGGATTTTGAAGTATAATAAATAGTTAGTAACTTTGTGGTTCTAATACAAACCATATGAATTAATATGAAACTTGAATTTGAACCTACGATTACTAAGCAATATTTATTAGACAGAGCATCTCAAGAAACATATCTCGAATATTATTTAGGTATACCTGTTAAAAAAGGTCTATTTAAATCTCCTTTGAGAGCAGACAATAATCCCACCTGCTCCTTTTACAGGAACAAGAGTGGAGATATTGTTCTGAAGGACTTTAGTGGCGCATTTTATGGTAATTTTATCAGTGTGGTTATGTACAAATATGGACTAACCTATTATAAAGCATTGAGAATGATTGCCAATGACTTTGGTTACATTAAACATCCTAAACTTAAAAAGAATCCTAAACCTGTTACTATTAGTACAAATGAACTCAAAGAGTGTAAGGAGGCTAATATACAGGTAGAAATTCAAGAGTTCTCTAAAGAAGAACTTGAATGGTGGATGCAATTTGGTATTACAGAGAAGATTCTAAAGAAATTTAGGGTCTTCTCTTGTAAGACCGTATTTCTAAATGGCAATTTCTTTACAACATCTACTAAGAGTTGTCCAATATTTGGATATTATAGGGGTAAGAATGAGAACGAAACAGAATTGTGGAGAATCTACTTCCCTTTTAATAAGAAGCATGAATTGAGGTTTCTATCTAATTGGAAATCTTTCCTCTTACAGGGTGCTAAACAACTTCCTAAAGAAGATGATGTCTTAGTAATAACTAAGAGTCTAAAGGATGTAATGACATTGTATTCTCTCGGAATTACAGCTATTGCTCCAAATTCTGAGAATCTATTCCTAACTGAAAGTCAATTCTCTAAATTGAAGAGTAGATTTAAGAGGATTATTGTATTCTATGACAATGACTTAACTGGTCTTCATAACATGAATAAGATTAGAAAGTCATTTGATGTAGAATGTATGTGGATTCCTCGTAGTTATGGAGCCAAAGATATATCAGACTTTCATAAGATGTATGGACGAGAGAAAACTTTAGAATTAATAGAATATGCCAGAAGAAGTAGCAGAAAAACCTAAGAAGAAACGTAATGGCGCATATGCCAGACGTAAAGGAAACAATTATGAGTTGAAGATTATTAAGGAACTCACAGAACTAGGATATGCTGGACTAAAATCAGCTAGGTCAGAATCTAAGAACTTAGATAATGACAAGATTGATATAGCAGAAACTATAGACCACTTACCTTGTTATGTGCAGTGTAAATGTACCAAGAATACTCCTTCGATTTCAGAAATCATTAAATCGTGTCCTCGTAAGGATAGACCATTGGTGATAGTATGGAATAAACAAATTGACAAAGAGGTCAATATGGCTTCTGACGGACAGTATGTAATGATGTCCAAAGAATTCTTCTATGATTTAATAAGAAAGAATTAAAGCTATGAACATATTAGTAATACCAGTACAGTCTGTTAGTGATTTGATTACTAATAGCTCATCCGAGGTATTTATCTTGGAGACTGGAAAGACGTGTGAGGAAGTCAATACTATCCTCAACACATTTACCTCTGGGTTTAGATATCCAGAGGTTTTTTCGTTAAAGGACTTTCGTGAGTGGAGAAAGAAACTCCGCAGTGGTGAAATTGAGGATGATTGGAGTTATCCAGGTACTATCTTCAGTATAGCTAATGGATGGTTCAAAGACCCAGAAGATGAAGAAGACCTTCTTAATTTAAGAATGGACTTCTTATTCGACCCATTTGACACTATAGACTATGGGAAATAGCACATGGCTACAGTTCTAGCTATAAAGAACCTATTCATGCTGCTATGGTTATTAATGTGCAGGATAAGACTATACATAAAAGACAGGCTTATAAGTGTAGCGTGGCACGTAGGTAGACTACACTCACAGATGAGGATAAAAGAAAACTTAAAATTAAGCATAACATTCGATGACAACTTACCTACTCCCATGTTATGGGGATGGTCATTGCTGGATTGAGAAGGTGCGTGCAAGGAACTTCTCTGATGCTCAGCAGAAGTTTATTAATGCTTTTACAGAAGATTATGAGGATATTGATATTCCATCCGATTGGGAGGATTTAATCACTATTCTAAACACTCAAGCAGATATAGTAATTGGAGACATCTACGACATAGAAGAGTTTTGAATCACGAAGAGGCAACCCTCAATGGTAAAAATTATGAGGAGAAGGTATTTCCACTTATATGGGCAATTATGTTCCCTAACACTGTACTTGCAGAGTCCAACCCTTACCAGAATATGCACTGCCATTATGATTACTGGTGGCGCTGCCTAAATAAAGGTAGATGGAGAATATACAAGTTGGAAATCAAGTACAAAATAAAAGGTTGGGGAGTTTACGTCCTATGGGAACTTCTTAACGTAAATGGAGACATTGGTTGGGGCTTGGGAGAAGCAGACCTAATTATATTTGGTGCTGAAGATGGTGTATACGTGGTTAATAGGGCTAAGGTAACTGCTTATATATGCAAAAAGCTAGGTATACAGCCCAATATTAAATCTATAAGGGAGGCAGAGTCTTGTTTGTTCGAGAATTCTCCCATGTGGAAATTATGTCATAGAATATCTAGACCCAACGAGCGTACCATAAAAATACCATTTGAGGAGTTCATGACCTTCGTTTCTCCATTCTTCTTGAATCGATACAAAGAAAATGAGAATAGGTTTAGATATTGACGATTGTCTAGCAGACTTCTGGGGAGCATATTGTAAGTACTTCGATACAGACAATAACCCTAAAATGCTGGAAGACCACATTATAACACGTAATGTACAGCAGATTTTAAGTAAAGACAGAGATTTTTGGTTGAATCTTGAAGTTAAGAACAGACCTGACTTCATACCTGAATTGTATTGCACTAAACGTGTAAACAATAAGGCATGGACTAAGGAATGGTTAAGACGTAATGGATTCCCTGACAGACCAGTCTATCAAATGATGTATCAGCATGGAAACAAGGCTGATATGATTAAAGGTAGGGTGGATATTTTTATTGATGATTCACTATCTAATGTGTTAAAATGTCAAAAGTCTGGACTACCAGCATTGTTGTTCCATACAGAAAGGACAGCAGACTTTCCTATGTTTAAAGTATTCTCACTAAATAAGGAGGAGATAATTAACTCATATCTGTTTATGAAGAAATATGCATAGAAATGTAAAACTGATACCACTTCTTGACACTATACAACTCATTGAGATGAGTGACGAAGAATATTTTAGTGATAAATGGGCAGGATATATAAGCAACTCAAAACTTGCATTAATAAACCCAGCTCAAGACGGAAGTCCTCAAATTTATAAAGAAGGACTAAGCAAACATCCTAAATATTCTGACTCTCTTGTGTTTGGTTCAGCAGTCCATGAATTAGTGCTACAACCTAAAGAATTTGCAGTAGTTAATAATGTTGATAGACCCACTGCTAAGATGGGAGCTATGGCAGATGAGTTATACAAGACATTCCTTAGTAATAAGGGTGTTGTATCCGATAAGGATATTATAGCTGCATCAGATAAGATTGACTACTATAAAGGAAAAATGGATAGTATTAAGATTGAGAATGTTAAGGACAAATGCATTAACTATTGGTGGGACAGAAGGGATTGGGAGACTGAGCATAATAACTTAGGTACTGAGCCAATCTATCTAGACCCCAAGTCAAGAGAGAAGTTACAGCTTTGTTTAGCTTCTGTTGAGGCTAATAAAGAGGTACAAGATTTATTACATCCAAAGGGAGTGTTCGAGGAGCCTATCTCCATGAACGAAGCAGCTCTATTTATGGATGTGAAGGCTGAACATGAGGGTAAGGAAACAATCCTTAAACTTAAAGGTAAGCTAGATAATTTCACCATTGACACAGAAACCAATGAAGTAGTTCTTAATGACCTTAAGACTACTGGACACTGGTTGATTGACTTTGGTGATTCATTCAAGAAATACCATTATAATAGACAGATGGCAATGTACGCTTGGATGCTACGTTCTTACGTAGAGAAGCAATACAATATAAAGCCTTCTAGTCTGATGGCGAATATGCTATTAGTATGTACTGTTCCAGACTATAGAGCTGGAGTATTTAGAGTGACTAATAGTGAAATTCGTAAAGGTTTCTTAGAATTTAAAGATTTGCTACAAAGGGTGGCATATTGCGAACTATATGATTGAATCTTTTCTTATGGAAGCATGGGAACCATCTTACCAAGACCTTGAGAATTATTATAGAGAATATTATAGTTTAGGTAACTTAAATTGTGATATTGGGAGTAAATTTGCTCTTATATCCCTTATATGTTTCCTTACTAAGCAAGCAAGGATTAAAAATCCTGATGCAACTTGTTATCTCGTAATAATGAAGATTATTGATGGAGAAGAGTCACAACATGACTTAAAATTCATTAGAGGATTATCTGTTGTCTGTACAGACATGATGAAACACTGTAATGAGTTTCTAACATTCGATATGAAAACTTCTAAGGAAATGGTTAAGAAGATTAAGGAAATTCTACATACTTATTTACCTTTCTAATGTCCGAAGAAGTAAGAATATCTTGGGGCGATAAGGTTGCTCAAAGGTATGAGTCAAATCAAAGGATTGTTGAGATTCTATCCGAGTTGGTGGAGAAGTTTCCTCAATGGAGATTCCAACAAATCTTACAGAATGTAGATGTTGCGTCCAGGAATGGAGAGGATTTGTTTTACGAAGAGAGTTATGATACTCTAACTGCATTGACTAATAATACAATAGTTAGGTCAATTTTATCTAAAACTGCTGATTAACACTTTTTAAGGTGAACCAGTTTGACAGTTAGATAAAATGTAGTATCTTTGTATCACGATTTCCGAGAGAAATATAGAGATAATAATTCAAATTTTAGATTATTTAATACTAAGACTACTTGGCTATGTCCAATTAAAGTAGTATCTTTGTACTATAGAAAGTTACAAGATTAGAACGTATGAAATAATGTTTAAACAATTTTTGAATTATGCAAGCAATGAATTTTAAGAAAGTAGAAGTAAAAGGTTTCACAAAACAAGAAGCTATCGCAGAAGCACCATTCCAAGTAATCCGTGACGCAACTCAGGCATGGAAAACTGCTGGTAAACCAATCGCTGAGAAAGCGTTGAAAGAGTTCTGTGCAGAGTACCTAGCAAAGCACACTAAGTATGCTGCTGGTATTGGTTGTTCAATCACATTTGAAGCAGGTTCTGCTGATACACGTGAGCGTCCTTATACCGTAAAGGATATTAAGAACGAGAAGGGTAAGAGAAAGTATAAAACTGGTTATCAAGGTATTAACCCCGCAACTGGTGAAATTCTATTCACTAACTTCGAGACAAAGAACAAGGCTAAGGAAGTAGCTAAGGAATTGTACACTAAGAAAGATTACAAAGGCGACATCTTCTGCAAATACATCAAGGATGTAGTTGAGGGTGAAGTTGGTGCATTTGAAGTTAAGTACACTCCTTCTAAGAGTGCTAAACAAGGAACTTACATCTGCTTTGGAGTTGAAGCCTAATAGACTTCTACAACTTTAAATATCAAAGGGATTATCTTATGAAAATAAGGTAGTCCCTTATTTTTTTGTAATAGATTGCCAACTACCAAGATGATGTATTTTAAAGGCGTAACTGCTATCTAATTTTAAACATCTAACGATGAAGGAACAAACTATTATTAAACTTACTAATCACCTTAAAACGGTACTCTCAGATAACATCAGTATGAATGCTTATGCAGAGAAGATTGGTCTTCCTACAAGCTATTTCTGTATGAAGAGAAAGGCTGTAGAACAAGCTAAAGAAGCTGAAACAATCCCCGATGAAGATTATAATGTCATTATGGACTTGTTCAAGCAAATTGATGCTAGACCAAGACTAAGAACTTCTAAGAAAGAATCTACTCCAGATTTATTCGGGAATGAAGTTGTTTATAGTGACTCTGAATTAGATTCGGATGATACATCTAAGGTTACTATTGAAAGGGATGAAGAAGGTAAAATAGTTAAATATCTATTCACTATCTATGTAAGAGACAAGCAACCTATACTAGGTTCATTCAATAGAGATGAAATGAACATGGTTTATAGATTGTATTCTAACTATGGTAGTGGTATTACACAAAGGGAGGTATCAAGATTCTTCCCAGATTATTCTCTCGCTGACTTTAAGAGAATACTTAGAGCATTTAGCATTACTAAGGCATCAGCTCCTTTTGCTCCTCATGTGATTGAAGAGAATGAGAAGGATAAGCTGTTAGAAATGCAGTTTAGGGAGAAAGAGAATGACTTCTTAAGAAGCTATGAGGCTGAGAAGATTAAGCATACTGAGTCCCAGCTTAGGAAGTACATGAAAGAGAATCAAGACCTTAAAGAACAACTCCAGGATATGTCTGGAATGTTGGAAGGTATTGATGTATCAAATCTGCCCAAGTTTACTCCTGTTGTTAAAGGCAGGGAAGATAGAGATTTGATTATTTGGTTATCAGATATGCATATTGGTGCATCTGTGTCTGGATATTCTATCTATGCTAATGATTATGACCAAGAGGAAGTTGAAGCTAGACTTAGTAAGTTGGTAGACCAGTTAAAGAGAGAATCTTTAATGTTTGGTAACTTCACTAACATAATTGTGTGTAATCTAGGAGATTCCTTAGATGGATATGATGGTCAAACTACAAGAGGTGGTCATCAACTAGCTCAGAATATGAACAATAAGGAACAGTTAAAGTGCTTTATAGAAGTAATGACTAAGTTTATGACTTCTATAGTAGAAGAGCTACCTTGTGGTGGTCTGTCCTATTATTGTGTTGGAGAATCAAACCATGATGGAGACTTTGGATATTCTGCTAATGTTGCACTTCAATATATCTTACAAAGTATGGATATTGAAGCTACAATATTTGACAAGTTTATTGGTGAGTTTATATTAGGAACTACAACCTATATTCTATGTCATGGTAAGGATAACAAGGATATGTTCAAGAATCTTCCTCTGACATTAGATGTCAAGACAGAGAACTTTATCAATGAGTATATTGATAACAAAGGAATTAAAGGCAATGTAGTCTTTGTAAAGGGCGATTTACATCAGTCCGCAACTACTTATGGTAGGAGGTTTACTTATAAATCAGTAGGCTCTTTATTCGGTAGTTCAGAATGGATTCACAAGAACTTTGGTAATACACCAGCTGCTTGTGATTATTCTATTGTAGATGAGAATGGAAATATGCTAGATGGGCGTATATTACTGCAATGAAAATGATGTATGGAAATAACATTAGACGAATTACTACAAGGAAAGGCAACAAGAATTAAAGAGAGAGCATATTTTCCAACTGAAGCTTATGTAGAGCCTTTCTTGGAAACTATGTCTAAATTTACTTCTGATTTCAGGGTACAAGTTAAACTCCCTGACCAAATCACCAGAACTATTACTGGTGAATATAACACAGATGATGTAACTTATAACAGAGTTCTTATTGAAGCTGTGTTGCCAGATGAATACGCATGGGATAACCATGATGAAGTTATTGGTTTCTTATATGGGTTAGATGTCCGTAAACCAATATGTAAGATGTATAGAGGTGGTCTTAATAGAGCGTGTACCAATTTATGTGTATTTGACCCTTCGTTCATCAATATACAGGAATTAGAGCCTGAGAAGGCTATAAACTATAAACCAGTTAAGAATCTGATGGAACAAACATCTGATTTGAAACTATGGTTGAAAACTCTCCACGATACAGAGTGGGAGAGAACAGTTCCAACTATCGAGTCTAATTTAGGTAAGTGGATGCGTAATGCAATTTCACAATCTTGTGACTTAGGCTATGGTAAAGTGAAGTTGGGAACTAAAGAAGTCATTGACGCTTATAAATCATTGTTTGTGGACACTAAGTCCAAGTATTATGTTAAGGAAGATGAAGATGTCAATATGTTTAAGGTTTATAATGCATTTACTGAGCTAATCAGCAATGATGGTGGTAAAGATATCATCAATAAGGCAGAGAAGACCTTATTACTACGTACAATCTTAGACTTTTAATTAATTAATGCTAGTAGTAAAACGAAACAAGACAGTACAGCCCTTTGACTGGGGTAAGATTGACTTAGCAATCACTAAAGCATTCCATGCTGTTAATGAACCTATTGACATGGATATTCTTAGTGATGTAAAAGATGAATTATACTTTAACAACATTATCTCTGTAGAAGAGATTCAAGACCAAATAGAGAAGGCTCTTATGGCTTGTGATTATTATAATGTTGCTAAAGCATTTATCTTATATAGGCAGAAACAAGCTGAACTTAGAACCTTAACAAGCAAGAAACAGTTTATTAAGGACTATGCTAAGGCTAGTAATGCCGCAACAGGTAGTAAATATGATTCTAATGCTAATGTTACTGAGAAGAACATTGTAACTCTTAATGGTGAACTCTTCAAGGGTGATATTATTAAGGTGAATCGTACTATACTTACCGATAAGATTAGAGAAATGTATGGCGAGGATTTAGCTAAGGAGTATATCCAAATGCTAGAATCACACGTATTATATAAACATGATGAGACAAGTATTATGCCATATTGTGTGGCAATTACTATGTATCCATTCTTGTTAGAAGGTTTACAGCCTATTGGAGGTTTATCTGCTAAACCTAAGAACTTAGACTCATTCTGTGGAATGTTTGTGAATCTAGTATTTGCAATTAGTTCACAGTTTGCTGGTGCAGTAGCTACTGGTGAGTTTCTAATGTACTTTGATTACTTTGCTCGTAAGGAGTGGGGTGATGACTACTGGAAACGTCCAGAAGAGATGGTTGATAAGCATAGGAACATTGACAAGACTCTTGAGCAGAAGTTCCAGCAGATTGTATATTCAATCAATCAGCCTGCTGCTGCTCGTAACTTCCAATCAGTATTCTGGAATATCAGTTACTTTGACAAGTATTACTTTGAAGGTTTGTTCGGAGAGTTTGTATTCCCTGATGGAAGTAAACCTCAATGGGATTCATTGAACTGGCTGCAGAAGAAGTTCATGTCGTGGTTTAACGAGGAGAGGACTAAGTGTATTCTTACCTTCCCAGTTGAAACTGTTGCATTACTTACTGATGGTGAGGACATTCGTGACAAAGAATGGGCTGACTTCACTGCTGAAATGTATAGTAAGGGACATTCGTTCTTTACCTATACTTCTGATAGTGCAGACTCACTATCATCATGTTGTAGGTTGAGGAATGAGGTTAGTGATAACCAATTCTCATATTCATTAGGTGCAGGTGGTATTGCTACTGGTAGTAAGTCGGTAATGACTTTAAATATCAATAGGTTAGTACAGGATGCAGTTAATAAGGGATATGATATGATTGATTATCTACGCTCTCAGGTTCAAAAGGTTCATAAATTCCAAACAGCATATAATGAACTATTAAAGGATTATCTGAAAGATGGTCTATTAACAGTTTATACAGCTGGATTTATCAATCTGAAGAAACAATACCTAACTGTAGGTGTAAATGGTGTTATTGAAGCTGCTGAGTTCTTAGGAATAGAAGTAAGTGATAATGATACCTATAGAGAGTTCATGCAGTCAATTCTTAAGGCTATTAGTGATGAAAATCGTAAGGCTAAAACCAAAGAGTTGATGTTCAATACTGAGTTCGTTCCAGCTGAGAACCTTGGAGTTAAACACGCTAATTGGGATAGGAAGGATGGTTACTTTGTACCTAGAGATTGCTATAATAGCTATTTCTATGCAGTAGAGGACACATCTTTAACTATCTTTGATAAGTTCAAACTTCATGGAAAAGAGTATGTTAAATACTTGGACGGAGGTAGTGCACTGCATATGAACTTAGAAGAGCACCTTACAAAAGACCAATACAGAAACCTATTAAAGGTTGCGGCTGCTAATGGTACTAATTACTTTACCTTTAATATTCCAAATACTATCTGTAATGATTGTGGGCACATTGATAAGAGATACTTGCATGAGTGTCCTAAGTGTGGAAGCAAGAATATAGACTATGCTACCAGGATTATTGGATATCTAAAGAGAATTAGCAACTTTAGTGAAGCTAGACAAAAAGAAGCTAGTAAACGTTATTACTATAAACAATAAAAATTATGGTTCTATTTCAAATCATATTTATTGCTATCCTGCTCCTAGAAATAGGGGTAGGGCTGGCAGTAAAGTACAACTACAATGGTCTCCAAGATAAGTTAGTGTCCCTATTTATGAGAATAAATATTGAGGACTATATTAGGTATCAGTTTCCAGATAGGTGGGTATTACAGATGGTATTTCTACTAATCTTATTCCTATTGTGCTTATGACAGGTGTAGAAAATGGATGGGTATGCGATGTGGAACTAGCTAAGAATATTATATTAGCTCACTTCAGTACAATGAGATACTACTCTAGTCCAGTCTATGGGGATAAATCTATGGATGATTGGTTAGACAAAGTTAAAAACAACCTACAGAGCTTTGATGGTGATTTCTCAATTATGAGAGAGAAAGGTTGGTTCTTGGGTGGACCAGATGGTTGGTCTGGCTTTATCATCTGTACATTAGATACATGGTTAGAAGAAATGGACCCCAATGAAGAGGTGTTATCTGTATGCGAAGTAGATGGAAAGCCTACTGTATTTGTCCTACATGAATCTGACTGATATGTTGAAGTACGTTAATTATGATATAGTCTTTCAGGAGATACCAAATGAAACTACACTTGCTATTAATATCTCAAACTGTCCTTGCCATTGTAAGGGCTGCCATAGTTCTTACTTGGCAGAAGATATTGGAAACTTTCTTGACCTCTGCACATTAATGCGATTAATAGATAAGAATGAAGGCATAACTTGTGTTGCATTCATGGGTGGAGATTCAGACCCTCAATCTGTTAATATGCTAGCTGGTATAGTCCAAACCAAAGGATTGTTAACAGCTTGGTATAGTGGTAGGCAAGAACTATCTAAGGATGTTGATATTAAGAACTTCAACTTTATTAAGTTGGGTCCTTATGTTGAAGAATTAGGTGGTCTGAAGAGTCCTACAACTAACCAGAGAATGTATGAGGTTAAGATGTGCAGGGAGTTAGATGAAGATGGTAATCCTATATATGGACTAGAAGACATAACAAGTTCGTTCTGGAAATGAATACCAAATTACCCTTTAGTGGGCACTCGCTGAGGAAGGTAAGAGAACCAAGTAGACCCCGTATTACCTTAGCAGAGGAGCAGATAAAGGCTCTTGAAAGAATGAAAGACTTTCTAAATACAGAGGAGCCAGTACTAGTATTACAAGGTTATGCTGGTACTGGTAAAACCTCTATCCTTAATGAATATATACAATTCTTAAGGTCTACTAGGGAGGACTTCATATTGTGTGCCCCTACACATAAAGCTAAGTTAGTAGTAGAAGAGGTAACTGGTGAAGATGCAATGACTGTCCATAAACTGTTATCTCTTGCTCCTAATATAGAGATATTTGAATTAGACTACAAAGATTTAAAATTCCAGTGTAATGGGTTTGGTGAAATACCTGATAATGGTATTGTTATTATAGATGAAGCATCTATGATTAATGACGAAATATACAAGTTACTACTTGATATGTGCAATCAGTATGGAACTAAATTGCTGTTTATTGGAGATAAGGCTCAAATACAGCCTGTGTGTAGTAAGAGTACAAGTTTAGTATTTAACTGTCCTAACATTATTACACTAACTCAAATACATAGACAAGCTGATACAAATGGTCTGTTACCATTATTATCAAGACTGAGAGAAAGACCCCTGAAGCGATTTGAACCTATTGAAGCTCCAGAAGGGTCTTTAATTATATGTGACCAAGCCAAAGACTTTATGCTTAAAAGTGCGGACTTTTTTAGACGAGCTATTAAGAAACAAGACGTTAATGAAGTTAAGCTTATAGCATATACTAATGCCAGAGTGCAAGGATTCAACCAATGTATGAGGAAGCTACTATGGGATTCTGATGTAGCTAACGAATATAATCAGTTTGAGTTCTTAACTGGTTACGAGAACTTCGAGTATAATAATACTCAGTTCTATAACTCTTTGGACTACATAATAGTAGATGCTCCAAAAAGAGTGGAGAGACATATCCCCCATTTCATGAAGATGCCTGGATATGAACTTGAATTGTTTGATACAGTATATAAGAAATTATTAACTGTATTCATATTGGAAAGAGACATCAATAAAGACTATATAGATAGCCTTGCTGCTACAATAGAGAATTTTAGAATATCTGCTATTGAAGCTAAAAGGAACGGCAACCGAACTAGGTCCACATTCTTATGGAAGAAGTACTTTGAAATGATAAAGAGCTTTGCAACTCCTAAAGATATAATGTGGGACAACCGAGTTATTAAAAAGAAAACGTTCGATTATGGGTATGCGTCAACCATTCATAAGATTCAGGGAAGCTCTCTTGGAACAGTGTTCATTGATATGGCAAACGTTCTTGTTTGTAAGAATGTTGACGAGATTAGACAGATGCAATATGTATCATTGTCAAGAACTAAAACAGATGCTTATATATTGGTTTAATCCGACTAGACATGACTGTAAAAATAGTTTATAGTGAAACTTGCTTACCTTTGAAGAATAAGGTAGTAGCTTATATCTGGGAGAAATTTCCTAAGATAGAAGTTGAAACTTACGATGAACTACACTATAAAGATAAGAAGAAGGCTATTATGATTAAAGCATCATGTGGCACTAGATTAGTTCCTTTCGTTGCTGTCTATGATAACAACAAAGAACTAGTTAAAGCTTTTTATTCAGAGGTGGGAGATTGTACAGCGGATAATATTATTAAATATTTGAATGAGGTTCAGTGAAGCAATAATGTGGGGAGATAGCTTTATACAAGCCACTCTCAAACATAGAGAAGCAAGCCTTAAAGACTTTGTGAAAGTAGGGGGTAGCCCCGAACTTCACAGAGCTATAAAGGATTCTAAGGTTGGCTACATTAAGATTACTAAAGTCTCTAGCAATGGAGGGTATTTATCCACAGGTGAGTCTGAGGAAGGCATTACCGCTGCATTTGGAGAGGGTCTTAGTCTTTACATAGCTGACGTAGAACAGTGGTATAGAACATCTGTAATCCAGAAGATTTACTGGGATAAAGGTGAGTTCACTACTTTAAATTCAAGATACAAGTTTGAGTTTACAGAGATTGATTATCGTCCTATTCTTGAAGAAATGAAGAATGAAAGTACAAGTAATAAATAAATCTCAATGGGAGCTTCCCAAGTATGAAACCTTATTCTCTGCTGGCATGGATGTCAGAGGAGATTTCAGCAGAATTAAGTTAGTAGATGGTAAACCAGAGAAGTTCTTCTTTGATGCTGACGTTGTTGGTATTGGTCTAATGGAAGACCCTAACAGCAAAGGTGTAGTAGATAAGGAAGGCAACTACACTGGTGAGAAGTTACCAACCATTCAAGTAGCTAAGACTATTGAAATCAAACCTGGAGGTAGATGTTTAATTCCTACTGGTCTATTTGTAGCTATTCCGCAAGGATATGAGCTACAATGTAGAATGAGAAGTGGATTAGCATTAAAGATGGGACTCACTCTTACTAATGGAATCGGTACTATTGATGCTGATTATAGAGGTGAGATAGGTATCATCCTAACCAATACATCTAATGTTCCTGTTCGTATTAATGATGGTGAGAGACTAATGCAATTAGTTCTTGCTAAACATGAAGTGGCTGAATGGGAAGAGGTAGAAGTGCTTCCAGAAACAGATAGAGGTGAAGGTGGATTTGGTCATACTGGCAAATGATGGATATGAGTATCTTCAAAGAATTGGCAACTTTAGAAGAGAGGATTGAGAAGGACTCTAAGAGGAAAGATGAAATACTTTCTGAGATATCTTCCCTGATTAATAAAGGGAAAGAGGTAGCAGGTAACTGGTATGTAAAGGATGGTGTGTATCTGTACGTAAGTCGTATGATACATAAGCAGTACTGGGACTGGGGCTGTGATGGACCTCTCAAGTTCATAAAGTTTAACCCTAAGGAGTTTACATGTGTTAGAGAATTTATGAACTTTGAAGACCTAGATGGATTTGAGTTAATAACAAATGAAGAAGTTCTCAGTCTGCTAAGACCGATTAGTAATTCATTGTGTAGGCTACCAGACATGATGGATGCTGGAGGTAATAGATATATTAAGATGAGTCTAGTTCAGGATTATCGTTGGAGAGCTATTTGGTGATGGATATTCTAGTTAGTAAAGACAATAAGGGTAAAATCAGAGTTGTTGAGATTGACTATGAATGGGATGATTCAAGAAGAGGCTTTGTAATAAGAAGACGTACTTACCAATATGCTGGTAAGGTATCAGTTCAGCCAGAAATCTGGATATTTACAGGTAAGGCTAAAAGAACTGTTACTGAGCAGGTAAAGTTGGAGTATGCTTCCCATTTAAAGAAGTATCAAGATAAAGGATATAAGCTATTACCATCTAACATTAGCATTGATGATAGTAAGGCAGTAGCTGATTTCGTCCAAGAACAAATGGGTGAAGGTGTTTCTGATTCTAACGGATTTAAGAAGCACATGTTAGCTAAACAAGCTGACAAGGTTGCAACCAGTGTGTTCGATAAGATTAAATACTGGTGGGGAAGTAGAAAGATAGATGGAGTTAGATGCTCTTTCTATTGGAAAGACGGTGAAGTTAGAACTGCTTCCAGAGGTGGTGGAGACTATGATGCTTCCACTTCCTTTATGAGGCACAATCCTAAACTTATTCAATTCTTTGAAGACCATCCAGACATTGTATTGGATGGGGAACTATATGAACATGGTAAATCATTGCAGCAGATTAGTGGCGCAGCAAGGTTGGAGAAAGACACTGCTGGAATGGATTGGTTAGAATATTACATCTATGATGTAATGGACAGCACTAAGACATTTGAGGAGAGGTTAGATGTTCTCCATGATATAGCCAATGAGTTAGGCTTGAGTTTCAATCCTGAAAGGAATTGGGATGAAGGTGACTTAAAGTTCCAAATGGTTCCTCAAGAGAAAGTTGTGGGTTGGGCTAATATACAAAAACTACATGATAAATATGTAAGTGAGGGCTTTGAAGGTATAGTAATACGTGACCCTGCTAAGGTGTATAACTTTGGTGGAAGAACTAATGCTATGATTAAAGTCAAAATGTATAAAGATGCTGAATTTAAAATTGTTGGTTATGAGGATGGTCTACGTCCAGAAGACATGGTATTCGTATGTGAGACAGAATTAGGTATTAAGTTTGAAGCTAAACCTATGGGTCCTCGTGAATTAAAATGGGAATACCTTGACAGAATGGATGAAATCATTGGTAAGATGGCTACTGTAAAATATTTCTATCTTAGTGATGAAGGTTGTCCTTTGCAGCCAGTTCTAAAATGTATTAGGGACTATGAGTAATTACAAAGTACCATATCGTTATGATGTGCATTGGGGTTTCATTGATAATCAGATTGAGCTTAATCCAGAGGATTATCTTGATTATGATGATGAATGTGAACTTAATGATGCAGTTTATGATACAATATGGGATAGTTTTAGTGTCGGAGACTTAGATATAGACCAGGCAGAAATGGATTTTAGTCTGCCTCAAGAATTTATTGACGAGTGGAAGAGACTTAAAGGCTATGAAATATAATATTCCTAGTAAGGTTAGAATAGCTAATCACTGGTATAAAGTAATACTATGTGATTTTATAGATAATGGCGACACATTTGGTTCTCATTGCAATCTAAGGCTGGAAATCAAGGTGGCAGAATGTATGAAAAATGATGACGGGGAGACTATCTACCTGACTGAAGAGCAGATTAAGAACTCTTTCTGGCATGAAATGTTCCATGCATTCAACTATTACTATAATAACAAGCAAGATGAGTCATTAGCTCAAACATTCGCCAACTTTATGCGTGAATACGAACTTACAAGAGAATGAATTATATTGTAGTTTTTAGGAGGAGAGGGATTTTAATGTCCCTCTTCTTTGCTTATAGAGACGAGTCAGATATAGTCTTTAAGGATGATACTCTGATTCGTAACGAAGATGATGTTATTAAAGCGATGGATGAGTATTTCTCTCCCGATGGGGGAACGTATGTAATAAGGGAAACCTTGTTAGATTCAGAAGCATTTAGGGAGGATAATCAAGCTATCACTGAACATTTAAGAAAGTTCTTACATTGAAAAAAGTAACATTCCTTAAATTGTTAAACCTTATATCGAATGTAGGTAAGGATACAGAGAAGTTAGAAGAACTTGGTATTGATGTATGCGAAAGTACATTAGTCAATGGTATGTGTGAATTGTTCGATGCTGTTATGGAAGATGCTTATGGTCAAGAAGGACTTGAATGGGTTCAATGGTGGGTATACGAGAAATCTCGCAACCCAGAACTCAAAGCATATGAAACTAATGAGCATGGCGAAGACGTTGAAATAATTCGCAGTGTTGATGAACTGTATGACTATCTTGAAGAACATCATAGCTGAGACTGTTGCTTAGTAAATCTAAGTTTCACTTTATAAATATTAAAGGTAACAATGGAAGTAAAACAGTTTGATTTTGGAGAGGCTTTGTCCTTTCTAAAGAGTGGTCTCAAAGTGACTAATCCAAGAGGTAACGTCCTCTTCATGGAGAATGGTAAAGTTTACTGTATCCCTAAAGCTCAATACCCTAAGGGTAAGAGAGAAGAAGTAAAGCTCTACTGGGATGCTATCCTCCGTGATGATTGGAGCTTATTCGAGGAATAGTCACTTTCCTCTTTAAAGATTACCTAATACAGAGATTATTTAGTATGGATTTTCTAAATTTGCTTTAAATGCAATTAACTCAATCACCAAAATTTAACAGAAATTATGCTGCTAAGATTGTAGAGATTAAGGATTTTATTAATCATCCTAATCCGAAGTGTGAGAGATTAAAATGTTGTACAATTGATGGTTATTCTATTGCTGTAAGTATTGATACCAATCCTGGTACATATATTTACTTCCCTATAGAATGTGTTATTGATGATAGATTCTTATCTGCCAACAATCTCTTTAGAGATAAGAATAAGAACTTTGATAAGGAACAGGCAGGATTCTTTGAAAATAATTGTAGAGTGAAGATTATCAAGCTACAAGGTTATCCTTCTGAAGGATTTATTACTCCTATTACATACCTATACAACTGGCTTACTTTAATTGGTAAGAAGAGTGAGATAGTACATAAGGTTGCTCCAGGTACTGAGTTTGACTCTGTAGATGGGGAAATCATATGTAGGAAATATGTTCCCAAAGTTGCTTATACTCCTGGTCAGCCCAGAGAGGGAGGTAAGATAAAGAGAAACCTAAAGAAAGTAAAGAAAGTAATTGATACTCAATTTAGGTTTCATTATGATACTACGCTCATTAAGAAGTGTCCATCAGCTGTTCATCCTAACGATATTATAAGCATTACTGCTAAGGTTCACGGAACCTCTGGTATATCTGCTTATGTATTGTGTGAAAGACCTAAGAAATGGTATGAGAAAGTATTCGAGTTCCTAACTCGTAAAGAGATAGATGATACTCGATATGATTATCTATGGTCTTCTCGTTCAGTGGTTAAGAATCCATACTACAATGGAACTACTAACGGTGGTTTCTATGGAGTAGACGTGTGGAAGTATGCAGATGATGTTGTCAGACCTCATCTACAGAAAGGTATGACTGCTTACTACGAGATAGTAGGCTTCCTACCCAATGGTGGGGCAATCCAGAAATTGGGCGGTAAAGCATTTGACTACGGATTTGAACCTCCTAAAGGTGAATATAAGTATGGTGAGAACTTTGGAGTACAAATCTATCGTTTGACCTATACTAATCCTGATGGACGTGTATATGAGTTTAGTGCACGCCAAGTACAACAATGGTGTGTTAAAGAAGGCTTAAAGCCTGTAGAAGAATATTACTATGGCTATGCTAAGGATTTATATCCTGACCTTTCCGTTTCAGAGCATTGGAATGAGAACTTCCTACAGAGGTTAGCTAGTGATAAGAATTTCTTCATGGAGTGTGAATCTCCAACTTGTAATAACAAAGTTCCTCATGAGGGAATTGTTATTAAGATTGAGAACTCTCTATCCGAAGCTTATAAGCTGAAGTGTATTAAATTCTTGGAAGGAGAATCTAAATCACTGGATAAGGGTGAAGTGGACATTGAAACTGAATCATAAAGTGAAATTTAAGCTTGAATATGTAATGGAAGTGGATGATTTGGAATTGCTAGAGTTGGTCAATGACTATCAAAGGCGTTCTGATGAACCCACTTTCAATACATTAGACGATATTCCAGAGGCTCTAATGATAGATGCCTTAGATGAAGCTAATTACATAGAGGACGAGATTAATGATTATATGATGGTAGAAGACATCAGTATTTCTAAACTTGCTAAATAATGAAGAGGTTTCTAATACACGTTAGCACATATTGGTGCGGTATGGATAACACTTTCAGAGCAGAAGCTGAGAGTGAACTTGAGTTAGATGAAATAGCCGACCAGTTAGCTTATGATAAGTCTTATGGATGTGAGGCTGATATAGCAGAAGAGGAAGGGTGGGAAGAGTATGGGGGAGAAATCTATGGAAAAGACAACTAGAAAGTTAAATGATTTATTATCGCAATTTCTATCACTCAGAAATGAAGTTTCCGAAATTGCAGATAAAACTGCTGATGCTGTATTTGATTCTGTTGAGTCTGGAGACATAACTAAAGAGGAAGCGCTGACCATACTGACAGATAATAAGCTATTACCTGTAGCAAATTGGATATGTCTTCCTGATTTTATGGATGACTATGATTATTTTAGTAGATATTCAACTATCTATTATATGGATTATATGTATCCACAGAATTTTGGGAATCATGAATATGCTAGTTGGTCTGAAATGTCTTACGAAGAAGGCATTAATGAATTATATGACTTCGTTGAAGGGAATAGAGTAATTGGTTGTATATATGATTGGTGATTTTAAGTTTTATGAAGTAGGTGGTAAGATACGTGATGAACTCTTAGGTCTTACTAATAAGGATGTGGATTATGTTGCTGTACCTACCGAAGCGGTGTACAGTAAAATTCATCCATGTGAAGCTCAACTTAGTCCAGCCAGGTTAATGTTTAAGGCATTGAAAAACTACTTGGAAGAACAGAAGTTTGAAATCTTCTTAGTAACTCCAGAATGTTATACTATACGTGCTAAGTTCCCAGAAGGATACAAGTATCAAGGAGTAGCTGATTTTGTAATGGCTAGAAAGGAAGTAGGATATATTCCTAATACCAGAACTCCAATAGTTGAGCCAGGAAATCTCTATGATGATTTATCACGAAGAGATTTTACTGTTAATGCTTTGGCTAAAGACCCTGATACTGGAGAAATAATTGATTACTTTGGTGGTTTGGAAGACATTAAGGAGAAACTTCTTAGGACTCCATTACCTCCTATTGTAACTTTCGATGATGACCCTTTAAGGATTCTCAGAGGTATAAGGTTCTCTATTACCAAGAGACTACGGGTATCTGAAGATATGTGGCAGGCTATGAAGGCTTATGACTATTTCGACAAAATGCCAGTAGTATCTGAGGAGAGAATAAGGGAAGAGCTGACAAAGTGCTTTAAGTGTAACTCATCTTTAACTCTAGGGTGGTTATCTGAACTTACTGATTTAAGAGATTACATTTTTAAGAACACTAATTTATGGCTTAAGCCAACTAGTGAGAAATAGTGGAAACTAAGAAACTAATTATCTGTAGAGGTATTCAAGGCTCAGGTAAATCTACTTGGGCTAAACAATGGTGTCACGAAGACCCAGAGAACAGGATTAGATTCAACAACGATGATATTCGTAATATGTTAGGTGATTATTGGGTTCCTAACAGAGAGAAGGTTGTTACTGCAACATATAACACTGTACTAGCTTATAGTATGCAGAAAGGTTATAACATTGTAGTGGACAATATGAATCTAAATCCAAAGACCTGTACAGAATTGGAGAAAATGGCTAAAGATTTTAACGAGAATTATACTTATGATTGGAAGTATGAGGTTGAATATAAAGACTTCTTTATTCCAGTTGATGAGTGTATTCGTCGTGATGCAATGAGACCTAATCCAATTGGAGAGAAGGTTATTAGGCAAACTTGGAGGCGTTATAAGGACTTCATAATCCATGAAGAAATTATGGCAGCCAAAGCTAAGTCATTAGTTCAAGATACTAACCTACCAGCAGCAATCATTGTAGATATGGATGCTACATTGTGTCTAAATACTACTGGCAGACCTTACTTTGGAGAAGGTGCAGCTGAGGGTATGTTAGATGATGTAGCTATTGAAGGTACTTGTATGCTTGTTAGACGTATGTATGAGAAGTGTAAAGTATTCATTGTTACTGGCAGAGAAGGCACTCCAGAAATCATAGCCGCTACTAAGAAGTGGTTAGCTAAACACGATATTATAGTAGATGACCTATTCTTCCGTCCAGTTAAGGATTACAGTCCTGGAGCTGATTGCAAGAAGAAAATCTATGAAGATAATATCAAAGGCAAGTACAATGTTCAATTCGTCCTTGAAGACAATTATAAGTGTGTCAAGATGTGGAGAGAACAAGGATTAGTGTGCTTACAACCTAATGAAGGAAAGTTCTAATGGCAATATTAGTAGGACAGCTAATTGAAATACTGAAACAATTCGACCCTGATAGAGAAGTGGTAATACACACTCTTAAAGGGGAGAATGTTGAAGTAAATGGCTATTTCATACAAAAAGACCAAGATAATCATTCATTTTACTTAACAGACTTAGACGTAATTCCACGTGACTGATTTGGATAAGAGGTTCTTAACTAATACTGATGAAACTGGTAGGTTTATTGTTAAATCACTAACTACTGGTAAGAAGTATTATATTGAACCTATAGGTAACCCAGCAGATTGGGGTGATATTAACCCAGCTACTAAGAAAGTAGAGGGAGATTACGGTCAGAAATACACTGGTTAAAGATGGTGATGTGGACAGTACAGACATGGAGGAGTTCTTTGAAAGCGACGTGTTCCTTACACCACAAGAGAATGGAGGTCAGCCTACTCACGAAATTTATCTAGCTAAAGATGACACATTGTTGTATTCTAATGGAGATAAGTAATGTACAAGTTTAACGGAGGAAATGGTGCTGTAGTCTGTGATGGATGTAGCATCATTATGGAACAGAATATTCCATTTGAGAAATATCGTAAGGAACACAGCGGTTATGACTTCTGTGAACAGTGTTTAAGTAATCTTACCATTGTAGATAACTTTGACATGATAGAAAATATCTTGGAATTTAATAGCCAGGATGAGTTCTATTTCTTACAAATCATTCAACGTAAGAAGGATGGTAATATCACTCAAATTGGGAACAATGGTTATAGAACTATTAAGACTTACTATATCTTTAGTAAAGACCAGTTCTTAACCAAGAAAGAAAAGATTAAAGAGTTATGTCTAAAGAACAACGCTAGAGCGTATATTCATCTTAATAAGAGGAATGCTCAAGAGGTTGCTTTGGCTTCTATTCAGCAATATGCTAAGCTAGTCTCAGAAGGTAACTCATATCAGGGTTATAGAGTATGGGATAGTGCATGTGGTGGAAATAGAGCTAAAGGATATAAACCACTGTGGGTGGTTGATGTTGACTCCAAAGACCCCGAATATTTAAAGACAATTATTACACTAGTCAATAAATGTAGAGGTGTTGAGGAGAACAAAGTAAGGTATCAAATTCCTACACTACATGGTTATCATCTAATAACTATTGGATTTGATGTTCAGCAGTTTAACCAAAAGCTAGCTATTAAGAACATGGACCCGATTGATATTCAGAAAGATAATCCAACTCTGTTGTATTATGCAACTGTTTAAGGCTTAGAAATAAGTACTGTATTAGATTACTCGTTAGGATTTATAAAAGCAAAACACAATGAGTAATTTACCATTAGGAGCAGAGAATGACCCCTTCGCTCCGTATAACGTTCAAGAAGAGACGTTTAAATTCGACTTAGGTGTTAAAGGTATAGCATGGTATGAATACTATGGCTATTTAGACATTGATGAAGCTAGAGAGGCTATTAAACAGCGTCTTATTGCAGCTTTATCACAGCTTGGAGATATTGATATTAATGATGTAGACATAGCTATATATTAATGATATATTTAGTAACCAAGCAACAGTCTCTCTGGGCATCTGATAGATATAAAGTCATCAGTGCCGAGGAGGCTTTAGAATTATTAGCACCTCTCAATGTAGTAGAGCTGGATACTGAAACTATGGGTTTAGACCCATATACTAAGGAACTATTAACTGTTCAACTTGGTTGTGCAGACTTTCAAGTAGTTATTGATTGTACATCTGTGGACATACACCTATTTAAGGGGTATATGGAGAACCCTCAAAGGATATTCTTAGGTTGGAATATTAAGTTTGACTTGAAATTCCTATATCATCAAAGAATCATTCCTATGAGAGTATATGATGGTTATTTAGCCGAGAAGTTACTTTGGCTAGGTTATCCAGCAGGTATGCATGAGATGAGTTTGAAAGCTGCTAGTATCAATTATCTAGGAGTAGATATGGATAAGTCTGTACGAGGTAAGATTATACAGACTGGATTAACAGAAAATGTTATTGTGTATGCTGCAGGAGATGTTTCCTATCTGGGAAGGATTAGGGACAAACAGCTTATCGAACTAGAGAAGAAAGGTCTGTTAAAGGCTATTGATTTCGAGAATGAGTTTGTTAAGTGCCTAGCATATATAGAATATTGTGGGGCTAAGTTAGACATTGATAAGTGGAAAATCAAAATGACTACTGACCTTAATAACCTTGAGAGATATGAAGCAGAACTAAATGATTGGGTAGAGCGTTATTGCACAGAATACGGTGATAAGGGCTATACTATCAATCAAGTTATCCATATTGATAAATGGTATAAGTCTGAGGATGTACTCAAAGAAGAGAGAGCTAAGTTACCTCTAAATGCTGTTAGAGCACCAGAGTTTGATTCTACTGGAGCAAGTCATGACAGTGAGGCTTATGTTATTAAACAAACTGGTAACTACTGTTCTGTTAATATGCAAGGTGATTTGTTTAGTGGTTTTGATACTAAGCCAAGATGTCATATAAACTGGACTAGTTCCCAGCAAGTAATCCCATTATTTGAAGAATTGGGATTGAATCTAAGAGTATTGGATAAGAAGACCAAGCATTATAAGAAGTCTGTGGATATTAAAGTGGTAGAACCACAAGCATCTAAGAGTCCTCTAATTCCAATATATATAAAGTATAAGAAAGCTGCTATCATTGTTAATACCTTTGGTCAAAAGTTCTTAAACTTGATAAATCCTGTAACTGGTAGAATCCATGCTAAATTCAACCAGTTAGGAACTGATACTGGTAGGTTAAGTTCAACAGAACCTAATCTTCAGAATCTACCACATGACGCTCAAACTAGAGCCTGCTTTGTTTCCGATAAAGGTAACAGGTGGATTTCAGCTGACTATAGTGGTCAAGAGTCATATCTAATGGCATCTATGGCTAACGATGAAGCTATGTTGGAAGAGCTAACTAATGGTAGTGGTGACTTACATAGTCTAACCGCCAAGATGGTGTTCCAACAAATTCCAAGGGATATGCCCCTAAAGGATATTAAGAAGAACTTTAAAGACCTAAGGCAGGAAGCTAAAGGTTATGAGTTCTGTTTCAATTATGGTGGTCAAGACAGTACCTTAATAAGGAATTATGGTCTTGATGCCAAGAGAGCTAAAGAAATCTATGAGAACTATATGTCAGGTTTTGCTGGCTTGAAGAGGTATCAGGATTTCCGTAGAGTAGATGTTATGCGTAAAGGTTATATCTTATTAAGTAAGATAACTGGGCATAAGGCATATATCTATGACTATGATGAACTTAAAAGACAGATGGATAAGCAAGAAGACCCTGAGTTCTGGGCATATTATAGAGAAATGAAGCAGGAAGACCCTGACTGTGACACTGTACAAGGTGTTAGACGTTTAGCAAGACGTAAAGCAGAGTCTGAGAAGCAGTCTATTAATTATCCGATGGAGGAGACTTGTGTCGGATTAAAACTCCTTAAATTCGGTGAAC